>Ga0335397_10008057_pt1 | contig 13296 bp, 13 predicted proteins | sample MAT04_FD_205740 | JGI IMG/M metagenome (GOLD analysis project Ga0335397, IMG submission 205740) | Freshwater microbial communities from Lake Fryxell liftoff mats and glacier meltwater in Antarctica - MAT-04 (spades assembly) (version 2) ...
CCGAAAAGGGCGCCGACACCGCCTTCCGCGCGCTGGCCAGCATCGACCCCGAGATCGCCAAGGCCACACTGGACCTGACGGCGGTCTACACGAACGATTTTGCGAAGAGGGCCGATGCGAAGGTCGCCAAGGGGTGAGCGAAAGCGCCGAGCCCCGATCCGCCGTCGCCGCTCCCCGACATATGCGCCGGCAATTCCACCTTCCTCGGACGTTATGGCCGATGTGCAGCGCCGACACTGCGCACATAGCCCGTGGCAGAGGGTGATGGCCGGCACATGGTTGCCGGTTCTCGCAGCCTGGGCGAGGCGGAACTCGAGGTGGCTGGATATGCGGATTTCACACGTCAGGATCGGCGCCAGGCTGGGCATCGGCTTCGCGATCATGGTGCTCATGCTCGGCGTGGTCGCCGCGGTCGGGCTGGCGTCGATGCTGGTCATCAAGGCCGAGCTGAACGAGGTGGCTACCGTCAGCAACCAGAAGATGCGGCTGAACAACGAGCTCGCCGAGCAGGTGCACGTGTTCAGCCGGATCATCCCCACGCTCATCCTGCTGGACGATGAAGATCAGCGAAAGAGCGAGAGTGCCAAGCTGACGGCGGCACGCGCCCAGTACGACAAGATCTGGAAGGCCCTGCAGGAGTTCCCGCCGTCGGAAGACGCCAGGCCGCTGGCCGCGGGCATCGAAACCGCCTGGCGCGCGGCGCGCATGGTCAACTTCCAGGTCATCGCCGCGGCGATGGGCGACAACCGGTCTGAGGCGCGCGCCCTGCTGGTGGAAAAGGGCATGGCCCGCAATGCCGCGTGGATCGACGCCATCAATGCCAACATCGCCCATGAGACCCAGGTCAACGCCGAGCGCGTGCAGCAGGCCGAGGTCAGCTTCACCCGCGGCCTGTGGACCATCACCGCGGTGGCGTTGGCCGCCGCGCTGCTGGCCGCCTGGGGCGGCTGGGTCCTCACGGGCAGCGTCACGCGCCCGATCAACTACGCCCGCGAATGTGCGCTGCGCATGGCCGAAGGCGACCTCACCGTGCGCGTGGAACGCCGTACCGGCTTCGACGGCAAGGACGAGACCTCGCAGCTGATATCCGCCATGCAGACCATGCACGACAGCATCTCCGAGATGGTGACGAGCGTGCAGGCCAACGCCTCCAGCGTGGCCACCGCGGCGCAGCAGATCTCGCAGGGCAATCTCGACCTGTCCGGCCGCACCGAACAGCAGGCCGCCAGCCTGGAGCAGACGGCGGCCACGATGGAAGAACTCACCGCCACCGTGCGCGGCAACAGCGACAGCACCGAGCAGGCGGTGCAGCTGGCCGACGGCGCGGGCGGTGTGGCCGCGCGCGGTGGCGAGGTGATGCGCGAAGTGGTGGCCACCATGGGCGGCATCGACCAGAGCAGCAAGAAGATCGCCGACATCATCGGCACCATCGACGGCATCGCTTTCCAGACCAACATCCTGGCGCTGAACGCCGCCGTGGAAGCGGCGCGCGCCGGCGAACAGGGCCGAGGCTTCGCCGTGGTGGCCGCCGAAGTGCGCAGCCTGGCCCAGCGCTCGGCTGCCGCTGCACGCGAGATCAAGGCCCTGATCGGCAACTCCGTGGCGCAGGTGGGCGCCGGCAGTGTGCTGGTGGAGCAGGCCGGCAACACGATGACCGAGATCGTCGGCGCCATCGGCCGCGTCAACCAGATCATGGGTGAGATCCGGTCCGCCACGCAGGAGCAGACCAGCGGCATCTCGCAGGTCGGCCAGGCGGTGACCGCGATGGACCGCGCCACCCAGCAGAACGCCGCGCTGGTGGAGCAGTCGGCCGCCGCCGCCGAGAGCCTGAACCAGCAGGCCCAGTTGCTGATGGCGACCGTCTCGCGCTTCAGGCTGGCGGCCTGAACTGGTGGCCTGAACTGGTGGCCTGAGCAAGGCCGGCGATATGCTCGCCGGCCATGCCCTCGCCAGCCCCTCCCGCCCTCGAACTGCAGGGTGTCTCTTGCACCTTCACGAATGCCGACGATCCCGCCCAGCGCTACACCGCAGTGGCGGGCGTGTCGACGAGCGTCGGCGCCGGTGAATTCGTCTCGGTGGTGGGCCCCACCGGCTGCGGCAAGAGCACGCTGCTGAACGTGGGCGCCGGGCTGCTGCAGCCCAGCACCGGCAGCGTGAAGGTGTTCGGCGAGCCTCTCGTCGGCATCAACCGCCGCGCCGGCTGCATGTTCCAGACCGAGAGCCTGATGCCCTGGCGCACCGCGCTGGGCAACGTGATGGCGGGGCTGGAATTTCGCGGCTCGCTGGCGCCTGCCGAGGCGCGCGGGGCGGCCGAAGACTGGCTGCGCCGCGTCGGCCTGGGCGGCTTCGGCAACCGTTACCCGCACCAGCTGTCGGGCGGCATGAGAAAGCGCACCAGCCTGGCCCAGACGCTGGCCGTCGACCCCGACATCATCCTGATGGACGAGCCGTTTTCCGCGCTCGACATCCAGACCCGGCAGCTGATGGAAAACGAGGTGCTGGCGCTGTGGGGAACCAGGAAGCGCGCGGTGCTCTTCATCACGCACGACCTCGACGAAGCGATCGCGATGAGCGACCGCGTGGTGGTGCTGTCGGCCGGGCCGGCAGCGCGGCCGATCGGCGAATTCAAGGTCGACCTGGCGCGCCCGCGTGACGTTGCCGAGGTGCGCAGCTCGCCGCGTTTCATCGAGCTGCACCGTGCCATCTGGGCCGTGCTGCGCGACGAAGTGCTGAAGGGTTATGCCCAGCAGTTGCAGAAAGCCTGAGGCAGAGCGATGAGCCGGCGCGCACCTTCCCGCCGCATCCTGCGCCTGTTCCAGCTGGCGCTGCTGGCCGGGCTGTTCGGCTTCTGGCACCTGACGACGACGCCTGGCTTGCTGCCGCTGTTCATGTTCGACAACGACCGCCAGGCCGCCTTTTTCTTCGGCGAGCCGCTGAAGGTGCTGGCGCGCATCTGGACCTGGTTCGTCGTCGACGCCGACATCTACCGCCACCTGGCCGCGACGCTGGTGGAAACGCTGCTGGCCTTCGGCATCGGCTCGGCGCTCGGCCTGGCATGCGGCTTGTGGCTGGCGCTCAGCCCGCTGGCGGGCGCCGTGCTCGAGCCCTACATCAAGGCGATGAACGCGATGCCGCGCAGCATCCTGGCGCCGATCTTCGCGGTCTGGTTCGGGCTGGGCATCGCCAGCAAGGTGGCGCTCGGCGTGACGCTGGTGTTCTTCATCGTCTTCTTCAACGTCTACCAGGGCGTGAAGGAAGTCAGCCCGGTGGTGCTGGCGAATGCGCTCATACTGGGCGCCAGCCCGCGCCGGCTGCTGCGCCACGTGTACCTGCCCAGCGCCACCAGCTGGGTCTTCAGCAGCCTGCACACCAGCGTGGGCCTGGCCTTCGTGGGCGCGGTGGTCGGCGAATACCTGGGCTCGAGCCAGAGCGTGGGCTACCTGATCCTGCAGGCTGAAGGCAGCTTCGACATCAACACCGTGATGGCCGGCATACTGGTGCTGACGATGTTCGCGCTGCTGCTCGACGCGGCCGTCGGCCGGGTCGAGAAGCGGCTGATCAAGTGGCAGCCGAAAAGTGGCGAGACCGAAAAACTCTGAGTGCAATCAAGGAAGAGAGACGATGGCCAAAGACTTCGACCTGATGGAAGACAGCAACCGCTCGGCCAACCCGAGCATCCACGAGGTGTCTGCCCCGGAGCGGCGCACGCTGCTGCGCGGCGGCCTGGGCGCGCTGATGAGCGGCCTGCTGGCGCCGCTGGCCGGCGTCACGCTGGCGGGCTGCGCGGCTCAGCCGCCGGCCGCCGCGCCGCGCATCAGCTTCAGGGGCATTGCGATCGACACCTCGGCCAACGGCCTGAGGGTGCCCGACGGTTATGTGGCCAGCGTGCTGGCGCCCTGGGGCGAGCCGGTCGGCGTGGCCGGGCGCATGCCGGCCTGGGCGCCGGACGGCAGCAACTCCGCGGCCGATCAGGAAGTGCAGATGGGAATGCACCACGACGGCATCCACTTCTATCCGCTCGAAGGCTCGCGGCGCGGCCTGCTGGTGATGAACCACGAGTACACCGACGACGGTCTGCTGCACAAGGACGGCATGGCGACCTGGAGCGCCGAGAAAGTGAAGAAGGCGCAGGCCGCGCACGGCGTCTCGGTGATCGAGGTCGAAGCCGCCGACGGCGGCTGGCGGATGGTGCGGCCATCGAAATACGCACGCCGTTTCACCGCCTACACGCCGTTCGCACTGACCGGCCCGGCCGCCGGCCATGCGCTGATGCGAACCACAGCCGACCCCGCCGGCCGCACCGTGCTGGGCACGCTGAACAACTGCGCCAGTGGCCTGACGCCCTGGGGCACCTACCTGTCGGGCGAGGAAAACTTCGCCTTCTACTTCGACGGCGGCGACGCTCCCAGCGCAGACCAGAAACGCTGGGGCCTGCGCAAGGCCGGCTTCTACCGCTGGCCCGAGCACGACGAACGCTTCGACGCGCGCAAGCACCCGAACGAGTTCCACCGCTTCGGCTGGGTGGTCGAGATCGACCCGATGGACCCGACGTCCACGCCCGTCAAGCGCACCGCGCTCGGCCGCGCCGCCCACGAAGGCGCCTGGGTGGCGACCACCCGGGACGGCCGCGCGGTCGTCTACTCGGGCGAGGACGCACGCTTCGAGTACATCTACAAGTTCGTCAGCCGCGACCGCATCGCACCTGGCGGCGCCAAGAGCAACCGCACGCTGCTGGACTTCGGCACGCTGTTCGTGGCGCGTTTCGATGCCGACGGCAGCGGCGTCTGGCTGCCACTGGTGCAGGGCCAGGGCCCGCTGCAGGCGGCAGCCGGTTTTGTCGACCAGGGCGAGGTGATGATCAAGACCCGCCAGGCCAGCGACCTGCTCGGCGCCACGAAGATGGACCGGCCCGAATGGCTGGCCATCGACCCGGTGGGCGGCGAGATCTACTGCACGCTGACCAACAACAGCGCGCGCGGCGCGGCCGGCAATCCGGGTGTCGACGCCGCCAATCCACGCGCCAACAACGTTGCCGGCCAGATCATCCGCTGGAAGGAAACCGGCGACTTCGATGCCACCGACTTCAAGTGGAACCACCTGGTGCTGGCCGGCGACCCGGCGAACGCACGCGCCGAGGCGCAGGGCAACATCAAGGGCGACGTCTACGCCTGCCCCGACGGCATCGCCTTCGACGCCCGCGGCACGCTGTGGATACAGACCGACATGCACGCCAGCCAGATGTACCAGGGCGAGCTGAAAGGCCTGGGCAGCAACCAGATGCTGGCCTGCGACGTGAAGACCGGCGAAACACGCCGCTTCCTCACCGGGCCGATGAACTGCGAAATCACAGGCGTGACCTGGACGCCCGACATGCGCACGATGTTCCTCAACATCCAGCACCCCGGCGAGTCGCCCAGCGACCGCAGCGACCCCGCCGACCCGTCGAAATTCTCTTCTTGGCCGGGCGCCCCGGGCGGCCGGCCACGCTCGGCCACCGTCGTCGTGCGCAAGGCCGACGGCGGGCCGATCGGCACCTGAGGCCGACCGCGCAGCCGCACCTCCACAGGGGACGCCGATGACAGCGCTGGCAAAGATCGAGCCCGATCGACAGCCCGGCGCCTAAACTCCTCAGCCTCGGATTCAGGCCAGAGAAGGACAGACACACATGGGCGCGCAATGGAAAGCCAAGGGCAAGGATCTGGCCGCCAACGCCAAGGGCAAGCTGTTCGGCAAGCTGGCCAAGGACATCATGATCGCGGCGCGACACGGCGCCGACCCGGCGGCGAATTCGAAGCTGCGCTTGGTGCTGGAACAGGCGCGCAAGGTCTCGATGCCCAAGGAGACTGTCGAGCGGGCCATCAAGAAGGGCGCTGGTTTGAGCGGTGAGGCGGTGCATTTCGAGCATGCGATGTACGAAGGCTTTGCGCCGCACCGCGTGCCGGTGATGGTGGAATGCCTGACCGACAACCTGAACCGCGCGGCGTCCGAGATGCGCGTGCTGTTCCGCAAGGGGCAGCTGGGCAGTTCGGGCACGGTGTCGTGGGACTTCGCCCATGTCGGCATGATCGAGGCCGAAGCGGCCACCGCCGGCGCCGACGCCGAACTGGCCGCCATCGAGGCCGGCGCGCAAGACTTCGAGCCGGCCGACGAAGACGGCGTCACGCTGTTCCTCACCGACGCCGCCGACCTCGACCTCGTCAGCCGTGCGCTGCCGGCCCAGGGGTTCAGCGTGCTGTCGGCCAAGCTCGGCTACAAGCCGAAGAACCCCGTGAAGCCGGGCAGCCTGAGCGCCGCCGAGCTGGAAGAGGTGGAAGCCTTCCTGGCCGCGCTGGACGGCAACGAGGACGTGCAGAACGTCTACGCCGGCCTGCAGGGCTGAGCGGCGCGTCACCCATCGACCTCATCGATCCCATCGATCTCATCGACCGCAGGATCACGAAAGAACGACTCCATGAACGAAACCAGCTTGCCACCTGCCCTGCCAGACCGCTTGTCCATCGACCCGCGCAGCCCGTTTCACGTGGCTGCCGCATTTGAGCAGGATGTCGGCATCCGCTTCAACGACAAGGAACGCACCGATGTCGCCGAGTATTGCATCAGCGAAGGCTGGATCAGGGTGCCGGCAGGCAAAGCGGTGGACCGCAAGGGCCAGCCGCTGCTGATCAAGCTGAAGGGCAAGGTCGAGGCTTCGTACCGCTGAGGGGCGCAGCGGAGGCCCGCTGGCGGGCCGGCGCTTGAAGCAGCCATCGACAGCGGCGCATCGAGGTGGTGAAGATCCCGGGCAGGGCGTGACGGGATTCGTCGCCCGTCGCCTTCGCGCCACCCGATCCAAGGGCGTCGCGAGGGCCCGGGATGTCGCGCTAACGTGTGGAGCCCGGCCCCGCTGATCCCAGGGTTGCGGCCACCCCCTTGAACAGCGTGTCGCCGGGTAAGCACCAGCGAATGTCGCACTGGAATCATCTGGCGCTTGTTATATTGGATTGCAGCAAGGCAGTTCGCCTGCGCTGAAGGAGATTCCGATGCAACCGTCCCGCGTCTTTCACTTTGCCGCTGCCATGGCTTTGCTTGCCGCAGTTCAAACCGCGCAAGCCAGTTACAGCGCCGACTTCAGCACCGGTGTCGGGCCGGAATGGTCCATCGTCACTAGCCTGAACACGGCCGATACGGGCATCCTGGGCCAGCTGCAAGACGGTTCGGCGACGCTGGATTTGTTCGCAGCGGGGCCGACTTCGACATCGCTGAGCTTCGACCTGCTGGGCTTTCGCACCTTGGACGGCGCCGGCAACTGCTGCACCGACACCTTCAACCTCAGCTTGAACAATGTGGTGATCTTGAGCGGCGCCTTCGACATGAGCGGCGGCGGCACCAACACCGTGTTCATCAACAGCGTCTCGGCCATCGTCAATACCGTGTCCTCCGGATACGGCCAGGGTGGGCTGACCACGGTGTCGATACAGTCGCTGTCCATCGTGCCGGGTCTGAACAGCCTCCGTTTCGACTACGGCATGCCTCTGCAAGGCATTGGCGACGAGTCCTGGGGCCTGGACAACGTCAACGCCGCCGGTCAGGTCAGCGTGGTGCCCGAGCCCGCCGGCTCCGCCACCCTGCTTGCCGGCCTGTTGGCAACCGGACTCTGGATGCGCCGCAGGGCCCGGGGGTAACCGAGAGACCGAGCCGGACTCGGCTCGACAGAGCCGCGTTCCGTATCAGCGAGGCGGTGCGCAGCCGTCTATGACAGACTTCCCAGGGAGCGGTTCTTCGCCGGACCGGCCAATGCTGCGCAAACCGGTTTTTTAACCGAAATGCAGCGCAGCCCCGTCAAGTTTTTCAGGCGAACGGCGCGGGCGCACCATGCAGACAAGGCTTGAGCGCCAGCCAGGCCATCTCGTGAACCGGTGTGGCAAATCCCAAAGCGCGGCCGCGCCGCCCGACGTGGTCTGAGAAGCTGTCGAGTTCCAGCGGCCGCCCCTTGACCAGGTCGTGATACTTCGAGGCGTGCCTGGTCATAGGGAACGACTGGTGCAGCGCCAGGGTGCGGGGGACGATGTCGGCGGGGAGGCAGACGTCCTGAAAGGTCACGGCCCGGTTGGACATCGAGCCGTCGGTCTCGCCGAAGCGCAGGCCCGACATGGCCGAGATGTAACGGATCAGGCCGGGTTCGACGATCACGCCTGACACCATCGCAGGGCCGCCGAGCACGCTGCTGGCACCCGGGACAGAGGCGATGCGATCCTGATAGTCGACGCCGTTCAGCACGGAGACGACGCAGGCGCCGCCCTCGATCAGGGGCTGCAGAGGTGCAGCCGCCGCTTCGATGTCGTAGGCCTCGACAGCAAGCAGCACCACATTGCCGGAGCCGGTTTACGGCGGCTGCTCGACGAACCGCACTCTGTCCACGGCGAGGCGGCCCTTGGGCGTTTCCAGCACCAGGCCGCGTTCGCGCATGGCAGGCAGATGAGCGCCGCGCGCGATGAATGTTCCGGCATGGCCTTGCACGGGAAAGGAGCCCGCCTGTTGCGTCGGCCCTGAGAAGTATCAAGCCGCATAGCGCACGCGGCGATACTGGAAGTAGCCAATCACGCGCTCGGGCGTTTGCTCCAGCATCGTCATGTGCTCGTTGGCAGCTGCGCACAGTTTTGCCTTCGTTCTGACAGGCACACGCTTGCCCATCTCAGGCTTCAAATCAGCATTGAGCCTTTCCTCTGGATTGAGTTGCGGGCTGTAGCTGGGCAGGTAGAAAAGTTGAATTTGATCTTCGCGTTCGGCCACCCATGCCTTCACAAGCTTGCTGTGATGTACGCGCAAGTTGTCGAGCATCAGGAAGACTTTCTTACCCGCATCCTTGATCAAGGCTTGGTTCGCCGAATTTCGTTCAGTCAGCGCAGTCGCTGCCATGGCCGTTCACCTCACCAGTCGTGGGCTGACCATCGTATTCCTTGTTTGGTTCCGGCTCTGCCGCCTTAGGTTGAACGCCAATGGGAATCAACGTGCGGCCTGTCCGGATTCCGGATTCGCGGCCGGCGATCCCGGAAAAGCCGGCGCAGATGTGTCTCCGCCGCCTTGCCCACACCCCTCGCAGCGCGGACGACGAATCCACGCCGGCATCATTGGACAAACCCCGCGATCAGAGCTTGAACCCGTAGTCGATGATCAGCGGCGCGTGGTCGGAGAAACGCTGCTCGAGGTAGATCGACTCCTGCTGCGCCGTCGCGGCGATGCCGGGCGTGGCCAGATGGTAGTCGAGACGCCAGCCCACGTTCTTCGCCCAGGACTGCCCGCGGTTGCTCCACCAGGTGTATTGCTCGGGGTTCGGGTTCAGGGTGCGGAAGACGTCGACCATGCCGGCGCTCAGCAGGCCGGTCATCCAGGCACGCTCTTCGGGCAGGAAACCGCTGTTCTTCTGGTTGCTCTTCCAGTTCTTCAGATCGATTTCCTTGTGCGCGATGTTGATGTCGCCCAGCAGCACGAATTCACGCTCGGCCTTCAGCGCCATCAGGTGCGGCAGCAAGGCGGCCAGGAAACGGAACTTGGCGGCCTGCCGTTCTTCGCCGCTGGAACCGCTGGGGAAGTAGCAGCTGATGACGCTGAATTTGCGCTTCGCGGTGTCGAAGCGGGCCTCGACATATCGGCCTTCTGCGTCGAACTCGCCGCCGTCGAAACCAGTGATGACGGCGCTCGGCGCCTTCTTCGTGTACACGCCGACGCCCGAGTAGCCTTTCTTCTCGGCGTAATGGAAGTGGCCGTCCAGGCCGGCCACGTTTTCGAAGCGGCCGGCGACGTCGGCGGCCTGCGCCTTCACTTCCTGCACGCCCATACAATCGGCGCCCGCCAAGCTCACCCATTCGACGAAACCCTTGTTCGCCGCTGAACGGATGCCGTTCAGATTCAATGTGATCAGCCGAAAACTCACTGGATGCCTCCCATGACGACGCCTGCAGCTGACGCCCTCGCACAAGACTTCGTGAAGTTTTCGGTGCAGTCCGGCGTGCTGCGCTTCGGTGAGTTCAAGACCAAGGCGAGCCGGCTGTCGCCCTACTTCTTCAACGCCGGCCTGTTCGACGACGGCGCCAAGCTGGGCATGCTGGCAACATTCTATGCACGCCGCCTGCTGGCCAACGGCCTGCCCTTCGACATGCTGTTCGGCCCGGCCTACAAGGGCATCACGCTGGCCGCTGCGGTGGCCATCGAACTCGCCCGGCTGGGCCGCAACGTGCCTTTCGCCTACAACCGCAAGGAAGCGAAAGACCACGGCGAAGGCGGTACTCTTGTCGGCGCGCCGCTGGCCGGCCGCGTTCTCATCATCGACGACGTGATGTCCGCCGGCACCTCGGTGCGCGAATCGATCACGATGATCAGCGCAGCAGGTGCCACGCCCTGCGGCGTGCTCATCGCGCTCGACCGACAGGAAAAGGCCACTGAAGGCGGCAAGGACGCCGAGTGGTCCGCCGTGCAATATGTGCAGACTCAACTGAAACTGAATGTGGCATCGATTGCGACCCTTGACGACCTGTTGCAGTATCTTCATTCCGGTGACGACCCTTCGCTGCGCGCCCATGCGGCGCCCGTGCAGGCTTACCGAAATCGGTACGGAGTCTGAATGCAGCTGACGCGGGCGCGGTGGAAGGGTTTGATCGGCATGGTCTTGCTGCCGTGCTGCGCCCTGCCTGGCCACGCCCAGACCAACCCGCCGGCTTCCGCGCCACTCGGCATCTACACCTGCGTCGACGACAAGGGCCGCCGGCTGACGTCTGACCGCCCGATCGCCGAATGCACCGCCCGCGAGCAGCGCGTGCTCAACAAGGACGGTTCGCTGAAGGGCATCCATCCGCCCACGCTGACGGCCGAAGAACGCGCCGAGCAGGATGCCCGCGACCGCAAGGCGGCCGAAGCCCGCGCCGCGCAGGCCGATGCCGTGCGGCGCGACCGGAACCTGACGGCGCGTTACCCGAACGAGGCCACTCACCAGAAAGCGCGCGAAGCCGCGCTCGATACCGTGCGGCTGGCGCTGAAGTCTTCCGAGGCCCGCCTGAACGACCTGGCAGCCGAACGCAAGCCGGTGATGGACGAAGTCGAGTTCTACCGCGGCCGCACGTTGCCGGGCAAGCTGAAGGCACAACTGGACGCGAACGACGCCGCCGTCGATGCGCAGCGCGCCACGGCCGCCAATCAGGCCGCCGAACTGGCGCGTATCAACCGCCTGTATGACGCCGAACTGGAGCGGCTGCGCCGCCTATGGTCTGGCGCGCCGGCCGGTTCACTCGGGCCGCTGCCGGGGCCGCCAGCCGAGCCGGCCACGCCTCGCTGACGCGGACGAAAAGACCGCGGGCAGGCTCCGCCTGCTCAAGCCGGATTCAGCCGAGCCTGCTGCGCAGCAACTCGCTGGCCAGCGCCGGGTTGGCCTTGCCCTTGCTGGCCTTCATGACCTGGCCGACCAGCGCGTTGAAGGCCTTGTCCTTGCCGGCGCGGAATTCCTCCACCGACCTGGCGTTCGCCGCGATCACTTCGTCGACGATGCGGCCGAGCGCGTCGGCGTCGTCCATCTGCTTCAGGCCCTTGGCCTCGATCAGTGCATCGACCCCGGCCGAGCCGCCCAACCACAGCGCGTCGAACACCTGGCGCGCGCCGTTGTTCGACAGCGTGCCGTCGGCCACGCGGCGGATGAGTGCCGCCAGCGCGTCCGGCGGCAGCGGCGCGGCGTCGATCGACAGGCCTTCGGCGTTGAGCCGTTTCGACAGTTCGCCCATCAACCAGTTGGCCGCCAGCTTGGGCTGGCCGCAACCGTCGCGCACGGCTTCGTAATAGCGCGCGAAGGCCTGGCTCTGCGTCATCATGGCGGCGTCGTCGGCCGGCAGGCCGTCGTCGCGCTGGAATCGTGCCGCCATCAGCGCCGGCAGCTCGGGCATGGCCGCCCGCACGCGCTCCACCCACTCGGGCGCGATCAGCAGAGGCGGCAGGTCGGGGTCGGGGAAGTAGCGGTAGTCGTGCGCGTCTTCCTTGCTGCGCATCGCCCGCGTTTCGCCCGTGTCGGGGTTGAACAGCACGGTGGCCTGCTCGATGGCCAGGCCGTCCTCGATGCGGTCGATCTGCCACTGAACTTCGAAGTCGATGGCCTGCTGCAGGAAGCGGAAGCTGTTGAGGTTCTTCACCTCGCGCCGCGTGCCGAGCGCCTCGCCGGGCCGGCGCACCGAGACGTTGGCGTCGCAGCGGAAGCTGCCCTCCTGCATGTTGCCGTCGCAGATGCCCAGCCAGACCACCAGCGTGTGCAGCGCCTTGGCGTATTCCACCGCCTCGGCGGACGATCGCATATCGGGCTCGGAGACGATCTCCAGCAGCGGCGTGCCGGCGCGGTTGAGGTCGATGCCGGTCTGGCCCTGGTAGCCCTCGTGCAGGCTCTTGCCTGCGTCTTCTTCGAGGTGAGCGCGTGTCAGGCGCACGGAACGTGCCTTGCCATCCAGCACGAAGTCGATGCGCCCGCCCTGCACCACCGGAATCTCGTACTGGCTGATCTGGTAGCCCTTGGGCAGGTCGGGGTAGAAGTAATTCTTGCGGGCGAAGATCGACAACGGCGCGACCCGGGCGCCGACCGCCAGGCCGAGGCGGATGGCACGTTCCACCGCGCCGCGGTTCATCACCGGCAGCGTGCCCGGCAGGGCGAGGTCGACCGCGCAGGCCTGCGTGTTGGGCGCGGCGCCGAAGGCGGTGCTGGCACCGCTGAAGATCTTGCTGACCGTGGACAGCTGGGCGTGGGTTTCCAGGCCGATGACGACTTCGAAACCACGAATGAGTGCAGGTGTGCTCGGCATCGCGGTCAGAGTCCGTTGGGCGTGCGCGTGTGGAAGTCGGTGGCGAGCTGCAGCGCGTGCGCGGCGTGCAGCAGCGTGGCCTCGGTGAAGTAGTTGCCGATCAGCTGCAGGCCGACCGGCATGCCGTGGGCGCCGGTGCCGGCCGGCACGCTCATGCCGGGCAGCCCGGCCAGGCTGGCGGGCAGCGTGAAGATGTCGGCCAGATAGGCCTGCAGCGGGTCATCGCCCTGTTCACCCAGCTTCCAGGCCACGGTGGGCGCCACCGGGCCGGCGATCAGGTCGCAATCCTTGAAACACTGCTGGAAGTCGTCGGCGATCATGCGGCGCAGCTTCTGCGCCTGCAGGTAATAGGCGTCGTAGTAGCCATGCGACAGCACGTAGGCGCCGATCATGATGCGCCGTTTGACCTCGGCGCCGAAGCCTTCGGCGCGCGTCTTCTTGTACATGTCCATCAGGTCGGTGTACTGCGCCGCGCGGTGGCCGAACTTGACGC
>Ga0335397_10008064_pt1 | contig 13285 bp, 4 predicted proteins | sample MAT04_FD_205740 | JGI IMG/M metagenome (GOLD analysis project Ga0335397, IMG submission 205740) | Freshwater microbial communities from Lake Fryxell liftoff mats and glacier meltwater in Antarctica - MAT-04 (spades assembly) (version 2) ...
ACTGCACCGGATCAGTTTCATAACCCTGATTTTTCCAATTCACCATTTGTTCGCTTAAATTTCTGAAATCGGGCTTGTCACCGACTGAAGAAAGCATAAGATATTGCCGGATCATTTTTAAACGATCTTTTTTCAAAGGCATTTGACGAATCAACGTATCGAAAACCCCCATGGCTTCAATTGTTTTGTCTGCCTGCGTTCCCACATATCCTGCAAAATAAGCCTCCTTTCCTTTTAGTTGGGGTGTCTTGAATTTTGCCCCTGCACTATAAGCCAATGAACGGTATTCTCTTATTTCCTGCAAAACCAATCCTGAGAAGTCTCCCCCGAAATACAGGTTGAATGCATCCATGTCAGCCTGGAATTTAGGATCGAAGGGGACTCCGTTCACGAGATAATAAACCTTGCTTTGGGATGCCTTTTTCTTGTCAACAAAGAAAACGGTGTTTTCGGTGTATTGATTGATATCAGGTACAAAAGGAGTCTCAACTTTCTGTATGCCGGTTTTGAAGGCTTTGGCGAATAACTCAGCAAGTCTTGCAGGATCCGTATTGCCGGAGTAATGAATTTCAGCTCCATAATTCACAATAAATTTAAATGCATCCGTCATCCGGGCCGCCTGTAACGATTTAATTTCCGAAAGACTTAACCTGTTGATGAACTCCGATTTATCGCCGTATCGCACGAAGGAGTATAAAGCTTTTGCCACTTCATCAGGTTCACTTAGCTCAAATTTACGGTTGGCTTTTTCACCCTCATAAAGAACCTCAATTTTCGATTGCTCCAGCAAAGGCTTATCGACCAACTGGCTGATTAAAGCAAGCGCATCTTTTAATCCACTTTCAATCCCGGTCATTTCTATTACAGTATAGCTTTCATCGCCGCTGATGTCATAAGTACAACCAACCGATGCAATTTTAGCCTTAAAACTATCTAAACTCATTCCTTCGGGGCTGGCATAATTCATTAAGTCAGCTGCATATTTAAGGTCGGGATTGTTTTTATTCCCTATTTTAAACTTAACCTTTAAGTTAAATACATTGTTAACCGGGTTTTTGACACAATAGATATTCATGCCCTCTGAAACTGCAATATGATCAACATCCTTTTCAAAGTTGAAAAACTTCAGGTTTTCTTTTGTTTCCGGAATATTCTGGAGTTTTTTTGCATATTCCGAACTAGCTGTTGTATTGGCAATCATTGGTTTGTATCCTGGTTTATCAATTTTTTTCTTTTTAGGAAATCCCATTTTTGAGTAAAAGGCCAGGTAATTATCGCCATAGTATTTCGCGGCGACCTTCATAACATCATTTTTGGTAACCTTCATCAGCAATTCGGGATATTGTAACAGTTCATACATGGTTTGATTCCGCCCATAAGCCTGGGCAAACAACATTGATTTATTTTGATTCTTCTCCATATTCAATTGATATTCCCGGTACAATTCCATCTTGGTGTTTTCAACAAATGAGGAGTCAAAATCACCTGTTTTTAGTTTTTCCAATTCAGCAAGTACAAGTTTTTCAGCCGAGCTTAGCTTTTGACCGATAATTTTCGGTAAAGCGAAAATTATACTGGCACTATAATCGTTGTTTTGCATATTTATAACCTGTGCTGACATAAGTTTGTTATCCTGAATCAGTTTATCCAGTAAACCGGTCTGGCTTTGATTTGACAGTATGGCATTGCAGATTTTAAACGCAATTTCATCGGGGTGACTGGCCGGAGCTGATCTGAAACCGAGTAAAGCAAGCTTGACAGGGCTGAGTTTCACCTCAACGAATTCCCTGCCATTAAAAGGCTCCTCCTTATATTCAGGTCTTTCAGGAAGTTCTTTCTTCTCCCATTTACCGAATTTTTCTGCAATCATTGGTTTTACCAGTTTTTTATCAAAGTCACCTACTATAATCAGCGCCATGTTGTTAGGAACGTACCAGGTTTTGAAAAACTGATACATTTTGGATAGGGAAGGGTTTTTAAGATCTTCAATTGTACCAATCGTAGTTTGCTGCCCATAAGGATGATTTTTATAGAAGTGTTTATTAAAGTTTTCGAGTAACGGTAATATAAAAATATCGGAATACATATTTTTTTCTTCATAAACTACTTCAAGTTCAGCCTGAAATGACCTGAATACCGGCTTCTCAAAACGATGACTGTAAAGGTCAATCCATTTTTCAACCTGTGATGGCGGAAAGGCATTGTAAAAATACGTGATATCGGCCCCTGTGGCTGCATTCAAACTGGTTCCACCCGTGCTTTTGATCAGGTTGCTCAGTTCGTTGGGAATGGCGTATTCATTCGCTTTCAGCGATTCCTCGTTAATTTTACCCTGTATGACGGTTCTTTCAACAGGGTCAGTGGTTTGCGACAGATCATCATAAAGTTTAAAGATATTTTCAATATGGGGCTTTTCGGCCTCCCAATTGGTAGTACCTGAGGTTTCGGTTCCTTTAAAGAGCATGTGCTCCTGATAATGCGCCATACCGGTCGCGCCTTTCGGGTCATCTTTGGCTCCGGCACGTACTATCACACTTCCAAATACCTGGGGCAGGTTATGGTCTTCATTCAGGATGACTGTCAGTCCGTTTTCCAGTTGATATACTTCAACGTCAATCGGTCTGAAATCATTACGCTGGGCTGCTGCAGATAAATATAATGTGCTGGCAGCAATAATCAGGGATAATTTTTTCATAAGTTTTAATTTATAGGATTTATACTGATAAAAATATGAATAATTTTATGATTGAGAATCATTATTGTCCGGTTAAATCTGCTTTCTAGAATGAGATTCTTCACTTCGTTACGTTCAGAATGACAGACTTTTAACGTTTTTAATTAGTGGAGATTTGGGGGTTGGAGGATGCAGAGCTTCCTCCAACCCCCAAATCTCCGAATATCTTGTAAGTGCATGTCATTCTGAGCCTGCCTTATTGCCGTCAGGCAGTCAGGCGTAGCGAAGAATCTCATGATTTTATCAGGACAACAATAATTGAGAATGATAAAGCAATTATATTTCCAAATATTACACAATTGTAACAAAGAATTTTTTGTAAATAATCAAAGGGTTGCAGGTCTTATTTCAAAAGGAAAAAAAATTATTTTCTTTCTTTTTATTATTTTTGTTGAGCCTATAAGCTAAGTGGAACTGCTTAATCACTTTATATTCAAGGATTTAAAGTTGAAAGAAAATATACCTGGCAGCTTTGAATACTTGCAGTTACTTTACAACCAGATAATTAATAGTTAATATGAATTTTAAGGCAAAAGTAAAAAGCCTGTTTACAGATAAGCACAAACCACGCTATGGAGCGCTGGATTTGTTGAAGTATATCGGGCCGGGGCTGATTGTTACTGTTGGTTTTATTGACCCCGGCAACTGGGCATCTAACCTTGCTGCCGGTGCCGAATATGGCTATACGCTCCTGTGGATGGTTACCTTGTCAACCATTATGCTGATTATACTTCAGCACAATGTGTCGCATCTTGGAATTGCGACAGGTTTGTGTTTATCGGAGGCTGCAACACTTTATCTGCCGAAAAAAATATCCAGAACTGTACTCGGTTCGGCAGTGATGGCTTCTATTTCTACCTCACTGGCCGAGATACTCGGAGCCGCCATCGCACTAAACATGCTGTTTGATATTCCTATCCAGATAGGAGCCATACTTTCTGTGGCATTTACCGCTATCATGTTGTTTACCAACTCATACCGGATGATTGAAAAATGGATCATCGGGTTTGTCTCCATCATCGGACTTTCGTTTATTTATGAACTTACCCTCGTTGACATTGAATGGGGGCAGGCTGCTTATAGTTGGGTTGTTCCTTCTATTCCACAGGGTTCTATGGTTATCGTGATGAGTGTTTTAGGTGCTGTGGTAATGCCCCACAACCTGTTTCTGCATTCCGAAATTATCCAGAGCCGGCAATGGAACCTTGAAGATAAAAAAGTGATCAGAAAGCAGCTTGATTATGAGTTTTTTGATACTATTTTTTCGATGATTATCGGATGGGCCATCAACAGTGCGATGATCCTGCTGGCAGCGGCTACTTTTTTCAAGTTCGGAAAGCCGGTAGGAGAGTTGCAGCAGGCCAAAAATATGCTGATCCCTTTGCTTGGCAACAATGCGGCCACAGTTTTTGCCATCGCATTGCTTTTCGCAGGAATCTCTTCAACAATTACTTCTGGAATGGCAGCAGGTTCAATTTTTGCCGGAATTTATAACGAACCCTTTGATATTAAAGACAACCATTCCAGGCTTGGCGTAGCCATTTCATTGCTGGCAGCACTGGCCATTATCTTTTTGATTACCAATCCATTTAAGGGCCTGATCTACTCGCAGATGATACTTAGTATTCAGTTGCCCATAACTATATTCCTGCAGATTTACCTGACCTCCTCTAAAAAGGTGATGAAAGAGTATGCCAATTCCATGAGGTTTAATGTTGTTTTGCTGGTTATCGGTGGAATAGTAACAGCCCTGAATGTGATGCTGCTGGTTAGTTTTTTCTAATTGGATACGGAAATTATTCATCTGTAGGTCAATCTTCAGATTATCCAAGGTTTCCATGAATTGTTTGAAAACCTTTTCGATGGCGTCCCGCATCTGTTTGTTTTCTTCGGTTGACTGTTTAGGAAGGGAATTTGAATGACAAAACGGTACCCATTGTTAAATATTTGTTAATCAATAGGGTTGCATCAATCAGGAATGCTTATTCCTTGTTACTATTCGGGTTACATTCAGTTTTTTTTCTGGTCTTATGCCAACGCATAATGAATTCCGCATAGTGTCTTCGAAACCAATAAACAATGAAACTATTGAGATTTACAACAGCACCGGGTCACTGGTTTGCAACTCTAAAAGCTGTGAAACAAACAATGTCCTTGATTTAACAGGCCGGCCTGCGGGTTTATATTATGTGACCCAAATTGAGTGATTTGAAAAAAATCGCTCAATCGATAAGGAAATTATAAGTAATTCGCTGATAATCATTGTGAGGTTTCTGGTGAAGTGCAACAATTTCCAAATCGGGGTTTACCTAAGTAAAGCGATTTATCGCTTCAGTCCAATCGCTCAACTTAGGTGTGAATGTGATTAGTAACGACAAAATTATTACTTCGAAGAAAATTGTGAAGGAATGATCCTTTTATCAACATTTTAATTCCACATTCAAAATGAAAAAATATACTTTAATTTTCTTGATTGCTATTTCAATCGCAAAGGCAAATGCCCAGTCTCTGGTATATGAATGGGCTCAGGATATGGGGGGAACCTCATTCACCAGAGGTAATTCCATAGCAACCGATGCTTCTGGAAATGTTTACACCACAGGCATTTTTTCGGGCACAACCGATTTTGATCCGGGTACAGGCACTTATTATCTGACTGCTTTGGGCGACCAGGATGCATTTATCACAAAATCGGATACCAACGGTAATTTCTTGTGGGCCGTTCAAATCGGCGGAGCATATTCTGAATTCAGCTTTGGTATTGCAGTTGATGCCGGCGGTAATGTTTATACCAACGGTTCGTATGGCTTAACGGTTGATTTCAATCCGGGTGCCGATACTTTTAACATGACTGCCAATGGGGGCAGTGATGTATATATTTTAAAATTGGATCCCTCAGGTAATTTCATTTGGGCGAATAGTGTAGGCGGAACAAGCACTGACGACAGTTACGGTATTGCATTGGATGCTTCCGGAAATCTTTATTGTACCGGCGATTTCGTGGGTGAGGCTGATTTTGATCCCGGAACTGGTACGTTCAACCTGTTATCAAAAGGTGACTTAGATATTTTTGTACTAAAGCTTGATGCCGGCGGAAATTTAATGTGGGCGAAAAATATGGGCGGCGTTGGAGCAGATGTCGGATATTCGGTGGCTGTGGATGCCACCGGGAATGTATTCTCAACTGGTCTGTTCACGACTGATGCTGACTTCGACCCGGGTGCGTTTGATTACGAAATTATCAATTTGGGCAACAGCGATATTTTCGTTTCGAAACTTGACGCTTCAGGAAATTTCGTTTGGGCAAAGCAATTAGGCGGAACACAAGATGAATATGGTATTTCACTTGTTGTCGATAAATCCGGGAATGTTTATACAACCGGATGGTTTTATGGTACTACCGATTTCGATCCTGATGCTGCAACCTACAATTTAATATCGGTAACAGGTGGAAGCAATATATTTATTTCAAAATTAAATGCCGGTGGCAATTTTGTTTGGGCAAAAAGTATAGGAGGAGGCGATTTTACACTTGCCCAGGCGTATGCTATAGCTGTTGATGCAGGCAAAAATATTTACACCACGGGCATATTTATGGGAATTGCAGATTTTGACCCGGGGGCCAACATATATAATTTAACCTCTGCCGGATACACTGATGCATTTATACTCAAGGTTGATACTTCGGGTAATATGATATGGGCTGGTGCCCTGAGTGGAATGTCTGTTGAGAAAGGTAATTCAATAACAGCGGATGTTTCAGGTAATATATATTGTACCGGCGAATTCTCAGGTACGGTTGATTTTGATCCCGGCCCCGGTGTAGTGGAAACTGCTGCAATCCAATCGGATGCTTTTGTTGTAAAACTGGGCCAGAATTCGATAGGATTTCCCGATAATACCAGTTTACCAGGCATTTCAGTATATCCGAATCCTGCAGGAAATATTGTTTTTGTCGATATTCCAGAACTAAAGGGAAATGTATCGCTTGCAATTTACAACAGCATTGGATCTATGGTTTACAAACAAAATAATATTGAGATGTTTAATTCCATCGATTTAAGCAATCGACCGGTTGGATTATATTATGTAAATGTGATGAGCAACGACAAAATTTTAGCGTCAAAGAAAATTGTGAAAGAATAATTTCATTTCATTTTCTTTTTTCTTCCGTTAGAGCACTTTCTCTCACTTTGGTGGGTGCGTTGTGCTTTGTTTTGCCCTGTTACCGTGCATGCTTGAATTTAACTAAGGAGATCCAAAACTAATTGAGGTCAGGGCACGCGTCGGGGGACGCACGTCAACTTAGAGAAATGCGGCTTACAAGGTCGCTCTGTTATTCGCTGCGCTCCGGTTGTACATAGTGTTAAATCAAAAAACTAAACTTCAGGCCCGGAATCATCCTCACTCATATCTGGCTCAGTAGCATCAGATGACAGTAGCAACTGGCTTTCTGCATCTCCCAGCACTTCCACCCCTTTCAGCCTTCGTTGGATAGCCCGTGTACGTTTACCCATCACTTCATCAATCTGGTTACTGGCTGTCTGAATGTTCTTCTGGGCTTTTTCTAGCATCCCGCCGAAATTCTCAAATTCCTTTTTGACGGCACCCAGTATCTTCCAAACTTCACTGCTGCGTTTCTGAATGGCCAGGGTTCGGAAGCCCATTTGCAGACTGTTCAGGATAGCCGCCAGGGTAGTGGGTCCGGTGACAATTACCTTATAGGTGCGCTGCAACTCTTCGAGCAGGCTGGCTTTGCGGACCACCTCGGCATAGATACCTTCAAATGGCAGAAACATAATGGCAAAGTCAGTGGTATAAGGCGGATCAATGTATTTATCGCTGATGTCTTTCGCCATTTTTTTGATGACCGACTCCAGAATTTTCTGGGAAACTTCTATTTGCACCAGATCAGCCGCATCATAAGCATTCTGCAATTGTTCGTAAGCTTCGCGAGGAAATTTGGCATCCACCGGAAGCCATACATTACCGGTGATATCATCCTTTCCGGGCAGTTTGATGGCAAATTCCACCACCTCGCTGCTACTCTTTTTGGTGCGAACGTTGGCTTCGTATTGTTCGGGAGCTAGCACCTGTTCGAGCAGCATTGAGAGTTGCACTTCGCCAAATCCGCCGCGCATTTTCACATTGCTGAGTACCCGCTTCAGCCCGCCAACATCCTGCGCCAGCGTTTGCATCTCACCCAGGCCTTTTTGTACGCTTTCCAACTGCTTACCCACCAGTTCAAAGGATTGACCCAGCCGCTCATTCAGGGTCTTCTGAAGCTTTTCATCCACAGTGGCGCGCATTTCCTCGAGTTTCTTTTCGGTGCTTTCAACCATTTTCTGTTGCTTTTCTTCCAGTTGCCCGAACTTTTCCCGTTGCAGATCATTGAAGGATGCCACATTCTTGTCGAAGGTTTCACTGAATTGTTTGAAAACCTTTTCGATAGCTTCCCGCATCTGCTTGTTTTCTTCGGCTGACTGTTTTATCTGGGCATTCAATCGTTCCTCAACTTTTGCATTTATCTTCTCAAGATTTTCGAGGGTTTTGGTAGCCAGTTCCTTTTGCTCAGTTTTCAACTCATCAAATTTTCCCCGGAGTTCAAGGGTGAATTCTTTCAGTGCATTTCCCTGTTCAGCCCGGTTTTCGCGGTTGATGGAAGTATTCTCTTCGCGGTTAAGTCTGAAATCTTCCTTCAGGTTGGTTTCAATACGGCTGAGATTGCCTGTTAACAAATCGATCTTTGGAATAAGTCCGGAATCACCGGTTTTCCCGGTTCGGAAAATGAACAACAGGACTAAATTAACAATAACCAGCAGTGTGATTATCAGAAGCAGGGTGGTTTCCATAATTAGGACTAATTTAAATGCTAAACTACGAATAATTTGAGAATCAGAGATAAGGTTAAGGTTGAGGCGATGAGCTGAGCGCAGCCGAAGCTTTGAGCCTGCCTGTCTGACAATCAAGTTTCAAAAGAGTGATTAGTCAGCCAGTCAGACAGGGCTGCCAATGTCCAATGTCAAATTTCAAATTTTCAATGCTACAGTATCAATCCAATATTTCCCCGACAAAGTGGGCGGGGCAAGCTGCTTCGCTGCGCATCATTCCATCCTTCCATCATGGTTCCTGAGCGGCGGTTGGTGAGCGCAGTCGAACCAAGTCGAAGGACCAACATTCCACCCTTCCTTCATTCCACCCATACATCTTTACTTCAACACCTGATATTGCATACCCTTCTTCTCAAGTTCTGCTAGAATAGTCGGCAACTGGGTAGTGTCCTGTAGGTTAAACGTAATAGTAGCCTGCACATATCCGATCGGTACGCTTGTAATGGAGCGTTCATGATAAATGTCGTGGATGTTGGCTTTCATTTTCTCAAGGATTGAGATCACGGATTTTAGCATGCCGGCCTGATCGGGGATCAATACAGCAATGCGGGCACGATAGCCTTCATCCATCACCCCCTTTTCAAGAATCTGTTCGAGGATGCTCATGTTGATGTTGCCACCACTTATAACCGGTACGACTTTCCGGCCTTTGAGATCTGTTTTGTTATATAAAACGGCTGCCATAGCAGCAACCCCGGCCGGTTCGGTAAGGATTTTTGCCCGCTGAAGCAATAAATAGGCTGTACGTGCCATTTCAGCATCATTCACCACCAACAATTCATCAACCAGTTTGCGGGTTACTTCAAAGGTGAGATTACCGGGTGATTTCACGGCAATTCCATCTGCAATGGTGTGCACTGAATTAAGGATGGTAGGTTTGCCTTTTTCAATGGAAACCTTCATTGATTGAGCTCCGTCTGCTTCAACACCGATAATCCGGATTTTGGGGTTCAGTTGTTTCAAAGCTATAGCAATGCCGGCAATCAGGCCACCACCACCAATCGGAACAAGCACATCATCTACATCGCGCAACTGCTCAAAAATCTCCAGCCCAACAGTGCCTTGTCCGGCAATAATAAACGGATCGTTAAACGGATGTACGAATGTGGCCCCTGATTTTTCACCAAATTCAACGGCAGCGGCGAAAGCATCATCGAAGGTATCGCCGGTAAGTACAACCTCGGCACCGTATGCCCGCGTTGCAATTACTTTCAGTGGAGAGGCAAAAACCGGCATAAAGACCGTGCTTTTAACACCCAGTTTTGAGGCAGCATAAGCCACACCCTGGGCATGATTACCGGCTGAAGCACATAAAACTCCATTGGTAGTTTGCTCCGGAGTAAGATTGCTGATTTTATAATAGGCGCCTCTCACTTTAAAAGACCCGGTAGTCTGCAGATTCTCTAGTTTAAGGTAAACATGGGCACCCGACATGGCAGAAAAGGACTTACTTCGTTCAAGCGGGGTATTCTTGACAATGCTCTTCAGTACTGACTGTGCATTGATGATATCGGAGAAAAGGGGGAGGGGTAGATTGCAGACAGAAACTGACATAAAGTAGGAATGTTGGAAAGTGCAAAGTTACAAATATGCTTTTGTTCAGAAGGAAAACAGGAAAACATTCTGAATCCAGTTGCCTCCCGAAACAGAGCCTTATAAATATTAATAATTATTCATTCTTAAAATATTGATAATCAATTTAATATATGTTTATCTGTTTCGTCGAATAAGTTACCTTTTTATACCTGGCGGATTAATCAATTTAATTGTGTACTTTTATATTCAGGAAACTGCATGTATTCTTTAAATTCAAATTAACCAAAAAAAACAACTTTATGAAAAAGAATTACTTTTTGGGATTACTATGCTTTCTGATGGCTTCTTTAAGCCTTCAGGCTCAGGATCAGCCAATCTCCCCCGGCCAGATAGGGGTGGGGCAATATCATGGACTATCGGCTCCTTTGCGCGACCTTCCTGTGATTTCAGCGGAAGAATATGAAAAAATGGAAATCGACGCCATGAAACCCCGTAACGAAGAGATGCGTGAACGATCTTATCCTTTTGCTGAAACGGCACTACCCAAAGGCAATGACCCCGCCTGGCAGATAAAAATGGGAACTTCCCCGGCTCCGAAAGCCCCGATTGTCTCTTTCGATGGACCGACTTCAGCTTACTATCCGCCTGATGCAAACGGAACTGCCGGACCCAATCATTTTATGCAAACGATTAATTCCGTTTATGCCATCTATTCAAAAACAGGAGCTTTACTGGCAGGTCCTACCAATCTGAATCTGCTATTCGGAAGCGTAACAGGAGCTACCTGTAATGATGGAGACCCCATTGTACTTTACGATGAACAGGCTGACCGTTGGTTAGTGGTTGAATTTTCAGTATGCGGAACTAACGACTATATGTTGTTTGCCGTTTCACAAACCAATGATCCGACAGGAAGCTGGCATCGCTATTCATTTGATGTGGACGACATGCCGGATTACGAAAAAATCGGAATATGGCAGGATGGATATTACATGGGTACCAATAACAGTGGTGCAGGTAAAAAAGACATCTATGTATTTGAACGCTCAAAAATGCTCCTGGGCCAGACTGCCCAGATGGTAGGTTTTGACAATGCCTGGAGGCCAACCACCATTGATGGTTTTATGTGTGTACCACCAGTTGACAACGATGGTATATTTGCAACTGCCGGCAGCCCCGGATTGTTCATTACCATTAACGACGATGCCATCGCCGGTGGCAGCGACCAATTGTGGATATATGAGCTGGCTGTTAACTGGACTACACCTACATCATCGACTTTTACAAGATCACAGCAATTGGCTGTGCCTGCATTCGACAGTAACTTCGGTGCCGACTGGGATAACATCAAACAACCCAATACTACCCGCGAACTGGATGCTATTCCTCAGGTTGTTATGAATGCGCCGCAGTACCGCAATTTTGGTACTTATCAAACCCTTGTATGCTGCCATACCGTAGATGTAAATGCAACTGACCGCGCCGGTATCCGTTGGTATGAATTACGCAAAACTTCCGGAACATGGTCACTCAGGCAGTCCGGCACTTATTCGCCAGATGTAAACTCGCGCTGGATGGGCAGTATCAGGCTGAACGGTCAGAATGAAATTGGGCTTGGCTATTCAATTTCGAGCACTACTGTTTATCCCGGCATTCGCTACACAGGCCAAACGGCTACGGCTTACGCTGCCGGGGCCGGAACCCTCGATCTGACAGAACAGACCATCACCACCGGGACATATTCGCAAACAGCCTACAACCGCTGGGGCGACTATGCCGGATTGAGTGTTGATCCTTCAGATGACCGTACTTTTTGGTTTACTACCGAATACATTGGGGCTGCGAGTGCCCGCAAAACCCGTATAGCCTCCTTCCAGGTCGGAGCCGCTCCGGCAACTCCTGATCTGGTTGTTCAGAGTCCGGCTGTAAGCCCGACCTCGGTACTTAGTGGTGCAACTACCACTGCATCCTGCACGGTTTACAACCAGGGTGGGGCTTCAGCCGGAGCATCAAATCTGAAATATTATCTTTCTTCAGATAACGCCTATGGAACTGGAGATGTTCTGCTTGCGACCGATGCCGTTTCTGCCCTGAATGCTTCTGCCTCTGCCCCGGTGAGCGAAGTGGTAACAATTCCTTCATCAACTGCAGCAGGTAATTATTACATCCTTTTTGTAGCCGACGCAGATGCCCAGGTTACTGAATCGAATGAGAACAACAATGTAGGAAGTGCAGCGCTGACAGTAACTTCAGCTTCAGGAAGTCCCGACCTGATCGTTCTTTATCCGGCAGTTTCACCTACTGCATTAACTGCAGGTCAGACAACTACCGCCTCCTGCACTGTTCAAAACCAGGGTACTGCATCCGCCGCGGCATCCAACCTGAAATATTACCTTTCAACTGACAATGCATATAGCACCGGCGATACTTACCTCGCAACAGATGCGATTTCGAGTTTGGTATCAGGTGCCTCTGCCGCAGTAAGTGAAGTGCTGACCATTCCTGCAGCTACAGCATCAGGTACCTGGTATATTGTCTGTTTTGCCGATGCCGATGCCCAGGTTACTGAAAGCAACGAAGGAAACAATTTCGGATACATTGCCATTAGTGTAACTTCAGCAACACAAGGATGCAATAGTACCGTTCAATATCCAAGTAGTACACTGAGTCCTACAACTTCCTGGAAGACACAGAATTCAATTTATGCCGGAGAATTTACAGCTTTTAACGTAACTTCCGGCGTAACTTATGTCTTCTCATATTGTACTGCAGATGGCGCAAGTGCATCCTATGATTCTGAAATGACTTTGCGCAATAAGACAACCAACGCCTTCCTGGTTTATTCTGATGATGTTTGTGGTGATGATGCCAAGATTACCTGGACAGCAACCTTCACAGGTCAGGTCAAACTTGTCACAACAGTATATGGTTGTGGAACCAATTCTGTAAGTACAAAACTAAGATACAAACGATTGGCTAAGGATTCGGAACAATTGTTAACTGATGTTGAAGAATACCTGGTTTATCCAAACCCGGCTTCATCGCAGGTTACTGTTGAATCACCGAATGGATTTGAGAATGTACAGCAGATACTGGTTTACAATGTTTCGGGGCAGGTAGTCAG
>Ga0335397_10008065_pt1 | contig 13285 bp, 10 predicted proteins | sample MAT04_FD_205740 | JGI IMG/M metagenome (GOLD analysis project Ga0335397, IMG submission 205740) | Freshwater microbial communities from Lake Fryxell liftoff mats and glacier meltwater in Antarctica - MAT-04 (spades assembly) (version 2) ...
CAAGCCCAGCAGGATGCCCCGGAAGATCGCTTCGTCGATGAGCGCCGTGCCGACACTGTTGAGCAGGGCGCCGGGATAGGCACCCGGCGTCGGCAGTCGGAACCCGCCGAAGCGGTACCAGGCGTACAGGAACGCCAGCAGCACGCCCCCGAGACCTGCGACGAGGCCGTAGAGGAGCGCTTGCTCGCGATCGGGACCCATGTCCAGGTGGAGCACGCCCACCGGCTGGGGATACAGCCAGTACACCAGCAGCAACAACGCCAGGCCGATGCCATACCACGAGATGCGCCGTGACCAGCCGCGCCAGCCGCGGTGCCGATCGCTGTCGTCGTATTCCGCGACCCCGAAGCGCTGGGCGTCGAGGCGCAGCAGGAACAGCAGGCCCATGAGCCCGATGACGAGCAGGAACTCCACGGACTCCTTCACGGGGCCGTACCGCGCATGCTCAGCCCTCGCCCGTCCGGAGCACCGCCAGGAAGGCCTCCTGGGGGATCTCGACGTTGCCGACGCGCTTCATCCGCTGCTTGCCCTCCTTCTGCTTCTCCAGCAGCTTGCGCTTGCGGCTGATATCGCCGCCGTAGCACTTGGCGAGGACGTTCTTGCGCATGGCGCGGATGGTCTCACGCGCGATGACGTTGGATCCGATGGCCGCCTGGACAGGCACCTCGAACATGTGCCGCGGGATGAGCTCCTTGAGCTTGTCCACGAGCTGCTGGCCGGCGACCCGCGCCTTGTCGCGGTGGACGATGAGCGACAGCGCATCCACCGGCTCCCCGTTGACCAGCACGTCCAGCTTGACCAGCGCGCCCACGCGATAGCCGATCTCCTCGTAGTCCATGGACGCGTAGCCCTGTGTCCGGCTCTTGAGCTGGTCGTAGTAGTCGATGATGACCTCCGCGAGGGGCAGCTCGAACGTCATCAGGACGCGTACCGGGTCAAGGTATGACACGTCGCCGATGGCGCCTCGTCGACCCTGCGCCAGATCCATGAGGGTCCCGATGTACTGCGACGGGGTGATGATGGACACCTTCACCCACGGCTCGGCGATGGCCTCGATCTCGCCCGCACCCGGCAGGCGCGACGGGTTGTCCACGGAGACCTCGCCCCGGCCGTTGGTCATCATCACGTGGTACTCCACCGATGGCGCGGACGCGATGAGGTCGAGGTCGAACTCACGCTCCAGGCGCTCTTGGATGATCTCCATGTGGAGCAGGCCCAGGAAGCCACACCGGAACCCGAAGCCGAGCGCCCCGGAGCTCTCCGGCTGGTAGGTGATCGAGGCATCGTTGAGGTGCAGCTTCTCCAGGGCATCCCGGAGCAGCGGGTAGTCGGGTCCGTTGAGCGGATAGATGCCCGCGAACACCAGGGACCGCGCCTGCTTGTAGCCCGGCAAGGGATCGGTGGCGGGTCGGGCGGACGTGGTCACGGTGTCGCCCACCTGGCAGTCGCGGACGCTCTTGAGGCCCGTGGCGACATAGCCCACCTCGCCCGGACCCATCCGGTCCACGGGCGCGAGCTGGGGTCGGAACACGCCCAGCTCGATGACATCCAGCTCGACGCCCGACTGCATCAACCGGATGTTCTCACGCGCGTGGAGCGTCCCTTCCGCGAGGCGGACGTAGGCCACGACACCCTTGTAGGCGTCGTAGTGGGAATCGAAGATGAGGCCCCGGAGCGGCGCGTCCGGGTCGCCCTTGGGTGCCGGCACCCGCTCCACGACGGCCTCCAGCACCAGGTCGATGTTGGTGCCTTCCTTGGCGGACACGAGGATGACCTCCTCGCGCGGGATGGCCAGGACGTTCTCCAACTCCTCCATGACCACGTCCGGCTGGGCGGAGGGGAGGTCGATCTTGTTGATGACGGGCACGATGACCAGCCCCTGCGACAGGGCCAGGTGCACGTTCGCGAGTGTCTGGGCCTCGATGCCCTGCGCCGCGTCGACCACGAGGATGGCACCCTCGCAGGCCTGGAGGCTGCGACTGACCTCGTAGCTGAAGTCGACGTGGCCGGGCGTGTCGATGAGGTTCAGGCCGTACGTGACGCCATCGCGCGCAACGTACTCCAGGCGCACAGCGCGGGCCTTGATGGTGATGCCCTTCTCGCGCTCGAGGTCCATGGAGTCGAGCACCTGGCTCGTCATCTGGCGCGCGTCGATGGTGTGCGTCAGCTCCAGGATGCGGTCCGCCAACGTCGACTTCCCGTGGTCGACGTGGGCGATGATGCTGAAGTTGCGCAGGCGCGCCTGGGGGATGGTGGCCATGGGGCGGGCCGAGTATACCCAAGGTGGTCCCGGTGACTGTCGACGGCCGACCCGTCGATGGCCAGACTCCCACGCCCGCTGGCCGGGTGAGTGGACCGACGAGAACGCTGACGCCGTCGACGAACGTCTGTCCCCGGCCGTTTCACCCGACGGAAGGGCCAAGAGGCCGGGGAACCCGGGTAGCCGACGTCGCGCCGGGCGTTCGTCGGCCCGTTCACCCGCTCAGCGCATGATCCGGTCCTCCATGGGCCATTCGCACGGGCGACCAGCCGCCGACGGGTCGACCGCCCCGGCATCCGCCTCGTCCATGGCGGATACCAACATCATGCCCACAGCTACGACGAGGTCACGCCGTCCGTGGCGCTGATGGGGTCCACCGGGCTGAGCGCCAGCCGGGCGTGGACTACCTCCTCCGCGAGGTCGCCGTCGATGGCGAAGCCCTGACCCTGGGCGAGCCGGATCATGGGACCGTTGGTGGCCAGGATGTCGGCCATGATCAGGGACAACCCTTCGCGACGCGCGATGTCCACCAGCCGCGCCAGGAGCTCGGAGCCCAGACCCCGCCCCTGATACCGGTCGCTGACGAGCACCGCGAACTCGCCGGTCACGCCGTCGCGCAGCTTGGACAACCGCCCGACGCCTGCGATGATGGGTGCGCCCTGTGCGTCCCTGCACTCCGCGACGAGCGCCAGCTCCCGGTCGTAGTCGCTGAAGCAGACCCGGATGAGCCGCTCGTGCGCGATGCGCAGGTCAAGCCCCAGGTTCTCGAAGTAGCGCTGGTAGATGGACTGCTCCGACAGCGTCCGGTGGAACTCCACGAGCAGCGTCTCGTCCTCCGGACGGATGGGCCGGATGGCGTAGCTCGTGCCGTCCCGCGCCGTCCAGCTGGTGCTGTACTGGAGGGGATACGGACGGATGGCGGGCCGTGGCAGCTCCGCCGCAGGCATGCCCGCGGGCTGGAGGATGACCCGCGCATCGAGCGCCAGCATCCGGTCGGCCGAGACCAGCAGCGGGTTGATCTCGATGTCCGCGATCTGCGGCTGCTCAACGACCAGCTCGCTGAAGCGGACCAGCAGCTGCTCCAGGGCGTCGAGGTCGACCGCGTCGCGACCGCGCACGCCTCGCAACGCCGTTGCGATCTTCGTCCGGTCGATCATCCGGCGGGCGAGCGTCGTGGTCAGCGGCGGCAGGCCGAGGGCCCGGTCGCGGAACACCTCCACCAGTTGGCCGCCGAGCCCGAACAGCAGCACAGGCCCGTACTGGGCATCGATGGAGCTGCCGACGATGAGCTCGTAGCCTGCCCAGTCGATCATCGGCTGGACGGTCACGCCCTCGAAGTGCTCCGCACCCCGACGCGCAGAGACGGCGTCGGCGATCGAGGCCCAGGCCTCGCGTACAGCGGCAGCGTCGCGCAGGTTGAGCTGCACGCCACCCACGTCCGTCTTGTGGGTGATGGTGTGGCTGAACAGCTTGAGCACGCTCGGGAATCCGATCGCCTCGGCGGCAGCCACGGCCTCGTCCACGGTCCGCGCGATGCGCGTCTCGGTGATGGGGATGCCATAGGCCGCGAGCAGCGCCTTCGACTCGGACTCCGCAAGGATGGTCCGACCCTCAGAACGGGCCGTGCCGATGATCTCCGCCGCGCGCACGCGATTGATGCCCCGTTCCTCGTCGGCGGGCAGGGTCGGGGTCTCATACAGGGACTGGAGGTCCTGCTGCCAGCCCCATAGCTCGCTGAACATGCGCGCGGCGCTGTCGGGAAAGGGGAAGGTGGCGATGCCGGCCTCACGCAGGATGACCGTGCCCGCCTCGACGTCCAGGCCACCCATCCAGCTGGCCATCACGGGTTTGCCGGTGATCTTCGCGAAGGGCACCAGCTGTTGCGCGGTCCTGGTCGGGTCGGTCATCGCCTGGGGCGTGAGGATCACGAGCAGGCCGTCGCTGGCGGGGTCGCGCGCCGCGATCTCGAGCGCAGCGGCATACCGCTCGGGCGGCGCGTCGCCGATGATGTCGATCGGGTTGCCGTGGCTCCAGGTCGGCGGCAGGACGCGGTTGAGATCCTCCATCGTCTGCGCCGACAGCGGCGCGAGCTGTGCTCCGCCCCCGATCAGCGCATCGGTCGCGAGCACGCCCGGTCCGCCAGCATTCGTGACCACCGTCAGCCGTGGGCCGCGCGGTCGCGGCTGCTTGCCGAGCACCTCGGCGAAGTAGAACAGGTCCGAGATGCGGTCGGCCCGAAGCACGCCTGCCCGTCGGAAGGCGGCGTCCAGGACCTCGTCCGAGCCGGCCAGCGAGCCGGTATGGGACGTCGCTGCCTTGGCGGCCTCCGCGGTGCGTCCCGGCTTCATGACGATGATGGGCTTGGTCAGCGCCACCTCCCGAGCAGCGGACAGGAAGCTGCGGGCGTCGCCCACGGTCTCCATATACATCAGGATCGCGTCGGTCTCTCGGTCGTTACCCAGGTGATCGATGAGGTCGCCCCAGCCGACATCGGCCATCGACCCGAGGGAGACGATGGAGCTGAATCCGACCCGCTCCCGGAGCGCCCAGTCGAGGACGGCTGTCACGAGGGCGCCACTCTGGCTGATGAAGGCGACCCGGCCGCGGGGCGCCATCGCCGCCGCGAACGTGGCGTTGAGACCACTGACGGGGCTCATGACCCCCAGGCAGTTGGGGCCGATGAGACGCATCCGGTGCCGCCGGGCCTCGGCGGCGACCTGCCGCTCCAGCTCCGCGCCCACGCCGCCGATCTCCTTGAAGCCAGCCGAGATGACGATGACGGCAGGCACATGTGCCGCGCCGCATTCCGCCACGAGCGCCGGGATGCTCGACGCCGGGGTCACGATGACGGCGAGGTCGACCTGCTCCGGCACCGATCCCACATCGGGCACGGTCGCGATGCCCAGGACGCTGCGCCGCTTCGGGTTGACCGGATAGACGGTGCCGCCGAAGGGGCTCGCGATGAGGTTGGAGAGGATGGTCCGGCCCACGCTGCCGGGCTTGTCGGTCGCGCCGATGAGGGCGACCGCACGGGGCGCGAAGAACGCATCGAGCTGACGATGACCGGCGCGCAGGACATCGGAGGCGGGATCGGTGAGGCGGGAGGCGGGATCGGTGAGGCGGGAGGCGGGAGCCGGCCCGGGCCCGGGCCCGGGCCCGGGCCCGGAGGAGGATCCCGGGCGGCGAGGTTCCGCGTCGAGCTGAGACACGAAGGCGTTCCCTATGTTGCGGATGTGACGATGCTAGGTGGCTGGTGTCTTTCGCGCCGCCTTGGCCCTCATCGGCGCGACGTGCGGCTGGTACTCGTCGTGCCAGTGGTGGTCGCCGCGCGACCGGTTCAGTGGTCGCCGCGCGACCGGTTCAGTGGTCGCGGCGCGACTGGTACTCGTCGTCCGACTCGCGGTCGCGGAATCGACGGTTCGGGGCACACGGGGAGACTGGTACTCGCGAGAAGTACCCACCAGGGTCGCTTGGCGGCCTGAAGGGCTCCGTCGGGCGTACCCGGACCACGCTAGTGGTCGTATCGGCGACCGGCAGTCGCCGATACGACCCGTCCCTGCCAACCTGGCGACCACCAGTCGCGCACGGTGGCGGCGAGTGTCCTGGTCATGGCATCGACGCGCGCGGGCGTGCCATCTCGCGAGTACCAGTCGCGCGATCAAGTGACTGGCGACCCGCGCGTGGCAAGGGATACAGCCGCGATCCGGGCCAGCGGCGATGACCGCGGCAATGCTGCTGCCAATCGCGGCATCGCCGACCGATGCGGCCGGCCTGGGCGTCAAGTACACCAGCGTCGTCGGCAATGCCAGCTGGAGCTGGACCCTGCCCAAGGCAACGAAGACCGGCACGTGGCCGGTCACGGTCTCCTGTCAATCGGGCATTCACAAGGGCTCGGTCGCGCGCAGCCTCCGGGTGACCAAGTAGCAGCCGCTGGGGCGTTGCCCCAGCCTGGGTAGGTCCAGCGTGTCCAGGGCGGCGTGCGGCAACGCGGCGGCCGGGCATCTGACGCGGGCAGCGAGGCTGAGCCGAACCCGAATACGGCGAGCGCCTTGAGCAGGAACCAGACCCCGAACACGAGGCTCACGCCGATCATCACCAGTCGGCTGTAGCGGACGAGCGCGTCGCCCGCTCGGCCCAGCAGCACGTCCGCGCGCGCTGGCGTGACGACGGCCAGCAGCAGCGCCAGGAGGCGCAGCGCCTCGGCGAGGACGACCCAGATGACGTACACGAGCCAGCCGGCTGCTGGGTCCATGTGCGCGTCCTGGATGGCCCCGATGGCACCAAGCGTGAACGCCCACAGCTTGGGACTGACGCCGACGAGTCCCGCACCCATCAGGAACGCACGACCCGTGTCGATTCCTTCGACCATCGTCACCAGCGCGGCGGGGGGGCGTCCTCGGACCGGGTAGTGAGGCGGAGATGCCCCTCGCCGTTCGCGGTCAGCGCCAGTCGACGTTCCGCAGAGGCGACCAGGTCGTCGCGACCCACCATGACGAGCGACACGATCGACCGGACTGGAGCACCGAGGTCTGGGGGTCGCATCGCGAAGGATGCTGCTCCTGCGAAGTTGGCCGATCGGTTCGCGTCTTGTGTCGGTCATCCACCCGATACGGTGGCTGGCGTGCACCGATCCTTGACGCGGAGGGGGGGCTCCCGCAGTCCACAAGGAGATCGACAGGGCACGGTTCATGGATGTGCACTCCGAGCCCGTCCGGGCGTCGGCGGACCCGTCCCGCGTCGGCTCACGCCGTGGTGGCATCATGCGGAGGTGCATGGTCGGAGTCGCCTGTTCGACGGCACCGAGCCGGCTGGTAGGCACCGAGCCGCTGGTAGGCACCGAGCCGGCTGGTAGGCAGCGGCAGGATGTCGTGCTACCATTCGCGGTCGCGCGTGGCATCAGCTCGTGCCTCCGCCAACATAACCGTGCCTCCGCCGCCCGCAGGGCGCAACCGGCGTCCGGTCACCAGATCGCACACACCCGAGGGATATCGACTTGGCTCACTCTTCCCGCACCTGGACAGGCGCGCGTTCGCCCCAAGGCAAGAAGCGCGTGCGCCAGGCCGAGCGCCGCAACGAGATCCTCCAGCCGCGCCGTTCGGCGGCGAAGACACTGGTCAAGAGCGCTCTCGTGGCAGCCGGCACCGGCGAGGCGGAGCAGACACAGGCCGCCGTGATCCTGGCGGTCTCGGCACTGGACCGCGCCGCCAAGGCCGGCGCCATCCACCCCAACGCAGCCGCTCGCCGCAAGAGCCGGCTGATGCTCAAGGTCAATGCGACCCTGGGCGGCGAGCAGACCGTGACCACGGCCAAGGTCGCCCGCCAGACCAGCAAGGCACAGGCAACCAAGGCCGCCAAGGCACGCATCGCGGCGGGCAAGGCGACCAAGGCGAAGGGCGAGCAGACGGCAGCGGGCAAGGCACGCGCAGCCCTGTCGAAGACCAGCCGCGAGGCCACGGCCGCTGTCAAGCCGGTCGAGGCCCCCAAGGCCGCGACCAAGGGCAAGGCAGCCACGACCAAGGCAGCCACGACCAAGGCAGCGACCACCAAGGCCGCTCCCAAGGCAAAGGCCACGACCACCAAGGCGCCCGCCGCGGAGAAGCCGGCCACGACCAAGGCAGCGACCACCAAGGCCGCTCCCAAGGCAAAGGCCACGACCACCAAGGCGCCTGCGGCCAAGGCGGCACCCAAGGCCAAGGCTCCCAAGAGCGAGGCCTGACCGGGGCGGCATCCGCCGCCACCAGCAACCGAGGGCCCGGGTTCACCCCGGGCCTTTGCGTATCCAGCGGCCGCACCTGGTCGTATCCTCCACAGCGGTGGCGCCCACGACACGCCGGCGCTTCACCCAGACACTCGAGGCGGACCTGCGATGGCCAACGGCGAACAGATGCTCACCTTTCGATGGTCCTGCAACGCGGACCACGACCACACTCTGGATGTCGCGGCGTGCGACACGGCGATGCAGGCGATCATCACCGAGATGCTGGAGATCGTGCACGACGTGCCTGGCCGGATCGAGGTGTCGCCGTTCGACGTGACGGAGATCCCGACCGCCGCCGAGGTCGTCGTCGACCTGGCCAGCTACGCCGATGACGACGGCGAGGACGAGCTGGAGCCGACCCAGCGGGCACGCCTGCTCCGGCTCAAAGAGGTGGCCGAGGGAGCCCAGGCGAAGGTGCTCCTCAATTGACCCTGCCGCTCGTTCGATGGGCCGCCGCTCGTTCGATGGGCCGCCGCGCGTTGATGCTCCCCGGACCGGTGAGCAACTGCTGATGGCGGGGCCGCCGCGATGAGTCGGCGCCGGCGGCTGTGGCTGAGTGCCGGTGCGCTGGTCCTGGTCGTCGCAGCTGTCACGGGTGGCGTGACCTGGGTCGTCCAGCGCAGCCAGCGGACCGACCGGGAGCCGCCGCCGCCGCGTGCCGGCGTCGAGGCCATCACCATCCCCAGCGTCGCGCTGGGTCGTGACATGCCGGCACTGGTATGGCTGCCGGAGCCCCCGGAAGCCGGCCACACATATCCCCTGGTGGTGCTGTTCCACGGCCAGGGCGGCGATGTGGGCGCCTGGTTCCATGGCATCGGTGTCGATGTCATCGCCCGGGACCTCATCGCGCAGGGCCTGATCCCGCCAATCATCCTCGTCTCGGCGGGCATCGACGACAGCATGGGCATCGACTCCACGCCGAGCGCGGATGGCTACGACCACGGCGCCTACGGCACGTGGATCGCGGACGAGCTCATGCCCGCTCTGGCAGCGCGCTACCCGGTGTCCGCCGATCCGCAGGACCAGTTCCTGGCCGGCCTGTCGATGGGCGGCTATGCCGCGCTGCATGGTGTCTTCCGCCATCCGGACCGCTTCGGCGGTGCTGGCGCCCTGAGCCCTGCCATCACCCTGGACACACACCCGGAACGCGCCTGGATGTATCCAGACGAAGCGACCCGGGACTCGTTCGACCCGCTCCGTTTGGCTGTGACGGCGCCCCTCGCCGGCCTGCGGGTGTACGTGGGCTACGGCGCGACCGACTACGACTGGATCATCGAAGGGTCACAGGAGCTGGAACGGCGCCTGACGGCGCGCGGGCTGCCGGTGACCGTGGACGACACGCCGCCGACTGGACACGAGACCGCGACCTGGCAAGCGCTCGCGGGACCGATGCTCCAGGCGCTGCTGGAGAACTGACCCACGCTGGCGACTGACCCACCGACGGTGGGTATCAGCCGGCGGGCACGACCCCGGTGGCCACTGACGCTGGTGGTGGCGTGCGCACCGACCGGAACCCCGCGGCCACGACAGCACCTGCCACAACGGCGAGGATGATGATCAGGCCGCCCGTGAGCTGGTCGTGGATGACCGCGGCACCCATCGATGGCCCATCCGTGATGCCGGCCTCCACCAGGTACGGCGCCAGGGTCGGATCAGCGGCATAGCGCTGGTAGGTGCAATCGGGGCCCATGGTGCAGGCGAGGGTCGAGCCATCGGGCATCGTGCCGGTGTCCGCGAACACGAACAGCAGCCGCAGGATGACGTACATGATGGCCAGCGTGAGACCGGTCACGAAGCCCGCCCATGCCGCGTTCGCGAAGACCCGTTTCATGGGTCGCCAGCGGGCCGAGCGGTTGTTGGCGTAGCCGCCGATGATCACGCCCGCGATGGGCGCGGACACGAATACGATGGTCTGGACCGGGATGATGAGCGCGAACGCGATAGCGATGACGACGGCCATGCCGATGCCGACATAGCCCGCGAACACCGCGCCACGGTCGATGAACCGACCGGGCACGACCGGTGGCGGCGCATCGACCGAGGTCAGGGTGCCGGCGCTCACCGGCTGGTCGCGAGCGCCGAACGACCCGGGAAGACCGCGCTGGCGCCCAGCTCCGCCTCGATGCGCAGCAGGCGGTTGTATTTGGCGACACGCTCCGAGCGTGACGGCGCGCCCGTCTTGATCTGGCCCACACCGGTGGCCACCGCCAGGTCCGCGATGGTCGTGTCCTCGGTCTCACCCGATCGATGGCTGATGATCGCGCCCCAGCCGTTGCGCTGTGCCAGGCCGACAGCGTCGAGCGTCTCGGACAGGGTGCCGATCTGGTTGAGCTTGATGAGGATGGCGTTCGCGGATCGCTCGTCCAGGCCGCGCTGGAGTCGCTCCGGGTTGGTCACGAACAGGTCGTCACCGACCAGCTGGCAGCGGTCGCCGATGCGCTCGGTCAGCAGCTTCCAACCGAGCCAGTCGTCCTCCGCCAGGCCGTCCTCGATGGACACGATGGGGTACTTCGCGACCCAGTCGGACCACAGGTCCACCATCTCGGCGGTCTTGAGGCTGCGACCCTCCTTCTCCAGCCGATAGGTCAGCTGGCCGTCCGCATCGGGCTCGCCGTCGAGCAGCTCGGTGGACGCGGGGTCGAGCGCGATGGCGATCTGCTCGCCTGGCCGGTAGCCGGCTCGCTCGATGGCCTTGAGCACCGTCTCGATGGCCGCGGCATTGGAGGCGAGCGACGGCGCGAAGCCGCCCTCGTCGCCCTGACCCGTCGCGAAGCCCAGGTCGTGCAGCTCGGCACGCAACGCGTGGAACACCTCCGTGCCCGCCCGAAGGGCCTCGCTGAAGGTGTCGAAGCCGACGGGCATGACCATGAACTCCTGGAAGTCCGTGGAGTCCAGGGCGTGCTTGCCGCCGTTGAGGATGTTGAGCATTGGCACTGGCAGGATGCGCGCGCCGACGCCGCCGAGGTACCGGTACAAGGGTTGGTCCGTGGATGCCGCTGCCGCATGGGCCGCGGCCAGGGAGACTCCCAGGATCGCGTTGGCGCCGAGCTTGCCCTTGTTGGGGGTGCCGTCCAGCTCGATCAGCCGGGCGTCGATGCGCGCCTGGTCGGCGACGTCCTCGCCCTCCAGTTCCGGCGCGATGAGGTCGATGACGTTCTCGACCGCGGTCAGGACGCCCTTGCCGCCATAGCGACGCTTGTCGCCGTCACGCAGCTCGACCGCCTCATGGGCGCCCGTCGAGGCACCCGAGGGGACCGCCGCCCGGCCCACCGAGCCGTCGTCGGTGAGCACGCTGACCTCGATGGTCGGGTTGCCGCGGGAGTCCAGGATCTCCTGCGCGTCGATGAGCTCGATGAGGGTCACTTGCTCGCTGCCTTCCCATCTGCGCGCTTGCCGGCCGCGATCTGCGGGACCGGCCGGTCCGGCAGCACCGCGATACCCGGCAGCTCCTTGCCTTCCAGGAACTCCAGGCTGGCGCCGCCACCCGTGGACACGTGGGTGAACTTCTCGGCCAGGTGCAGCTCTTCCACGGCTGCGACGGAGTCGCCACCACCGACCACCACGGTGGTACCCGCTTCTGCTCGACCGGCCAGGTAGCGCGCTATGGCACGCGTGCCGTCACCGAACGTGGGCACCTCGAACACACCCAGGGGGCCGTTCCAGACGATGGTCTTCGCCGGATCCAGGGCTGCCTCGAACGCGAGGATGCTCTGCGGTCCGATGTCCACGGCAGACCAGCTGTTGGGGATCTTGTGCGCGGCGACGATCTTGTGCTCGGCGCCGCGGGTCACCTCCTTGGCGACCACGATGTCAGTCGGCAGGTGGATGGCGACACCCTTCTCCTCCGCCGTCTCCAGGATGCGCTTGGCGTCCTCGACCCGGTCCTTCTCGAGCAGGCTCTTGCCCACGGACATGCCCTGGGCGACGAGGAACGTGTTGGCCATGCCGCCACCGATGACGAACGAGTCGACACGGTCCATGAGATGTTCCATGACCGCGATCTTGCCGCTCACCTTGGCGCCGCCGATGACGGCCGCGAACGGTCGCTGCGGGGATTCCAGGAGGCCCGACATGTTCGCGATCTCCTTCTCCATGAGCAGGCCCGCGTAGGCAGGCAGGAGCTTGGCGATGCCCACGGTCGAGGCATGTGCGCGATGCGCCGTCCCGAACGCGTCATTGACATAGATGTCGCCATAGGCCGCGAGGGCCGCCGCGAACGCCGGGTCGTCCGCCTCTTCCGCGGCGTGGAACCGGAGGTTCTCGAGCAGGATCACCTGCCCGGGCTTCATCCGGCCGAGGGCGTCCTGGGTACCGATACCCAGGGCGTCGCCGGTGCATGGCACGCGGATGCGCAGCAGCGCCGAGAGCCGCTCCGCGACCGGGCGCAGCCGTGCCGACTCGATGACCTTGCCGTTGGGCCGGCCAAGGTGACTCATGAGGATGACGATGGCGCCTCGCTTGGCGAGATACTCGATGGTCGGGATGGCCGCCCGGATCCGCGTGTCGTCCTTGACCTGGCCATCCTCGATGGGGACGTTGAAGTCGACGCGGACGAGGATGCGCTTGCCGGCCGGATCGAAGTCTCGGACCGTGAGCTTGTCCATGGGCTAGGCGCTCGCCGGGGCGGCGTCCAGGCGAGCGGCCACATAGCCGACGAGGTCCGCCACGCGGCAGCTGTAGCCCCACTCGTTGTCGTACCACGCGATGACCTTCACCAACGTGCCCCCAAGGGACATCGTGGAGTCGGCATCGATGATCGAGGATCGGGGGTCGCCCCGGAAGTCAGTGGACACGAGCGGCTCGTCCGAGACACCCAGGATGCCCTGGAGAGGACCCGCGGCGGCGGTCCGGAACGCTGCGTTGAGCTCCTCGGCCGTGGCCGGTCGCTCCAGCTCCGCGGTGAAGTCGACCACGCTCACCGTGGGCGTTGGCACCCGCAGGCTGAAGCCGTCGAACTTGCCCTTCAACTCCGGCAGCACCAGCGCCAGCGCCTTGGCGGCACCCGTGCTGGTGGGGATGATGTTCAGGCCGGCGGCCCTGGCACGCCGCGGATCCTTGTGCGCCACGTCCAGGATCTTCTGGTCGTTGGTGTAGGAATGGATGGTGTTCATCAGGCCGCGCTTGATGACCCATCCCTCGTGGACGACCTTGGCCGCGGGCGCCAGGCAGTTGGTGGTGCAGCTGGCATTGCTGATGACATGATGCGCGGCCGGGTCGTAGTTGGCTTCGTTGACGCCCAGCACGATGGTGATGTCCTCACCCTTGGC
>Ga0335397_10008071_pt1 | contig 13278 bp, 13 predicted proteins | sample MAT04_FD_205740 | JGI IMG/M metagenome (GOLD analysis project Ga0335397, IMG submission 205740) | Freshwater microbial communities from Lake Fryxell liftoff mats and glacier meltwater in Antarctica - MAT-04 (spades assembly) (version 2) ...
GGAAAACAGCAGCGTCATCGACAGCAGCAGGTAGGTGTTGCGGATCACCTTGTTGCCGGCAAGGGCTGCTTGGCCTGTGCCAAGCAGGACGGGGAGCGAGTGGGTCTTGGTCATGCTTTCTCCTTGGGAGGGCAGTAGGTGGGAATCAGACCGACGGGGCGTTTGAAGCGCCGTCTATTGCGGACGGCGTACGCGAGCCGTGGCGCTGGTCACGCGACCGATTGAGCCGTCGGGCCACCGTGCGGCCGGCGCGATCGGCGGCGCGATCGATGGCGACGTAAAGGTCGGCCTCGGCGTCTTCAATCAGGACCTCAGGCGCGTCGGTCAACGTGATCCGCACATGGCAGCGCTTGTCCTCGCCGCCGTGCGGACCGTTCAGGTCCGACAGGCGGACCCAGAGCCGAGACACCTGCCCATCGTAGCGGCCGAGCGCAAAGCGCAAGCGGCGCTCGATGTGTTCGCGCAAGGCGGGCGTGAGTGCGAACCCCAGCGCGTGAACGTCGATCTGCATTGTCTGTCTCCATGCGAATGGTTGATGACGTGCAGTGTGGTTGAGATCAATGCATCGAACAAGTCGAATATTATTACCTTATAGATCGATATTTTGGATGCATATTCCTCACCGTGAGCGCGATGAACTTCAAGCAACCGCGCTACTTCTGGGGTGTGGCCAGGGGATAGCATCGCGCGGGCCGGCAAGCAACTGCACTTGGCGTCGCCGTCAAAACGGTGTAACCGAATGGATGAAGCATTCGACGCTCGGCGACTTTCTCGTTGACGGTTCGGTCCTCCGTCCGCTCGCCTGCGGCGCAGCCTCGCCGGTCCTCATGCTCACAGCGACCTGCAAGAGAGACTCTGGCCTCGTGTTTGCAGCGTCAAGACGAGTCCTTTCGCTCGGCTTGCGATCGGTTACGCCTTCAACGCGAAGCAACGCCGCCTCCCCGCACAGCCATTCGCGCCACACCGCCGTCATGATGGCCAGGATCACCGGGCCGATGAAGAGCCCGATCAGTCCAAACGCGGCGACACCACCCAGCACCCCGAACATGACAAGCAGGAAGGGCACCCGGCTGACGCCGCTGATCACCATGGGCCGGACCAGGTTGTCGACCCAGCTCACCACGAGCGTACCCCACAGCAGCAAGCCAAACCCTGCTGCAGTCTGGTCGTTGAGCAGCAGCCATACGCCGATGGAGCCCCAAACGAAGGGTGTGCCGAACGGAATCAGCGCGACCAGGGCGGTCAACGCGGCCAGCAGGACGGGCGCGTGGACGCCAGCCACCCAATAGCCAAGGCCTGCCAGGGCAGTCAGCACCAGTCCGTAGACGACTGCCTTGGTAGTGGGGCCGACCGCGCCGAGATAGCCCTCAATGCGTGCGCCGACTAAGCGGCGCAAGACCTGACGCAGTTGTCGCAGCAGCGATTCACCGTCACGGTGCAGGAACAGCACAGTCACCATGGCGAAGCCGAGTTTGGCGGTGTTGCGGCCGACGCCGCCCAGCAATTTGAGCAGGTCGTCGGCGCGCTGTTCAACCCATTGGCCGATCTGCTCGCGCAGCGCCGCCGGATTGCGAGCCAGTTGATCCAGCAGTTGCTGTAGCCAGTCGCCCAGCCACGGGATGGCGGCCACGAAGTCCGGCAGCGGCCGTGGGCCCTGTGCCAGGTAGGTGGCGACCGCCGCTACGCGCCCACGAGCTCGGTGCGCAGCCTCGCCACCAGCCACAGCAGGGGCACTACGAACGCGGCCATCAGCAACAGCGACATCAGTGCGGCACTCAGCGTGGCGCGGCCGCCGAGCGCGCGGCGCAAACGCATGTACAGCGGCCAGGTGGTGTAGGCCATGATCGCCGCCCATGCCACCGGAACCAGGAACAGTTGCATCACCACATAGGCGAGCACGAGCAGGCCGCCCAGCAAGAGGCCAAGGATCATGCGGCGCGGCCCAGCCGAGGGGATCAGATCGTTCATGGGGGTTTCGGGATATCTGTCTTGGCGCGCGGCGGCGCCGAAGCGGGCCGCAGACTCTCGGGCGCCCGGCGAAGCGGGCGCAGCTGGGCCATGAGTTGCCCGGCTGTCATCGTCGGTGCGGGCCTGACCGGCACCCCGGCTGCGTGCAACGCCGTCGCGACCCAGACGTTGCAGGTCTTGAACAGGTGGAATCGTTCGCGCGAGGCGTAGAAGAGGCTGTTGCCGTAGAGGCCCGGGCCGAGCGCGATGGGGCGACCAGCAGCGTCGAGTTCATGGCTCTCGCGCAGGTGCTTGAGCAGGTGTTGCAGCCCAGGCTCGGAGATGCCGATCTCGATGACCTCGGTGTGGGCGAAGTATCGTTCGACCGCAGCGTCGACCGCGGCCACATGCAAGACGCCGGGTCGCGGCCAGAAGGCGGCCTTCAGCGCCAGCCACAGGCCGGGGTCCATGGCTTGGTAGTACCTGCGGTCGCCCCAGCCGACTTCGAAGTAAGCGGCGTCGGCAAAGTCGGCCTTGGCCGGCCATGCGGCCGCCGGCACATCGTCGCCGCGCAGCACGAGGCCGGTGTGCCAGCCGTGATTGACGACGTGCACGCTGCGCGTGACTGGTGAGGCTGCGATCAATGCGGCGGGTTCTGGGGCGACGGGCGCTGCGGCGCATGCCGACAGCAGCATGGGCAGCCCGCAGACCGCGAACACGACTCGGGCCATGCGGCGCCCCAAAGACCCCATCACCAAAGAGAGCTTCTTACCCACCATCGATGTGTCCGGCGATCGCCCGGCGTGATGCCTCGCGCAGCTTGACCGCAGCCGCGAAGAGGTCCGGCGCATCACGCATCACATCCGCCCCGGGCAGGATCGGCGCGCAGACATCGACCTGCAGCGAGCCACGCCGCGGCCACCAGCGGCCGTCCGGCAGCAACTCGCGGCTGCCTCGGATCGCCACCGGCACTACGGGAACGCCAGCGCGCGCCGCCGCCAGGAAGGCACCCAGGTGAAAGGGCAGCAGGCCCGGTCGGGCGACGAAGGTGCCCTCGGGAAAAACGGCCAGTGATCGCCCTTGCTGCACGGCCTCGGCCATCCGGCCGGCATCGGCCACGCTGCGCTGGACGTCGAAGCGTTCGACGAATTCGGCGCCCAGCCGCTGCAGGAAGTGGCGGGCGATGAACTGTTCCTGCAACTCGCGTTTAGCCACGAAGACGAATGGGCGCGGCAGCGCCGCCACAAGAATTACGCCGTCCAGGTAGCTGGCGTGGTTGCTCACCAGCACGCAGGGGCCGCTGGGCAGGTGCTGCAGCCCACGCACCGTCAGAGGTGTACCTGTCAGGCGGAAAAGCGTGCGCGCGGCAGCGCGGCCCAACGCCCAGGCAGCGGCCGGATTCGGCATCAGCAAGGTCAGCAGCCAGGTCAGTGGCGCCAGCAGCGAGAACAGCGCCATCGCATGCAGCCCGAACAGCACGCGCCCGAGCGCGCTGCCCAGTTGCCGCAGCCGCGGCACGACCGCGCCTAGCGCCAGCCGCAGCAACTGGCGCTGCGCAGTGACGGGCGCAGCACCGGCAGCGCCGGCTTCGTACAGGGCGCGGCAGGCCGAACGCCGCACCTTGCCGCTCGAAGTCTTGAGCACGGTGTGCGGCGGCGCCAGCACGATCTCGTCCGGCGGCTCGCCGATGGCGCCCTGCACCGCGCGCGACACCGCGTCGCGCAGGCTCGCTTGCGCAGCGGCACGGGTGGGCCGCGCCTCGGCCAGCACCACCAGACGCTCGGTGCCGCTGGCCGGATCGGGGCTGCCGAACACGGCCACGCAGCCCTTGCGCACGCCCTCCACCTGCCCCACCGCCTCCTCGATCTCCTGCGGGTACAGGTTGCGCCCTCCGCGGATCACGATGTCCTTGACGCGGCCGGTGATGTAGACGTCGCCGGCGGCGCTGTAGGCGCGGTCGCCGCTGTCGAGCCAACCGTCATGGAACAGCGCGGCGGTTTGCTCGGGATTGCGGAAATAGCCGCGGGTCGCCGACGGCCCCTTGAACTCAAGCCGGCCTTCGATGCGTTCGCCTACTTCCTGGCTGGCGTCGTCAACGATGCGGATGGGATGATCGGGCAGCGGCCGCCCGCAAGCAACAAAGCGCAGTGCGCCTGCGTCATCGGGGGCAGCCGGCAGCGCGCGGCGCTCGCGCGTGAACGGCTCGCGCTGGATTGCATCGATGGGCGCAACCCGTCCCAGCGGTGGGAACAGCAGCCCCAGCGAGGCTTCCGCAAGGCCGTAAACCGGCGCCAACACTTCCGGCCGCAGGCCGCAGGCAGCGAAGCGCTGCGTGAAGCGCCGCACGGTGTCCGGGCTGACGGCCTCGGCGCCGTTGAAGGCCAGCCGCCATGAACTCAGGTCAAGCCCGGCGAGCGCCGCATCGTCAATGCGCTTGAGGCATAGCTCGTAGGCGAAGTTCGGCCCCGCCGACAGCGTGCCGCGCCAGTAATGGATGGCCTGCAGCCAGCGCAGCGGCTTGGCCAGAAAGGCCAGCGGCGACATCACCACCAGCGGGAATCCGACGTACAGGCTGCCCAGCCAGGCGCCAATCAAGCCCATGTCGTGGTAGAGCGGCAGCCAGCTGACGAACACGTCGCGCGGCGTCGCCTCGACGGCTTGCGCCATCGCGCGGATGTTGGCCAGCAGGTTGGCGTGGGTCAGCGCCACGCCCTTGGGATTGCCGGTGCTGCCCGAGGTGTACTGGATGAAGGCGATGTCGTCGCCACGCACTGCCACCGGCGTCGGCGTGCCGCCTGTTGCCATCAGTTGCCGCGGCGTGACCACCTGGCGCAAGCCCGGCACGCGCGCTTGCAGCAGGCGCGCCACCCCCATCGCCTCGGCCACGGTGACGAGCACGACGGCCTGCGCGTTGGCCAGGATGCCGGTGTGCCGCAGCACATGGTCTTCGAGTTGCGACGGGCGCGCCGGCGGATAGATCGGTACCGGAATGGCGCCGGCCATCAGGATGCCGAAGTAGCTGCTGAAGTAGTCGGGCGAAGTTGGCAGCATGATCGCCACGCTCTGGCGTGGCGCCACCCCGGCGCGCTGCAGGCCGGCGGCGAGCGCCGCCGCCGCGTCGGCGAGCTGGCGGTAGCTGATCCGCTGCTCGCTGTCGTCCGCCAGATAGACGACCTGCGTCTGCTCGGGATGGACTAGCACGTGCCAGTCCAGGACCTCGAGCAAGGTGGTGGCGGCCTGTGGTGTTCCAGGCGGCACCGAATCGAGGTCGCCATCGATGTGACTGTCAGGTCGCGCGGGCGCCAAATTCAGCGCAGCCAGCGCCATTGCGGCCCTACCGCCGGATGGGTCATGTACAGCGGCGCCCCGCTGCACGGCCCGCAGCAAGTCGCCCACGGTTTCCGCACTTTGCAGGGTGTCCGCCGGCAGGTCGATGCCGAACGCGCGTTCGGTGCGCAGCAGCAGTTCCATGCGCCCCAGGCTGTCGAAGCCGAGATCCACGTCCAGCACGCTGTCGGTGGTGACCGGCGGCAGTTCCGGATCGCCGGCATGCAACTCGCGCAGCGTCGCCTCGACGACAGCGATCACCGCTGCGTGGTCGCCAGCAGGCTGCGGCACTTGGCCGAGAGGGGTCGTCATCACTGGGTTGGCCTTTCTTGTCGGCACCCGCGCGTCGGTGCGCCTCAACTCCTTGGTGGTGGACCAGCGCGCCTCCGTGGGCCGGTCAGTTCGAGGATGCATCGAATGGCTCCCGCGCGCGGCAGGGGCCGAGGACCGCCCTGAGAATCATCCCGTGGCGCACGTCCGCTAGGCTGCCCACCAATAAGTGCCGAGGAAGTCTGACCACCCTCGGCGGCATTGCAGGCGCCAAGCGCACTCGCGCTCGCAGCGGTGGCTCGTGAAGCTCGGTGAGCTGCGTCACCGGCGCCGATGGCATATGGGCTATCGCGGGCTGCGCGACCTCCACCAGCTCCCACTGCACCTCCTCGGTCACATCGGACCCCGGTTCGTCGGAGTCGGGTTCGCCGGGTCGTGCGCCATAGCGGCGTTTGCGCAACCAGGGCAGGATCATCTGGAAAAAGGCTACGGCACCAAACACCAACAGAACCAGCAGATTTTCCTGACTCATCGCGGTCCCCCGGTCTGCTGCACCGGTGGCGGACCCTCGGTGCCGGCAATGGCATCGCGCATCGCCGTGTCAGCCTGCACGTTCTTCATCCGGTAGTAGTCCATCACGCCAAGATTCCCCTGACGGAAGGCGTCGGCCATCGCGCGCGGCACGTCGGCCTCGGCCTCGACGACGCGGGCTCGCATCTCCTGCTCCAGGGCCACGGCCATGGCGCGCCGCTCCTCCGCCTTGGCCTGCGCGATCTGCTTGTCGGCGTCAGCCTGGTCGATCTGGAGCTTGGCGCCGATGTTCTCGCCGACATCGACATCGGCAATGTCAATGGACAGGATCTCGTAGGCCGTGCCCGCGTCGAGCCCCTTAGAGAGGATGTGCTTGGAAATGTGGTCCGGGTTCTCGAGCACGTTCTTGTGCGACACCGCCGAGCCGATGGCGCTGACCATGCCTTCACCGACGCGCGCGATGATCGTCTCCTCGCCCGCGCCGCCCACCAGTCGATCGATGTTCGTGCGCACAGTCACGCGAGAAACGGCGATCAGCTGGATGCCGTCTTTCGCCACGGCTGCGATTTTCGGTGTTGTGATCACCTTGGGGATGACCGACATCTGCACCGCCTCGAGCACGTTGCGTCCCGCCAGGTCGATGGCCGCAGCCCGCTTGAAGGGCAGCGGGATGTTGGCCTTGTCCGCTGAAATCATCGCGTTCACGACCCTGACGACGTTTCCGCCCGCGAGAAAGTGGGCCTCCAGATCGTTGATGGAGATATCTAGGCCGGCCGTCACCACAGTGCCGGGCGGCACGCGGCGCAGACGCATCGCGATAAGGGTCATGAGGCCCACGTACGCGCCCGACGCCCAGGCGGCGATCCACAATGGGATGGGCACCAGATAGAGGATGAAGGCGATGATCGCCAACACAAGGATGAGCAACCCGAAGGTGCCCAATAGTCCTACGACTTCCACGATGCCCATGACTTACTCCTTGGTTGATAAAGTTGATTTGGTTGAATCGGCGTGCAGCCGTCACACCACGACCCGGTTTCCATCGACGCGAACCACCTCAATGGGCTCGCCCACCTCGATGAACTCACCGTCCGACACGACGTCCACCCATTGGTCCTCGAGGTCGGCGACACCGGCCGGACGCAGAGTGGACAGCGCCATACCGCGCTTGCCGAGCCAGGCTTGATCGGTTTCGGGCGCCGATGCGTAGCCCGCCTTGGCCGACAACCCAACCTCGAGAACGAGTCGCCTACCGACGGGCAGGTGCGGCAGGAAGCGCAGCAAGACCAGCGCCCCGCCAACCGCTAGCAGAAGCGACAGCACCACCTGCCAGGCAGCGTTCACGGCGACCTCCCAGGTCGCTCCCGCGCCAACCAAACTCCGGCCAAGTCCACCGAGCAGCGCGCTTGAGCCCAGGATGCCGACAATACCGAAGCCGGGTGTCACGAACACCTCCGCTGCCAGCAGAACCAGGCCTAGGCCGACCAAGAGCAACTCTTCGTAGCCGGCCAGTTGCACCAGCCAATGCCCCCAGAAGAACAGACAGAGACTCGACAACCCGATGGCCCCCAGAACACCGAAACCCGGTGTTCGAAGCTCGGTGATCACGCCAAGCATGCCAACCGTCATCAGCAGCGAGCTCACGACGGGATGGGTCAGGAAACGAACCAGCGTCTCGGTCAAGGTTGGCGCGGCGTGGCGCACTTCGGCACCGGCCAGGCCCAGAGACTGGAGCACAGCATCGACACTGTTGGCTCGAAAGTCGGCGAGTTTGTGCTGCATGGCCTCGTCGGTCGTCAGCGTCAGCAGCTTGTCCTTGGCGATCACGCCTTTGATCTCGACGTCCGTGTCGACCATGGCTTCGGCCAACAGCGGCGGCCGCTTGCGGGCCTCGGCCGTCGCGCGGAACTCCTTGCGCATGTAGGACACCGTCTTCTCGGCCACGGGTTGGGCCGCCGCGCCCGGCAGTCCCATGGTCACGGGGGTGGCGGCGCCGATGGTGCCGCCGTCCGCCATGGCAATCTTCTCGGCGGCCAGGGCGATCAGTGCGCCCGCAGAGATGGCCCGCTTGTTGACGAAGGCCACGGTCGGCACCTTGGCATTTAGCAGCGCGTCGCGGATCAGGACGGCGGCATCCACCCGTCCACCGAAAGTGTTAATGTCCAGGATGACGGCCGCCGCACCGGCATCGGCCGCCTCATTCAGCACACGGGCGACAAGCGGCGCGAGGCCGAGATCGATGACGCCGTCGATCGGCACCACATAGACGATGTTGCGGGGGTTCTGCGCTGGGGCCGCCTGGCTGGCGAGCAACAGGGCGAGCAGCCCCATGAACCCGAGCATTCCGAACGCGATGACCCGCAGTCGCTGCGCTAAACCTGCGCTGCGCCTTGCGCCGCGAGTTACTCGGTGGGATCCGGAAGGAAGATCATGCATTGTGGTCTCAAGTCGGGGGCTGGACATTCAGCAGACCGGTGCCCAACGCCGACTTGGTTCCTGAACTCACCAAGACCATGACGCACAGCTTGTCGAGATCTGTTGGAACGCTCGACTGATGTGAGTACAGGCGGGACGGACCCAGAGTCGAGACGCCTGCGCGTTGGCTCGTCCGAATGCAAAGTGCAAGCGGCGCTCAGCGAATTTGCGCGAGGCGGGCGTGAGGTCGAAGCCCATCGATTGAACGTTGATTTGCATGGCGTGCCTCCAGGAAAGTAGTTGATGCTGTGTAGTGTGGTTGGAATCAATGCATCGAACAAATCGAATATAGTTTCCCTATAGATCGATATTTTGGATACATGATCCTGGCCGCGAGCACAAGTAACTTCAAGCAGCTGAGTTACTTGTGGAAGGGGGGCAAGGCGGTTAGCAGCGCGCGGGCCGGCAAGCAACTGCAAGTGTTACTGCATCCATCAGCGGGAAACCGACCACCTGAAGGACACGCTCGACAGTCCAGTCTCTGCAGTAAGGAATGCCTGTTCAATGGCGAACACGAAGAGGCATATAAACCGGCCTCGCACTTCTTTCTGGGATAGGTGCCCTGCTACTTCCGATCTTGGAATTTGACGAGCGTACGTGCTGCCACAGGCAGAAGACTCAAAGGGCGCCGTAGCGCCCTTTGAACACTGTGACGTGAGCAAGACAGTCAACCCTGTGCGGGCACGGTGCCGGTCGACACCTTGGATCGGTCACGTGCCAGCTCCTCACGCGTGGTGATCCGGCGGAACCAGGCGGTGACGGCGCTCGAGATCAGCACGATAAACAGCGAATACAAAACCGGGACTAGCAGGACCTGCTGCTGCATCTCGCCCTTGAAGGTCAGCAGCACGATCAGTACCGCCAGCGGGCCGTTCTGGATGCCAGTTTCCAGCGCAATCGTGCGCGCACGCAGCGTGTCCTGCTTTAAGCCGCGCGAAAGGAAGTAGCCCAGCAACATGCCCATCAGTCCCAGCCCGATGGCCGCGAAGTACACGTACCACGGCGTGGTCGCAAGCAGCATGTGGTTACGCGGCACCCAGGTTAGGATCAAGAACAGGATCACTACGATGCCGAGCGCACCGCCGACCAGTTCCACTGTGGCGCCGACGTTGGGGTTCCACTTGCGCACGAAGATGCCGATCAACGTCGGCACGATCAACACCACCAGCACTTGCGCGACGTTGCCCGCCGGCACCTTGTATGCGCTCGGTAGTCCCTTCAAGTCCGAATAGAACTCAAGCAGCAGCGGCACCATCACGACGGCGACCATCGTCGAGCAAATCGTCATCATGATCGACAGCGCCAGGGCACCCTTACTGAAATAGGTGAAGATGTTGGACGTTGTGCCGCCGGGCATGCTGCCCATCAGGATCAACCCGATTGCCAACGCCGGCGGCAGGCCGAGCATGACCGCCAGCGTGTAGCCGAGGAACGGCATGATTCCGTATTGGCACAACAGCCCGACGAGGATGCCCTTCGGCTTCTTGAAGGCGATGCGGAAATCCTTGAAGGTCAGCGACGCGCCCATGCCGAGCATGATCAGCATCATCATCACACCCAGCAGCCGGGTTTCGAGTTCGGTCAGCATCGTGGCACCTCCTCAGGCGGCGTTCTTCAGCTTGTATTCGGCGCGAAGATCCTTGCGCAGGATCTTGCCGACCGGCGTCTTGGGCAGTTCGCTGCGAAACTCAATCGTCTTGGGCACCTTGTAATCGGTCAGCGACTTGCGGCAATGCTCGCGCACGGTTTCCTCGGTCAGGCCTGCGGCGAGCGGCACGATGTAGGCGCGAACCGCTTCGCCGCTGCGCTCGTCGGGCACGCCGATCACGCCGACCTCCAGCACCTCGTCCATCGCGGCGATCACATCCTCGACCTCGTTGGGATAAACGTTGAAGCCGGAGACCAGGATCATGTCCTTCTTGCGGTCGACGATTCGGAAGAAGCCGTCGCCGTCCATCACTGCAACGTCGCCGGTGTACAGCCAACCGTCTTTCAGTGCCTTGACGGTCTCGTCCGGGCGATTCCAGTAGGCCTGCATCACCTGCGGACCTCGCACGATCAGCTCGCCCGCCGCGCCAACCGGCACCGCCTGGCCCTCGTCATCGACCAGGCGCACGTCGGTGCCCGGCACCGGGATGCCGATCGAATCGGGCTTCCGGCTACCCGTCATCGGATTGAAGCTGACCACCGGCGAGCTTTCCGTCAACCCGTAGCCTTCGGAGATCATGGTGCCGGTCACGTGGTGCCAGCGCTGCGCGATCGCGTGCTGTAGTGCGGCACCGCCGGCGACAGATGCCTTCAGGCTGCGCGGCGGAGAGGCAGTGAACCACTCTTCGTTGAGCAGCGCGTTGAACAGCGTGTTGACGCCCGATACCCAGGTGATCGGGTAGTTGTCGAACGCACGCTGCAGGTTCTGGATCGGCCGCGGATTGGGCGCCAGCACATTGCGCGCACCGATCGAATAGAAGCACAGCAAATTGAAGGTGAACGCGAAGATGTGATACAGCGGCAGGGCGGTGAGCACGCATTCCTTGCCTTCGACAATGTGTGTGCGGCCCATCGCCAAAGCCTGATCCACATTCGCGAGCAGATTGGCGTGGGTCAGTATTGCACCCTTGCTGACGCCGGTCGTGCCGCCGGTGTACATCAGCGCGGCGAGGGTGTCGTGACCCAGCCCGCGGGTGTAGGCGGCGACGTCGACCTTCTTTGTCAGCATTGTTGCCGCACCTTGCGCCAGCGCGGCATCGAGGCGGACATGCGGCACCACAATCTCGGGCAGCGCCTTGTTCCAGTATTTCATCACCAGCCGGATCACGCCGCGCGGGATAGCCGAGAAGAACTGCGGCACCTGCGCCACGATGACCTGCTTGATCGTGGTGCGCGCAAGGAATTGCGCCGTCTTGTTGGCGAACATGTCAACGATCACCAGGGCCTCGACGCCGGCATCCTTGAACTGATGTTCCATCTCCGCCGGCGTGTACAGCGGGTTGGTGTTGACCAGCACGCAACCGGCCTTGAAGACGCCGAAGGCCGCCACCGGATAGGCCAGGCAGTTGGGCGTCTGCACCGCCACTCGAGCGCCTGCCTGCAGGCCGACTACCTCGCGCAGATAGACGGCGAACGCGTCGGAGTGATGCGCGATCTGGTGGTAGGTGAGCGAGCCGTGCATGCCGTTGGGCATGCAGGTGGTGAACGCGATCTGGCCGGCGTAACGTTCGGATGCTTCGCGAATCAGCCCGGCCAGATGCGCCTGCCGCGGCGGCGGCAGTTCCGGTGCGATGTTCTGGCCATAGTGCATGACCCACGGTCTGCAGTCGTAGTTCGGCGTTGGATGATTCATGATGTCTCGCCGAATCAATCAGAAGTGGATTCGATCGGCAGCGTCGGCGCGCCGGTCAACGTGATCCGTAGTAGGCAGCGCTTGTCTTCGCCGCCGCGCGGACCGTTCAGGTCCGACAATCGCACCGTGAGTCGAGATATTTGCCCGTTGGCTCGTCCGAGTGCAAAGTGCAAGCGACGCTCGGTGTGTTGGCGCAAGGCGGGCGTGAGGTCGAAGTTCAGCGCTTGAACGTTGATCTGCATCGCGTGCCTCCAGGAAAGTAGCTGATGAAGTGCAGTATTGTTCGACTCAACGCATCGAACAAGTAGAATATAAATTACTTATAGATCGAGTTTTTCGATGTAAAAGTTTTACCATGAACGCTATCAACTTCAAGCACCTGCGCTACTTCTGGATGGTGGCCAAGGCGGGCAGCATCGCTCGGGCAAGCGAGCAAATGCACCTGTCGCCGCAGTCGATCAGCGGTCAGCTGACCACCCTGGAGGAAGCGCTCGGGGTGCAACTATTCCAGCGTGTCGGGCGCAATCTTGAATTGACCGAGACCGGGCGACGCACGCTCAGCTATGCCGACGAGATCTTCACGCTCGGTGATGAACTGGTCGACATGCTGCGCGACCCGCAGGAGCAACGTGCCCTGGTGTTCAAGGTGGGCATCGCCGACGTGGTGCCCAAGTCCGTGGCCTATCGGCTGGTGGCGCCGGCACTGCGCATCGACGAGCCGGTTCGGCTGGTTTGCCGTGAAGGGCCACTGGATTCACTGCTGGCCGAACTCGCCTTGAACAGGCTGGACATGGTCATCGCCGATCGGACAATTCCCGCCGAAGTGAACGTGCGCGCGTACAACCACTTTCTCGGCGAAAGTGGCTTGTCGGCGTTTGCTGCTCCCGACCTGGCTGCCACCCTCACAGGGGAATTCCCTGCATGCCTCGACAACGCACCATTTCTGCTGCCCGGGGCGGAAGTGGCGATCAGGCCACAACTGATGCAATGGTTCGACAAGCAGCGCATCCGGCCGCGTGTCATCGGTGAGTTCGACGACAGCGCCTTGCTAAAAGCCTTCGGGCAGGCCGGTTCGGGTGTCTTCGTCGCGCCCTCTGCCATTGCAGATTTCGTTTGCAAGCAGTACGGCGTGCAGACGCTCGGACTGATCGACTCGGTGCGAGAACAGCTCTACGCCATCACCACCCAACGACGCCTGACCCACCCGGCCACCATCGCCGTCAGCCAAGTGGCACGCGACGAAGTGTTCGGTAAGGGGGTCTGAAGTGCAGTGGAGCAGTAAAATCAGTTAAGAGGCCAAGATAAATGGTCAAATAGGGTGAGGCCAATTTACATTGGCTTTTTGGCTCTTGGCCGCGTCTTGGTGAGGTGGTCAAGTGATGTTACCC
>Ga0335397_10008072_pt1 | contig 13277 bp, 8 predicted proteins | sample MAT04_FD_205740 | JGI IMG/M metagenome (GOLD analysis project Ga0335397, IMG submission 205740) | Freshwater microbial communities from Lake Fryxell liftoff mats and glacier meltwater in Antarctica - MAT-04 (spades assembly) (version 2) ...
TTCGGCGAGGCGCGCGGCGTCCGCGGTGAGGTCGTCAGTGACCTCGCGACCGCGCCCGGCGATCGCGTCTGGGTCGCCGCCGCCGAGGGCATTGGCGTCTACGAGAACGCCGCCTTCAACTTCACCTTCCCCGCCGTCGTCCAGTCCGCGCGTCCCACCGCAGTCGCCGTCGACAGCGAGGGCCACCTCTGGGCTGTCGGCCCCCGCGGCGCCGTCTTCTCCGACGGAACGACCTGGCAGCGCCTCACCGAAGAAAACGGCCTCCCCACAAACGACATCCGCGATGTCGACATCGACGGGCGCGACCGCGCCTTCTTCCTCACGGAAGACGCCGTGCTGCTCTTTGTTAAGTCGGCTGCGCCTGCTGCTGCGCCCTAGAGATTTTTACCCCTTGCCAGGGGGGCGCGCCCTCCGGGTCTGAGCCTCAATCGTTGCGCTCCCGCGCGGGGAACCTCCCCCCTCGAGATTCATCACTTCTTTTTTGAGCCTCAATCGTGCGCTCCCGCGCGGGGAACCTCCCCCGCTGGGAGGGGGTGAAGGCTCGCCCCTGCCAAGGGGCAACTTCGCACAGCGACTCGCTAGACGTGATGAATCTTGAGGGGAGTCGCCGCGCGCAGCGCACCCTACTCGTCGACGAGCCCCGCGGCAGCGCGCGCACGCGCCACGAGCGCGCTCGGCAGCGGTCGCACGCCGTTTGGCGCTGACTGCACGCGACCGCGGATGTTGCCTGGCAGCACGCGGATCGGCACCGGCGGGACGAGCTCGGTGCGCACGCCGCGCGAGTCGATGCGCAGCTCGAACGCGCGGCCCTGCGCGCGGAACCGCCGCTGATAGCGCACCAGCTCCGGGCCATGACGGACGTGATCGCGGTGCGCGAGCAGGAAGCCGCCGAGGCGAATCGCCAGGTGATTGAACAGGCGATGACAGCCGTGGCTGGTGCCGCGCAAGATCGACGAATAGCTCGCCGAGCCATGCGTGCGGATCCCGCGATCGAAGTAGCGCGTCACCTCGCCCTCGCGGCGCGGCTCGATGACGACGTGCTGCACCAACATCACCAATCCGTACGCGCTGGCGAAGCCGGGACCGAAGGCGTCGCGCTTCACGCGCCAGCCGCGCAGCGCGTCGCGGCGGATGAGATCGTCGTCGGGCGTCGTCGGCGGCGGCAGCCACGCGGGGGACGCGATCAGATCGCGCCACACGCGCGGCCCGACGTCGCTGTTCTTGTACTTCAGCCCGACGCGCCCGCCCGGCAGCTGCTCCGCCTCCCAGCCGCCCACGGTCGTCGGCCAGCGCACCAGCGCGAGCTCGCGGTCGCCATCCTGCGCGTAAAGCACGAGGCGAGCGCGGCGCGTGACCGGCTGCGCGATGCGCCGTCCGGTGCCGGTGTACGGATAGTCGTACCAGATGTCGCCGCGATCGATCTCGGCGCGCAGCTGCATGTGCGGCAGGTGATAGCTCGGCGCAGGCGGCAGACGCAGCGCGACGAGCAACGTCGCCGCGGTCTGCTCGCGCGCATCGAAGAAGGCGCGCGTCGCGTCGTACGAGGTCCAGCCGAGCGCGCGCGCGGCGGCCTCGGTCGCCGGTGAGATGCGATCGGGCGCCGCGTTGTCGAGCGCCGGCTCGTCGGCGAACGCGCGGAAGTCGACGGGATCGAGCGTGCGGCCGAGCACCGTGCCCCACGACGCGCCCGCCGAGCCGTCCTCGATGAGCCCGGTCGCATCGACGACGCGCTCGCGCAGCGCGCGCAGCACCGCGCGAAAGTCGAGCTCGCGGCTGTCCTCGAGGAACACCGAGCGCGTCGCCGCATCGAGAAAGCCGCTGCGCGACGGCACCATGTGCAGCCGCTGATACGCGCCCACCGCCGCGACGGTATACGGCTCGTACACGCCGTCGACCGCGCGCGTCGACAGCAGCGCCTCGCAGCGCAGATGCGCCTGAATCGCGAGCACCGGCCCGACCTTGCTGCGCAGCTCCGCCACGCGCCGCCGCAGCGAGACGAGCGACGCCGGCTCCGGCAGCGCCGGAGCGGTCGCGGTCGCGGTCCCCGTCGCAGTCCCCGTCGCGGTCCCCGTCGCAGTCCCCGTCGCAGTCCCCGTCGCAGTCCCCGTCGCAGTCCCCGTCGCAGTCGCCGTCGCGGTCCCCGTCGCGGTCTCGGTCGCGGCCGCGATCCCCGTCCCCGTCGCTCCCACCGCACCCGCGTCCGCCTGCGCCGCCGCAAAGCTCGCCTCTGCGCGTGTCAGCTGCGCGAGCAGCTGGCGATATTGCTGTGCCTGCCGCGCGCGGCCTTCCGCGTCGCCGAACGGTGCGAGCGCGCGATCGAACGCAGCGAGCGGCGCGTCGTCGACGGCTGCATGGCATGTGTGGCGCTCGTCGTCGGCGAGCCGCGCGGCGAGGACACCGAACGTCGGCGTGATGCCGTAGAGCTCGAGGAAGCGATCGCTGCGTGCGCGGTCGAACTCTTCGCCCTCGCCGAACTGTTGCGCGGCGAGCGCGCGGTACGTGTCGACATACGGCTGCTGCCCTTGCTCGCCGAGCGCGGCGTCCGGCGACAGGAGAAACGGCACCCAAACATCGCGCAGATCGACGATCACCAGGCCGCGCGACTCGGCGTCGGCGCGGGTCAGCGTCGCGCTCGTGCGACCGGCCTCGAACACCGGGATCTGCGCGCCTTCGTGCGGGCGATCGCCCTGCCGATTGCGCGTCGGCGCGCCCATCCGCGTTGGCGGCGCGTCCGACGCCGGCACCTCGTCGAGCACCGCATCGAGCGGCGGATCGACGTCCTCCGTCTCGCGCGGACCGAGCGTGCCGAGCGGCTCGTCCTCTTCGACTTCGACGGGCGCGACGCCGGCCACGCCGCTCGCAGCCACGCCGCTCGCAGTGACGCCGCTCGCACGGGCGCCCGCGTCGACGACACCGGCGCGCGGCGGACTCAGCCCGGCCACAGCGGCGACCCGCGCCTCCGTCGCGCGCACGACCTCACGCGCACGCGCCACCAGCTCAGCGCGCGCGGCCGCCGCAAACGCGCGCCGCGTGCGGGTGCCGCCCGCGTCGTGCACCGCCCGTGACTCGGTGCGACAAGCGACGACCGTCAGCGCGGCTGCGGCGAACACGGCGAGCACGATGGCGAAGCTGGAAGCGCGCACGATTTTATGGACGTGAATCTCCGGTCGCCTATGCACGCTGCCAAGTGGGGCGCCGCTGCAGCGTGGCACAGCGCAGCAATGCGGCGCACCGCATCACGCCCGCTGGGCGCCCACGCGACGCGCGCGCCATCAGTCGAGCGCCCGCTCCTCGATCCACGCGATGACGCGCGCCGAGTAGTCGATGCCGTCGAGGCGCGCCATCTGCTGGATGCCGGTGGGGCTGGTCACGTTGACCTCCGTGAGCTTGCCGCCGATCACGTCGAGTCCAACGAAATAAAGGCCATCCGCGCGCAGCCGGTCGCGCACGCCGGCGATGATCGCGCGGTCCGCGTCGTCGAGCACGGCGCGCTCGACCGTGCCGCCGACGTGAATGTTGGAGCGCAGATCGTCCTTGCGCGGCACGCGCAAGATGGCGCCGAGCGGCTCGCCATCGAGCAGCAAGATGCGCTTGTCGCCGACGACGACGTCCGGCAGATACTTCTGCACCATGGCGATGCGCTTGCCGCTCAGCGTCGTCGCCTCGACGATCGCGTTGAAGTTCATGTCGCCGATCGTGAGGCCCATGACGCCCGCGCCGCCCGCGCCGGAGAGCGGCTTGATCACCGCGCGACCACCGACCTCCGCGACGAACGCCTTGATGCGCGCTGCGTCATTGGTGACCAGCGTGTTGGTCATCAGCGCCGGGAAGTGACACGCGTAGAGCTTCTCGTTGGCGTCGCGCAGGCCGCGCGGATCGTTCACGACCAGCGTCTCGCGGCGCAGCGTCTCGAGGATCAGCGAGCCGCACAGATACGCCTCGTCGAACGGCGGATCGGTGCGCACCAGCACCGCGTCGATGTCGCGCAGGCAGATGTCCTCGGGGTCACCGAGCGTGATCGGCCGCGCCGGGTCGCGCTGCATCGTCGCCGTGCGCACCTTCGCGTAGGCGACGCCGCCGAGCAGGTAGAGGTCGCTCATCGCGCAGTGATCGACCCGGTGGCCGCGCGTCTGCGCCGCCTCCATCAGCGCGAACGAGGTATCGGCGTCCACCTGAACGGTGTGCGGCGGATCCATCACACAGACGAGATGCATCGGAAAGGAACCCCCCAGCCCCCCTCGCGAGGGGGGCTCGAAGAATGTTGGGCGCGCCTCGCGGCGACGCGCCGACGGTCTATAGCGCCGCGAGGTTCGCGTGGATAGGGCGGACCGCACTCACGGCACGGCGCTGCCGTCGAAGTACCTGAGCGCGAGGGTGTGCGCGTCGGCGCCCACGTCGCTGCCGAGGCGGCGTCCGACGAAGTCATCGGGCGCGATGTGGATGCTGCCCCAGATGCGCGACTGACCGGCCTGATCGGCGGCGTCGTAGTAGCTCGCCCACTGCAGATGCACGTCGGTCGTCGGGCCGCGCTCGAAGACCAAGTACGCGTTGGCGGGCGCGACGAACTCGTGGAAGCCGCCCGGGAAGAGCTCGCTGCCGGTGAGCCGCGTCATCGCCTCGGCGGCCGAGCGGCTGAACGTGCTGTGCCCCGAGATGAAGCCCGGGAACGCGGGCGACACGAAGGTGCGGCGCTGAAACGGCTGCCACTCGACGCCACGCACCCAGCCGACGCCGCCGATCTCGTTGGCGCGATCGCCGGGCTCACCGCGCCACGAGCGCAGCACCACCTCGCCGACGTGCAGCGAGAGGTGCGCGTGCCGCTCGCCGACGGCCGAGCTCTCGGTGGTGACGACCTCGATCAGGTCGGGGATGAGCGGCAGGCCGCTCGCGTTGTAGTTCGCCGCCGCCGTGTCGGTCGACTGGCCGAGCTTCGCCATGTGCCGGACGAGCGTGATGGGCCGCGAGCAGGTGAACTGCCGCTTGATCTCCCACGCCGTGATCGCCGCATCGTGCACGGCACCGTTCAGCGTGAAGTAGACCTTGATGTCCCACTCGAGCGGGCTGAGCACGGGCCCGACGCCGCCGAGCTGACGGACCAGATCGGCGGCGTCCGCGACCTCGTTGGCGAGCACGTTCCAGTGGCCGGGCGGCGTCTCCGAGTGCGGCCCGTCCGCCCAGAACTCCGCGAGGACGCGCCCGAAGTCGCCGCGCCGCACCCACTGCGGCGTGTACGGCACGCCAGTCACCGGGTTCGTCGCGCGCCCGACGCCATCGTTGGTGCCTAGCGGGTTGTTGCCGGTCGCCCCGGGCGAGGTGTCCATCATCGTCGGGTCGTTCGGATCGAGCTCGCTCGAGCGCCGGATCACGTCGACGACCTCCGGCTTGATCGCGTCATCGAACGCCGGCGGCAGACCCGCGTCGTGGTACGGGACGCCCGGCCCCGTGCGCGACATGGCGAACGGCGTGACCGAGCGCCAATTGCCGCCAATGTAACCTTGCACACCACCGCCCAGAGGGATCCCGTTTTGCGTGACGGCGACCGCGAGGTTGAGCGGCTGCCAGAGCGCCGGATCGGTGGCGAGCGCGAACGGATCGTCGACGACGAGCGCGCTGTTGGGCGACGTCCACGGCGCGGGATCGGCGTAGTTCATCGCCTCGTTCGCGCCGTCGCCTGCGCCTGCGGCGATGACCGCCGCACCAATGCGATTGCCGAGCGCGCGCGGGCTGTCGCCGGTCGCGCCGGTCTCGTCCGGGTCGTAGCCGAGCCGGTCCATCACGGCGCGATAACACGCGACCGAGAGCGCGCCGCCGACAGCCGGCGTGTAGCGGTGCGCGAGCACGCGATACGCGGCGTAGCTGATGGCCTCTCTGCGCGCGGCGTCGACGTCGGCGGCGCTGAGCCGCTCGCGCACGAAGTAGCCGTCGGCCGTCGTGTCGTAGGCCGCCCACGCGTCGTAGATCGCCGCGGATACGTGAAACAGGTTGCGCGCGTGCACCGTCGGGCGCGGCGTGTCGCGGCGAATCGAGGCGAGGATCTGCTCGTTCCACTGCCGCGCGATCGACTTGTCCGCGGCGCGCATGACGACCTCGTCGGGGCACACTGGTGTCGGGGGCGGTCCCGCGTCGACGTCCATGTCGGGCACGCCGCCGTCGAGCGGCGCGACCGACGCCAGCGTCGCGACGGGCTCGCCGCGATGAATGATCACGCCGCCGTCGAGGGCGGCGTCGAGCACGTTGCCGCCGACGGACCAGACGCCGCCGCTCGGGTCGACCCACACCGCGTGGAGCGACTGCGCGCTGAAGTCGAGGCGGTCGTCGACCAGCGACCAAGAGCTGCCGCTGCGCTCGTACACGTCGCCGCGCGCGCCGCTGGCGAAGCCGCCCGTCGGCGTGAGAAAGACGCCCTGAAAGAGCGGCGCGGCGTCGGGCGTCTGGTCGCTGAACGCGCTGCTCACGCTGCCGCTCACGATGACGCCGTTGCCCGCGCCTCCGACCGCGACGACGGTCGTGCCCGCGCCGTGCACGGTGAACAGCGTGAGCTCCGTGCCGGTCTCGACGTTCTCGAGCGGGCCACCGGCCGTCGTGCGCAGCAGCGCGCCGCGCGCGCCAGCGATCCATACGTTGCGCGCGCCATCGCCCCACACCTTGAAGAGCCCGGCGACCTCGCCGTTCGGCAGGCGGGGCATGGCGTCCGGTAAGCGCAGCTCGAACCATGCACTGCCATCGAAGTGCCAGACGAAGCCGCTGCGCCCTGCGCTGCTGCCGACGGCGTAGACATCGGAGTCGCTGCTCGCCCACACGCCGAACACGGTCTGACGCGCGACGCCGGGCGTGCGCATGCGCGTGAACGTGGCGCCGTCCCAGCGCAGGACGGTCGCGTTCTCACCGCCGAAGTACACCGAGTTCGCGGAGACCGCGTGCACCCACCAGAGATCGCCGCGCGCGCCGGTGACGTGGCGCTCCCACGCCGTCCCATCGAAGTGCTGCACGACGGGTCCAGCGCTGCCGTCGGCGCCGACTGCCCACACATCGGTCGCGGAGGTGCCGCCGACCGACAAAAACGCCTCGGGCTGCGCCTCGCCGACCACCTGCCACGACGGCGTCACAGGTGGTGCGTCGTCGTCGACGGGGCAACCCGCCAGCGATGCCAATAGCCAAACGGAAGCCGCGACGACGAACGCGCGCTCGCGGAGTAAGAAAAGAGCCATGCGCACAGCGTGGCCGAACTGATCACGACGGCGCAAGAGCGCCCGCTAACCGCAGAAAGCAGCGCGGAGGATCGCGCCGCGCCGGAGAGGAATAGTGGTTCAGAGTCAAGCGGAACAGCCGCTCAACCGACTTCTACAGGCCGTTGTCTCGTATGAACTGATTGGTGAAGCGCGTCGTCACGTCGTACGCATCACGCGTCTGCTTCTCGATGAACGACTCGAGCGCGCCGCCGACGCCGAAGATCTTGGCCTCGAGATCGACCGTGCAGATGCGCTCGATCTTCTTCTCGCCGCGGGACTCGACCCAATATTCGCCGCGCGTCGTGAGCCGCTCGGCCATCCGATTCGGCGTGATGGTGTAGCGCCAGCGCTTGGTCTTCGGGTCGTAACGGCCCTCTTCGGTGTACGCAACGCCGTCGCCGATCGCCTTCTTCAGCAGGCTCGGCACGTCGAAGTTCGGCTCCATGACCGCCTTGCGGACGATCACGCCGCCCGGCTCTTCGTGCTGATCGAGCAGCTCCCAGCGCTTGTACTTGAGCGCCTCGGCGTAGAGGCGGCGGTTGTAGTCCGGATTGAAGAAGACCTTCGGCCAGAAGGTCTCTTCATCGGTCTCGAAGATGTGCTTGAGCGTGAGGTGCTTCGTCACGAGATTTGCTCGAGTTCTGGCGGCGCGCTCAGGCCTCGACCGCGACGACGACGACGGTGATGTTGTCCTCGCCGCCGTTCTCGTTCGCCAGCCGCACCAGCTCGCGCGCTGCCTCTTCGGTGGTGCCGGTACCGAGGATGGCGCAGATCTGCTCATCGGTGATCATCCCGGACAGGCCGTCCGAGCAGAGCACGTAGCGGTCGCCGACCTGCGGCTGCTCCGGGACCAGATCGACGACGACCGAGTCCTGCATGCCGAGCGCGCGGGTGATGACGTTCTTCGGGAGCTCGTCGCGCTGTTCCTGCGTCATGTCGGGCATGACCAGCAGGTAGTCGTTGACGAGCGAGTGGTCGCGCGTGAGCTGGGTGATCTCCGTCCCACGCACGCGATAGCAGCGGCTGTCGCCGACGTGCGCGACGTAGAGGCGGGTGTGGTCCTTCGAGAAGAGCGCGCCGACGATCGTCGTGCCCATCCCGGCCACCGAGCGATCTCGCGAGGAAGCCTCGAAGATCTGCTTGTTGGCGACCTTGATCCCAGTGATGAGGCGGTTCTCTTCGATCGACAGATGCGGATCGAAGTGGAACGGCCAGGTCGCGTCTTCCCCCGCGGTCGCCTGGAAAAAGGAGGCGATGGCGTGAGTCGCCATCTTGCTCGCGACGTCGCCAGCCTTGTGCCCCCCCATACCGTCAGCGACGACGAAGAGATCGAATTCGGTGAGGATGCAGTAGCTATCCTCGTTGTGCTCTCGTTGCAGACCTACGTCTGAGAGCCCTGCGGCGATGACGTTCATGGCGTCGAGCGCGCGACCTTTCGCGAAGATGTGGCCGCCCACGGTCATACGCGCGGGGCTCAGTGTCAAGATCTTCTGATAATGTGCGCGGCGATGACGACTGGAACGAAGAAGATTGCAGTGATCGGCGGCGACGGCATCGGCACGGAGGTGGTGCGCGAGGGCGTGCGCGTCCTCGAGGCGCTCAAGGAGCTGCGCGGCTATCCGCTCGAGCTGTGGCACCTCGACCTCGGCGCGGACCGCTATCTGCGTGACGGGACGACGTTCCCGAAGGACGTCGCCGAGACCATCCGCAACGAGTGCAGCGCCGTGCTGCTCGGCGCGCTCGGTGACCCGCGGGTCCCCGGCCTCGAGCACGCGCGCGACATCTTGTTCGGCCTGCGCTTCGGCCTCGATCTCTACTGCAATGTACGGCCAGTGGTGTGCCTCTCCGATCGGCTGATGCCGCTCAAGGGCAAGACCGCGAAGGACTGCAACTTCGTCGTCTTCCGCGAGAACACCGAGGGCATCTACGTCGGCATGGGCGGCCAGTTCAAGCGCGGCACGCCCGACGAGATCGCGATCAACGAAGACCTCAACACGCGCAAAGGCGTCGAGCGCATCATCCGCGCGGCGTTCGAGTTCGCAGTGACGACGGGCCGCCGCCGCGTGCACATGGCGGACAAGTCGAACGCGATGAAACACGCGCACGAGCTCTGGTACCGCGTGTTCTTCGAGGTCGCGAAGGAGTACCCGCAGCTCGAGGCGAAGCACGTCTACGTCGACGCGATGTGCTTGTATTTATTGCAAGATCCGTCGATGTTCGAGGTCGTCGTGACGTGTAATTTGTTCGGCGACATCGTCACCGATCTCGGCGCGGGCCTGCAGGGCGGCCTCGGCATGGCGGGCAGCGGCAACATCAATCCGGGCCGCGTCAGCATGTTCGAGCCGGTGCACGGCAGCGCGCCGCCGCTCGCGGGCAAGGACATCGCCAACCCGCTCGCGACGGTGCTCACCGTCGGCATGATGCTCGCGCATCTCGGCTGGCCGGAAGAAGAAGCACGGCTCACCGAGCTGGTGCGCGACGCGGTCGAGAGCGGCAACTGCACGACGGATGTCGGCGGCAAGCTCGGCACGCGCGCGACCGGCGACTATATCGTCGGACGTTTGCGCGGCTGAGTCGGGCAGCGCAGCGAGGCAGCCGACGAACAGAACGCTCAGCGCTCTTCGCCGACGCGCAGAATGCTCAGCGCTCTTCGCCGACGTGCAGAATGCTCAGCGCTCTTCGCCGACGTGCAGAACGCTCAGCGCTCTTCGCCGATACGCGTGCGGTCGACGCTGACCGGCAGCGCGAACGGCCAGCCGCGCGCGGGGTCTTCGAGGTAGCGGTAGCGCGCGAGGTGCGTGGTGACGCGGCGCACATAGTTGCGGGTCTGGTCGACCGGGATGCGCTCGACGAAGCGCGCGAGATCGTCGTCCGCGATGCTGTGCAGCCAGCGACGGACGCGCGGGCCGCCCGCGTTGTACGCGGCGATCGCCAGCGGCCACTGATCGCCGAACGCACGCAGCAGCGACGCGTGATACGCGGCCGAGAGGCGCACGTTGGTCTCCGGCTCGAACAAGCGCGCGCGATCGAACGGGCGCAGGCCGATGGTCTCGGCGAGTCGGCGCGCGGTCGAGGGCAGCAGCTGCAGCAGCCCGATCGCGTCGGCGTAGGAGACGGCGTCGGGATCGTAGCCGCTCTCCTGACGCATGATCGCGTAGAGGTAGTCGGCAGGCAGCGCGCGCTCGGTGGTCGCCGCGCGCACGGCGTCTGCGTAAGGGCGCGGATACGCGGCGGCCCACAGCCACGCTTCGTCGGCATCGGGCGCGTGAGTCAACGTCGCGCGTGACGCGACCAGGCGATGCGCGCGCGCGGCGTCGCCGAGCTGCAGATACGCGCTCGCCAGCGCCTCGAGCTCGCGGCCGCTCGGCGCGCCGCGGCGCACCGTGTCTTCGTCGCGACGCAGCGCGGTGAGCGCGTCGTCGCGTAGGCCGAGCGCGGCGTAGAACGCGGCAGCGTCCGGCAGCGTGAGCGGCGGCAGCGGCGCGGCGGCGGTCGCGTGCGTCGGCGCGGGTGGAACTGGCGGGCCGACGTCTTCGCCGAGCGCCTCGAGCCGCGCGCGCGCGAGCAGCGCGTACCAGTGCAGCGCCTCCGCCGCGATCGCCGCGCGGTAGTGCGTGATCGCCGCCGCGCGCTGGTTCGCGCGCTCCGCCGCACGGCCGGCCCAATACGCGCCGCGCCCGCGCACGAGGCCTCCGCTGCCGCTCTCCGAGTACGCAGCGAACGCCTCACGCGCTTGGGCGAAGCGGCCAGCGTCGAGCTTCGCGAAGGCGAGCTCCGCGCGCGCGGCACGCGCAAATTCGGGTGCGCGCGCCGCACGTGGTCCGCGCAAGAAGCGCTCGATGCGCGATGTTCCGTCGCGCGCGCCGGTGCGCAGCGCGAGCAGCGCCGCGAGGTATTCGGCTTCGGCCGCTTCCGCTGCGTCGGGGTGTGCGCGCACCAGCTGCGTGTAGCCGCGGATCGCGCCCGCATCGTCGTCGGAGCGTGCCAGCGCGCGCGCTGCGTGAAATGCGTCCGCGGTCGCCGTGCTTCCGCCGAGGCGCGCCGCTTCGCCGAGCGCGCGCGCCGCCTCCGGATAGCGCGCCCGCGTGCCGTAGAGCGCCATGCCGCGCAGGTGCAGGAGCCGCGCCCGCGTGGCCCGCGCTGCGCCGCCGCGGCCGCTTGGTGCGCGGGCGCCGTCGAGCTCCGTGAGCGCGCGCTCGTGCTGTCGCGCGCGCGACAGCCGCTCGGCGCGGGTGAGCCGCTCGTCGAGCGAGAAGCGCACGCTGCGGGTCCCGTCGAGCTCCGCGAGCCGCGCCCGCACGACGTCGTCCTTCGCGTGATCCGGCCGCGTGAGCGCGAGCGCGCGCAGCTCGCGCGCAGCGTCCGCGCGATGACCGCCGGTCACCAACAACACCGCGAGCTGCAGCCGCTCGCCGAACGCGCTCTCACCCGCCGCGCGCACCGCCGCACGCTGCGCTGCGATCGCCCGCGGCAGATCGCCCGCCGCCTCCGCACACGCGGCGCGCTGCGCGTAGACGCTCGCCACCGTATCCCGCAGCGCGTCGAGCAGCGGCGCCGCCTCCGTGCAGCGGCCAACGCGCGCCATCATCAGCGCGCGCCGCCTTGCCGCATCGCGCCGCGCAAACTCAGGCAGTGCTGCCGTCTCCGCGAGCGCATCGACCGCTTCGGCGAGCCGACCGAGCCGCTCGAGCAGCCGCGCGCGCAGATACACCAGGCGCGGCGTGGCGCGCACTTCGCTCGGCAGCGCGTCGAGCGCAGCCAGCGCTTCGGCGTCGCGGTGGGTGGCGACCAGCGGCGCGACAGTGGCGAGCCCAGCAGCGACGTCCGCGTCACCCGTACTCGGTGCGACGGCCGCGTCTTGCGCGCACACCTCGGCCGCGCGCGACGCGGGCACCACGAACAGCGCCGCGCTGACGATGACGCGCAGCACGCGCGCGCGGCGCACGACGAACAGCAGCAGGCCGCGCGGCAGAGACACGTTCGAGCAGCCTGTGGTCCCCATCGTCGACGTGCAACGACGCGGGCGGAGCTCGCTGTTCCCGCGGCTCGCTCACGTGCGCCGCGGATCACTGCGCTCTCCCGCCGTCGGATTGGCGCGCTCCCTGCCCTTCGCGTACCTTCCGCGCCGCATGTTCGGCCGTCGCCTCTCTCTCACGCTCGCGCTCGCCTTCGTGACGATGCTGCTCTTCGCTGTCGGCTGCTCGCCGAGCATCGGCGACTCGTGCGGCGCGTCCACCGACTGCGACATCAACGGCACGCGCATCTGCGATCTCGCGCAGCCCGGCGGCTCTTGCACGATCCAAGGCTGCGACGTCGGCACCTGCCCGGATGGCGAGGGCACCTGCGTGCAGTTTCGCTCCGACGCGCACACCGAATCGTATTGCATGTACTCGTGCGACTCGGACTCGGACTGCCGCGACGACGAGGGCTATCGCTGCCTCACCGGGGCACAGACCGGCGGCGTGATCCTCGACGGCCCCGCGAAGTTCTGCGCGATCCCGCCGGCCGTCGCGCCCTGACGCGGCGGTATTTGGCAGCGCGGCCGCTCCGCACATGGCGACGTCGCGCCCGAGAGGCGCCGCGCGCGATCACGCAACAGGCTGTTAATTGGCTCTTTCAGCGCACACAGCGTAGTGCGCTCGTGAACCATGTCCGCGGGATTGCTCCGTTATCTCGGTGCTCGCTCGCTCCGCGCGCTGCTCACGGTGCTCGGCGTGGTGTCGCTCGTCTTCCTGCTGGTGCGCGCGGTGCCAGGCGATCCGGTCGACGCGATCCTCGGCGATCAAGCCTCGCCCGGTGATCGCGCCGCGCTGCGCAGCGCGCTCCACCTCGACGCGCCGTTGCTCACACAATACGCGCTGTTTCTCGGCGACGTCGGCAATGGCTCGCTCGGCCACTCGTTCCGCCGCCGCGACGAGACGGTCTCGTCGCTCATCGTGCAGGTGTTCCCGTCGACGCTCGCGCTCGCGCTCTCGGCGTTCGTCATCGCGTGGCTGCTCGCGCTGCCGCTCGGCTCGCTCGCGGCGGTGAAGCGCAACTCCGCGTGGG
>Ga0335397_10008074_pt1 | contig 13276 bp, 11 predicted proteins | sample MAT04_FD_205740 | JGI IMG/M metagenome (GOLD analysis project Ga0335397, IMG submission 205740) | Freshwater microbial communities from Lake Fryxell liftoff mats and glacier meltwater in Antarctica - MAT-04 (spades assembly) (version 2) ...
TCAGCGCCCCACGGCGTTGACCGTTCACTTTGGTTTTCTGAAAAGCCGCGCAAAAGTTTATCGCGGGGTGGAGCAGCCCGGTAGCTCGTCAGGCTCATAACCTGAAGGTCACAGGTTCAAATCCTGTCCCCGCAACCAAAATATCAAAGTCATATCAATCCGTTACACGAAGCCCCGCTTGGCTCTCGCAAGCGGGGTGTTCGTTCGTGTCCGCACTGTGTCCGTTTTTGGGGCCATTCAGAAACACGAATGCCCTACAATGCTCGATGGGAGACATTCGGTTGAGCAGTGCGGAGAACCGGGCGCTACTCCCTGGCGACAACCGTGTCGTACAGCCCGTAATGCGTCAGCCCTTGGTGGCTTTCTATGCCCGTGTACCGCAGTGAAGCGTCTTCGTATCGGCGGAAGGCGAACACCGCCTGGTTCATCTGTTCCGTGTTGAACACCTTGAGACGCACAAGCAGGTGGAAATCCTTCACCGTTAGGCCGGTGACAGCCGCGAACAAATCTGGCTCCAACTTTGTGATCACGTCCTGAAGCGTGTTCTCCCGGAAATCCGTCAAGTACATGAATGCGGGGATACGGGTCGCGAACTTGATCAGCTTTTCTTGAACAAGCTTTCTCTTGGACTTGTATTCCTTTTCCTCGTCGGTGAGTTCCTTCTTCTCCTTTTCCGTCAAATGCTCCGACTTGGCCTTGTTCTTGAGCTCCTTAACCTTCTCGCTCTTGTTGATGATGGTCTCGATGACGTTGTCGCCAAGTGCGCGCCAGCCTTCGATGCGTTCGACGGCTGCCATCGCTTCCGGGTTATCCATGATCCGGCGCAATGTATCGTTGTCCACATTCACCAGCAGCGCGCTCTCCCACTTGCGCGCCAGCAGCGTGGCCGAGGTGCCCGCCATCGCGATATCGAGAATGCCGCCGGCATCGATCTGCGTCATGTTGGCGCCGTCATAGGCCAGCACGGGCAGGAACGACACCAGATCCCTCACCGCGTTTTCTGGATTTGGTTCGTTGGGAGATAGGCCGATACCGTACTCGGAAAGCTGCCGAAGGGCGCGCGTTGGCGCGAAGTCGAAAACGAAACAGGCGGGCTTGAGGACTTCCTCCTCGTTCGGGTTGTCGCCATTCGGGTTCTTGATCGACCAAGGCGACTGCACACGAAATGCCGCCTGAAAATACGTCTCGGGCGATTTCAAGTTGCGCAGCATCAGGATGGACGACCACTGCGCCACCGTCACCCCGGTGGTTAGCTTACCGCAGGACAGAGTGATGGTTTTGGTGTCGAACCCGCTGCCGATCGCCTTTCGCACAGGCGGCAGGGCCTCAAGGCCGATTCCTGCCGAAGCGCCCGCTGCCACCACGATCCCGTACTCATGCCAGAACGTGTTGTGCTTCTCGGCCAACAGGCTGGCCATCGCATGGCAAGCAGCTACATTTGGTAAAAACCAGAACGAGTGTTGCAGGTAGGGCAGAAGGCGGACGTCCGAATACGGGAACGGCGGCCGAGTGCCGGTCTTGAGGCTTTCAACTGCCCTCGGCGCATACTGGCCACGGATGATGTCCAGCCATTTCTGCACATCGTTCTTGTGTTTGAACTGTGCACCCTGGCCCGTCCCGGTGGCAGAGAAGAATTCGTTCAGGTCGAACTCAGCGAACTCGCCTGAACTCGCAACCGCGACCAACTCGTCGGGCATCTGGTAGGTTAACAGCCGCATCTGCGGCAACGCACCATAGGGGTTCCATTTGTCCGGATTTCGCGCGGCGAATTCGGCCTTGGCGCGCTGTTCATCGGTGTAGGTCCAATTGAAGATCTGCTCTTCGATGAATTCGCCTGTCGCCAGCGCTTTGAACGGCGTGCCGGAAAGGTAAAGGTAGGCTTTGGTGGTGATGGGAAGGAAATCAGTTTCCTTCTGCGACAGGACGTTCAAGTCCTCGTTCATGTCGTCCAGCCCGGCGGCATATTCGAGCTTGGCTTCACGTTTTGCGACCGCCTCTTCCTCGCCCTCAAAGAGTTCTTTGGCGGTCTCTCGCCACGCGCCGAAATGATATTCGTCGAACACCACAAGGTCCCAGTTGACCTGATGCAGCCATTCGTTTCGAGCCTTTATGTTCCCGGCCGCGTCTCGGCCCAGCAAGTCCTGAAAGGAACCGAAATAGACAACCGGCTTCTTGGCGTCGATCTGCGTCGGATCGCTGCCCGAAGATCGCGAGAGGTATTGCCAGCCGTCAAAGTCCGCATGGCTTTCAAGATCGGTTAGCCAGGCGTCTTCCACGGCGGGCTTGAAGGTCAATACCAGCACCCGCTTGGCGCCCATCTTCTTGGCCAGCTGATAGGAGGCAAACGTCTTGCCGAAGCGCATCTTGGCGTTCCACAGGAAACGCGGGACGGCATGCATGTCTTCGGCCCAGCGGGAATGGAAATAGGCATGCGTCACGCGAACCGCTTCTGCCTGTTCGCGGCGCATTCCGAAGGTATGGTGATGGTTGCCGCCGAGCCTCTTGCCTGTCCGCAGTTCAGTGAGCACAGTCGCCACGTCGGCAACTGTGCAGCGCATCCATTCCAGCTCACTTCTGACAAAGCCCTTGCGGGCTAGCGCCGCGCGCACCTCATGATCGGAAAAGATCGAGCCATCTTCGCGCTCGGCTGGCTCGTCTAGTTCGATGCGGTAGTTCTTGATGGCAGCTGTGCGAAGCTGTTCCGCCACGCGGCTTTTCACGTTTCGCGTGGTCTGGCCAACCTTTAGAAGGTCGGCGTGCGCCTCGTCGGCGATCGAATAAGCGTAGATGCAAGGGCGCGCTTCTGGTTTTGGTGCGAGAATTTCGTCGATCGTCGGCTTATTCATCTTCGTAGGCGTCCACCGTGACGTCGCCCAAGAGATCGCTCTCCGATCCCATGGGGCGGACAATCTTCTCGATGAAGGCAATCTCTTCTTCGGACAGCCCGTAGTGCGCGTAGAGAGCCGCATCGGTCCATGTCCGCGTCCAGTCCTGCACCGGGACGAAAGCGTAAACGCCACGGGTCACGTGCTGAGACGACTTGTGCAACAGGATCAGAAGGCGTGTCAGGCGGCACGCCATATAGGAGAGCGCGCTTTCTGCCTCTCCCTTAGTTTCGAATGGCCCAATGCAAAGATATGTCTCGGAAGAAATGGTGCCTGGCCCTGCAAGAAACGGCGTGCTGATGATTCGGTGAGGATAGGTGTCCCGGTTCCCTGTTCCGGGTGCGGCGTAGCCTACAAAAATCTTGTGAACGTCAATCAGTCCAGTGCCGGTCGTGATGGAGCTACGTGGCGTGAAACTGGTGCCCCCGTTCTGGTAGACCATCAAGTCGGCATCAGACTGCTTTTTCGCCCGCCCCTTGAATTTGGTCTCAAGCCCGAACGGCTTTCGCGAACTGACGAGCCGCTCAAAACGTTGCGTTTCAGGCAGCGCCAAAACCTCGTTCTGACCAGTTTCACGGGCCATGACTTTACGAAGGATCGATACGCCTTCGTTAAAGCGGATGAAGATGTCAGCGCCATTCTCCAGAAGTGGCCTTGTGACTTCAGAAATCGGCCAGTCCTTGAAATGAGTTGCAACGCGGCAAAGTCCGCGGTTTTCCTTGTCCCAAAGGAAATAGCAGACCCCGCCTTTCAAACCGACACCGGGAAACACATCGGCGGCGCTCAGGTAATCGTTGATCGAACGCATCCTATCATCCGACAACATCGACTCGCGGAAATCATCAAGACCTTTGCCGCCTGCGAACCAGCGCGAAGGGATGACCATTGTTAGATATCTTGGCTCGAGCTTTTTCGCCTGTTCCACAAAGAGCTGGTAGATTGGCGCTGCGCTGGTGCCGTGCCCGCCGTCGTCAAGTTGATAGGGCGGGTTTCCAATGATCACGTCGAAATGCATGTCGCCTCCAAACAGCTCGGCGATCCGAGTCTTGATATCGTCGGTGTGGATGAACGCATAGGCGTGGGTTTCAAGGCCCGCGCCGCGGTCTAGAGTTTCTTGGCTCGCGCCGCAGAATTTGCATTTCCCGGCCATCCATTTGTGTTCGGTGCGTTCGAACCAGATGTTTCCGCTGTCAGTCTTGAAGCTGCGGGCAACTGAGTGACTGCCATTTGCGTGCTTCGAGCAATAGAGGCTCCGCCGTGCCAGAAGGCTGGTTAGTCGCGTGATGCCGATGCCAAACACCTGTCGGGTGAGGATGTGATCCACCCGTGTTTCTAGATCGGGAATCTCGCTTGCCAGCCCTGCCGTCAGACGGCTTGTAACCTCCCGAAGGAACACGCCCGACTTCGTGAAAGGGTCGAGGAATCTTACTGTCTTATTGGCCCAGATGTTCGCGCCGCCATGTCCTGCGGCCCAGGCATCGGCCAAAGTGTCCAACATTCGGTTAGCGAACTCGGGCGGGGTAAACACCTCGTCATTCGACAGGTTCGCGATGCAGGTCAGCACATCGGGATTGCGGCCGCGCAGGGTAAAGCTCACTTGCGCGTTCATGCGGCCTCCTTCGGGATGCCATCCTGGCCGGCGGCCAGATCGCTCACCGTCATCGTTGGCCAGGTTTTGATCGGGGTGAAAATCTCGTGTTTGCCGAGATGGGCAAACAGCGATCCTTCGGCGCTGAAGGCCGATGATCCTGTCAGAACATCGAGACGGAAATCCCGACGCTGGAACTTGCCTTTGCCGAGGTACCCCCACTCGGCGAAGGTGATCGGCTTGCCGTCCTGAACCCGCATTGTCAGCGCATCGCCGTGCACGAGATTCTGCGATAGCACGAAGAACGCTGCTCGATGCACATCGTCGGTATCGTCGATGTTCAGATACTCCGCCAGAACATCGAGCATGTTCGCTCGGCATTCCGCGATATTGTCGGGTAGGAGTTCGATCCCGTATGTGCACATCAGCCCGAGTAGGGCGTAGTGCCGCTTTTCGAATTCTGATTTGCAGAACTTGATTTCGACGGCGGCGAGCTTCCGTTGAAGTACCCTGACCAAGAAGTTGCCACTGCCGCAGGCGGGCTCCAGAAAGCGTGCATCGATCCGGTCGGCCTCGCCCTTGACGAGGTCCAGCATTGCGTCCACCAGCCAAGCCGGAGTGAAGACTTCACCGTGGTCGGCGACACGCTTCTTTGACTTGATCAGATCATCAGCGGGTGACTTGCCTGCCTGATCGGTTCTGAGTTGCTTATCAGACCCGGCCTCCTGTCCAGGCGTCGCGTTAATGGATGATGCTTTTATCATGCGTCTCCTCCGCGCCGCTCGACATCCTCGGCCCTATGGTTCCGCTCGCTGGCCTCACGATGTGCATTCAGTTCTTCTTTTCAATCTTGTCTGGCTGGCGCTCGGGCACCTTCTTGCCAGAAAGACGCTCGAACTCCTCGATGGCGACAACGACGACGACAGGGCGACCGTGCTTCTCGATCACCACAGGTTCAGCCCGCGCCGTATCAATGAGCTTGCCGAAGTTGTATTTCGCTTCGCGCGCGGAGAAGGATTTCACCGGCAGGCCTCTTTTCAGATTACTCATTTGTGGCCATAATGGCCGCAACGTCAACCGGCAATCTGCCAATAGCCGCATATCGAGAGGCGGCTCGAGAGTACACACTGCATGAGCGACATAAAGCTCTTCCGCATAGGCCAGGGCAGCGTTTCCGAGTTGGCCGGCACGACCGACACGATCGAGAAATCCGTCCAGACCCTGTTCGAGCAGAACCTCGAAGCGCTACTAGGCGTGCGCTTCCTTGCCTCCGAGTTCACAACCACACATGGCGGACGCATTGACACGCTGGGTCTGGACGAGAACGGCTGCCCCGTGATCCTCGAATACAAGCGGGCCAGCAACGAGAACGTCATCAATCAGGGCCTGTTCTATCTCGACTGGCTCATGGACCACCGCAAGGATTTCCAGTGGCTCGTGCTCGACAAGCTCGGCAAAACCGCTGCCGAAGCGGTCGATTGGTTGGCACCGCGGCTAATCTGCATCGCGGGCGATTTCAACCGCTACGACGATCACGCCGTGAAGCAAATCCAGCGCAACATCGAGCTGATCCGCTATCGTCGCTTCGGCCCTGATCTCCTGATGCTCGATCTTGTGGCGGCAACTGCGGTGAAGGGCGGGATCAGCGACGCTAAACCGATCCTGTCAGGGGAGGTCGCTGCCACGCCCAACAAATACAAGACAATCGGCACCGTGTTGACAGAGCTGGATGCCGGAATGGTTGATCGCTTTGAGGCACTGAAAGCGTTTCTACTGGCGCTCGGCGACGACGTGCAGGAAACGACGCTGCGCTTCTATATCGCCTTCAAGCGCATCAAGAATTTCGCCTGCGTCGAATTTCGGCCGACGAGTAGCAAAATCCTGCTGTTCGTGAAAGTTGACCCCGCGACAGTCACGCTCGAACCAGGCTTCACCCGTGATGTTTCGGAGGTGGGCCATTTCGGCACGGGCGACCTCGAAATCACACTGACGAAACCCGAGGATCTGGAAAAAGCGATGGCGCTGATTAAGCGCAGCTACGAGGATTCGTGATGGCGGCCGAGGGTGGGGAGGCCTTGAGCCAGCTTCCAGAAAAGCCACGGCGGATTTGGCTTCGCTCATTCTACGGGTTCAACCCGGAAGACGCGGGATACATCGGTTGGACAGAGGAAGGGCCGCGAGACCGCATGCTGGGCCTCATTGAGGACGGCGATCTCTTTATGATCTATGGAGCCAGCACATCCGAAACCGCGCGCCATCATCGAAACCGCATTCTGGGTTTCCTGCAGGTGCGTGTTGGTGCGATCAGGGACACGGACAAGGCTTCGCCGGCCGCGATACAGGAGAAGAAGGCAAGAGGCTGGAAGGATAAATGGACCTACGCAATCCCCGTGGTGCGTGCTTGGCGCGTTGATGAGCCAGTGCTTCTCCAGACCATCGCGCCAAAGACCTACCGCCCTGAGGCCGGACAAGCGATTGCCGTCTGGAACCCGCCCTTGCTACCGGAAGAAATCGATCTGGCGTTGAAGATCAACGTGAACGAAGTCCGTGTTCATGGTGAGCCGGAGCTTCCTGAAACTGCAGTCAAGAATGTTCGCTTTGCCCAAGCATTTCGCCCGTCGCGAGCCTTCCCAGGAGGTTTCGGAGAAAGAACGGCCCTCTACGAAGACGGTCCTACCCATATGTATCTCGCCCGTTTCGAAGGTGACGGGCTTGCTCTCATGGGGTTGCCGAAATCGCCATTCGACAAGACCGTCCTTCTGAAAATCGGTGTCTCGAACGACAAGGCCCGGCGGCTTGCTGAACTAAATGCGGGTTTTCCTCCGGCCTCTTTAGGAAAGTGGATCATGGCTCTGATTTCAGAAACATTTGATGGGAAACAGGCGGCAGAAGCAGCCGAACAGGTATTCAAGGATAAGGCAGACAAGCAGCTTACGAGCTTGGGTGGGGAATTCTTCCGCGGAGATTGGACCACTGCACAACTCATCTTTGCAGCAATTCCCGGTGTGGCACGCTTTGGGAAACGTTAGGGGCGAGATGTACGATCGTTGGATTGGGCTTGGCACGCCCGCGCCTGATCGCGCAGCCGGGCGTAGTCCAGCATCGCCTGTTCGAGCGCCGCGCCGGGTGGCAGGCGTTGGATTTCTTCGGCAAGTCTCGCCTGAAACGCGTGATCATAGGCCGCAACCGGCGGACAGACGACGGACGGCCTAGAAGGTGCCGTCGCGCAGGCGGTCAGCGAGAGCGTCGCGATCATGAGGAGCGGCAGCGCCCGCTTCGAGCATCCGGTCTTTGGCATCGGAAGCCTCCTTCTGGGATTTGAGTTCGGCCTCACGGGCTTTCGCAGCCTCGGCGGCAACGCCCGCATTGCGGCCAGCGGAGAAGATCGCCGCAGTGGCGATAACCACCGCGACGATGAGGACAAGGGCGATCCAGCCGGTCACTTGCTGGCCCCGGTAATCCCGGCGCGCAGTGTGCCGAGGCCAAGCGCGGCGAGGACGTGCGTCAGCCAATCCGGGCCGACATCGACGCCAGGCACATCGATGCCGAGACCTTTCTCAACGACAACGACCAGCACAAGGACGGCGGCGATAATGTAGGTGCGATAGCCCGCACCGAATTGAAGCATGGCGTTCATGGAAAACTCCTGTTGTGGGTTGGATCAGGCCTCGTTGACGGAGAGGCTTCCGCTCGCAGAGAGAGGGATAGGGCGTACATTGGTGGGCTGGGCGCGATAGGCCGGACGGCGCACCGCCACGAGGCGGTTGCGCGACAGCCGGGTGATCGAGACGCGATCGGATTGATTGCCGCCGAGAACGTGGAAGGCCGAGGCGTCGTGGCCGAGATAGAGGCCGACATGCCCGCCGCCCTTGCGCTTGAAGACGAGAACATCGCCGAGCGCCGCGGCACCCTTCGGAACCGACGTGCCGAACGCCGCCCATTCGAGCGCCGAGAGATAGAGGCCCGGCGGATTGCGCTCGGGGCGGCGTTCGATGTTGGCGCGGTGGGCGACGATCGCCATGAACAGGCCGCACCATGGGATCGCGTCGTGGCGGTAGACGCCGGCATAGACGCGACCGAGACCGGCGGCTTCGAGTTCGTCTTGCCAGCCGATGATCTTGGGATTGTCGGCTTCGCCCGGCGCTTCGAGCGTGCCGTATTGCGTCAACGCCTCGGCGATCATGCGCGGGCCGGGCTCGGCTTCGAGCCATCGGTATTGGGCAGGCAGCATTGCGACCTCCTGAAACGACGAAGCCCGCCGGAGGGGCGGGCTTATCGTCGGGTTGTGATTGGGGTTGATGGCCGGCGGATCAGGCGTGCTTGCGCCCATCCTCGTTGGCTTCGATCCGGTCGATGCGCTCGCGGAACTCGATCAGCGTCGCCTTGATCTGGGCTATGTCGCCGCGGGCATCGGCGACTGCGCGGCGCCCGGCAATGTCGTTGCCGATATCGGCTTTCAGCTGGGCCACGTCTTTGCCGACGGTCATGAAGTTGGCGTCAATCATGGTGAAGCGGTGCGACAGCCACCACGACACGCGAACAAGGAAGACAATCAGGACAAGCAGTTCGATGACGATGCTGCCGACGACGACCCAAGTGAGCGTGAGCGCTTCAGGGGCGACGGCAATGGAAGGTGGTGACGGGTTCATGGGCGCTCCTATGTTCAAGATGTCGGGGCGGTGAAGGCGAGCGCGTAGACAACGACGCGCACCTTGCCGCCGGTAAAGTTGCCGCCAGCCGCTGTGACGCGGATTGGCGTGTTGGCGTAAAAGGCTGTCGGGCCGATCACGCCGATGTTGTTGGAGCCGAGCGCGATGCCGAGCGAGCCGCCGAACTGGCTGGCGTTGCCCGCCACACCGACGCCGTAGGAGGTCGCGCCGGTGATCGCCTGCGTCGTTCGCGAGGCGACCGCCAGCACGATCATGCGGTCGGCGATCACGGCGGTGGTGGCATCGACGAAGGCGCCGGTGAGCGTCAGTTCCTGTTCCAGCGCCACGAGCCGGATCGCGCCGCCGTTGGCTGTGCCGACGATCCGGTCACGCCATACGCCGTCGGTCCAGACAACGGTGATGCGTTCGTCTTCCACATGGACGCGCCATCCGGTGAGAGGGACAAAGAACGCCCATGCGCCCTCGCGCCAGAAGGCGATCTTGTCGGTCTGGCCCGCCCAGACGCCGGTTGCGCCCGAGGGCACGATCCAGCGATCACCGTTCGTGGGGCCTCCCGGCGGCGTCGCCAGTGCCCGGCTCTTGACGCTGGTTTGCACAAGCGCGTCGAGGCGCAGCAGCGCATCGTTATGGGCGATCTCCTTCTGCGCCTGCCCTTGCGCGAGCGTGGGCAGACCGAGGTTCGGCGTCGGCATGGTGGTGACCTTTCAGATGATGGCAGCGCCCGGCCAGCCGCGCCCAACGGAGGCGGAAAGCTGATAAACGCGGATCGAGATCGTGCTTTGCGCCGATCCGAAATCCGTCACCTGCTGGGCGGAGGAATAGGTTGTGGTCGGCGTGGTCACTGCGAGGGTCCGGACAACGGTCGTGCCATTCAACACATCGACTTCGTAGCGCTCGCTTTCCTCGTTGAGCGGCACATCGACGCCATCGGCCCAGACACCGCCGAAGCGAGTGCGCCGAACCCATGTGATGGTGAGATCGCCGCCGCCATTGCGCGCGCCCGCGATCTGAACCGGCGACCATGGCATGCGGCCGACGGCCTTCGTCGCGAAGGTTGTCTGCTGCCAAGCGGGATCGGCGATATCGAGCGCCTGCGGACCCCACCGATAGAAGCGGGCGGCAAGGCGTTCGGCGGGCTTGCCGTCGATCTTGGCGACGGCTTCGTTCAGAAGAACCACCGGCGCGCCGATGGCGAGCGGCGAGCGGATTGCGTGTTCGGTCCCGAGGCGTCCGCGCAGCAGCTTCGTCAGCCGATAGGTTTGTGATCCCGTCAGCACCGCATCGGCGAACTGGACGATCTCCCAATCGCCGTCGGGCGTGCCGAGTGCCAGGCTGTTCGTTCCGCCGCTCAGGATCGTGTCTGGCGTCGCGCTCGCAAGTTCCCCGGCATAGAGCTTCACCTCGAGGACGGAGCCTTCGTCCCAATACTCGGTCGGCCCGGTGGCCAGCGGCTGGATGGTCTCGCCGACGGTGGCCCGCACCGCGAGCGTGGTGTCGAGCACGAAGTCGGAGCCGGTGGCGCTGTCCATCACCACGACGCCGCCCCAGGGCGAAGCAGAGGCTGCGGCATAGGGCGAGAGGCCGTCGTCAGTGTCGCGCAACAGCGGCAAGTCCATCAGCCGCAGCACCGCCGCGCCATAGATCGGCGGCGGCGTCAGTGTCGGCGGCGCGATGCCGTTCAGCGGCGGCGCATAGATTGCCGCTTCCGCCCGCACCGCTTCGGCTTCGCGCGCGCCCTTGTCGAGCGCGCGCGTCAGCCGGAAGGATCGGGCGCGGCCATTGATGACGAGATCGATCACGTCGCCTGGATCGAGTGCGATGCGTGACGGCGGCAGTGCCAGTTGCGCGGTCTCGCGGGCAACCCACGCCTCGACAAGCGCGCGATCGGCGATCGATTGCGCCTGAACCTGATCCATCACCAGCGCAAGCCGCAGATCGCTCTTGCGTTCGGAATATCCGGCAAGCCGCGTCGCTGAGACCGCGCCGGATTTGTATTCATCCACGGCGTCCGTGAAGCCGACCGCCACCTCGTTCGGCAGTTCGGTTTCCTGACCGCGCGTCAGCGTGATCTCTTCGCCTTGATCGGGCACGGCGAGTTCCGGCAAAGTCAGCGCCGCAACCGAAGACCGACCGCGCGGCACGAAGCGGATCACGCCGTCTGTTTCGACCGCATCGAAGGAATAGGCGGAAGCCAGCGCTTCTATCTCGGCGCGCGGGCTCATGGGCCGGTCGCGCAGATATCCGGTGACGACGCCGACCAACGCCGACACGTCGTAAGCCGTGAAGCCGACGCGCCGGCAGCGTTCGGCAACGAGCGCCGCCAGATCGGCGAGGCCGACCTTGCCGTTCAGCCAATGGCCGAGCGGATAGAGATCGCCATCGGACCAGAGATCGGCGCGGCCCGGCCAGGCGGGATAGGGCCGTGCGTCCCATGTCCAAATGCCAAAGGCCTCGATCATACGGCCGCTATAGACGCCAGAGACCGGGTTATTGGCGCCTGAAGGCGCCCAATAGCTCAATACCGCTTCAAGTGCGCGACGCTGGATCAGATCGTCGCGAGTGCCCTTCGAGAAGTAGGGCAGGAAACTCTCGGACGACTTCGGATCATAGAAGACGTTGGGCTGGTTCGCGCCCTTGTCGGCCGAGGGCACGCCGAGTTCGCAGAACCATATCGGCTTCATCTGCGCAAGCCACGCCGTCGGCGATCCGCTTTCGACGCCGCCCGGGCGGTCGTAGTGCCGGTTCAACCACCAGTTCCGCAGATCCTTCGAACGGAACACCCACGGCTTGCCATAGGCGCCGTCGGAGATGGTGGTGCGGGTCTGATTGTTGCGCGCGGTATCGCTGGCATAGAACCAGCTGAAGAACTCGCCACCCTCGATATTCGATTGCAGATAGGCGCGATCATAGATCGAGGGCGCGCCTGCGACGCGGTCGAGATGGCCGGTGCCGTCACGCCAATCGGCGAGCGGCGCATACCAGTCGATTCCGACGAAATCGATATTGCTGTCGGCCCAGAGCGGATCGAGGTGAAAGAATACATCGTTCGAACCATCGGCGGTCCGATAGCCGTTGTAGTCCGACCAATCGGCGGCATAGCTCACTTTCACCCCGCCACCGAGAATACCTTTCACGTCAGCGGCGAGGGTCTTGAGCCGAGCGACGGCTGGGAAGTTCGTGGCGCTGTCACGCACCGAGCAGAGCGCGCGGAATTCCGATCCGATCAGGAAGGCGTCGATGGTCCCGGCATCGATGGCGTTCACCGCCGCGCAGAGCTTGGCATAGTGCAGGATGAACCGGCGCAGGCCCCATTCGGCCGGGCCGGAATAGCTGGTCGTCACCGCATCGGTGCTGGCGTTTATCGACACTGAGACATGCGAGGCCAGGCATGATCCGAAGAAGGCCGCAACCTGCGTTCCCGCCGCCGCCGTCTTGTCCACCGAGCCGGATTGGCCAGCGGCGGGATGGCAGGTGATCCGCCCGCGCCAGGGATAGACGGGCTGGCCGGAGCCGCCATAGGGGTTCGGCAGAGCATTGCCGGCGGGCACGTCCATGAACACGAACGGATAGAAGACGACGGCATACCCGCGGGCTTTCAGGTCGCGAACGGCGCGCACGACCGTATCGTCCGAAGGCGTGCCGCCATAGGCGGGTTTGCCCGCGCTGAGCGACATGACGAGCGCGCCGGAGCGGGCAAGGCCGTGCACCATCCAGGCGTCGGGCGTCGTCACCTTGTTCGCGACTTCGACCTTCGGGCGGATCGTGCAGGAGCCGCAGCGCAGATCGTCGCCGAACCAGCCGACCACCAGAAACACCGTATCGACGCTGGGCAAAGAGGCTTTCAGATCATCGAGCGCCACCGACCAGTCCGAGGTTGAGCGCCCGGCGCTGTCGTTCTCAGGCGTGGTCGAGCCGCCGCCGAGATCGCGCTTCTGGACCTTCGTGTCATAGGCACGCTCGCCCGCGCCCGGGATCATGGTCACGGCGCGCACGATAGTCTCAAGGCTGTCGCCCGCCGTAGACGAAACGCGCCGGAACACTTCGAAAGTGAGTTGCGGCAGGCGGTTGCCGAACTTTTCGAGCGCGAGATTGTCGAACACGACATAGGCGGTGCCGCGATAGGCGGGCGCATT
>Ga0335397_10008079_pt1 | contig 13274 bp, 9 predicted proteins | sample MAT04_FD_205740 | JGI IMG/M metagenome (GOLD analysis project Ga0335397, IMG submission 205740) | Freshwater microbial communities from Lake Fryxell liftoff mats and glacier meltwater in Antarctica - MAT-04 (spades assembly) (version 2) ...
TCAATCCGTTCAACAACAGTTTGATGGATTTGATACGCGACATTGGTTTTCGGGGCCTTGCCGGCACGGTGCAAGTGCCCAAAGAATATGTATTGCTCAACCGGACGATCACGTTGTTGCTGGGCATCTCCAACACCCTCGATACGACTTACAATCCGCTCGACACGGTGCGTCCATTTGCCCAAAAATACCTCTTGCAAGACAAAGGCGGGCCGCTCGCATACGTCCGCGAACTGCTCAAAGGCACCTTGACCAATGTGTTGGCCCTTCCCGACGAGCTGCAAAAAACGCTCCGTAAAGTCCGCTCCGGCGAACTGGAAGTTCGTACACCTGATTTGGAAGAAGGAGCGAAAAAATTGACCCAGGCCATTCGCCAACTCATTTTCGGGGTGCTGGCCATTGGCCTGGCATTTTTAAGCCTGCGGATGTGGGAAATGGGCTGGGTGGTAGAAAGCCGCTGGGGTTTTGGCGTGGCCGGGGGGCTTGGTTTGGCGGCGATTTGGCGGCGTGGAGCAAAACGGAGGGGATAAATATTTGCCACCCCCGCTTACCTTTACCCAATTTCCTGCAATAAAGATTCGAAAGCACCCTATGGGCATCACAGCGTGGTTTTCTCCTCCCAATCCCTGCAAACCTTTTGATACCAACGAACGGCTGTTCGATGGGCTTCGACGTTTGGACAATTCGGCCATACTCTGCGTGCAGACAAAGGCGATCAATTCGGTACGGAAATTCGTGGGCCAATACAGACTGCCAGCCGAGCAAGCCGACGATATTCTGAACCAAAGCACCTTGATTTTTTTGCAGAAAATCGAGGACGGAACGTATCAGTTCCAAAACCACGCCCCTTCGACTTACCTCATAGAAATTGCGCGAAGGGTGGCGCTTATGGCTACGCGTTCGCAAAAAAACGCTCCGGAAACCCTTGAAAACCATCATCATCTGGCCGACCCGGAGGTAGAAAAAGATGGAAAACGCAGCGAAGCTACCGAATTGGTGCGCCAGCTACTTGACCATCTCGGGCAGCCCTGCGATCAGGTCGTCCGGCTACATCATATAGAAGGCTACAGCGACGAAGAAGTGGTGCAACAAAAACTGACCAAATACTCCACCACCGATTCGCTGAAAATGAAACGAAGTGACTGCATGAAAAAACTCATACAACTGGCTCAACAATGGAAGACTTCAAACAATATCTGAGCGAGGACTCAGATGCCAGCGAACGCGCTGCCGCCAAGGAAGTCCTCGAAGGTTTGGCAGGGCTGCGGCTCGAAAAGAAGGTGGCGGAAGTGGCCGCCGAGCGTCGGGCCTGGCTTCAGCGTAGGTTTTGGGGACGGGTAGCGGTGGGCGCTGCGCTTGTGATTGTCGCAAGCGTGGCATTTTTGCTTTTATGGAAAAAAGAGAAGTCAGCTACTGCGCCACAGCCAAGCCAACTACAACAACAGGCGGCGCCGCAGCCACCGATTGCAAACGAGCCACCGCTCGTCAATCCCCAGGAAAAAAGAAAAAACGAGCCCATTGCCAAAATCAAGCCATCCGAAAATCTGCCTTCACCGCGCTTTCCTGCGCCGAACATCCGGGGCGAAAACAGCGACAACCCTGCCTGGAAGGCCCTGCTGGATCAGGTTTGGTACACGGATTATGGAACTGCCGGACCGCGGCCTACGGGCGTGTTTTCAGCGGCCGATCAGTTGTTGAAAGCGCGGGATTTTAATACCGCTTACATCCGGCTGCAACGCCTGGAAAAAAATCTCCCCGAAAACGACACGCTTCTTTACCTGAAAGGCTACTGCCTGCTGGAGATGGGCGAAGGGAGCGAAGCCTTGAACTATTTTGAAAAATTACAGGGCCGACAACCCAACTGGGAAAGCTCCGTGCAATGGTATCGTGGCCTGAGCCTGCTGCTCACGGGCGATCAGGAAAAAGCATTAACCGTATTCCGGAAAATTGCAGCCTCTCCCCGGCATCCATACCGTGCCCGCAGCGAGCGAGCCATCACGATATTGAAATGAGATGAGCGGAGCTGCGTTTGCATATCGAAACAAGCACCCATTCCACTCATGCGCAAACTCTTTTCTACCCTGCTTTTTTGTTTTCCAGTTTTGCTCGCTGCACAGGTAGCGGATTCTGTTTCGCTGAAAATGCTGGACAGTTTGAAAGTGCTCTCCCGCAAGTTTACCAATGAAAGCGATTTTGATAAAGCGCTTGAAGTAAATGCGGCCGCTGAAAAACTTGCCCTGGAAAAATGGGGAAGGGAGTCTGCAGGGTATGGCAGCGCCTGTGACAATCATGGCTGGATACTGGCTTACAAGGGAAGCTTTCAGGAGGCAGAAAACTGGTATCTGGAAGCGAAAGATATTCAGAAAAAAGTACTGGGCGCCGGTCATCCTGATTATGCCGTGACACTCAATGATCTGGCAGTTTTGTACTCAGCCATGGGCAATTATGCGCTGGCGGAGCCGCTTTTCCTGGAGGCGAGGTCCATCTGGGAAAAAGCGCTGGGAAAGGAAAATGGGTATGCCGCCTGGAGTGCGGAGAGCATGGGAACAATGTACCATCGGATGAATAATTATGAAAAGGCCGAAGCGCTGTACGCCGAAGCAAACCGCATCCGGGCTAAAACATTGGGCAAACAGCATCCCTATTATGCCATCACCTTGCGCAGTCAGGCCAGTTTGTGTATTCAGTTGCGTCAGTACAAAAAAGCCGAAACGCTTTACCTGGAGGCAAAGGACATCCAGGAAAAAACATTGGGGAATTTAAGTGCCGAGTACGCTCATACGCTGGATGGCCTGGCAGTGCTGTATGATGATTATCTGAAAGATGCCAAAAAAGCCGAAACATATTACCTGGAAGTAAAGTCCATTCGGGAAAAAACCCTGGGCAAAACACATCCTGACTACGGCTGGAGCCTGGGCAATCTGGGTAATTTTTATTGGTACACCGGCAATTATCAAGCGGCGGAACCCCTTTTTCTGGAGGTAACCGCACTGTGGGAAAAAACACTGGGTAAAACGCATCCCAGTTATGTTTGGACCCTGCACAAATTATGGGCGCTGTATTGGAGCCTGGGCAATTATCCGAAAGCGGAACAGTACGGATCGGCCATGAATGAAAGCGAAAAAAATCAGTTGCTTCAGGCAGCCCGGTATCTTTCCGCGGAGGAGCTATCGGCTTACATTCGCAAATTCCAGGATGGTCTGGATGAGGGTTTTTCTTTCGCCAATGTGCAAGCCGGCACTGCTGGTTCCTGCTATGACAACCTGCTTTTTTATAAAGGTTTTCTGTTGAATGCCATTGTGCAGTTTCAAAGTCTTGCCCTGGCAGATACCGCGAACGCCGCAAAATTCGAGGCGCTAAAATCCTGCGAACGCCGCCTGGCCGCCGAATACGCCCAGCTCCCGGCAGATCAGAAAAATGTGCCGGAGCTCAGGGAACAGATCAATACACTGGAAAAAGAGCTAACCCGCAGCGTAGCAGGTTTCGGGTCAACCTTGCGCCAGGTAAACTGGCAGGAAGTGCAGCAAACGCTTAAGCCGGGCGAAGCCGCCATTGAATTTGTACATTACAAATTCGTTGACCCCAGACCCACCAATCGTATCCTGTACGCAGCACTCGTGCTGCTTCCCGGGACAAAATTGCCCAGGTTCGTTCCATTGTTTGAAGAAAAACAACTGGAGGCAATTCTGGAAACAAAGGGTAAAACCAAAGTAGAGCATATCAATGCGCTCTACGCTTCCACTCCTGAAAATTCGCTGTACAATTTGGTCTGGAAACCGCTGGAACAGGAAATATCCGGCATTAAGACCATTTACTTTTCTCCCTCAGGCCTGCTTCATCGCCTGAATATTGGGGCGATCCCCGATGCTGGTTTGCCGCAGGGCACCCTCGCCGGGCACTACCATTTAGTAGAGCTGGGAAGTACGCGGCAACTTGTCATTTCCACGGAAGTCAAGCCCGGTGGTTCGGCGCCGCTGCTTTACGGCGGCATCCGGTATGATCTGGATAACCTTAGCGAAGGCAGGGGCGGTAAATGGAACTACCTGAAATGGACGGATGTGGAGGTCAGCGCAACAGCAGTGCTTCTGGAGGATAGTGGACTACACCCCGTAGTTCGCAAAAATTATGAAGCAAGCGAGGAATATTTCAAATCCATCGGCGCCGGACGGCCTTCTCCGCGTATCCTGCACCTGGCCACCCACGGCTTTTTTTTCCCCGATCCAAAAACCGCTACCCAGGACCCGCAGGCTGCAGAGGGCAATGAATCAGGTTTCAAACGCTCCGATCAACCCATGATGCGCTCGGGGGTGATTCTGGCCGGTGGAAATTATGCGTGGCAGCATGGCCGGCCGTTTCGGCCTGAGTTGGAAGATGGAATTGTTACGGCTTACGAGATCAGCCAGATGAATTTGAGCAACACTGAACTGGTGGTGCTCTCCGCCTGCGAAACCGGCTTGGGCGATATTCAGGGCAATGAAGGCGTATACGGTTTGCAGCGTGCCTTCAAAATTGCAGGGGCAAAGTACCTCATCATGTCGCTGTGGCAGGTGCCCGATTTTCAGACGCAGGAATTGATGACGACTTTTTATAGTCGTTGGATAGAAGATAAATTGCCCATCCCCGATGCATTCAGCTCCGCACAGAAAACGATGCGGGAAAAATATAAGGACCCGTTTTTATGGGCGGGGTTTGTGCTGGTGGAGTGAGAAAGTATTGATAAGCGGATTTCAGCCCGCCCGGCCACCTGCGCCGGGCGGGCTGTTTTTTTTGAAAAGAAAAATCTGCCCCAGCAATTACCTCCCGCCATTTGCAGCATTCTGTTCATGAACAGTTCAGTTGTAAGCCCTTCCAAAAAAACCTGGCCACAGTATGTCAAAGGCAATAGGCAAACCTCGTAGGTTTTAAAAACCTATGGTATATGCACATCTTGAGGAGTTGCCCCCGGATTTATCCGGGGGATTGAATGGAATCAATTGAATGGGGTTTTAACCCCTTAAATGTTTTATATCAGGGGTTAAAACCCCAGTTTTTATTCATCTTTTATCCCCCGAATGAATTCGGGGGCAACTCCTCAAGATGTGTACATGCCGTAGGTTTTTAAAACCAACGAGGTTTCAGAAAAAATCTTCCCTCCCCGCTTACCTCCCGTCCATTTCCTGCAATGAAGAATCAACAAGGCACTCCAAATGCCTTCGCACACAAAATTCTTCATCCATAAAATGCTTATCACCATGAAATTGATTTCCTGCTCCTTTTTAACCCTGTTTTGTTTGTTTTCCAGCCTGGCGCAGGCGCAAATCAGCCGAACTAGCGCCCCCCGTCTCGGCAACACAACTCCCGTGGCTGCCGTAAAAATCTGGAGCGATTGGATCAAAAATTCAGGCAACCCTTCATTGGAAGCGAGTTATGCAAAATTCACTGGTAATGAAATCACCATGAAACTGCGCAATACAGGCACACGTACGATGGAAGGAGAATTCACCGCAAATGAATGCCCGGACAACCAAAAAACGATAAACGGCTGGCAGCGCAAGGTGATCGAGCCGGGCGCCACCATTACGCTCACTTTCCCTACCGGCGGCTGCAATGCCGGGTTCCATTGGTGGTGTCAGAATCTGGTCGTGTGGAGCGACTGGTTCCAACTCAACCCGGCCAATTATATCTCAGCCCGATGGGTCAAGCGTGGCACGTCCATCACGCTTGAGTTGATCAACCGAAAAGAACATACGGTGAACGCTGATTTCGCGGCTAATTTCTGTGGAGAAGCCCAAAAAGGCATGAACGGTTGGCATCGTACTGTTTTGTATTCCAACAAAACCACTATCCTGAAAATCACGGATGGCAGCCCTGGACGCTGCAATGATGGGTTTCATCTATGGTATCGAAACCTGCGCGGACCGCAGCAGATAGATGATGGGACCGAATTGAATCCCGCAGGCAATTGATCGAAATGCAAGGGGAATATTACCAACTTTTCCAAAGCAAAAAAAATGACTCGCCAGTACGCTGATTTGTTAAGAAAGACTCCATTTTTTCACATTATAAACTGATAACCAATGCGTTACATTCTTGTTTTATTGATTTTTATCAACCTGCAATCATCCTATAGTCAGGCTTGGGTTGCCCGCCACAACCTGAGCAACACCCAGTACCAAACGGAATTTAATAAATGGACCGGACAAGGCTATCGCCTGACGCAGATAAGCGGTTACCGCGCCAATGGAAGCGACCGCTTCAACGCCATTTTTGAACAGACGCCTGGCCCTGCCTGGGAAGCCCGCCATGGCTTGACGCCTGCACAGTACCAAATCGAATTTAACAAACTCACCGCATTGGGCTTTCAACCATCCGTAGTGAGTGGATATGCTTCTGCCAGCGGGGTGAAATACGCTGCCATTTTCATCAAGACCCCCAACGCGCCCAAGTGGGTGGCCATGCATGGTTTGAATGCTTCAGACTACCAAAAAGAATTTACCAGAATGAAAGCCAAAGGTTTTCAACTGACCGATATAAGTGGATACAACGTTGGAGGTGCAGACCAATACGCTGCTATTTGGGAATTAGCGACGGATGTGCCACAATGGGAAGCCCGGCATGGTCTAAATGCCACTGAGTACCAACAAGAATTTGACAAATGGACTGCACAGGGTTATTATCTCTACAAAATATCAGGTTATGCGGGGCGCTATGCTGCCATTTGGCGTAAAGGTGGTCCAGCGGTTTGGCAAGCGCGGCACGGCATTGCAGGCAGCCGGAATTATCAGGACGAATTTGACCGGCTCTACTATCAGGGATATCGGCCAGTATGGGTAAATGGCGCTGCGGTGAACAACAAAGATGAGTATGCTGGAATATGGGTGGCAAACGACCCCTTCTCAGCCGACGAAATGAGGGAAGTAGATGCTATTGTAAACCAGTATATGACTGCCAACAATGTTCCCGGATTATCCTTTGCTATTTCCAGAAATGGGAGATTGGTGCTGGCAAAAACCTATGGCTATGCCGACAAGGAAGCAGGCGAACTTACGGCTCCCCGGCATCGGTTTCGCATCGCAAGTGTTTCTAAACCAATTACTTCAGTGGCCATTATGAGTCTTATGGCTCAGGGAAGAATCGCCTTGGGGGACCAAGTGTTTGGCACAGGAGCAATTCTCGGAACTACGTATGGTACCAAGGCTTATAGTCAAAACCTCAAGGATATCACCATTGACCATTTGCTGACCCATACCAGTGGAGGCTGGCCGAATGACAACGTTGACCCTATGTTTAAGGACAAATCCTGGACAATGAAAAAGCTTATCGACAATACCCTGGACAATGCTCCGCAGGCCAATGCGCCAGGGATAGGTTTTGCCTATTCGAATTTCGGCTATTGCCTTTTGGGGCGTGTGATTCAAAAGAAGACCGGTGTGACATATTCCAGTTTTGTCAAGAACAACATTTTGAAGCCCTGTGGCGTAACGCGGATGGAGATTGGTAAAAACACCCTGGCGGAACGCAAACCCGACGAGGTAAAATATTACGGTCCGGGTGATCCGTATAATTTGAACATTACGCGGATGGATGCACACGGCGGATGGATTGCTTCGCCCATAGATCTGGTACGTTTTTTAAATAGGATAGACAGGTTCAATACCGTACCGGATATTCTCAGCACCGCGAGTATAGACGAGATGATACAACCTACTGCCTTGTCAACCAATAGATACGCCAAAGGATGGTGGATAAATGGACACAACTATTTCCATGATGGCAATTTGCCTGGCACCCTTTCGGGCTTGGTGCGTACCGAAGACGGTTTTTGCTGGGCGGTTGTGACCAATTCGCGCCCGATGAACGATCAGAACGGTCAGCAACTGGATCAACTGATGGGGACCATCCGAAGCGTCATCCATCACTGGCCCAGCTTCGATCTTTTCTGATGCTTTAGATGCTTTAGAAAGTGATTTCTCAGCCCGTCCGGCCACCTGCGCCAGACTGGCTGTTTTTTTTACAAAAATTCCATTTTGCACTTACCTCCTTCATTGTGGCTGCAATGAATAGGAGTGCTGTAAAAAGCATCCGTTCCACCCGATCATTCACTTTCTAACATCAACAACATGAAAAATTTTCTTTTACTCTGCGGCATCCTGTACACAACGTTAACCTTTGGCCAGCAAGGCGCCGCCGACAGTGATTTTGATACCGATGGTTTGGTGACACTGGATTTGGCTTACACTACAACTGGCGCTGCCGTTGCTGTACAACCTGATGGGAAGATATTGACAGCTGGTACATCCTTTGACGACAATGGGCGTCCAAATGCCCTATTGATGCGTTTACTTCCGGATGGTTCGCGTGACCTTAGTTTTGGCAATTATGGCTTTACCATTGACAGCATTTATGCCATTTATCCGGCAGTCAATGCGATGGTTCTTCAGCCGAACGGCAGCATTATAGTAGCGGGTCAAGGATATGGAGAACCTGTTGTTGCTCATTTTTCATCGTCAGGAGTGGGTTTACCATTTGGCAATCTTGGTGGAATAGCACAGACCATTTTTGGCGACGGCTCCTACTTTGCCGCAGTTGCACTCCAGCCTGATGGCAGGATTATAGCAGCCGGTCAAGCCAAACAAAATAATGCCAGAAACTTTGTGGTGGTGCGTTATTTCCCTGATGGCTTATTGGACACAACATTCAGTTATGACGGCAAAGTGGTTACTGATTTTTTTGGAGCAGATGATGGCGCTAACGCAGTAGTCTGTCAATCCGATGGCAAAATAATCGCCGCGGGTCATGCAAATAACAATTTTGCTTTGGTCCGTTATAACCCTGATGGCATTTTAGACAATTCATTCGGTACGAATGGAAAAGTTGTTCAAACCATTGGCACAACATCTGTAATAAAGGCAATGGTGTTACAGCCAAACGGGCAAATCTTAGTGGCAGGGTACTCCGTAAATGGCGATCAAAGTTCTATCATTGCCCGTTATAATACCAATGGCGCCTTAGATAATACCTTCGGAACCAACGGAATATTTAAGTGGCCTTCCGGATACTTTACTTCGATCGCTTTACAACCCGACGGCAAAATTGTTGCGGTGGGTAGCCCCACGGGCATCCAAGCATTCGCCGTGATGCGTTTGCTCCAGAATGGCGCCTTCGATCCGGATTTTGGACAAGCTGGCCAAGCATTATACTGGGTTTTTGGTCAAGCCAATGCTACAGCTTTACAAGCGGATGGTAAGATTATCGTAGCGGGATCATTCGGGAACACGCTTGCGGTCGCTCGCTACATTTCCAGTTTTAGCGTAGGCACGATCCATCCAAAGCATGCCATAAGCGAACGCCTGATTTATCCCAATCCAGTTACTGCCAATGCCACGTTTGGTTTTGAATTGGAAAGCCCGGCGGAACTCACCATTTCAGTGCTGAACAGCCAGGGACAGTTGCTTCAACAGCCTGTTTCCGCCATCACTTTCCAGTCTGGCAAACAAGAAATCCCTTTGACCCTTGGACAATTGATTCCTGGTACTTATCAACTTGTTTTGCAAGCGGGAGGCCACCTGGTTACCACCCAGTTTGTAAAAAACTGAACACGCGGGCTAAATTTTTTAAAAACTCTTCCATCAGCACTTACCTCCCTCCACCCGGCTGCAATAAAGAATCAATAAGGCGCTCCAAAAGCCTTCACACACAAAATTCTTCAACCAATAAAAATTATTTCAACAATGAAAAACGCATCAATCTTTTCAACAGTTCTTTTGATTCTCTCGGCACTTTTCCTGACTCAAACGGCGCAGGCGCAGTTGAACCAAAATTCCATCACAAAATCCATCACGACCAATTCAGAATTTAACGGTAAACCGAATGCCGTGTTCGGAATCGGCGCCACAACGGGTTTTAATGCAAAACTGGACGTTCAGGGTGCTTATGGTAATACAGTTGCCAGTTTTCGGAAATCGGCTACAGGCAAAGGAGTTGCCATCGTGAGTGATTGGCCGGGGGTTTATTTTAACGCTTACCACAATGGAGGTGGTAAATCCATGGCGGCAGGTTATGCAGGTATTGTCAATTTTGATCCTGATTTCGGCCGGTTTGATTTTGGCATCACTAGTACGGCTGCTACAGGATCAAATGCGGTGCTTAACCTGACAGCTCTAATGTCGATTAATAAAGACGGTAATGTAGGAATTGGAACAGGTTCACCCGTTAGCAAACTGGACATCATCGGACAAGACGGCCTCCGAATAACAGGCTATCAACCGTTCATTACTTTGCTGGACAATAATTCTAATCGTCCGGCCAGGATTCAAACCGCGAATGGCGATATAATTTTTCACAAAGGATTGGGCAATACCTATACGCAACAACTAGTGATTAAGGAAAATGGCAATGTAGGTATTGGGACGAGCACACCCGTTAGCAAACTGGACGTCATCGGACAAGACGGCCTCCGAGTAACAGGCTATCAACCGTTCATTACTTTGCTGGACAATAATTCTAATCGTCCGGCCAGGATTCAAACCGCCAATGGCGATATAATTTTTCACAAAGGATCGGGCAATGCCTATACACAACAACTAGTGATTAAGGAAAATGGCAATGTAGGTATTGGGACGAGCACACCCGTTAGCAAACTGGACGTCATCGGACAAGACGGCCTCCGAACAACAGGCTATCAACCGTTCATTACTTTGCTGGACAATAATTCTAATCGCTCCACTCGCATGCAGTCTGCCAATGGAGATTTCATCCTGCACCGGGCTGTGGGCACCGCCAATTACAGCACACAACTGATCGTGAAAGACAACGGAAATGTGTTGATAGGCACGGTAACCGATTCTGGATACAAACTCGCTGTGAATGGCAATATCCGGGCAAAAGAAATCCGCGTACAAACCGGCTGGGCAGATTATGTTTTCGCTGACGATTACCGACTGCGTCCGCTCGAAGAAGTTGAAACATTCATCAAAGCAAACAGGCACCTCCCTGAAATTCAACCCGCTTCAGAGATTCAGGAAAACGGTCTCGATCTGGCAGCCACGACTACTAAAATGATGTCTAAGATCGAAGAATTGACCCTGTATCTTATTGATATGAAAAAAGAGAATGACGCGCTTAAAGCCCGCGTGAACCTGCTCGAAAAACAATAACCCTTGCCCGAATGGGGGGAGCTGAATCGTTGAATATCAATATTATTTGGCTCCTCCGGTTTTTCTTCACGCCCACAATTTTACAGTCATGAAAATTATCTCTTTCACAATACTTACCTGGTGCCTTTTCAACTTTATGCCCTCGGCGCACTCACAATCTTTTTCCAAAGATTCCATACTGGAAATCACTACACGCCTGCCGGGACATGCCAAAGCAAGCACGCTTACGGTGTCCGTGAAAAATGGGATCGCGATTATGCAAGGCGATATCGTACTTGGCCTGCTGGATCAATTAGAACAAAAAGCCCAGGATCGTGGCCTGGTAATCCAGGACCTAGACGACCGCTGGCCAGGGGGCAAAATCCCCTATGAGATTGACAATGATTTTTCACCAGCCTACCGTGAAGTCATCCTGACAGCGATAGATTACATCAATGGTAGCACTAATTTGCATCTGTATCCGCGCGGTTCCAGCGATCCCTATTGGATCAGTTATGAGACTTCTGATGTTTGTCAGTCTAAAATCGGCCTACAAGATTTTTTCGGGCAAACCGTTAGTTTGCAAGACTATACCGTTAATAATGGATATGGCTGTTTATTCCCACAAATCATTCACGAAACCTCTCATGCAGTAGGAGTTTGGCATGAACAATGCCGTGCAGACCGCGACCAAAATGTGGATATCAACTGGCAAAACATTAAGTCCGACAAAGTGCACAATTTTGAAAAAAGCATCGACGACAACCAGGAAATAGGAGCCTATGATTTTAATTCGATCATGCATTATGATGCTTTTGAATTTGCCATTAATCCGGCTATTCCGACTATTACCCGAAAACCGGGAATGGGCACCGCGACAGATTTGGGAAATGAAACAGAATATAGTCCAGGTGATGTAGCCGCCATTAACTGGCTTTATCCAACCAAAAACTGTGCGTTCATTTTTAATTTAACCAGGCAAATACCTGAAGTGAAGCGTCCCCTGTATTATGAAGCAAGTTTGAACATTATTTCAAACACGACAATTTCCGACGGGAATACTGTGACTTTTGACGCCGCAAATGAGATCATACTGCAGCCAGGTTTTATCGTAAAGGAGGGAAGTTCCTTTCGGGCGGTGATTGATGGGTGTGGGGGGGCAGTGCATCCTTTAACTGAGGAAGAACCAGCGCAAGGATATGCCGGAACAGGCGCGTATGAAGACCATTTAGCAGGATTGTTGAGGGAGGCCCAAGAGGGGCAAGCACTCGACATCAAGATGCCTATGGAGATTAGTATCGTCCCAAATCCCTTCTCAGGTAGCACTTCGGTCACATATTCGCTTGCAAACGAGCAACCCGTAGCCATTCATCTACTAGACGCCACCGGCAAACTAGTAGCCACACCTTTACCCGTTCAAACCCAAAGCGAGGGCGAGCACCAGTTCAATCTTGATGCCGGAAGTCTCCCCGCCGGGATGTATTTCCTCGTGCTGCAATTGGGCGAAAAACGCGAGACGAAGCGGCTGATTCTTACCAAATAAGTTTGCACAACAGCGTCGAGGGATTCAAAAAGTACAAAGGGTACCCTTTTTAATTCAAAAAGACCGAAAAAAGGGCAGCATGATGCAAGTCATGCTGCCCTTTATGTTAATTAACCTCTATTTCCTACCCCCCCCCACAAATATCATCCCCCACGCCGCCAAAAAACAAAGCCCACCGATTGGCGTAACCGGTCCGGCCCAACCAACAGGGAATGCCAGCAAATCGCGGCAAGCCAACAAATATAGCGAGCCGGAAAACCCGACAATCCCTGCCACGAAAAGCCATCCTGCCCGACGAAACCACGGATTGTCAGGCATTTGCCGCAGCAAGAAGCCCACAGCCAAAAGTGCAAGCGTGTGATAAAATTGATACTGCACCCCCTTTTCAAAGATGGTGATTTGGTAGTCCGAAAGATGCGGTTTGAGGCCGTGCGCGCCAAAGGCGCCGATGCCGACGGCCAATGCGCCGAACAGGGCGCCGATGCGGAGGAAGTTAGCGTTTGTCATTGGAATGGTCATTTATGGTCATTGGGTCAATGAAAGTGGCTTTTCGTGACTTGAAAGTCATTGGGTGCAAGGTTTGGGAAAAATTGTCGAATTCTCCGCCTCGATCTCTT
>Ga0335397_10008089_pt1 | contig 13267 bp, 8 predicted proteins | sample MAT04_FD_205740 | JGI IMG/M metagenome (GOLD analysis project Ga0335397, IMG submission 205740) | Freshwater microbial communities from Lake Fryxell liftoff mats and glacier meltwater in Antarctica - MAT-04 (spades assembly) (version 2) ...
CCATTTCATAAAAGGAGTAGATTTTTCGGCCCGTCTTTTTGCGCCCATCGAGAAAATATCCTGGTAATCCAGCGTTTTATGTATGCCCGAATCTTTTACATACTCCGAAACCCTGATGAGTTGGCAAAAGATATGATCGGGTCTGCTTTTTGCGATAATAGCATTTATCTTTCCGCGGGCACTGCAACGGTAAAAATAACCAACCTGCAGCGGATTGCCATTAAAAAACGCTTTGATCACGTTCCATACCATTCCAGCTTTGTAAACAGGAATAATGTGAACTTCGCTACAGAAACCATTCAAAACTTTTTCTGCTTCCGGGTGAACAGGCGAATCACTTAATGCGCACAATATCACTTCATTATTTCGGGCCAGGCAGCGGATCTGGTGAAATGCCCTGAGCTTATCGCCTTTTTCGATGGGATAGGGAACTCGCGAAAGCAGAACAAATATTTTCATAACCGCACAGGGCTTCTTTGATTGAAGTAAACAGTGGAAACCGCAAAAATAAAAACTATAATGCGAAAACTTGAGACTGAATTTTAATGTTTCTTCAGCAATTCAGTATAAAACGCAGTTAATTTCAGCATCAGTTTATTGTTATCATGCTCTTTGGCAATGAGTTTTCGCGCATTTTCACTTAACGAATCGCGCAATGCCTTGTCGTTGCATAATCGTACTATAGCTTCGGTAAACGAATTGGCGTCCTTTGCGATAAGGAGGTGTTGCCCATTTTCGTAATTAATTCCTTCAGCTCCTATAGCGGTGGTAATAATCGCTTTTCCGGCAGCCATGGCTTCGACTATTTTAATGCGGATACCGCTTCCCGAAAATAAAGGCACCACCATAATTGAAAACCTTTGCATATATTCCCATACATCAGGAACTTCGCCATCAACTGTTACATGAGGCAAGGAGAGCTTTGTAAGCCAGGTGGGCATATAACGTCCGGCCAGGTGCAGTTCTATTTCAGGAAGTCTTCTGCTCACTTTAGGCCATACCTCGGTAATCAGCCATTTAATACTCTCTTCATTGGGGTACCAATTCATGGTTCCTATGTGGAAAAGCGAAGCTTCAGCGGGTTGAACCGGCTTTTCGGGCAACGTTTCGAGGTTTATTCCAAAGGGGATCGAAATAATATTCGTGCTGTGCGAAAGCCTGTCGAGGTTCCGGGCATCAACAGGTGTGATGGCAACTATACCATCCATTTTATTCAATATCCCTATTTCAAAACGCTTTAATGCATTATATAAATGATTAAGGTATATTTTTTTGAACGGGTTCGGGCAGTTTTCAGCAATCCGCTGCCAGATTTTGTGCTCGATATTATGCGCCCTCAGCACAACCGGAGCCTTGGAGTATTTACGTATAACATCAAGGTAAGTAGCCATGTAAAGCATTTCGAGCTGAATGATATCATAGGTATCTTTGAGGAGAATTTCAATCAGTTTGTGCTCAAATGCTTTGGTGTGAAAACGCGATACATGGTACGATTTGCGCGACAGAAAATTATACAAAGCTCCTGCTGCGTTCAGCGAAAGATCCATATCCACAAATTCGATCTGTGTTTTTATTCTGAAATCAGCCGGGATTGTTTCCGGATATACCGTATACTTATTTGTATTAGCAGCAAGTACTTTCACTGTATGACCGGCCTGGATCAGTCCACTTATCATGGCATGCATGGCGATGGGTCCTCCCTCACGCTTTGGCCATGGTGACTTATTGCACAGCATTAATATTTTCATCGCGCTTGTTTTGTTTTTTCTTGAATTTGCTCATGATATTTTTTACTACATGCTTATAACTATCTGCATCCAGAATGGTTGAATCGTGTGCTGCCTGGTATGCAAGGAAAATACCGACCGGAAGAAAAATCATGGTCGACATCCACATGCCTTTCCATGGATCAGTTATTGCAGAACGAACTGATTTTTCCCCTGTAAAGGAAATTACATGATACGCTACAAAAAGAAGTACGGAAATCACCAATGGCATGCCTAATCCTCCTTTCCGGATTATTGCCCCTAGCGGTGCCCCGATCAGAAACAAAGCAAAACAGGCAAACGAAAGTGTGAATTTGCGGTGCCATTCAATATCGTAACGGGCTTTTAATTCTACTTTTTCCTTGATCAGTTGCCGGTTGTATTCAAAGGACCCTTTGGCATTTCGGGCCATGCCTAAAGCAAGTGAAACAATACTTTTCTGGTCTTTTGAAGCCATATTTCCGAACAGTGCTTCTTTCCTTCCTACAGGCAGGGTTTTATAAAGACTGTCAGTAAGTTTGATACGCGTAAAATTCGAATAAAAGTTCAGAAGTGATCGGTTAAGTTCGCCTACCCGCTGGTCTATTTCCTTACCAAGTGAATCCGAAGCATAAGCAAGCTGTTTGACATTGAGCATATAGTAGGCATTTTTAAAGAATTCCTCATCGGAGCGGGTCATTTTAAACTGCGAGAGATCAAATTTTACTATCTCGGTGGTGTATCCTGTGCGTCGAAACGTATTTTTCCGGGAATCAACACGGTCGATGGCTTCCTCGTAGTTGGTGCCGTTATACAGAGTGAGCAGCAGGTAATTCCCATCCGCTGTTTGCTCCATTCGCCCCGAATCGGCAATAGTAAGTTTATTATTGCCCTGAACCTGTGTGTGATCGTAAATCATCACTTTTCGGATTCTGGTCCCGTCAGGATCTTTCTTTCCGATTTTAATTATAAATCCTTCGAGTCCTGAATAAAAAATGCCATCGCGGATATTAAGCGAGAGTTTTTTCTGCCTCACATCATACAATGTTGAACGAAACTTCAGGTTGGCATACGGGAAAATGATATTGGAATAATAAAATGCTCCTACACTGATTAGCAGAGAGAATAATCCAAGCGGCATCAGGATTTTACGCAGTGATATGCCCGCTGCTTTCATGGCTACCAGTTCGTAACGTTCGCCAAGGTTGCCGAAGGTCATAAGCGAAGCAAGGAGGATTGATATAGGCAACGCCATGGGAACAAAAGTGAACGAAGCATAGAACATTAACTGGAAAATCACATTCCATTCAAGTCCTTTGCCAACCAGTTCGTCCACATACCGCCACAGGAACTGCATGAGTAATACGAACACTACAATAAAGAAAGTAGCCAGGGCCGGCCCTGCGTAGGATCGTAAAATCAGCAGATAGAGTCTTTTCACTAAAGGTGTTTTTTGCAACCTGCAAAGGTACTATTAAAAGTGAACGACTGGAAAGGGAAAATGGAAATAGATATTGGGGATTGGAGATTGGGGTTAATGTGCTAATGTGTTAATGTGGTAATGGGTTAATGTGGTAATGTGGTAATGGGTTTAGTTGTTTAGTTGTTTAGTTGTTTAGTGAAACTTTCAAAATAACTTCCCCAATTGTAAGTGAGGTAAGAATAACGGTGGCTGTTCAGCCTAATGACGATAGAATTGGTGTTGAATGTTGGAGCACTTGGCTATCTGCTATAGTCCGTAGGACTTCAATATCAATAAAAGAAAATCTGCAATAGGAACATTGCCCGTAGGGCATTAACATAAAAAAAGCTGTGAAAAAAACAAAGCTCAGCTCTACATAAGTTTTGAGGAAGTTAATCTGTAAGTTTCTCTTAGTTGTTTAGTTGTTTAGTGTTTAGTTGTTTAGTGTTTAGTGCTTGGTGATTGGTAACTGGGGATTGGGGATTTCGGGTTGGGGATTTCGGATTAGTGATTGGTGGATTTAAATTTTAAATTTAATTTTTTTCTGATAACTGATGCCATTAGCCTGTCAAAACTCTCGTGAAATTATTTATACCTTTGTCGGATATACCTCACATCCGAATATGGAGTACCGTTTGATAAGTGTTAACGATAAGCGCAGCAGCAAACTTTTCCACGATGTGATGCGCAAAATATACCGCGGCGACAAAAATTTTATTTGTCCGCCCGATGATGTTATCGAAGGAATTTTTACCCCTTCTAAAAATGTTTTTTTTAATCATGGAGAAGCTACCCGCTGGATACTTCTTGACGAAACAGGAACTCTTGCAGGCAGGGTTGCAGCATTTATCAATACTAAAAAAGCATATACTTTCCAGGTGCCTGCGGGAGGAATGGGCTTTTTTGAATGTGTGCACGATTACAAAGCTGCGGAGATACTATTTGAAACATGCCGCAACTGGCTTGCCGAACAAGGGATGCAGGCTATGGACGGCCCTATTAATTTCGGCGAAAACGATAATTTCTGGGGCTTGCTTGTCGAAGGCTTTATTCAGCAGAGTTTTGGTATGAACTACAACCCGCCTTACTATAAGGACTTCTTCGAAAAATATGGGTTTACACTTTATTTTGAGCAGGTCACCAACCTTTTGAACCTCAAAAAACCGTTTCCGGAGCGTTTCTGGAAAATTGCTGACTGGGTCAGGCAGAAGCCCGAATTTAATTTTAAACATTTCTCCTACGATCAGACAGAAAAGTTCATTTCCGATTTTATCGAAGTGTACAACAATGCCTGGCAGTTCCACGAAAATTTTACACCAACTGAACCCGAAGCCATCCGCAGGATGCTGGATGAAATGAAATCGTTGCTGGTACCCGAATTTATTTGGTTCGCATACCATGGCGACGAACCTATAGCTTTTGAAGTAATGCTGCCTGATATTAACCAGATGCTGAGCAACTTTAACGGTAAAATTAATCTTTGGGCAAAACTTAAAGTCGGGCTTCTGGGGAAAAAACGCATTTTCACCAGGGCGCGCATCACCATTATGGGTGTAAAACCACGTTTTCAAAAATCGGGAATTGAATCGGCACTATTCTGGCATATGGACTCAGTAATGAAGAAAAATCCGCAATACAAAGAAGTTGAGCTTTCGTGGGTTGGCGATTTTAACCCGAAAATGAGGATGCTGCACGAAGCCGTGGGCGGAGTTTTTTCGAAAAGACACATTACTTACCGCAAATATTTTGCCGGAAAGCCGGAAGCAGGACGTTCGACTATTATTCCTGTTGATACCAGGGAAAAGTTTATTCATTAGATTCTTCTCTGAAAACTTTACGTTTTCCCGGAATAGTTGTTTCTATATAATTGATTTTCATTATTTTATGTTATCTATTATACAATCTTTCAGTTTTTGGAACTAAATTAGTAACGTTAAGCACAAAACGCTAAATGTAAAAGTGCCGCCAGCCTCCTTAAAAAATATTTCTTTTTCGTTAACCTGATTAAATTACTATTATATTTGCAATACATATCAGTTAAGAAAACTATTGACCGGCATCATTAAAAAATCAACCATAATCAATCAATGTTAAACTAATACACAAAAAAATGAAAACAACGTTACTCACTGTTTTTGCTCTTGTGATTGGTATTTCGGTATCAGCACAGAAAATAGCAAAGATCTCTCCCGAGAAGGCTAATTTTAAAGCTCCGGCTACCCAATTGCCGTTTATTACAGAGCCGACCAATCCAAATCCGATGTTCAGGCAAAATGACGGGCCTAGAACTGCCGGAATTACAGAGGCTATGATTGGCACATCGGTCTATGACCTTCAATCCAATTCAAATGTTCAGAACCGTATTTATGTTTACCCTGATGGTGCTGTAGGCGCAACCTGGACAATGGGATTTGATAGTCCTGGTTTTGCTACAGATCGTGGTACCGGTTACAATTATTTTGATGGAACCACCTGGGGACCTGAACCAACTGTAAAAATTGAAGCAAGTGCTCGTACCGGATGGCCTTCGTATGCGCCGCTAGGTGATGGCGAAATGGTAGTTTCCCATGGTGGCGGATTAAATTTTTCAAAAAGAGCTACCCGCGGTACCGGTGCATGGACAACCACCACCATCCCTAATACTGCAGGTTATACCTGGGCACGTGCCATAGCCAGCAATGGTAAAATTCACGTTATTTCCAACACCAACGCCATTTATCAAGGACTTAATTTCGCTATTGTTTATTTAAGTTCTTCTGATAACGGTGCTACCTGGACAACACCGGTTATTCTTCCCGGAATGGATGCAACAACAGGTTTAACCGGGTTCATTGGCTTTGATGGTTTTGGCGGTGATACTTATTCATGGGCAACACCAAAAGGTGACACCATTGCATTTGTTTATGGAGACTTTGTTGGTGGTATATGGACAATGAAATCCTTTGATAACGGAGCTACCTGGATAAAGAATACAATTTATGAATTCCCTTCGTTAACTGGTACTGAGAATCCTGATGTTGCTACTTTTGACGATACATATGATATTGCTTTGGATAACCAGGGTAAGATTCATTTCGTTGGATGTCGTTATCTGATGACTGGGATGGATGCTTCTACATCGGCAGTTACCTGGTTCTATTATCCTTATTTGTCCGAAGGTGTTGTATACTGGAATGAGGATATGCCTCAGATTGATACTGTTTACCTTAATAATCCTGATACCCTTTTAAATCATGGGATGTGGGTAGGCAGCATGATCGATATTAATGGCAGCGGAGAAATTGAATTCCCGGATGCAGGAGCAGATCTTTATCCTTGGGGCGAATACAGGTATTCAGGGCTCTCAAGTATGCCACAAATCGAAGTTGACAAGGACAATAATATTTTCGTATCCTATTCATGTCTGCGCGAAGACCTTATCAACGCAGGTGCCAATCCAACCGTGCAGCTTTACCGCCACTTATATCTTACGTCCAAACTAACGTACGAACCGGAATGGTGCGAACCTCGCGACCTGACCGGAACAATTGAACACTCCTACGACGAATGCGTATGGGCTTCGATGGCTCTTGGCGGAGATAAACTTCATTTTATTGTTCAGGTTGACCCGGAACCAGGAATTGCTTTAGCCGGTGACCTGGATGAGTGGGGAGATAATTATATGTATTATATTACATTCCCAACATTCGTAAGCACAAAACCGGTTGATATTTCGAAAGAAGTTTCAGTTTCACCAAACCCTGCAACTGAGTTCGCCAATGTTCAGATTCAGCTCAATACTGCTAGCAAAGTTGAAGTGAATGTTTATGATGTGATGGGAAAAAGGGTTATGAATAACAACTTCGGACAGCAATCCGCTGGTAGCCATACGTATAAGATCAATACTTCCTCACTTCCTGCCGGAATCTACATTTTCAACATTCAGGCTGATGGAAGCCAGACCACCAAAAAAGTTCTGGTAAACTAAGTAAGTTTGTATCTCATTAATTTTAGTCGGGGTTGGTATTCTCAAAATATCAACCTCGATTTTTTTATTTTTTATTTTTTTTCAAACCTTCCTGATTAACCAGTATATTTGCAATGCGATATTGTTTTAAAAACCTGTTTAATCAGCAATCTAAAATCAATCATAATCAATTAATGTTTAACAAAATCACTAAAAAAATGAAGACAACTTTACTCTTTGTTCTTGCTTTAGCAATTGGCATATCAGCCTCTGCGCAGAAGATGAGCAACAATTTCTCGAAAAATGTGGATCGCGATGCGAAACTGCAAAAAGCACGCCCGGTTGATAACATAACCAACGAAAAGGAGTACACGCCCGGTTACGCACCCCTGAGCAAATCGGCGCAAACTGCCCCTGGCGTTACAGAAACTCTCATTGGCGGAACTATTTATGATACTCAAACCAATGCCTCGGTTGGCAATCGTTGCTATGTGTATCCTGACGGAACTGTTGCCGGTGTATGGACAATGGGCCTCAACCCGACAGGGTATCCCGAACGCGGCACAGGCTACAATTATTTCAATGGCATCGCATGGGGAGCTGAACCAACAGCCCGTATCGAAAATGCCCGTTGCGGCTGGCCATCTTATCGTCCGCTGGGAAACGGCGAAGTAGTTGTTGCTCACAATGCAAGTACCGGCCTTTTGATGTCAAAACGTCCGGTTCGCGGAACCGGTGCATGGACAACCACCCTTATTCCCGGCCCTGCCGGTGCTGCTGATATTACCTGGCCACGCCTGCTTTCAAATGGTAATACCCTGCATATCCTCGTTCCATCGGCTGCTGCTCAAGGTGGTATGTTATATGCATTGCTGTATTACAGGTCGTTGGACGGTGGTGCAACCTGGGAAGCACCTAGAATTCTGCCTGGCCTTGACGCAGCTTCGCTTGGCGCAGGAACAACTAAAAGTTTCAACGGTTTTGGTGCCGATGGCTACAATTGGGCTGAACCTAAAGGGGATAACATCGCTTTCGCAGTTGCTGATGCAATGGGCGGTATATGGGTTATGAAGTCACCTGATAACGGTACTACCTGGGAAAAAATTACTGTTCAGACTATTCCTATTTGGACAGTTGCTCCTACACCTATTACATGGTCAAATGACGGTGGAGTAGCTATTGCATTGGACAGCGAGTTAAAAGCACATGTTGTTTTTGGACGTATGCGTAATTCGGATGATGATTTCGGTACAGAGGGTAATTCATATTATCCTGTAACGGATGGTTTATGCTATTGGACGGAAGGTATGCCTGTTTTGGACACCACAGCAATGGCTGATTTTGACGGACTTGTAGCCAGCGGAAACCTTATCGGAGCTATGATTGATTATAATGAAAACGGCGAAATTGATTTCCCGGAAGTACCTAGCGGTTCATTCCCGTTTGGTTTATATGGAAATTCTCTCACTGGCTTTGGCCAGATAACCATTGATGATCTGGATAACATTTTTGTTACCTTCTCGTCGTGCCGCGAAGACCTCGTTAATTCGGCAGCCAATCCAAATGCACAACTATACAGGCATCTATATACAACATCAAAAATGGCAGGCGATGTTGCATGGACGGATCAGATTGACTTAACTGACGATATCGAACACTCTTACGATGAGTGTGTAACACCATCACTTGCTCCAAAAACCTTCGATGGCAAACTTCATATGATTTACCACCTCGACCCGGAACCAGGAACAGCAATAGGTTCAGATGCTGATGAGCCCTCAGATACTTTTATCAATTACCTTACATTCCTGACTTTTGTTAGTACAAAGCCAGTTGATTTAGCAAAATATGTAGAAGTTTCACCTAACCCTGCACAGGATTTTGCTAATGTAGTAGTTTCACTTACCAAGGCCGATAAAGTCGAAATTAATGTTTACGACGTAATGGGCAAACTGGTTATGAGCAATAACTACGGTTATCAGTTAGCGGGTTACCATACTTACGAAATAAACACCTCCGACATTCCAACCGGAATGTATTTGTTCAACATAAAAGTTGGTGACAACCAAACAACGAAAAAAGTTATTGTAAAATAACACTGTTTTTCCTTAAAAATCCTGAAGGGCTGCCGTAAATGGCGGCCCTTCTTGCTTGAGGATATTACCCTAATTTTTATTCTCAACACCTAACCTGGACGAGCCAGAACTGCTCGGCTGAGCTCACACCGAAGCCAAGAAATAATGAAATACAAAAAACATTGAATTAAGAATGGAAAAGTAAGGATCCTTGAGATACTTTAACATTCTGTGTTTTGTATTATATGTTTTTGATTCAATTTGAAACAATATAAAATCTCAGTACAAAACATTACAATCAATTGTTAATTAATTTATTACAAAAATATTATGCCGGAAAAACATCAGGTCAAAAGATAAGTACTAAATTATCTTTCAGAAATATTGTTTATTGCTTATATTTGTATTCGCCTGGCAATAATATGTTCTGCTTCAAATGAGTTTGATAATTCTTTGGTTATAAATATTCAAAAAAAAAAACAGTTATGAAGACTTTTCTGCTTTTCAGTCTTATTACATTGAATTATTTAACGGTTTCGGCGCAAAAATTCTGCCTGAAGCAATCCGACAAGATTGACCGCTCAGCTAAATTGCTGAAAAAACCTGCTGTAGATGATCCTGTAATTAAATCTGACATTCGCCCGGCTGACTATAAACCGGTTAGTAAATCATCGTCCGCTTTTGGTGTATTCGAAACAATGATTGGAAGTACCGTTTACGATTCCCAGACGAATTCATCCGTTGCAAACCGTATTTATGCCTATCCTGATGGTACAATAGGGGCAGTGTGGACAATGGGTTTCGCTTCTACGGATTATGCTGATCGCGGAACTGGCTACAACTATTTTAATGGGACCAGTTGGGGTGATGAGCCGACAACCCGCATTGAATCCATGCGAACAGGTTGGCCTTCTTATTATCCTCTGGGAAATGGAGAACTTGTTGTAGCGCATGATTTTGTGAGTGGACTACAGATCTCGAAACGACCTGTTAAAGGAACCGGTGGCTGGACAACCTCATTCCTGGCAGCACCTGCCGGGGCAACAAAGGTTTCGTGGCCGCGTGTTATTTCAGTTGGAAATACTATACATATAATTGCAATTTCTGGTGTGCCTTTCGAGGGATTAGATCTGGCATTACTATATTACAGATCAACGGATGGAGGCACTACATGGGAAAATCCTGTAATTCTCCCCGGCCTGGATGCTGTATCATTGGGTGCAGGTGTCGGAAAAAGCTTTTCGGGATTTGGTTCCGATGCATATGCCTGGGCAGCACCCAAAGGTGATACTATTGCCTTTGCTGTTGCAAACTCAATGGGAGGAGCCTGGATAATGAAATCATTTGATAATGGTGTTAGCTGGTCGAAAGTTACCATTTTCACCATGCCGGTTCTTACAACGGCACCCTCACCCATTATGGCATCTACAGATGGAGCCATTTCGATAGCCATGGATAGTGAAGGGAACGCACATGTTGTTTTTGGGAGGATGTTCGTTTCGGATGATGATTTCGTGGCTACAGGGTATTCCTATTATCCTTTTACAGATGGACTTGTTTACTGGAATGAGACCATGCCACAGCTTGATACAACTCAGTTGGCCGATGCCGAAATGTTGATGGATCAGGGAAATCTCCTTGCATGGATGGAGGATATAAATGGAAATGCTGAAATCGATTTTCCGGAAGTTACCAGCGGTCAATTCCCCTTCGGGCTTTATGGTTCATCGCTGAGCAGTATGGGGCAAATAGTAATAGATAAGTATGATAATATTTATGTAACATATTCGTCATGCCGCGAAGATCTTATTAATCCCGGAGCAAATCCCAACGTTCAGTTATACAGGCATCTCTACCTCACTGAAAAGAATAATGGATTCTTTAATTGGAATACGCCCCACGATTTAAACAGTTATATAGAGCATACGTACGACGAATGTGTATTTGCTTCTCTAGCCAGTGAAACTCAGGGTGGTTTTTCCAGCTATTTGAATATTTTATACCATCTTGATCCTGAGCCAGGCACATCCATTGGTGCCGATGAGGATCAACCAGGGGATAATTATGTAAATTATCTTACCGTTTGGCATAGTATGCCTCCTCCGGGAATAAAGCCGGTTGATATGGTAAAAGATGTTTCAATATCACCAAACCCGGCTATGGATTATGTCGATATTCAGGTGTTGCTCAAAAATTCCAATAAAGTTGAAGCAGAAGTTTATGATGTAATGGGTAAACAGGTATTGAAAAACAGTTATGGTGTGCAATCTGAAGGGAATCATTCCTTTAAAATAAACCTGGAATCATTTAAACGCGGGATTTATCTTTTTTCAATACGAATCGGCAATTGCCAGACAACACGCAAGGTTATTGTTGAATAATGAAAATCTTTCCCGGAAATACTATGAGGCAAAAAGTGCCTGTTCCCGCAACAACTGCCAATACAGATTTTTACCCCTGAATAGAAGAAATACTGTAGCAGGGATATTTTTATGCTGCTGAAACAAGTAAGCACAAGCCCCTTTATTCTTTCATTTCTGATTCTCCTTAAACTCTAATATATTGGAGTCCTGCACTTTGGCTTGTTTCAACTTTGCTCAACAGCCTCCGCTCAGTACACTGAAACTCTTCAAACCCTTCAATCCCTTCAATCCCTTCAATCCCATCAATCCCTTCAATCCCTTCAATCTCATCAATCCCATCAATCCCATCAATCCCATCAATCCCATCAATCCCATCAATCCCCAATTTATAATTCATTCCCCGTGCAATACACATACAGCTTTTTATATCTTTGTACCCTGAATGAAAAACATGCTCCTCACCGAAATCAAATTCCTGGTTTTAAAAGATATCAAGCTCGAATTCAAGCAGCGGTATGCCATTAACGGAATATTGCTGTATGTGGTTTCGACCATATTTGTGTGTTACCTTTCGTTTGCAAGGATCATTGATTCAGCTACCTGGAACAGCCTTTTCTGGATTATTATGCTGTTTGCAGCCGTAAACGCGGTTTCAAAAAGTTTTGTGCAGGAAAGCACTTCGCGGCAATTGTACTATTATACAATAGCGAGTCCGCAGGCAATTATCCTTTCGAAAATACTGTACAATTTTATGCTTATGGGCGTACTTTCGCTACTTTGCCTCGTCGTGTTTGTCTCGCTTATGGGAGGTTTCGTAGTAAATTACCCATTATTTATAAGTGCGTTATTGCTCGGAAGTTTTGGTTTTGCATCGGCTCTTACCATGATTTCAGCAATCGCCTCGCGTACAAATAATAATTTTGCACTCATGGCTATACTGAGTTTCCCGGTTGTGATGCCCATATTGCTCACGCTGATGAAAGTTTCATCGTCAGCCTTAAGCGTAGGAACCATTTCGGGCAATATGAAATACCTGGCAGCGTTATTTATGCTCAATGCCATAGTAATAGCAATGTCGTATGTGCTGTTTCCTTATTTGTGGCGCGATTAATTCAGGGCAGGAACAACAATACCTGATCTTGATCAATAGCATTGAAAATCAAAAAGTTGATAATTTAATTGACATTATAAATGACTAATTTTTTAAAAAAAAACTGGTGGAAACTGCTGGGCGTTTTATTAATACTCTACAGCATCATAGCCGGTTTCCTGATTGATGTACCTGATTTGCCAATCATCAGGCAGTCCATCCGTAATTTATTTTTTCATGTGGTAATGTGGTTCTCCATGATGGTGATGTTCGGAACATCATTGGTCAGGAGCCTACGATACCTTTCAACCTTCGACCTGAAACATGATATTATCGCCATCCAGTCAGTTAATGTGGGATTGTTTTTCGGCATGTTGGGTATCGTTACAGGAATGATCTGGGCTAATTTCACCTGGGGCTCGCCCTGGACCAACGATCCTCAACTGAATGGCGCAGCTTTAACTATACTCGCTTATTTTGCTTACCTTGTTCTACGCCGTTCAATTGATGAGGAAAACAAGAGAGCCCGTATTTCGGCTGTTTACAACATATTCGCATTTGTTATGCTGATAGTTTTTATCGGTAT
>Ga0335397_10008094_pt1 | contig 13261 bp, 14 predicted proteins | sample MAT04_FD_205740 | JGI IMG/M metagenome (GOLD analysis project Ga0335397, IMG submission 205740) | Freshwater microbial communities from Lake Fryxell liftoff mats and glacier meltwater in Antarctica - MAT-04 (spades assembly) (version 2) ...
GACGGTGACATTGTCCTCGGGATTATAGACGGTCGTCGCGGAGATGCTCGGATCGGATGGCCAGGATTCGACGACTTGAGCGAAGTATTTCGAAGTTTCGCCGACCGCCGGGCCGGTCGGGATGGCAGCTTTGTAAAGTCCGAAGGCCACCGCGAGGCAAAATGCGCCTGCCCAGGCAAGGCGCGGCAATGACCAGAACAAGCCACGCTTTTTTTCCGCCGGGCGCGGCGCCTCGGCAGCGATGCGCTGCATGAGTTGGTGGTTGAAGAAATCGGGATTGCTGAGCCGCGGCGTGGTCGGATGCGTGCGCAGGAATTTCCCAAGCCGAAGTGCTTCATCTTTCTCGGCAATCGCCTCAGGATGCTCCGCAAGCTGCTTTTCAAACTCGGCCAGTTCGCTCTCCGTCAGCTTGCCATCGACCCACGCGGTGAATTGTTCTTCAAATGGTTTCATAAACGTCTTTGAGCATGGTTTGGAGTTTCTTGCGGGCGTAGAAAAGGCGGGACATGACCGTGCCGATGGAGCACTCCATCTGCTCGGCGATTTCGGAGTATTCGAGGCCGTCGATCTCGCGCATGACGATCGCCGTGCGATGCTCGGGCGAAAGCTTGGCGATGGCGGCGTCAATCCGCGTGCGGATCTCCTGATCGGAGATTTTTTCAGCAGGTTCCAACTCACCCTTCGGTGCGGTCGCCGCGCCGGGTGCGATGTTATTCAGGCCGATCTGGTCGTCGAATTCCGTGCCGCTCGCGATCTGCTTTTTGCGCAGCGAATCGATGGTCACATTCATCAGGATGCGGTAGAGCCAGGTGTAGAACGACGATTGGCCGCGAAATCGCCCGATATTTTTCCACGCCTTCACGAAGCCATCCTGGGCGAGATCCCAGGCGTCCTGTTCGTTGCGGACCATATTGTAAATCATGGAAAAGGCGCGGGTGCGGTAGCGGGTGACGAGTTCGTTGAAAGCCGCGGTGTCGCCCGTCTGCGACCGCGCGACCAGATCGAGGTCGTCGGGTCCGGCGGTGGCATCCGGGGCTTCCGTGGGCGCGGTCTTGGACGGCTCGGCCATCAGTTCATTCACCTTAAATTCCGCGGCTTTTCCGGGTGCTGGTCCAAGGGCTATTCCCGATCGTAACGCCGGCGCCATTCGGTGCGGTAGTCACCCATGAGTTGGATAATGCCGTCCCGAATCTGGAAGAGCCGCTGATTGAGCGTGCCGAAACGCTCCGCGTCGATGGCGCCGTCTTTGCGGAGTTGCATGGCGGCGTCGATCCCGGTGATCGTCGCCTTCAGCGCGCGCTTGAGGTAGGCGATGGTCATGCCGATCTCGTCCACATCGTCGTCGCTGAGCGCGGCGGCGAGCTTGGCGCTGGCGATGGCGGCGTGGGTCGAGAGCTTGACCGCAGCCGGCTGGTTTTGGGCGTCGCCGACTTCCTCGAAGAGCTGATCGATCCAGACGGTGAGCGCAAACGAGGCCTGATAAAGCGGATGCACTTCGAAACCCTCCTCCTCTTCCTCCTTCTCGTCGCCGTTCTCCTCCGCTTCTTCGTCCGCGGCGAATTCCTCATCGAACAGCGAATCGACATTCTCCGCCCACTCGCGCCCATCCTTGTCCAGCAGATGATTCCAGCCCATCTCACGGGCGATGATCTGGTCGCGGTTCGGATCGTCGATGTAACGCTCCAGCAGCTCCATATACTTTTCCGTCTTGCGGTCTTGTTGCTGGAGGAAGCGTTCCCAATCGTATTCGTCCCAAATATTATCTGGCTTGTCTGGCTCAGCCATACGGCGATGTCTAGCCCGGTGGACGGGCGGTCGCAAGCGCGAATCGAAGCCGTGTGGTGGTGCGTACAAAGGCGGACAAAATGCGAGCGATCAAAGGCGGACGAGAGTTTTTGGGGCTGGGGGGTGGAGAAGGAGGATGGGGAGTTGGCCGCGGGTGGGTGGATGGATGGAGGGCGGAAGCGTCGCCGTTTGGACGGAGGCAGCGGGTGACGGAAGAACCGCAAGGGCGTTCGATGCGGAGGCGGTGGGAGCCGATGGAGATGCGTTGATCGGGGCCGACTTTGGCTTGGGAGCGCTGGCTCCAGACGTAGGGCCACCAAGGGCAGTTTGGGGCGGAGCGCAGGACGGAGCGCTTTTCGGCGAGTGCCAGGTTCCACGCGGCTTGGGGGGTGGAACGCAGCTCGCGGGGGCGTTCTTTTGGTGGTGATGAAGGCGGAGTTTTTCGAGGAGGGCGTTGGCGTCTGGGAGGGTGGCGAGGTGCTCTGCGGCGAAGAGCGGCGGGAGGCGATTTTGCCAGAAGTCATGGGCGCGCTCGATCTTGCCTTTGGCCTGTGGAGCGGGGGCGTAGCGCGGGGAGATTTCGTAGAAGAGCGCGAGCGGCAGGCCGTGGGTGCGGAAGGCCGAGGGCAGGAAGTCGAGATGAGCGTGAAGATTTTCGCGTTCGTAGTAGGAACAAGACGGGACGGCCGAGAGGAGCTTGCGCAGCGTGGCCAGCACCGGTTCTGGCGGCGAAGCGCGGTGGTTGCCGCCCAAGGAGGCCGGACTCCAGGAGGCGGCACGGCGCTTGGCGCAGGCGGCGAGATCGGAGGCGTAGAGTTCGTCGAAGCGGGTGCGCCCCAAGCCGAGTTCAGCGAGCGCCTGGTATTGCGGAAGCTCAATCTTTACCCACTCTGAAGCCGGAAGAAGCTTTTTCCATCCGCCGCACCACCCACCACTTGTCGGCAATCAAGTCCGGCAGGTTCCTAGCAGTTACACAGTCGCTAACCTCAACCCTATGAACACAGACGCACCCTCCTGCTTCATGCGTCCTCGCAAGCCAGCACGCTCATGGGCCTGCGCATGGTCCGGGATTCTCCTTATCGGCACGCTTGCCTCCGCTGCGGATCCCAAACCCGCGCCGGTCGCGCCACCGAAGCCGCCGCTCGTTCGTCAGCTCAGCGAGTTTGGCGACACGGGTGCGAAGCAATTGCTGGAGACCTGTCAGAACGCGATTGCCGAATTGCGGAAGACGGGCGGTGTCTTGGAAATCTCGACGGCGGATGGGCCGGCGGTACAGAACAAGTCGCTGCCGTTGCAGGGCCTCACACGCACACGAGCCGCCTGGGGAGACGAAGCGCTGGGCGGATCAGCCGGGCGTGGTAATGCTCTCGCACAATGGCAAGAGCGTCGTGGTGCAGGCGGCGCAACTGGTCTTCGACAAATCGGCGCGCAATGTGAACACGCTCGGCGACTCGCGCCCGCTCATCAACTTGAACCCGAAGAAGCATCTCACGGATGGAAAAGTGATCGTCGTCGGGGGACGCACCGACTATGATTTTCCCGATAACAAGGCGAGCGTCTTTGAGGGAAAGGACTACACGACCTCGCTCGTCAAAAACCCCATCACGAATTCGGTGGAGCGGAAATTCGGCGGCCTCATTCGCGGCGACAAGGAATGCCAGTGGACGAAAGATGTCGTGGGTCGCTGGTTCGCGCTCACCGTCGAGCAGGCGATCGGGCCTGATCCGTTCAAGCCGGTGGCATTCCGTGTGTGGACGTGGGAGGACGTGCCCGGACAGTATCCGGCGGCGATACTCGACGCGGCGAATCACGGTGCGACTTCGCGCTATTCCGTCGTAAGTGTCGCCGGCGGGCCCGCGAATCTCGACGACCTCTCAACGCGCCACGAACCGAAGCCCGCGTGGGACAACGTGCTCGTCGTGAACACCGCAGCGACCGTCGGCCTGAACTTCAAGGCCGATTTCGCGAAGGCCGCGATTCTCTTCAATCAGCCGTTTCACGAGCAGGAGATCCAGTGGCACTACGGCATGAAATCCGAACCCGGGGAGGACCAGGGCAAGACCGGCATCACCAAGGCGGTGACGGCGCCCGCGCAGGTCGCGCGCACCGCGTCGCTGAAGGTGAATCGCGAGAGCGGCGAGTTCCAGTTTGAAGGCGGCGGCCTGCGTGCGGGAGGTGCGGTGTCTGGCGTCGAGGGCCTCTCCGGCGACGCGAAGCCCGCGAAAAATCTGCGCGGGAAAAATATCGCCGCCGTCCGTGCCACGACGATGCACATTACTTTCCCCACACCGGAAGCCGACGCCGACTACGCGGTCTTTATCGAACAGTCATGGCTCTGCAATCGCGCCGTCTCGGAAAAGACCGCCGAGGGTTTCACCGTCACGTTCGACCGGCCCGCCCCCGAGAAGGCGACGCTGGATTGGATGCTGGTGAGGTGAGTCCTGCATGGTTTTGAGGTCGGCTCGGAATAGGACAAGGGACTGATTGTTTGTTCTCTCTCCTTCCGTGATCCGATAATCAGTCCCTTGTCCCCGCTTGTCCCCCGACGCCGCGGTTTCACTTCCCATCCGTCACAAACAAATCCATCCGCCCGCGGCTGCCGGCCCATTTGAGTACTTCGTTGCTGAAGAGCGCGTCTCGCCGCCGCGGGTGTCGTGGATGTGCAGCTTGTGGTTCGACTGATAGACGCTCGTGCCAAGACGAACGCCAGGCGGCTGTCGCGGTTTTCGAAGATTCGGTGGTCTTCGGAAATCTTGCCGATGGGGGAGATGAACGAGCCGAGGATTTCGTCTGCGCGCCGGATTCGGCGAGGAATTTTTGGCTGGTGTATTCCGCTCTTCAAGCCGAGCGCCCAAATCGTCGCGCCTTTGCTCAGGACGCATGGGCCGGCCTCGTGGCTCCCGGGATTCCACTGGCGCACCCAAACGCGCTGTGGGTGGTCGAAATGCCAGTCGGCACCGCCCACGTCTTCGGCGAAAAGCTTTCCGCCCGCCACGCCGGTCAGACCCCCTCATCTCACTCCCCGGCACCGCCCGACGCCCGACCCGTTTCCGGCGCGGCGCGGTGAAAAGCAAATTCCTGGCAGCAACGGCCACCAGGCAACGCCCAGGGAAAAGCCTCACCGTCTGCATCGGACTCGTTTGGATGTCGGGCGTTGGGCGTTGGGCGTTGGAAGCAAAACACGCTGACGCGCTGCTTCTCTGGAGCGTGATTCTTCCGGGTGAGTTGGAACCCATGAACTCTGCACGACGCTCCGTCGCTGGTTTCACTTTGCAAACTGCCACACGGGCGGCGGCGCGGTGCGATAGGTGATCCGCGAGTAGTAGAGTCCGCACGCGCTCTTCTCCTCCGCGTTTTGCAGCGGGATGGTGGGCTGTCCGTGGTATGGATGATTCATGGCGCGCGTGCTCACGCCCCACACGACGAGCTGCGTGCGGCCTTGCAGCGGGAAGAGTTCGCAGAAGTCCAGTTTCGCCTGTGATTCACGGCGGATGGGCAGCCCGCCGCTGGCGCTGGAGAAAAGCTCGCGGCGGTTGTCGGCGGCGAAGTCTTGATCGGGATGAATGTCCCAGCAGTAGAGCGGGTCGCGGCCATTGCGCGCGGGCGAACTTTGTGGATCGCCCGAGAAAAGTCGCACCACTCCATCGGCGCAACGAAACACGGTGATCGGCGCATTGATCGGCGGGCTGCTGCTGAACTGCAGGGGCGACCAGGTCTTGCACGGATCGGTGGACCGCGCCCAGCCGATCGCGCCAGCGCTGCGCCCGCCGACGAGCCATCCGCCGGGGAGATGAACGAGGCTGGCTTCGTAGAATCTTTTGCCCGGCACGCCGAGCAGCGGCCCCATCTCGATCCATTCGTAGCGCTGCGTCTGCGGATTGAAGCGGTACTTGAGCGCGGCGACACGATCGCCGTCGAAGTGATTCGCGTCGGCCCATTCGGTGCGGTCGCCATTCGCGGGCACGGCGGGGCAGAAGCTCTGGTTCATCCAGTTCACCGCGCCGCTGCAAAAGGCCGCGCCGTTTTCAAATCCCTTCTGCCGCAGCAGCGCCGCGGGCTGGAGAATCTCGATGTCGTCCTCGCGCTCGTTCAGCCGGAACTGCATCCATTCCACACCCTGGCCGATGCGCCCGTCGTTCGGCCCGGCGGTGCGGTTCTCGAGGAAATTGGTCCTGCGATTGAGCAGCCGTCCGCCGACACGCCATTTCGCGACGAAGAGATTCGCATGCGGCATGGGCTTGCCATCCATCGTCGCGCCCTTCGGCACGCCGAACGCCACCATGTGCCCGTGCTGTTTGTAAACCGTCTCATCGGGTTTCAGCCGGCCCTTGTCGAAGTCCGGGGGGAACCAGTCCGCGCGCCCCTGCGAGAGAAAACCCTCCTTCAGCACCGCGCCATCCGGCGCATCGCGGCGCACCTGATAGACGATGCTGTGCTCGTCATCCACGCCGCGATAGCCGTGCGTCGAATAAATCACCAGCCAGCGCGACTGGCTGAGCTGGATCGCATTGGCATGGCGCGGCACCACGTCATCGCGCCGCATCTCGCCGGGCAGCGTGCATTCGCGGATGAGCTGGCCGACGTGCTCGATGGACTCGATGTCGCCAGTCGGCGCGGGCTCGGCCGCGTGAGCGGAGCCGGCGAGCAGCAGCGCGGAAAATAAGCTCAGGTTCATGCGACGATGAAGTGAGTTTCCGAGGACGATGGATGTGGAGGGCATGAAGGTTTTGGGGTTGTGGTGTGGGTTACGAAATCCAGGTTGGTCGATTTGATGCAGCCGATCAATGGCGGCCAAATGCCCAACCCGAGCCGCGATTGTAAACGATGACGGCCTGAAACGAAGGCGCCAAAAAATCCTTTTTCCGTGACTGCCGGATCGCGGCGGGATCGATCTTGGAAATGAGCATCCCCTCGCGCTGATGCTGGCCGCGCAGACGTCCGGCGATCTTTCCATTCTCATCCTCGATCATCGCGCCGCCGCAGTACTCGGATCGTTTTCGCCTGGCTGCCTCCTGGCGAAAAGTCCGGCGCAATTCACCTCGAGGATCGCGACGCGGGCGTCCTTCGCAAAGAGGGGCCGGCGCTCTTGCCGCCAGCGTGACCAGGCGTCGATGGTGCCGCCTCGAGGCGCCAGGATGTTGGCGTGCGGCGCCGGCCCCCCTCACTCCCCGGCACCGCCCGACGCCCGCCCCGTTTCCGGCGCGGCGCGGTGAAAAGCAAATTCCAAGCAGCGCTAGCGCCGCCTCATTGCCGCGTCCGCGCCAGGAAGATTCGGTGAGCGTTCGCGGGCCGTCCGCGCGGGTGCTGGAGTGCGATCAGGCATCAGCCGGGCACGGGATTGTCGTGTACCGACGCGCCTCGCCCGGCATGGTATTCGCGTTGGAAAAGGATCTCCGACAGCCTGAAGTAACAGTCAGGGGCGGGCCTGATAGACGGCATGGTGGCGAGTTGCGTTCACTATGCACGAGCCGCTGCACCCACAGCGGGTCGAGAACCACAACCAACTAACACGAAACCAATCCCATAATGAAAATACCCACACTGATCGCGTCAACGCTGATCTCCCTTGCCGGCGCCGGAGTCGCTGGCGAGATGGTGCAGACCCCTTCAAAGCATAGCTTCGAACCCACGCCCTTGTGTTTTGCGGAGCGCGAGTGGCAGGTCGATCTCTTCGGCGTCTATGCTTTCACGGAGTCCGACCAGGAGCGCGCCATCGGCGATCACGCCTGGGGCGGCGGTCTCGGAGTGAACTACTTCTTCCAGCGCAATATCGGCATCGGCATCGAAGGCACCATCCTTGACCCTCGTCGCGGACGTGATGCCATCGGCACCGCCGCGCTGAACGTCTTCGTGCGCTTCCCGAATGATGCCGCCTGTATCGCGCCGTATCTCTACGGCGGCGTCGGCGGTATCTTCAATGCAGAGAGGCTGAACTCCAGCGACATCCCCGGACGCAGCGGTCAGAGCGACGAAACGAACCTCCACGGACACCTCGGCGCGGGCATCGAATACCGATTCACGCCGAACTTCGGAATCTTCGTCGATGGCCGTTACACGTTCGTCGAAAACGCCCAAAACGACTTCATGGCCGTCCGCACCGGCTTCCGCTGCACATTCTAAAACCAACGCACGACTCCCAGCGGAGTTCGTGTCTGAGCGCAGCGCCGGGGTCGTTTGCGATCCCGGCGCTTCCTTTTCCCTCGTTCCCGAGCTGAGGGCCAGCATTGTTAGGCATTGGAACTGCGCTGGGAGTGGCACTGGGATATCGCGAGTTTGGCGTGTGATTGTCACTGGTCTGAGGGGACGAATTCCGGTTGGATGCGGGCATGCCAGAGCTGCCGCTCCTTCGTGAAGCCGAGCTGCGGCAGTGGCGGCTCCCGGAGACTTTTGGCGTGCGGGTCGCGGCGCTGGCCACGGAGCGCGGAGGGGCGGCGAGTTGGGAAACCCGCGGCGGCATTTGCTCTTCGCCCGGTGTTCTGAGCCTGTTTGTTTTAGGGCTGGTCAACCCGGTCTTGCGCACGGTGTGCGCGCGCTGCGACCGGGTGCGGGTGGTCTGGTCGAGACGCCCACGGCCGGCACCCTGCGCCTGGTCACTGACCTGGACCCGGAGACCTTGAGCGCGGAACTGGTCGCCCGCGTCTATCGGCGCCGCTGGCAGATCGAGTGCTTCTTCCGCGGGGTCAGATGCGTGCTCGGCGGGCGGAAACAAGGGACGCACGTTCGGCAATACCGCGTCCACTTCGACCTTTGAGCGCCCCATGTCCGCCGGTCCGGCGGACACGTCGGCCGATTCACCTTCCCAACTCCCCAGCCGGGGGCGCACGGGAGGGAAGAAGCGTTCGACGCTCGCCAGCAGGCGGACTCGGGGGGCTTTGGCGAAGGAAACGGATTACCGGACGCCGATGACGGGAGGATGGCCGGCATTTGTGGGGACGAGCGTCTGACGGCGAAGTTGCCCGCAGGCGGCGGCGATGTCGTGACCCTTTTCCCGGCGAATGGTCGCGGGGATGCGCGCGGCTTCGAGGACGGCCATGAAGGCATCCTGCCGCGCTTCGCTCGGGCGCTGCCATTCCAGGCCTTCGACGATGTTGTAAGGAATGCAGTTCACCTTGGCCTTCACCTTGCGGGCCACGCGGACAAGCTCGGCGGCGTCTTCGATCCGGTCGTTCACGCCGTCGATCAGGATGTATTCGAAGGTCAGCCACTGCTTTTTCCGCTCGATGTAATAGGCGCAGGCCTCGAGGAGTGTGGCGACCGGGTATTTGCGGTTCACGGGCATGATTTGCGAGCGCACTTCATCGGTCGCGCCGTGGAGCGAGATCGCGAGGCGGACCTGGAGCGGCTGATCGGCCAGCAGCTTGATTTGCGGCGCGAGGCCGCTCGTGGAGATGGTGATGTGCCGCGCGCCGAGGCCGACACCCCACGGGGCATTGATGATCGCAATGGCGCGCATCAGGTTGACGAAATTCGCCAGCGGTTCGCCCATGCCCATGAAGACGATGTTGTTGATTCGCTCGCCGCACAGTTCCTCCACGCGCAGGATCTGATCCACGATCTCGCCGGGCTGGAGATTGCGGCTCCAGCCATCCAGTCCGCTCGCGCAGAACTTGCAGCCGTACGCGCAACCGACCTGCGTCGAGATGCACAGCGTGCGGCGGTCGCTGGCTTCGCCATAAAGCGCGGGCGACGCTGGAATCAGCACGGCCTCGATGAGCGCGCCGTCGTCGAGCTTGAAGAGATACTTCAGCGTGGTGTCGAGCGATCCGAGGGTGCGAATCGGATCAAGCCCGGAGAAACCAAACTCCGTGGCGAGTTGCTGCCGCAGGCCCGCGGGCAGGTCGCTCATCTCGGCAAAGGACTTCACCCGCTTCCCGTAAATCCATTGCATCACCTGCTTCGCTCGATAACCCGGCTGGCCGAGGGCCGCCAGCCGCTCGCTCAACTCTTCGAGCGTGAGCGATTTGATCAAGGGGCGCGGCGGCACGGTGGACATCGGCGCACCCTCGCCCACTTGCCGTCCCGCGCCAAGCGGCGACTCACGCCATCGCGCTTGCATCGGACCGATGCTCCCCTACTCTCCGTGCCCCGATTCTATGCCGAAGCCCTACGAAATTTTCGCCGCCCTCCCACCCGCTGTCGCCGAAGAGCTTTTTGCTTTCATCCACGAGAAGGAAAAGCCGCTCTACAAAGCGACCATCGACACTCTGGCCAAACAGCGGAAGCTGCGGCCCATCTTCGTCGAGCGAAAGCCGCGGGCCGAGCGGCACGCCTGGATGAAGGAGGTGCTCGGCCGGAAGATCAACGAAGCCGTCGCCGCGCATTTGCTGCAAATCTGGCTGGTCGGCGCACACTCCGAGCTGCTTTGCGATTTCCTCGACGGCCTCGGCATCGCGCACGACGACAACGGTACGATCGAGACGCTTCCCACCGCCCCAGCCAAAGCGGATCTCAGCAAGACCATCGACGCGCTTCTCATCACGCACGATCCCGCTGTGGTGGTCGTGTATCTCCACGCCTTCCAGGCGCTGGACGAAAACGGCTGGTCCACGCTCGCGGAGTTGCTCGTCGAAGATCCCCGGCTTCAGCTCGCCGCCCCGGCAGCAGCCTAAGGGACCGTGTAGATCGTCGGATGGGGTCCACGAAAAGCACGAAAGAACACGAAACGGATTTCGGATTTCGTGTCTTTTCGTGCCTTTCGTGGACCTCTCCAATCTTCCGTGTCACCTACGCGGCGCTGTGACCGCGCGACTGACGCGGCGGAAACCGGAGAAGCGGCGTGCCGTCGAGGCGCCTGGACATGTCGATCGGATCGCCGAGGCGAACTCCCGCCGGGTCCACCTGGTAGGACCAGACTTGGAACAGCGCGAGTGCCGCAGGACCGAAGAGGGTGGAGAACGCGCCATCGACCGCATCCAGTCCGCAGGCGATTTTCACCCGACCCATGCGCGGCACGTTGAAACGCGCGTCGAAAGTGTGCCAGCGATGCCCGATGTAGGCCTCCAGGTAAGCGTGGAAATCCATCGGTGTGCCCGGATCCTGATACGCCACATCCGGCACCAAACCGGTCACGTAACGCGTCGGAATATTGAAGCAGCGGTTGAGCGCCACAGCGCAGTGGGCGAAATCGCGGCAGACGCCGTAGCCCTGGTTAATGACTTCGCTGGCGGCCGTGTAGGGGCTGCCGGATGCGAAGCGATACTCGATGTTTGAATGCACCCAGTCGCAGATCGCCTGCACCCGCGGCAGCCCGTGGGTGATGTGCCCGAATCTTTGCTGGGCGAAAGCCATCAGCCGGTCGGAATCGCAGTAGCGGCTGGGCATCGTGTAGCGCAGCAACTCGGGTGACAGTTCGGAAACCTGCACCGGCAGATCGTACATCATGCCGTAGTTTTCCGGCACCGAGGGCACCGAAATGAAGGAATCATGCCGGACGGCGGTCCGCCCGGGAGGCAGGATCAGGCGGTGGATCACATTGCCGTGAGAATCCAAATACGTCTGCACCGGGACATTCGGGTAAAAACTGAGCTGTTCGCTGACGATCTTCTGCCACGAGTTGCTCTGCGGCTGGACGACGAGAATCATCGGCGTGTAGTTCTGGGCATCGTAGGCGAAGTCCAACCCGCAACGGATGGTGAGTTCGGGCGAAGGGTAGGGCATGGAAAAAGCGGTCATCGAAGCGATGGAAGTTGCGCGAAAAAGTCCTCGAAAAGGCTCGCGTAAATCCAATCGCGTTCCGGGTGATACTGGACGCCTACGCCCCAGGGATAATTCCGAATCCGCACCTGCTCGATGGTCGAGTCTTCCGCGTGCCACGCCTCGATCTCGAGCGCGTCCGCCACGCGGTTGAGCGCCTGATGGTGCGAGCTGTTCACCATCTCAAAGCGATGCCGCGCGCTCCCGTCGAACCGCAGCGGCTGCACGTTCTGGAACTTCATCTCCGGCAGATCATGGCCGCGGATGTCGAGATGCAGCGTACCGCCGAGCGCGACGTTCAGCACCTGCAAGCCTTTGCAGATGGCGAAGATGGGCAAGCCTCGTTCGTAAGCGTGCTGCACCGCCGCGAATTCCCACGCATCGCGCTCGGGCTCCGGCTCTTGTATGAGCGACACGTCCGCCGGCGGTTCGCGATGAAACTCCGCCGAAATGTCCGGTCCGCCGGTGACGAGCAGCCCATCCAGCGTGCTCAGATCGACCGGTGCGAGACGGGCGTTGCTCAGCGCGATCTCCGGATGCGGAGCTAAAAAGCGGGCAAAATTGTCGTCGTCGCTCTCCCTGATCCAGGAACCCAAGTGCGGCATGCGCCTATGTGCTCCCCCTGCCCCGGCACCGCAAGCGCTTCCACGTTTATCGACCAGTATTTTTCTTACAGGACGGGGCTTGCCATTTTTTCGCCAGCCGTTAGCAATGGCGCCCATGAAAAAAATCGAAGCCATTATCAAACCTTTCAAGATGGAGGATGTGAAGGAGGCATTGGCCGAAATTGGCATCGAAGGCATGACCGTCACAGAGGTGAAAGGCTTCGGCCGGCAGAAGGGTCACACGGAGATTTATCGGGGTAGCGAATACACCGTGGACTTCCTGCCCAAGGTCAAATTTGAACTCGTGCTGTCCGATGAGCGCGTCGCGAAAGCCGTGGACGCCATCGTGGGCGCCGCCAAGACCGGCAAAATCGGCGACGGCAAAGTGTTCATCCTCCCCATCGAAGACGCCATCCGCATCCGGACCGAAGAACGCGGCGAAGCCGCAGTTTAATCCCCATTCCTTTTTCGAAGGCAGCAGTTAGCCCGATCGTCGAGCGACTTCTGCCTTCGTTTTTGTACTTATGTCCCACTGGCTCGCCGCAATCATTCTCGGCATCATCGAAGGCATCACGGAGTTCATCCCCGTCTCCTCCACCGGCCATCTCCTCCTCGCCGAACAATTCCTGACGCTCGACGGGCAACCGCTGCACCAGACCTTCTTCGGCACGGAAGTCTTCAACGCCGTCATCCAATGCGGCGCCATGCTCGCCGCCCTGCCGCTCTTTTCGTCGCGCCTTGCGACCTTGAAGCGCTGGCGGGAACCGGAGCACTTCGGCTATTTCCTGAAAATGGGTGTGGCCTTTGCCATCACCGTGGCGGGTGCGCTGATCATGAAAAAAGCCGGGCTGCGCCTGCCGCATACCGTCCAACCCATCGCTCTCGCCCTGCTCATCGGCGGGGTGCTTTTTGTCGCGGTGGAATGGTGGCTGCGCGGACGACAGGTGACGACCGAAATCACCTGGACCCTCGCCGTCGCTTTCGGCCTCGCCCAACTCGTCGCCGTGGCCTTTCCCGGTTCTTCGCGTTCCGGCTGCACCATTCTCTTCGCTCTCATCCTCGGTCTCGGTCGCAGCGCGGCCACCGAATTTTCCTTCCTCCTCGGCGTGCCCACTCTTTGCGCCGCTGGCGCCAAGACAATGCTCGACGCCTTGAAGGCGAACGAAGTGATTCTTTGG
>Ga0335397_10008095_pt1 | contig 13261 bp, 12 predicted proteins | sample MAT04_FD_205740 | JGI IMG/M metagenome (GOLD analysis project Ga0335397, IMG submission 205740) | Freshwater microbial communities from Lake Fryxell liftoff mats and glacier meltwater in Antarctica - MAT-04 (spades assembly) (version 2) ...
AGCCAATGGCAAGCTCACGAGATACCCGTCGATACGCATTCCAAGCTCTCTATCAGCTTGATGCCCGCGGTCCGCAATCGGCCGAGCAGGTTCAGCAGTGGCTCGCTGAAACCGTCTCGCTGAACGATGATGAGCGCATGAAGATCTTCATGCTCGCCCTAGCTGCCTTTGAGCGGCGCTCAGCGGCCGATGGCGAGTTTCACCAGCTTGCGCCCACCTGGCCAGCGCATCGCCAGCCCGCGGTAGATCGCGCCATCCTGCGGCTCGCCCACTATGAGCTCTCGCAGGCGGATGGCGTTAAACGCGGCAAGCTGATTCTCAACGATGCCATTGAGCTATCCAAGGAATACAGCACCGATCGCTCTCCCGCCTTCGTCAACGGGCTGCTCGACAAAGTGCTGCAGCGCGTGAGGAGCGAGGCCGCGGCAGGCGCCGATTCGCCCTCCGCGGCTAATTCCCCCTCTGCACCCAGCGCATAGGTTGGTCTGCGCGTTCTATCATCGCCAGACATGATTACCCCTGCGTTCAGCACCGTTGCCTGCCCCAACTGGACCCTTGACAAGGTCGCCGCCAGCGCCAAATCCTTCGGATATTCAGGCGTCGAGCTGCGCACGTTTGGCGATGGCTCGCTGAAGTTCTCGTGCGACCCGGTGATGACCGGCGCCGAGAAGGTTCGCGCCATGTTCCGCGATGCAGGCATCTCGATTGTGTCGCTCGCCACCTCACTGAGTTTTCACCAAGCCATCGATCCACCAGTCATCGGCCACGCCATCTGCGATAACGAAGTGGCCATACGCGCTGCTCGCCGCGCCATCGACTTGGCCGCCAGCATCGAGTGCCCGCTCGTTCGCGTCTTTGGCTTTCAAGTCGCTGGCCCCGGTGGCCGCGTGAGCACCTCCGATCGCATCGCCGAGCGCCTCAAGCTCGTCGTGGACCATGCCCAGCACACAGGCGTGCGTGTGATGATCGAGACTGGTGGCGACTTCAACACCGCCGTCGAGATAATGGAGATCATCGACAAGGTGGGCGGCCCGCTGCTTGGTGTCTGCTACAACGCCCTGCTGGGCCAGCGCGAGGGTGAGTCTTCCGCCGCGGCAGTCAACGTGCTTGGCAATCGACTCTTTGCGCTGCGGCTGAAGAACGTCGTTGCGGGTCGGCCGGTGCTGCTTGATGAGCCAGGCGAGGGTGATGCCCGCGCGGCCTTTGCCGCGGTTGCCAGCACGGGGATCGACGTGCCAGCCATCTTTGAGTGGGACCGCGCTTGGATGCCCGAGATCGCCGAACCAGAGGCAGTGCTGCCGCAGATCGCAAAGCTCATGTTCTCATGGCTGAGCCCAGCCGGCAATATGGGCGCGCCCAACTCCGCTGATTCGCGCTCGGCGCGACTGCCCAGCGGCGTGCCCACCGGCTTCTCCACCGACCATCCCTCCTCTCACGCGCACGCCTGAGCCGGCTTTCGCTCTCCTATGCCCCGCGCGCCAGATCCTGCCGGGCCGCTGTGCGTCCCTGATGCCTTTGGCATCACGGCGATGGAGACTTCGGCCAAAGTTCTTGATCTCACGCGAGAGCTTGGTTTTGCGGCGGCGGGAATCTGCGCTGTGCAGGCGACCAGTTACGCTTCGGAATATGCTCGGTGGATCGCGCGTGGCGAGCATGGAGACATGCAATACCTTGCTGCTCAGGCGGAGAAGCGCATGGACCCGCGCCGCGAGCTTGCGGGGGCGCAGACGATGCTGATGGTTCTCGATCAGTACGCTGAGCGCGGGCACACCGATGCGCCGCTCGAGCCCCAGCATGGCCGCGTGGCCAGATATGCGCGAGGACGCGACTATCACACCACCGTCAAGACCCGGCTGCATCGACTGGCCGACACGCTGCGTGCGCGCTGGCCGGAACATCAGTTTCGCTCCTTCGCCGACTCTGCCCCGATTCTTGAGCGCGAGCATGCTGCCCGCGCTGGCCTTGGCTGGGTGGGCAAGCACACGCTGCTCATCAACCCGCGGCTGGGGAGTTACTTCGTGCTCGGCGGCATGCTCACCACCATGGACTGGCACCCGACGGCCGATGCAGCTGACAGCGGGCCTGCCGGGCCCTCGGGCACACCTTCGCTCGCGGCGGCTGCCAATATTGGCTGCGGCAGTTGCACACGCTGCATTGATGCCTGCCCCACGCAGGCCATTTCGCCTTATAGCGTCAATGCCGCCAAGTGCATCAGCTACCTCACCATCGAGCAGCTCGCGGCAACCGCAAGCGCCGATGGCGCAAAACTTGGCGACTGGCTTTACGGCTGCGATATCTGCCAGGAGGTTTGCCCGCACAACTCAGCCAGAGCGTGGCCTACGCCGCGCTATGCGGAACATGCCGAGCGCGTGGCGCAGCTCAATCTACAGGATGTTGCGGCTTGGACCGCCGCGGACAAGGCCAAGGTGGTTGAGGGCACGCCCATGCGCCGCACCAAGCTTGCCAAACTGCAGAGCACAGCGCACGCAATGCTCTCGGCGCAGGCAAGTGGGCCACACCCTGTGCGCGAGTAGAGTTGCGTTATGAGCGATACCTCAACATCAGGCAACGCAGGCAACCAAGCATGGAGTCAGACGGGCAGCCAAACAGGCCGCATCCGGACCAGACTGGCCGAGCTTGGGCTTTCCCTGCCGCCCCCCGTTACACCCGCGGGCAATTACGTGCCAGTAGTGATTACTGGCAACCTGCTCTTTATCGCCGGGCAGATACCCATGATCGCTGGCAAGCCGCAGTTTACAGGGCGAGTCGGCCATGAGGTAACGCTGGAGCAGGCGCGGCAATGTGCGCGCACGTGCGCGCTGAACGGCCTCGCCGCGGCGGAGCTGGCGCTTGGCTCGCTCGACCGTATTGAGCGCATCGTGCGGCTTGGCGTATTTGTGGCCTGTGAGCACACCTTTGGCGACCATCCGGAGGTGGCCAACGGCGCCAGTGACCTGCTGGGAGAGATTTTTGGCCCCGCGGGGCGGCATGTGCGCGCTGCGGTGGGCGCACCGTGTCTGCCGCGGCAGGTGCCCGTGGAGATTGAGTTTGTCATGCAGATTGTGCTGAGCTGAGCGGGGCTGGGCTGGGCCGGGTTGAGCTGGGCAAAGTTGGCTCTGGGATAGCCCCTTGGGTGGTGTGCTGCGCTGAGGCGCACAATGATGCATCATGCTGCGGCGAGTCTCGCTCGCAAACAAGTGCTTGCTCCTGTTCGGTGTTGCCGTGCTTGGCATTGTGGCTACATCGCTGCTCGTCGCGCTCATTCGCATGAATGCCATCATTGACGATGGCGAGCTGGCCTCTTTGCGGCAAGCTGCGATGGTTTGGCAGGCAGAGGCCAGGCGCGGGGCTGAAGCCGGGGGGCCTGCGGGCGACCCTGAGCCAAGTGCTGGCGAGGTCGGGCCGGTTCTCAGCGCGGAGTTTGAGCGAATCGGCCTGGGCGAGGTTGAACTGACGCGCCTGCGGGCCGACCAGATCGTGCCCTATCGCTTTCGGCCTGAGGCCAAGCAGCTGGTGGAGGCGGCCTGGACGCGTGGCAGCGTGGATCGCACGTTTGAGTCGTTCTCCGAATCCGAGTATGGCTTTACCGCGCGGCGCTACGCCATTGCCGTGGTGGTCCGCGGCTCAGAGAAAGAAGCCGGGACTGCTGCTTCGGCCGCTACTGGCCCGCTAGCGACGCCCAGCGTAACCCAAGCGACCCCCAACGGCGCACAAGTGGCACCGGTGCGCGCCATTGTTTATGGGGTGAGGACCTCGACCGCCGCGGCGACATCGCTCTGGCTTTCGCTGTTTTTTCTTGTCTCGGTGGGTGTCTTCGCGCTGGGGCTGGCGGTGCTGGTGTTTTATCTGATTACCAGCAAGATTATTCTTGAGCCAGTGCGGCAATTGCGGTTGACCGCAGAGGCGGTGCGCTCGGGCAACCTTGATTCGCGGTCGGAGATTGCCACGGGCGATGATTTCGAGGACCTTGCTGATGCGTTTAACGAGATGGTCGGTGCGTTGCAACTTGGACAGGTTCAGCTTCGGGCGATCAACAACTCGCTGGACGAGAAGATCAACCAGTTGGCCGAGAGGAACCTGACGCTTTACGAGGCGGCCAAGATCAAGGGCGAGTTCCTCGCCAATGTATCTCACGAGCTGCGCACGCCGCTCAACAGCATTCTGGGCTTTGCCGAACTGCTTGAGGATCAGGCGCAGCGCGAACAGGACTCAGGAGAGGATTCGAGCAAGCTGGCGCGACGCAAGCGGTATGTTGACAACATCCTGTCCGCTGGTCGCTCGCTGCTTGAGCTCATTACTGGGCTGCTGGAGATGGCCAAGGTGGAGGCAGGCAAGGCCGAGCTGCGCGTGTTGCGCTTTGAGGCAAGCGATCTGTGCGAGCAGTTAATTGCGATGATGCGGCCCGCCGCGGATAAGCGCGGCGTGGAGCTGACGCTGGAGGTGGCGGAGAATCTGCCGACCATGATGACCGATCGTGGCAAGCTGCAGCAGGTGATCTTCAACCTGCTTGCGAACGCGGTGAAATTCACCGGCGACATGGCTGATGAGCTGCGCAGCAAGCAGCAGCAGCGCGCGGCAGAAGCAGAGCTGATGGGCGCGCCGCCCTTGCTTGAGCAACTGCCTGCGGCCAAGGTGACGCTGCGGGCTGAGAACCTCATCGCCCGCGACCCGGCAACCGGTCAGACGGAAGACCGCATTCGCTTTTCGGTGCTCGACACCGGGCCTGGCATCGCGGCGGAAGATCAGGCGAAAATCTTCGAGAAGTTCACGCAGTTGGACAGTGGCTATGGACGCAAACATGCTGGCACGGGGCTCGGCCTGGCCATCTGCAAAGAACTGAGTGGTCTGCTGCAAGGTGAGATGATGATTGAGTCGGCCGTCAACCGCGGCTCGATGTTCTCGGTGGTGGTGCCAGTGACGATTAATCCCGGGCAGGCAGCGGAGGCAAAGTTGGAGCTTGCGTTTAGGGGGAGCTTGAAGGGGTAACGGATGGGGAGTGTTAAGTGAGGAAGTGCGGGGTTGATGGTGAGCTTGACGGAGTGGGTGTCGACGGCCCCGTTGACGACCGGCACCCCAGCACAAGGTAGTGCAGAGCGCACATCCGCATCTGCGATCACTCAGCCGCCTGTTGGCTTTGGGTTCCCGTTAGAAAAATGTGGCCACTTCGCCGCTTGGCGAGCTGATCCCATTTCCCCCAGTTTCACCTTTGCACATTCTTGACTCTTTCGGTGGTGCGGCGAGGTGGGGTCCTTTCTAGTCTCACCACTGTTCTGAAGCACCCTTCACGCGTATCTGGAGAGATTCGAGATGTCACTGTCATTCACTTCGTCCAAGGTCACCGCTGCCGCGGCCATGCTGCTTGTCACCCTCGCTGGGGCGAGCAGTGCCAGCGCACAGCGCCCGGCATCATCCACGATCGGCGGCCAGAGCATCTTCGGCGGCAGCTACAACATCGATATCTACCGTGTCGGCACGGATTTTTCGGCAAACCCAGGCACCGGCGTTCAGCTTGAGCCGGAGGGCATGGTGTTTCACAACGGCGTGCTTTACGTTTCGGGAGATGGCGGCGCCACGGAGACCAATGGTTTTCTTGCTTCATACGCGGGCGGCAACCTTGGATTTTTGCCTTCGGTCATCGGTCCCTTCATTTCGGCCAATGCTGCTGGCACTTTGGGGCGTTTCGGCGGCGAAGGCATCACCATCAACACCCGTGGCGCGGGCTACGGATCTTTTGGCGGCACTACCCCAAACATTGCATCGATTGACAACGTCATCAGCGGTGTTGGCCGCCAGCTTGCCGTAATGAACCTGACGGGCATTTCGGTTCAAAATCAGCAAAACGGCTTCGTCAATGCTGATGACATCACCTTTGTCTTGGGCACGAACGCATCCGATGATCGTTTTGCGATCATCAATGCCGCAAGTGCGCCCGTTCTGCGTTATTACTCGACTGGCAGCACGCCAACGCTGCTGGCGGGCGGTTTTGCTTTGCCTTTGGGCGCGAAGGGCCTGCTGCATCTGAGTGCGGTTGATGCTGCCAAGTTCTCCGCATTGGCCACCGGCGAGGCCTTTCTCGTTGCGTCCAGCCCGGAGGGCGCTTTGACAACAAATCGTCTAACGCTGTACGCCATGGATGGCACCCTCTTGGTTGAGAGCATGCTGCCCACCGGCTTGGGTGCGGGGCGGCTCGGCAACATAGAGGCGATCGCCTTTGACTCGGTCACCAATCGCCTGTTCATTGGTGATGAGGCCGGAGCCAACAGCCAGATCGCAGTGCTCACCATCCCCTCGCCAGCTGGCGCGGCCATGGTCGCGATGGCTGGTCTGATGATCGCCCGCCGCCGTCGTAGCTAAGTTCGGTTCGGCTTTAGTTTAAGCAATCTTTACTGAACGTTCATCGGCAATCGGTGCGCTGAAAGGCGCACGGCTGCTATTTTCCCGGTCGAGTCCTTGGCGGCCGAGACTGGACTGGGCCGGCGGCCGTTTTGGGGATTCGCTTTTCGGTTGCAGATTCTCTATGGCCACTCATTTTGCTGCGGGCATACTGGTTGGTGGACTGGCGATCGTCATTGGGATGGTGGCGCTGCGAGATGCCGCGCCTGCAATGGCGAAGCCGATGCTCCCCGTGAAATCGATCACCGCCGCGCATGCGGAGGTCGTGGCCAGTGCGGAGACCGAGCCGGTCCCCTCCGTTGATGATGCGGCCGATGATGCAGCCATCTGGGTTCACCCGACGGATGCCAGCAAGAGTCTGATCTTGGCAACCGACAAGCAGAACGGCGTGTTCGTCTACACGCTCTCGGGCAAGCAGCAACAGACCATTGCGGCCGGCCGGCTCAACAACATCGACCTGCGGCAGGATGTGGGCGGGCTGGCGGGCGCGGGTGAGGCAATCGCCATCGCGACCAACCGCACCAGCAAGACGATCGATCTGTTTGTGATTGATGCGGCTGGCGTAATCAGGACCGCGGGTAAGCTGGCATCGGGCTTTGATGATCCTTACGGCGCATCATTGTACAAAAATCCGCGTTCCGGGCAGCTTTTCGCCTTTGCGTGTGACAAAGGCGGGCTGGTGCGGCAGTGGGAGATTACCAGCGAAAGCGGACGACTTGCAGGGCGCGAGGTGCGTTCGTTTCATGTTGGCGCTCAGGCCGAGGGCATGGTCTGCGATGATGAGGCGGGCATCTTTTATATCGGTGAGGAGGGTGCGGGCGTGTGGGCCTATGCGGCCGATGCCTCTTTGCCTGCCGGGGAGCAGACACGCAAGTTGGTCATCGCCGGGGCGCCGCATGGACTGCTCGCGGCGGATGTTGAGGGGCTTGCCATCGCGCGGGCCCAAGGTGAGCAACCCATGCTGGTGGTGTCATCACAAGGTAACTCGTCGTTCCACTTTCACGAGCTTGGCGGGGCGTATGGGCATCGCGGCTCAATCGTCGTGAAGGCCACCATCGGAAGCTCTGCTGCCGATGGGGGTGCGGTGCAGGAGACTGATGGCATTGAGGTGCTGGCCGCGCCGCTAGGGCCGGCCTTCCCCGGTGGCGTAATGGTGGTGCAGGACGGCAAGAACGCGCCGATGGCGCAGAACTTCAAGCTGATTGATTTTCGGCTGGTGCTCGCAGCGCTGAAGCCCGCGACCGCAAGCCCTGCCTCGACAAAGACGACAACCGGGGGTGGCAAGTGAGGTGCAAAGCGAAGACCCAACTTGCAAACGCTGGCCGCCGCGGCTTTACACTGATCGAGCTGTTGGTGGTGATTGCGGTGATCGCGCTTCTGGTAGGTATCTTGCTCCCCTCGCTGGTCGGTGCGCGCGAAACGGCCCGCATGACCAAGTGTACAAGCAATCTGCGGCAACTGGCCATCGCGGCGGGCAGCTACTCCAATGAGCAAAAAGGGTATTTCTCCAGCGGCACGTGGGATAATCGCTCGCTGCGCTCATGGGGCGCGCTCGATAAGGCCGGTTGGGTTGCCGATTACAATAATGGCGGGCACTGCATACCCGCACAGTTGATGTGTCCATCCAGCCCGGCGCTCAGCAGCAAGGTGCTCTCGCCATCGGTACTTGCCAGTGAAATGCCATGGGAGCCGGTGGGCAATGAACGTGTGGCGGAACTCATCAACAAGGGTTACAACACCAACTACTGCCAGTCGTGGTACATGGCCAATACCGACCCGCTGTCGGTGACGAGCCAAGCCCGCGATCTGGAGCGCCGTTCGCTGACGAGAGGGCCGCTGCGCGATTCGATGATTCGCAATGCGGCAACCTCGACTGTGCCGCTGTTTGGAGATGGTGCAGTCAAGATGGGAGATCTTGGCGAGTACGTTCAGGGCCCGGAGGGGCCTCTGCCGGGAGCCAAGGGCACATCGGACGGGCCAAGCTCATTTGCGCGAAACGGATCGGGCCCCTCGGTGATTGGCCGCCAAAACTATGAGGATTTCGGCGCCGTCCATCTCAAGGGCTCGTACATTGCGAGCAACGCGATCAACCACAACAAGTTCACCGGCACGTTCGTCTTCGCCGATGCTTCGGCAAAATCGTTCAATGATTCGGCCAAGCGTGATGGACGCTTTGGTGGAGCGATGGGTGAGAAGAACGGCTGGCGCATCTGGCTGTATGACGAACTGGAGGGCCAGGTTTACGGCGGATACCTCTCGCTGCCGGGCGTCTCATTTTAACTGATATTGCACATATTAAACTTTTTTGGAGAGAGACCGATGAGCAAGACCTCACGTTGCGCGATTCTGATGGCCGCCGCGGCAGCCGCGATAAGTGTTTCAGCACCGACAGTTGCTGCCCAGAGCAGCATTACGCTGTTTGGTCAGGCCTATTCGGTGCAGCGCTTCAACTATGCCGAGCAGGTGCAGTGGCCCAGCGTGCTGTTTGCCAATGAGACCTTGCAGCTTGTGGAAGTCGAGGGCGCGTGCTACGCGGGCGGCAACAGGCTCTTCGCATCATCAGAGGCAATGAGCGAAGTCTTCCCCGGTGAGAAGAAGAATCATGTCGTGGCGATTAACCTGATCGAGAGCAATGGTCAGATCACCGGCATCGCCTATGCGGGCACGATCGTCGTCAACGACTTCTCGACTGATGGCTACGAGCTTTCGCCCTCGGGCCTGACGATCAATACTGGCAGCGTTGGCATCGGCGCAGGCGGCAACCTGATTGTTGGCAGCAGTGAAGATAACCTGCGCGCGTACTCGCTTAGCGCAAGCACTCTTGGCCAGCCCCTCGCCGTGCAGTTTGGGCAGATTTGCCAGCCGAGCGCGGCATCGTGTGCTCTCGATCTGTCCGGTGTGCTCTCTGATGTTGAAGATGTCACTTACGCGCCCGGCGCAGGTGGCATTGGCGCGGTCTTCGTGCTGAGTCAGGAGTTTCCTGATCGTGTCCTGCGACTCAACGACGATGGCACCGTGGACAACGCCGGTTCGTTCAATGTCGGCGGCGACATCGCCAATCCGCCTGCAGCGAACCCCAACCCTACTCCCAAGGGCTTGAGCTATCTTGCCGACTCGCCAGCTTTCCCCGCGATGATTCGCCGCCCCGGTGGTACGCTGATCGTGGGCCTTGATGATGATGGTCCTGGCCTGCAGGTCTTCGATCTCTCTGGCAACTTGCTCGCGTACGAGTCGCTCACTGCCGATGGCACGCCGGGCGGTACGTCGCTGTTGCCCCTTGGAAACTGTGCCGAGCAGTTAATCATTGAGTCGCTGGCTTCTGACCCCGCCACGGGACGCCTCTTCCTGTTCAATCAGGGTGATGGGCTGACGTGCAATGAGCTGCTGATTCTGACGCCCGTCGCCGCGGCGTGCTCGATCGCCGACCTCGTCGGTGGTGATGGCAACCCGCCCGCCGATAGCAGTGTCGATGGCAACGATTTCCAGGCATTCTTGAACGCATTTGCCGCAGGTGCTGTTCTTGCCGACATTGTTGGTGGCGATGGCAACCCGCCCGCCGATAGCAGCGTCGATGGCAACGATTTCCAAGCATTCCTAAACGCATTTGCCGCGGGCTGCTGAATCTGATGCCGGGCGCCCTGTTTAATCGCGGGCGTACGCTGGAGAAGTATGGAGTCACCAGCGAGCCCAACTGATGCACCAAGTCGTGCGGTCGAAGCCGCGGCACCCGTGCTGCGTCCGCAGATTGCAAGCATGCTCACACCCGCGCTGGTGCTGGAGCGCCTTGAGCGTGAGGCGCGGCGCGGCAAGCTGCCGGGGTTCGAGCGAGCTGGCACAAGCGGCTTTGTCATTGATGCCGATGCCATGCCGTTTGAGGGTCGCGTTTGCGGAACCATCGCGGGCACCGCTTCAGGCAGTATTGTCAGCATGGCCGTCTCGCTCAAGCCCGCGATGCCGTGGGGATTTTTTGTGGTGCTGGTGCTGGCTGCCTGGCCGGGCGTGCTGCTGACCGAGTCCTTCTTGCGGGCGGCGCTGCCGGGGTGGGGCTGGCTGCACACCACCACGTGGTACTGGTACTTCCCGCTCGCGGTGGTCTCCATTCCGCTGGCGATGATTCCTGCGGTGCGGCGGAGCAAAGCTGGCGCGGCTGCCAGTGGGGCGGCAGTCTCCCAGCATGTTGCCAGCATGCTTAAGCAGGCATGAGCGAAAACCCGCGGAAAGGGTTCGTCAACTTGGTGAGGTACATTTACCCATGGCGGCACAAGTCAGCATCATGTCGGACAATGGGCGTGATGCCAATGGCAACTTGCAATGGTTCGATGCGCACCTAGACCTTGCGATGCTGGCAATGCTGGGTCGCAACATGCGTGGCCCCGCGGCGAGCGCTGGCGGGCCCGATCTCCCCGCATCCATCACCCTCACCGAACTTGCCCGCGGCGGTGTAAACCGCACTTTGGCGACGATTTTTACCGAAACGGGAGGGTCTGACCGGCGGATCGGCTACCCGCATGGAGATGGCCAGGCCGCATTCGTGGCGGGATGCAAGCAGTTGCAGGTGTATCGCCAGTGGCAGGTTGAGGGCGCGATGGCCGTGGGGAGCGGCGCCTCGGGTCTGCGGGCCGGATTGCTGATCGAAGGGGCAGATGTAATCGCTCAGCCGGAGGACCTGGCTTGGTGGGCCAGTTACGGCGTGGTGGCGGTTGGCATGGCCTGGTGGCATGCCTCGCGGTATGCCGGGGGCAATGGCACGCCGCGGGATGATGCCCGCGCGGGTCTGAGCGCGCTTGGGGTGCGGTTGGGCCAGGAAATCGATCGGCTGGGGCTGGTACACGATGCCTCGCACCTTGCGGACCGGGCCTTCGATGAGCTTTACGAGAAGGCGGGGGGCATGGTGGTTGCCTCGCACAGCAACTGCCGCGGGCTGATGGGCGATGCGGCCAATCAGCGGCATGTGACCGATGCGCAGATTCGGGCGATCTGTGCGCGCGGGGGAGTGGTGGGATTAAATCTCTATTCTCGGTTTTTGGATCGGTCGTGTGAGACGGGTGGGCGCACCGCGGTGGAGCGGGCTCTGGACCATGTAGAGCATGTGTGCATGCTGGCCGGCTCGCACGAGCACGTAGGGTTGGGTACGGATGCAGATGGCGGCTTCAGCGCAGCACGCCTGCCACAGGGCATTGATGGCCCTGCGGACTATGCGCGCCTGGCAGAGGGCTTGGCCGCTCGGGGGTGGAGCGACGAGCAAATTGGTGGGTTCGTGCGCGGCAACTGGCTGCGGATTTTTCCGATGCTGTCCTGATGGGGCGAGCGGGTGAAAAGCGACTCAGGCCGCGCGATTCTCCCAGTGGCGCGGGCGGATGCGGCTGGGGGCATCGGGCCGCTCCTTCCAATCCTCGGCATTGCGCACCTCAAACTCGCTGTCGCAGGTTTTGCGATAGCCAAGCAGACGAATGACCTCGAGCACATCGGTCCAGGCCGGAAAGGCCTTGTCATTGGCCCGCTTGAAAGCATCGATCGCCATGACAAAGAGGAGCTGTTCTTTGTTGAAGTCGCCCTCCTCGGCCGAGCGATTGAAATCAGAGAGGCGGCGGCCGGCTCCGCGCCGGCGATCCCAGCTTGCGGTGTCGTCCATGGCCGCGGATGCGGGTGGCGAGCCGTCGCTAGCAAGCCGCGCGGCGGCCTCGCGGCGGCAGGCAATGCCTGAGCGGCGATCAACGACATTCTGAGCCGACCATGCAAGCGGCGGCACGGCCGTGCGGCGGTCCGCAGAGTTGGATGAGGGCAACGGGGAGGATGGATCGGCTGCGCTCACAATGAAACTCCTGCGCGATGGCGAAGGGAGCAGTCACGCGGCAGGCGGGAGCGTCAAAGCCCCGCCATCAAACTTCGCTCGGCTTATTCCTCGTCATCGTCATCGTCATCATCGTCAAAGCCGCTCTCAAACTCCTCTTCTCCTTCGGTTTCTTCATCAGTTTCCGGCTCGGCCTCGGAAAACTCGTCATCTTCCTCATCATCGTCATCATCGTCATCATCGTCATCATCGTCGAGGTCGTCTTCGTCATCATCCTCATCATCGAGATCATCATCGTCATCGGTGAGGTCATCGCCTTCGGGCGCATCATCGCCGGCCGGGCGCTTGGCGGCCAGCGGGCCTTCGATGAGCGTCAGATCTTCGCCATCGGTAAGGGTGCCGATGGTCAGGGGCAAGTGATGCTGCTCTGCAGTCATGCTGCCGGCGAGCGAGGAGGAACGGACGAACTGTCGAACAAGCGTGCTGGCCATGAAATCCTCGTGCTACCTGTGCGGGTTGGTCGGTGGATCAATCATTCGGCGAACGAATACGGGCTGCCAATCGGCTATCGGCATGGCGGGCGTGGAGGGTCGTCTCCAGAACCATGTCGATTTCCTACCGCCCCTTGTATGCCGGACAGTCGAGCCGGGGCAAGTGGGGTGGGGCTGCTTCACGCAGGGCTGAAAAAGGCGGGGCTGGACCGGAGACGGTATGAGATGGCACTTGGGCGGCGGCCAAGTGTGAACCGCCGGTGAATGGCCGCTAATATGCCGCCGTGACCGAAGCCGAAGTTCGACGCAAGAACGCGGCTACGCCAAAATTGATGTCTATCGAGCCCTCCCCCCAGCGTGAAGAACAACTGCAACCCATGGCCGGGGTGCTCGCGTTCGTCTTTCCGGGGCTCGGCCATGCCTATCTGGGGCAGATGAGGCGCGGCGTGTTCATCAGCGTTGGGGTGCTCGGCCTCTTCTTCGGCGGCCTGCTGGTAGCGGGTTTGTCGGCGGTTGACTCAGGGCTTTACTTCGCTAACCGGGCCCGCGCGATTTCGGGCAAGCCGCCGCACATCAGTGAAGGTGG
>Ga0335397_10008096_pt1 | contig 13260 bp, 4 predicted proteins | sample MAT04_FD_205740 | JGI IMG/M metagenome (GOLD analysis project Ga0335397, IMG submission 205740) | Freshwater microbial communities from Lake Fryxell liftoff mats and glacier meltwater in Antarctica - MAT-04 (spades assembly) (version 2) ...
ATGGCCGACCTGGCCGCACGCCACAGCATCGACATCAGTTGAAACCAGGCCGAACGCGCGTTATCGGTCGCGGGAAGCGAGTCGACTCGCTAAACGAGCCACCACCAAGGCACACCAATAATGCCGGATCAAGTGCGGCCTGACGGTCGTTTCGGCGCCACGATTATCGAGCACTGCACTGGGGCCGTGTTGCAGCGCGAGTTCCTGCGGCGCCACCGGGTTACGGTGCGGGTGTTATCGAGTGCCCTCCCCCGGCATCTGTGTGCCGTTCGCCGTTGGGCGGAACTGCATACTGCGAAGTAGGTCGACGCCGCTGAATCACTCGCGCAGGGTCGCCAGCGATCGGCGCGTGCGGTGGCCCGGCTAGGGCATCTCAACACTTTGTCTGGAAGTCCCTCCTTCGGAACCTGCGAGACGTCGTACAAGGCGTATGCGAGTTCGGCACCTGTGCGATGCTGGAGGATGACTCCACGCATTGCGGTGATCGGGATCGCCCTGGCGGTCGGTCTAGCGGCCTGCGGTGGTGGGGGAGGCAGCGACTCTGCGTCGCCGAGTGCACCGGCAGATTCGTCGCCGAGTGCGACCTCCACCGACGCCCTGCTGATCGAACCCGGGCCGCTGCCGGTGCCCGAGGAGGTGGCTGCGGAGTCGGTGACCGCCGTGTTGCTGGCGTCGAGCGGCTTCGAGATCGACGCCGACCTGGTCGCCGCGACCGAAGCGGTGGAAGCCGATCTCCTCGCCAAGGCGATCGCGGCGATCGGACCGCAGGGCATCCGGCGGCCCACCCAGGTGATTGCGACCGGTGGGGGTATGTCGGCGGTCGGACTTGTCATCGACCTCGTGAGTCGGATCACGGCGGGGCCGCAGCAACCGTTCTCCACGAACCTCGAGTCCACGACGAGCTCGTCGTCGGGCGGAACCATCAAGATGAGTGGGAAGGTCGGTGCCGACGGCGCCGGCTCGACGAGCACCGAGATCAACATCGAGGCGAAGGTCGAGACGCAGGACGGTGGGACTGTGTCCGAACGAATCACGGGGAGCGTGTCGGGGCCGGTGTGCCCGGACGAATTCGGCCTCCTCGATGTGGAGGTCAGCGGCGAGATGGAGGTGACCGGATCCGGACCCGAACGGTCGCGCCACACGTTCAAGGGAACGGTGAGCGCGACCTTCGACGACAACGGCGAGATGGTAGGTATCGACATCGAACTGAACGTGCAGTCGGATCGGACCGATGCCGACGGCAGGGCAGCGTTCGTGGACATGACCTACGGCACTGAGCTGACCAACGTCTTCGGCGGTGGAAAGACCACCGAGACGGCGCGCGAGCCACAGGTCAATCGCGCCTCTCAATCGGTTACGTCGGGCGCACAGCAGGCCGACCGCGACATGGTCGCGAATGGTCGCGACGCGGCGCTCAAGTTCGTATTCACCGCGCTCGCGTCTCGCCGCAGTTCCATCCAGAACAACGGGTGTGTCGTCGTGGTCGCCGAGTCGCCGGGCACCGTCGGCCCGAAGCAGGTGGTGCCGATCGACGTGAAGACCCGTCACGTGGTCGAAGAGGTCGAACTCGACAAGCGAATCGAGGCCACCCTCAGCGGCGAGGGTTCGATCGATCCGACGTCGTTGCCGAAGACGCCGGAGAAGATCAACTACACCGCCGGCGAGAAGGGCGGCGACACCGGCACCCTGTCGCTCGTCTCCCGATCCCGTCGCGGCATCGGGAACACGACGCTCACGATCAAGGTCGCCGACAGGTACCGCGTGGACGCGCCGGCGGGCGTGCTCCGCCTCCAAGGCCCGGTGTGCTCGCTCGACTCGCCGTTCACGCTGTCGGTTGTCGGCGAGATCAACGGCACCCTGACGTTCACACCGACGGGGCCCGGCGGTGGCACCTATGCAGGGAGCGCGGACCTCGGCCGCGGGTCGATGACCTGGGCCGGTGGCTACACCGTGACGGGCCGCGACACCGAGTCGCCGAGCATCGACGCCGACGAAGGCACCACCAAGCTCGTCGGCCCGATCTCGATCGACGCACCGAGCTTCTGGGCAGGCACCGGCCCCGACTTCCCCTTGATCCCCGACGCTGCCGCGTGTCCGTGATCCCAAGGTCGGTGCTGTCGGACGATGCGGGTCAAGCCGATCGATCTCCGACCGTTCCGAATTTCAGTGGCCGCACAGCTCAGCCTCCGTTTGGTCACAGGCGCTCGGTGCCCTGTCTGTGAGGCTGAGGTGAGACACCGTTGATGCCGGTGCTCACTCTGCTGCGGGGCACCTATGAGGAACCCTGGCCACGTTCGGTGAGGGTTGTCACCGGTATGGGCGCGTCCACGTGATCGTGTAGCGGAAGAAGGGAACTCGTTCGAACGCGGCACCAGGTAATGCCTCGATCGAAGCTTGCCGTGTCTCCGCGTAGGTCATGGCGGGCGGCCAGACTTGCGGTGCGGTGGTGTGCCACACATCCTTGAAGAACGTGTGGCGACGGACGGCGATGCTGTCGACGGCATCTCGCGCCCAGTCGCCCGCCGAATGCCTTCTGGCGAGACCAACCGCAAGCAGCAAACCGCCTGGACGGACGAACCGACTGAGTTGAACGAGCGCTCTTCCTTGGTCGACGTGATGGAGCACCGCCACAGCGGTGACGACGTCGAACGAATCCTCCTCGATCTCACCGGCGAATAAATCTCCGACGACGTAGTCGATGTCATCGCCCGCCTGCCGAGCCTGTTCGATGCTTGACGCATCGGTATCGAGCCCCATCACGGAGGGCACCCGCTTCCTCAGCCGCCGTGAGGTCTCCCCTTCGCCACACCCACATCGAGGCCCCGCATCGCTCCGGTGGGAACGATTTCGAGCAGCCCCTCGAACGCATGGAGATTCGAGTTCCAGCGTTCGGCTGTCATCCCGCTCAGTATGGTTCTTGAGACTGTCAGATCGCTGCTGCTCGGGATTATCGGGTACCACGCTTGGGCCGAACTCAGTCACCCACCGAGGCGGCGTCGCAGTGATTATGCGTGCCGATACAGAGGCGATTCTGACCAGAATCATGCGTTAACTCCGCACGATGGGTGTCGAGTCGCACTCAGGCGCAATCGTCGCTGGCTGCTAACCCAGCCTGTTCAGTAGTGGTTGGGGGTTGAGGGATCCGCGTCCGCGAAAACGCCCTTGCGGTTTGGGAAACTGGTGCTGTCGAAGGCGACCGGTGACCAAGCCGAAAGGGCACTTTCATGGTGAAGAATAGCAAGCGTCGAGGCCGGGTGGAGATGACTGGTGGCGGCAGCGGTTTGGTGAACCATGCCGGGGCCCGGCTGCTCGCGGATGTGGCTGATCGGCTGGGTCTCACGGCTGGGCTGTCGGCGGCGATGGCACCAACAAAGCAGCGCCGGCGGGGCCATGATCGTGGCGGGGTGCTCGTCGACTTGGCGGTCGCGATCGCTGATGGTGCCACGACGATCTCGGACCTCGCGGTGCTGCGAAATCAGCCGGAGTTGTTCGGTGAGGTCGCGTCGCATGCCACTGCGTGGCGCACCCTTCAAGCAATCGACGACGACACCCTGATCAGGATCCGCGCTGCTCGCGCTGATGCTCGCCGTCGGGCGTGGGCCGCTGGTGCGGATCCGGGGTTCTATGTGATCGACATCGACGGCACCCTCGTCAACTCGCACTCCGAGAAGGAGTCCGCAACACCGAACTACAAGAAACGGTTCGGGTTCTACCCGATCGTCAGTTTCTTGGACGCCACCGGCGAAGCACTTGCCTGCCTGCTTCGTGCGGGTAACGCCGGATCGAACACCGCAGTCGACAACATTCAAGTTCTCGACGACTCACTCGCGCAGCTGCCCATCGAGCCCACCGAGGTCGAGATCATCGCGCGTACTGACGCAGCTGGCATGACCCACAAATATCTCGACGCCTGCCGCGAACGCAAGGTGCGGTTCATCTCCGGACACGAACTCTCCGCCAACATCGCCGCCGTGCTTGTCACCTTGCCCCAACAACGTTGGCAGCCCGCAATCTCAACTGACGGCTCCGACTGGCGCGACTACGCCCACGTCACCGAGATCACCGACCTCGTCGACCTCACCGGCTGGCCCGAAGGCACCCGGATGATCGCCCGCAAAGAACCCTGCCACCCCGGCGCACAACTCACCTTCACCGACATCGACGGGCACCGCTACCAGGTGTGCATCACCGACCTCGCCGACGGCGACGTTGCCTACCTCGAAGCGCTCTACCGCGGCCGCGGACGCGCCGAACGCCAGATCGCCGACCTCAAAGACACCGGACTCACGAACCTGCCCTCGCACAGCTTCGCGATCAACCAGGCCTGGACCGAGACCTGCCTCATCGCCCACGACCTGTTCGCCTGGACCCGGCTCCTCGGACTCGAACCCCAACAATCACCCGGCGATGACCTCACCCGCGCGGAACCGAAACGGTTGCGCTACTGCCTGCTCCACACCGCCGGCACCATCGCCACCACCGGCCGACGCCGCTACTGCCGCCTCGCTGACACCTGGCCCTGGACCCGCCAGCTCATCGCGGCGTTCGAGCGCATCCACCGTCTTCCCCAGCTCTGCTGACACCACAGCTCGCGGTCCACCGGAAGCCGCCACACACCACCAATCCCGGCGAACCAACACCACCCCCACCGCTCACCCCGCACGCCCCGAAACCAGCCACACCACCCCGACCACCCAGCCGACCCAACCCGGCCTCACCCGCCCGGCCTACTGCACAACCTGGGCTAATGAGGCCACGGATGGTCCTGGATCAGCCATCGCTTCCCGTCGAATGCACAGGCGCGTGGCATAGCCCCACCGTCGATGAGCATCTCGACAAGGTCCGCCGGGCTGAAAATCTGCTTGAAGTCGGGCTCGGGCAAGACCAGCGCTTTCTCATTGCGAACGATCGACCGTGCAACTCGAGTAGACCCTGGCCCACTCGCGAGTCTGCCGCACTCGGTACGACGGATTTCTGTGCCGTGGGCTGTCCGGAGGCGAATTGTGGCCGTAGGTGCTGTGTGATACTAGCGAGATGCTGCACCGACCAAAGTCCCGGCTGTTGGTTGGGTTCCTCGCAGCTGTTCTTGCCCTTCCAGTCGCAGTAAGCGTCGATCGTGGAAGCTTCCGCGAAGCGGTTGCGGTGGCACCGGAAGGGCCTTTACTGATCGACACGGGGAGCTTCCAGGTCCAGAGGTTGGCGCGAACCTCACCTAGTGGCCAGTGGCTTGTCGCGAGGGCACACACCGGTTCGCCTTCGACAGCAAACACCTATCGGTCGAGCGATGGACAATCATGGGAGAGCATTCCGTTCGGCGGGGGATTGAACGGCGCCGGTGATGTGACGATCGACGACGCAGGTGTGTTGTACGCCGCCACCCACCGATCGAATGTCAATTCTTACTTCGCCTCGTTGTGGCGCTACGACGGTTCGTGGACGCGCGTCGCAGAAGGCTCCGGACGTCAGTACCAACAGGCGAACGCCGTGGCGGTGTCTTCGTCGCTGCAAGCGGTCGTGCAGAACAACGGTGCGTCGGCCGCCACGCTCCTTGCAAAGTCGCCGTCGGCGACTTCGTTCGCAGTGCAGTTGCCACTACCGGCGAACTCGACGTGGCAGCTCTCGGTAGTCGGTGATCGGGCCTTTCTGGTCGGCTCAGTGACCACCGTGATGTATCAGTTGGGCGATTCGGTGCTAACTACCCCGGTAGGTGAACTGCCGACCGGCAACGCACAGATCATCGCTGCGCCGGGTTCGACGATGGACCTTATAGCGGTCAGCGTGTTGGCCGGCACCTCCGTGAGGGTGTGGACGTCGAGTGATAACGGCTCCAGTTGGGTCGAGACTGCGACAACACCCCAGAGCATCCGGGGTGGGGTCAGCTTGGCGCAGCCGCAGCTAACGACCACTGGTCAGGTTCAGTTGGTCGGGTTCGGATTAGAGGGGTCGAGCAAGTTCGTCTACCGGGAGCGCATGGATCCGCTCACCGGCGCATGGTCGGGTGTCGAGCGAGTCGAGGTCGCCACATCCGCTACTGGACTGGTTGCCTGGCCCGGACTGTCACTGCCTAGCGCAGGATCCAACAGTCCTTTCATGGGACTTGTGCACGGCGCCAATCCTTACCAGTTTCGAGGGATTCCCCAAGACTGGGAGGCAGATGCACCCAGTGCGTTCCCGTCACCATCGCAAGGCGGTGTCGGTTTCGAACTGAGTGGGAATGTGCCGAAACAGCAGGTATGGGCAGCGAACGGCCAGTGGCGGGTAGTCGTTGACCGGCCAACGAACCGGCCGACATCCTTGTGGCGTTCTCGTAACGGTGCCGATTGGGACCTGATCACGGTTCCCCCGATCTTCAGTTACTCGGACCCGGTCGCCATCCGCGACGACGGCACGATCTTCGTGGCTCGCTGGGTCCGAGCCGGGACGTGCTGTAGCGACGCCAGTGTCCAGCTGTTTCAGTATCTCGACGGCTGGCGAGGGCCACTGTCGACCGTCCGGGCCGGCACCTGGCGCTTCGGGCCGCAGACCCTAGACGTCGCTGGCGAACAGATCGTTATCACCACCGCGGAAGGAACCACATCGCCACAGTCATTCACTATCCGGTCCATCGATGGTGGAGTCACATGGACGTCGCTCTTGTCGAACTCGGTGACGTCGCCCGCCTCGTCGTTGATTGATGGCGATCGCGCCCATCTGCTCTCGTCTTCCGGTTCGCAGGCCGCGGTCGACTTCACAGCAGCCACGGTTACCAAGATTCAGCTGTCGGCGGGCACGGTCATCGGCGACGGCAGCGCCGACGGCACGGTCCGAGTAATCGGAAGTGGAACTCCCCCGGCGACAGCTTTGACGACCGATGGCGGTTCGACCTGGACGCTTGACCAAGGGTTCGCGGGTGCGCCGGCAGGCTCGCGGGGTTTGGCAGCGTCAGCAGCGTCGGACGGCCGAATCTTTGCCTATGACGTCGCTGAGTGTACTGCAGCCCGCATGGTGTATTCTCTGAGTCGCGATTCCTCTCTCGCGGGGCAGTTGGCGGTGACCCCCCTCCTCCTCGACGAGAGCAAGACGGCCGTACTGATCCCCAACGAGTTCACCACGGGCGCGTCCAATCAACCCTCAGGGCCGAGCGTGTTGGTGGCCGTTAGCCCGACCATCGGCACGGTCGCCGTGCGGCCGGTGTCAGGTTCGTTGAACTCACCCGAGGCGGTGTTCGGGTTTGATGGCTACGGGATCACCCGTCGCGGCGTGAACACGTCGACCGGCAACTTCACCCATTCGGAGGTCGATGCGTCGATCGCCGGTGTGGGGCCGAAGCTCGAGGTGTCGCGTTCGTACAACTCGCTGGATGGCCGGCTCGGAATGTTCGGTCGGGGGTGGACATCGAACTTCGAGACCCGGGTGTACGAGAACTGTGTCACTAAGGACGTGACGATTCTGCACGGCGACGGCCGCCGCGAGTACCACTACTCCAACGGCGCGGGCGGCTACGTCCCGGCACCCGGCTACACAAATCGGTTGGTCAAGACCGGAACGACAGGTTGGACGTTGAATAACACTGATGGCAAGGTGTCGACGTTCCGTTCCGACGGCCGAATGACGAAGGTGACCGACGCCGACGGGCAAGCGTTGAATCTCACGTGGTCGTCGACGGCGAGCAACGCGACATTGACGTCGTTGACCGACGCTGTGTCGGGACGTCAGTTGTCGTTCACGTATGCGGGTGGGTTGGTGTCGTCGGTGTCGACCAGTCCCGTCACGGCTGGCGGTGTGACGGCACCGTTGACGTGGAACTACGTCTATTCGGGTCAGGACTTGGCCGAGGTGTGCGAGCCGCGCAACAACAACCCGACCACTGGGTTCTGTCGCACGTACACCGTTGAGAACGGTGCGATCACGACGGTCACTGACGCGAACGGCAACGTGGACCGCAAGGTTGGCTACAGCGGCGGCAAGGTGGTGTGGGAGGAGAACGACGAGGCGCAGCGCACAACGTTTGCGTATCCGACCGAGTTCCAGTCGGTGGTGACGGACCCGAACGGGAACTCGACAACGACGAACTTCGATAGTCAGCGTCGGGCGGTGTCCGAGACGAACCCGGTCGGTGGCGTCACCGCCTACACCTATGACAGCAACGGGTTCCGGAACACGACGACCGACCCCAACGGCAATGTCACGACGCGGACGTTCGACACGAACGGCAACGTGTTGTCGGAAACCAACGGTGAAAGTCAAACCCAGTACTTCACCTATGACCAGTTCAACAACGTGATCGAGTCACGCGACGCACGATCAACCAACGCCGCAGACAACCGGTACCGGGTGACAACCACCTGGAGTGGTGTCACTCGGAACCGCTTGTCGGAATCGACACCGCCGACGGCACAGCAGCCGTCGGGCACGACACGGTCATTGTCCTATTCTGTAGGCACCGAACCGGCGATTGGTGGCGGGTTCACTCCGGCAGGGTTGTTGTTGTCGGAGATTGACGCGAAGGGTGCTGCGACGACGTACCGCTATGACAGTGCCGGCAATCTACGCAAGATGACCGACCGCGCTGCGTTGGTCACCGACTACACCTATGACGAGTTGGGTCGCCGCCTGACGACGACGGTGGTGTCGGACACGTTCCCGGCCGGTGTGGTCACGATGGCCGGGTATGACGCGTTGGGCAACATCGTTCGCGAGACCGGCCCTCCGGTCGCCAATACCGTGACCGGGGTGGTGCGTCGCAGCGAAACGGTGACCGTGTTCGATCCGGCCGGGAACGTGTCGACGGTGACGGTGTCCGACACTGGTGGCTCGGCGTCACCGGATGCTGCCCGTGTCACCTCCTACGTGTACGACCGGGCGGATCGGTTGGTGTCGACCACTGACGCGGACGGCGGTGTTGCGACGCAGGTGAATGACGGGGCGGGCAACGTGGTGTCCACCGTGGATGAGGCGGGCCGCCGCGTTGATTTCGGTTATGACGCCCGCAATCTGCAGGTGTCCGCGACGGGGATCGGGCTGGTCACCAACGAAGGCGCGGCAGCTCGCAACGTGAGTTTGGGTTCCACCGTCTATGACGCAGGTGGCCGCCCGACGGAGTCCGTTGACGGACTGGGTCGGGTGACGCGAACGGTGTATGACCGGGCAGATCGGCCGGTGTCGGTGACCCGGGTTGGTTATGTGAATCGTGACGGCACGAGCCGTGACATCGTGTTGGAAGCCACCACCTATGACCCGGCCGGGTTCCCGGTGCAGGTCGTAACCGGCGGTGGTCGCCGCACGGTGGCCCAGGCGTTCGATGAGTCCGGCCGGCAGGTGACTGCGGTGTTGGATCCGGCCGGCCTGAACCGGCTGTCGACGACGGTGTACGACGCCAACGGCAACACGGTGTCGTCGACACTGACCGCCGGTGGCGTGAGCGAACAAACCCGTTACAGCTATGACGCCGCGGATCGGGTGCTGTCCGAAACCGTCGAGAACGGCACCGACGACCTGACCACCACCTACACCTACGACCGGCGCGGTGTCGCCACCTCGCGGGTCGAGCCTCGCGGCAACGCGTCGGGTGCGACTGCGGCGACGTTCCGGGTGGACTACACCGCAGACGAGTTGGGTCGTGTCGTATTGACCCAGTCACCGCCGGTGTCGGTGACCGATGCCGGGGTCACCATCACGGGGGTGCGCCCATCGGTTCGTGTCGGCTACGACACGTTCGGCTCCGTCACGCATCATGTCGATGAACTCGGCAACACCACCACGCATCGTTTCGACCGGTTGGGTCGTGAGGTCGAGATCACACACCCCACCTACACACGGCCCTCGACCGGTGTCGCTGTCGTTCCGACCGAACTGTTCGGTTATGACCGCGTGGGCAACTTGACGTCGCGGACTGATCGACGCGGCCGGACCACGACGTTCGGGTTCGATGGCCTCAACCGGGTCGCCACTCAAACCGACCCGGCGATCGGCACCAACCCTGCGGGTGTGTGGCGCTGGTTCTATGACGACGTCGGCAACACCATCACCCAGATCGATCCGCGAGGGGCACGGATCGAGTCGACCTTCGACCGACTGGATCGGCAACGCACCGCCACCTCGGTGGTCCGTAACGCCACAGCGATACCCGACCGGTACACCACCACCTTCGACTACGACGACCTCAACAACACCACCTATCAGGTGACACCGACCGGTGACATCACCACTGCGACGTACTCGCCGGCGTCGGAACAGTTGACCGTGACCGATCCCGCAGGCAACGTCACCACCACCAGCTACGACCTTGCTGCGCGGCCCGTCACCACGGTGGATCCGCTCGGTCGTCGCGGAACCACGACGTTCGACCTCGCCGGCCGAGCGGTGAAGACCGAACGCTTCGCACCCACCGGGACACTGCGCACCGCAGCCACCACAGGGTACGACCGTGCCGGTAACGCGATCAGCGTCACCTCGCCACGAGGAAACCTCGCAGGTGCGACCGCAGCAGACTTCACCACCACGTTCAGTTTCGACCCGATCGGACGCCTCACCACTGTGGTTGAGCCGATCAGCGCTACCGCGTCGATCACCACCAGCTACGCCTACGACGCCGCCGGCAACCAGACCGCCCTCACCGACGGGCGAGGCAACACCACCCAATACGGCTACAACCCGTGGAACCTTCAATCCACGGTGATCGAACCGTCCACCACCGCGCACCCCAACCTCGCTGATCGCACCTGGACCAACGAGTTCGACGCCGGCGGACTCGCGGTGCGTTCCACCGAACCCGGTGGTGTCGTGGTGCAACGAACCTTCGACGAACTCGGCCGGCTCATCGGCGAAACCGGTGCCGGCGCGACTGCGGCGCCGACAGCGACACGAACTTTCGGCTACGACGCAGCCGGGTTCATGACCCAAGCCGCCAGCCCGACCGGCACGATCGGGTTCAGCTACGACGACCGCGGCCTGCTCACCGCATCCACCGGACCCGCCGCGTACGCGGGCACGTTCAGCTACGACCCATCGGGTCGGCTCACAGCCCGGTCGAACGCGTCAGCATCCACGACCATCGCCTGGAACAGTCGCAGCCTGCCCGCCACCGTCACCGACACCTTGTCAGCCACGACCGCCACGCACACCTACGACGCCGCCGCCCAACGGATCTCGACCGCGTACACCGGCGGCGGTGTCCGTAGCTACGGCTACGACAACCTCGGCCGGTTGACCACCGACACGCTGCGTTCATCCACGAGCGTCGTCAGGGCTGGCTTCGTGGTGGGTTACGACGTTGACAGCAACATCGTGTCACGCATCGTCACACTGCCCGGCAACACCCAAGCCGGTGCGAACACCTACATGTACGACAACCTCGGCCGGATCACGTCGTGGACCAAACCTGCCACGACCACCCCGCTCGCATATACGTGGGACGCCGCCGGGAACCTCACCAACAACGCCGGGCAGGCCCAGAGTTTTGATCAACGCAACCGGATGCTCACCGCCGGCACCACCACCTACACCTGGACGCCACGCTCCACGATGGCCACCCAAAAGGTCGGCACCGCCGCCGCGACGACCTTCACGTTCGACGGGTTGGGCCGCCAGACGAAATCCAACGCCCAGACCTACACCTACGACTCCCTCGACCGCGTCGCGACCCGCGCTGGCACCACCTTCGCCTACGTCGGTAGGGAGATCGACCCGGTCGCTGTCGGCACGACCCTGTTCAGCCGAGGCGCCAACGCCGAACCCGTCGCCGCCAAAATCGGCACCGCCACGGCGTCACTGATCGGCCTCGACCCCCACGGCGACGCCAGCTACCGCTTCGTCGGCAACTCCACCGTGTCCGCAACCCGCGTGTATGATCCGATGGGCAAGACACTCGACACCACCGGCACGTTCACCACCATTGGGTTCCAAGGCGACTACACCGACCCCACCACCGCCGACGTGTGGATGGGAGCCCGCTGGTACCGGCCCGGCACCGGCAACTTCGTCTCCCGCGACACTGTCTTCGGTGCCTTGGACACGCCGATCTCGTTGAATCGGTACACCTACGCCCAAGGCGACCCGCTCGGGATGTGGGACCCCGACGGTCGCAAAGCCGAAGCCCGCAGCGCTAGTGAAGTGTGCAACGCCTTCGGCCAGAGTCTCTCCGACGACGACCTCATCGCGTTCGCCGATGGCGGTGCCGCAGCGGGCTGTGCGGGCCGCAACGCCGACAAGGTGCTGCGTGATGCGGTCCCCTTAGTCAAGTCGGCTGCGGGGTTCGTGCCGGTTCTCGGTGACGCAATCGACCTCTACGACTGCGCAAGAGGTGACTGGCTCTCATGCGCCGCAGCCGTTCCATTGGCGGGCTACGCAGCCAACACCGCCAAGTTGGCTCGCGTCACCGACAACGTCCGCGACGCCCAACGCGCCGTTGACACCGCCCGCACCGCACGAACCGCCGTCAGCACCGTCCGCAACAGCGAGCGTGCCATCGACTCAGCCAGCGACACCCGGCGTGCCATCGACACGAGCGCCGACACAAGGCGAACGACCTCCAACCTCACCACACCCAACAGCCGAACCTCCGTCAACAATCCGCGCCAGACATCAGTCGCGAAGCGAACAACCGAGCCACAACCGCCAAGGGCACAGGTTCCGTCTACGTCGCCGATCCGGGGAAGTGTTGCCACAGAAGCGGGCGAGGGCCTTCGGCCTGCGGTGATCGGCGAGAAGATGGGAGCACGCGTGAAGCCTTTCGCCGCCGAGCACGGGTACGAGACCTATCCCGGCATGAAGGACTACACGGCCGACCTGCACGAGGATGCGCTCGCGCACAATCGGGCACAGATCGAGCAGTGGAAGTCCGAGGGTCGACAGATCTTCGACGTGGGACCCGCGCCGCAGAACGACTTCTGGCCGATTGAGACCAGCGACGCGTACGCGATGGAACACAACATCGTTCGTGACTATCCGGGGTACACGCCGGTCGTGTTGGACGGCGAGGAAAGTTGGATTGAAAGGCTGGCCGCTCATGGCCCTTGAAGTCACGATCGACTCGTTTGGATACCACCTGTCTGTGAGCCCGCCCGAGGGCCGCCCGTGGCGATCGACCACCGCACTCACGGCCACCGGGGCATTGGAGAAACTTCAAGAGCTTGGGTGCCACCAGACCGATGCCCTGGATGCGATGGACGTGGCGAATCCTGGCTGGCGACTTGAGCACGACACCGAAGTTCGTCGTCGCCGGGACTCGGAGTTGGAGGCGATTCTGCGGGAGGCCGCTGGAGAGCCACCGCTTGACGAGGA
>Ga0335397_10008100_pt1 | contig 13257 bp, 12 predicted proteins | sample MAT04_FD_205740 | JGI IMG/M metagenome (GOLD analysis project Ga0335397, IMG submission 205740) | Freshwater microbial communities from Lake Fryxell liftoff mats and glacier meltwater in Antarctica - MAT-04 (spades assembly) (version 2) ...
GGTTGTTGGTGAAGAGGGTCGAGGTGCTCATGGCTACTGGGATATCGGTGTATACCGCAACAGTATATGCCGCCGCCGTCTGAGTTCTAGCGGGACGCGGCGCGGACCGGCTCGTGTGAGCGCGTGCATCACCTACATCCAGCCGGCCGCGTTGGACACGGTGATGACCGAGACAGACGCCCAGGCCAGCCGCAACCGCATCCGGGCGCTGCCCGCGGGTCAGTTGACGCGCGGGTGGAGTGATGCGCAACGGCTGACGCTTTTTGTCAGTTCGGGCGCGCGGCGGCCCATGTCGATACGAGCTTTGTGACCGGGCGCGTCGATCGGTGTGCGAAATGGCACGCGAAACGCCGCAAGAACACCTGGCACGCCCCCTGCATTCGTGGGGGTTGTCCTCCACCTCCACTTTCCACCCCGCCCCTAGGAGTTTCAAACATGAAGCGTGTTCAACAAGGTTTCACCCTGATCGAACTGATGATCGTCGTGGCGATCATCGGTATCTTGGCTGCCGTCGCGTTGCCGGCTTACCAGGACTACACGAAGAAGGCCAAGGTCTCTGAAGTGGTGTTGGCTGCCAGCTCGGCGCGTACTTGCGTGACTGAGATTGTTCAGTCGTCGGGTGCTACCAGCCTTGACAGCTGCGCCAGCTCGTTCACGGCCACCAAGTATGTGTCGAGTTTGGCCGTTAACGCATCGAGTGGCGTGATCACGGTGACGGGCAACTCGGCCTCGACCGCCCTCGGCGAGGCCGTTTCCGTCGTTCTGACGCCGACCATCAGTGGCAACGCCATCAGCACCTGGCTCTGCTCCGGCTCGCCGACGCGCCTGATGCCCGGATCTTGCCGCGGCTGATCTTTGGCCTTCGGGCTCTCGATGAAGAACTGGGGCCTGCGGGCCCCGGTTTTGCTTTTTTCGGACGATGCACGATCGTTGCATCATCGTTGCCATGCAGGATCGGTCCCCCGATCCCGATATTCCCAGGACACCGATGCAAGCCATTGAACTCGCATTCGTCGATCGGACCGACTTGCCCGCCGTCGCTCGGCCGCGTGCGCCCGAGGTGACGCCAACGTCGGCGACGCTCGAGCTGACGATCCTGATGCCTTGCCTGAACGAGGCGCGCACGCTGGCAACCTGCGTCGGCAAGGCGCGACACTTCTTGGCCCGCGCCGGCATTCGTGGCGAGGTACTGATCGCTGACAACGGCTCGAACGACGGCTCTCAGGCCATCGCCACCGACGCCGGGGCGCGTGTGATCGACGTGCCGGCGCGCGGCTACGGTGCTGCGCTGATCGCCGGCATCGATGCCGCGCAAGGTCGCTACATCATCATGGGAGACTCCGACGACAGCTATGACTTCGCAGCGCTGGACGTCTTCGTCGAGGCCCTGCGCGCTGGCCAGCAACTCGTGGTGGGAAACCGTTTCCTCGGCGGCATCGGCCCGGGTGCGATGCCGGTGCTGCACCGCTACCTCGGCAACCCGGTGCTGAGCTTCTTGGGCCGCCGCTTCTTTGGCGGTCAGCTGGGCGACTTCCATTGCGGCCTGCGCGGCTTCGAGCGCAGCGCGATGCTGCAGTTGCACCTGGTCACGCCCGGCATGGAGTTCGCCAGCGAGATGATCGTCAAGAGCCTGCAGGCGGGCTTGCGCATAGGCGAAGTGCCAACGACGCTACGCAAGGACGGTCGCGACCGGCCGCCGCACCTGAACACCTGGCGCGATGGCTGGCGGCACTTGCGCTTCCTGCTGCTGTATTCGCCGCGCTGGCTGTTCCTCTACCCCGGCGCGCTGCTCGCAGTGCTGGGCTTGATGCAACTGGTGGCCAGCCACGTGCTCGAGCCAGGACTGGTGCGCTGGCCGCTGGGCATCCATACCCAGCTGTTCGCGATGGCGGCTACCCTACTCGGCTATCAGACCTTGCTGTTCGCGATGGGAGCCGTGCTGGTGCGGCACCTCGCCGGCCTGGATGCGCCGCATCCGCGCGAACGGTGGGCGCGCCGCATGGCGGGCAGCATGTTGCTGCCTGCCGGAGGTGCCGTCGCGACGCTGGTCGGTCTATCGATCTGCGTCGGCCTGGCGGTGCAGTGGGGGGCGTCGAACTTCGGCTCACTGAACCCTGAGGTCGAGATGCGGCGCATCATCCCCGGCGTCGGCCTTGTCATCGTCGGTACCCAGTCGCTGCTGGCAAGCATGTATTTCGCTGCGCTGCGCAGCGCATTCGACTCGATCCGCCGGTGCGACCTGTCCCGCGCGGCATGACGCGCGCGCTCTGGATCGAGCTCTCGGTCCTCACGCTACTGGCTGCCGTGCTGGCAGCAGCGGTGCCTATTCAGGCCGGCGTATGGGCCTGGAGCTGGGACGCACTCAATCACCACGTCTACCTGGGTCTCATCGCGCAGTCGCCGCGATGGCACCTTGACCTGCTGGCCGCCAACTCGCAGGGTTACCAGTATCCCTACCTCTATTGGCCCATCTACCTGCTGACCACGCTGCCGCTGACCGGCGTGCAGGCGGGAGCGCTATGGAGTGCCTTCCAAGCTGCCATGCTGTTGCCGCCGGTGTGGCTGGCCAGCCTGTATCTGATCCCGGAGCAGGGGGTGCGAGCGCAGGCGGTGTTCCAGCGTCTGGCGGCCTGCGCGCTCGCAGGCTCGAGCATCGTCGTGATGGCGGCTGTAGGCACAACCTCCAATGATCCGATGGCGGCTGTACCACTGATCTGGGCTGTCGCGATCATGGCGCGACCGCAGCCCAGCGACCGACGCGCAGGCGCAGCGGCTGCGTTATGGGGCGTCGGCACGGCCTTCAAGTTGTCGAACGGCCTTGCGCTGCCCTTGCTGCTCTTCTGGTGGTGGCAGGCGCAGCGGCCGCACCTGACGCTGCGCCGCGCAGCCTGCATCGCAGTCGCGGCGCTGGTCGGCTTCGTCGTTGCCTACGCACCCTGGGGATGGCAACTGTGGCGGGTCAAGGGCAACCCGTTCTTCCCGATGTTCACGGGCATCTTCGGGAACTGAGTCGGAGATGCGCTTCGTCCCCGACGGCTGGCTTGATACCGCCCTGCGTCCCTTCCTGATGGCTGATCCAGTCAATGGCCAGTACATCGAAATCCAGGCCCCCGATATCCGATTTGCCGCATTGGCAGTGTTGACGGGCATCGCTTGGGTCACGCATCGCCGCAAGGGGTTGTTCCAGCAGCATCAGACCATGACGCTACTGGGCCTGACGGTGTGCTTCTATGTCTGGACCCTGGTTTCCGGCAACGGCCGCTACTTCATCTGGGGTCTGTTGCTGGCAGGCCCGCTGTTGGTCATGGCGGCACAACGGCTGCCTGCCACGCAGGCCATGCGCAACACCGTCGTCGCAGGCGTGCTCGCCCTGCAGGGCGTCTCGGTCTCGCTATGCTTCGTTCCGAACATGTGGGGCCTGCGCGCCTGGAAGCAGGGGCCTGGGCTCGCACTCGAGTCGTCGACGCTGCGCGAGACGCCAGCCGTCTTCCTGACCCTCGGGAACATCACGTTCTCGGTGCTGGTGCCGCAGTTGCATCCGATGTCGCGCTGGTCGCATCTCAGCGGGCAGCGTGACGTTTTGCCGGGCACGCCCGGCTATCCGGCATTGAAGGCCCTTCTGGACAGCCCGTTGCCCAAGTACGCCGTGGTGCGGGCCACCGCACTGGTGATGGGCGCCGACCTTCAGCCCACCCCAAAGGTGATGCAATCCATCTCCGGTACGCTGGACCGCCAGGGGCTGATCATCGACGGCGGCGTCTGCAAGTACGTGCGAACCGCCGACGCCGCAAAGGAGATGCGCGATCTGGTTGCCGAACCCATCGACGAAGGCTTCTGGTTTTGTCCCGTCCGGCTCATGAAGGCCGCCGCGCTACCGGAGGACAACACGCCCGTCGCGGCGGAAGTCGACGATGTCTTTGCGCAGGTCGAGCGACGTTGCCCGCGCTTCTTCACTCCGGGAACGGCGCGTTCACAGTTGATCGACGGCGCCGTGAAGCGGCGCTACTTCGCCGCCGACCTGTCGCTCTACGTCGACAACTCGGGCGAGGTCTACTTCAAGCACGATCGAGCGTTGAATCCCACGGTCATCGCGCAGATCGAGCAGGTGCGCAGTGGCCAGTTCAACCTGGACTGCTTGCACATGCCCGGTCGCTACCTGCCGCCTTGGAAACGTGATTGACCCTCGGCACCTAGCGATCTGTCAGCGGGTGCCTTCCAGTCTCTCCTAGAGTCACGCCTTTCCATTGCCAGCGGCCTTGGCCCAGGCGATCGGTAGGCCAGCGTACGTCCTTACTCCCATGCGGCTCGTTCTTGTGACCCACTTTTACCCATCGCGAGGCGGCGGCGTCGAGAGCGTGGCAGCGCAATTGGCGCTGCGCATGGCCGCCAGTGGCGACGAGGTGGTCTGGTGCGCGAGCGATTGCGACACGCCGCCGCAGATTCCGGGGGTGCGCTGCGAGCCGATGGGCAGCTTCCACGGCATCGAGCGCCTCAGTGGCTTCCCGTACCCGCTGTGGAGCGTGGCGTCGTTGCGGCGCTTGGCTCGGTGCGTGCGCGAAGCCGATGCCGTGCACGTGCACGACAGCATCTATGCCAGCAGCCTGGCTGCAGCGCTGCTGGCGCGGCGCTATGGCAAACGCTTGGTAGTCACCCAGCACATCGGTGACGTTCCGCTGCCTCTGCTGCTGCGGCCTTGCCTGGCGCTGGCCAACCGGGTAGCTGCTCACGCCGTGCTGCAAGGCGCGCACGCCGTGGCCTTCATCAGTCCCGTGGTGCGGCAACACTTCCAGAGCCTGACGTGTGGGCGTGGGCACTTCCACGACGTGCCGAACGGCGTCGACCATGTCACCTTCCATCCGGGGCCCCACGCACTGACTTACGAGCGCGCCGCGTTGGGCTTTGACCCCCAGCGACCGCTGCTGCTGTTCGTGGGGCGCTTCGTGCCCAACAAGGGCCTTGCTGCCGTGCACGCCATCGCCAGTGCGCGGCCGGACTGGCAGTGGTGCATGATCGGACAGGGACGGGAACGCCCGGAGGCCTGGGGTTTGCCGAACGTGCGCGTGCTCGGCCAGATAGCGCAGGCGGCGCTTGTGCCTTACTACCGTGCGTCCGATCTCTTGGTCCTGCCCAGCAAGAGCGAGGGTTTCCCGCTGGTCGTTCAGGAGGCCATGGCGTGCGGACTTCCGGCCTGCGTTCCGGCGCATGTTGCCGCCGGCTCGACGATGTCGGACAACCTCTGGCAGGAACTGCCCGCCCTCGGTGCCAATGTGATTCCGCGCAGTGTAGTGGCCATTGCCGCATGCTTGGACGCGCCAGAAGCCAGTCAATCCGCGCGGCGAAACGCTTGTGCGGCTTTCGCCGCGGCGCATTGGAACTGGGATCTTGCAGCTCGGACCCATGCGGCGTGGCTGCATGGCGGCACACCATGAATGCACCGCTGGACCAGCCGAGGGCGGCGCCCATCGATCGTTCGCTTGACCGCACCCTGGTGCGTGGCATGGTCGTCGTGGCCACGTTCGCGGCGATCGCCGGCGCCGCACGCATCGGCCAGGACGTGGTCATCGCCTGGCGCTTCGGCACCGGGCCCGTCGTCGATGCCTACTATTTCCTACTGAACCTGGCCAACTGGCCCGTGGCCGTGGCGATGTCGGTGCTGACCTTTCTGGTGGCGTCGAGCGCCGTCAGACAGGCGCGGGATTTGTCAAGCGCATCACCGACCTTCAGGGCCGAGCTTCTGGGGGCGGTGCTGGCGGCGGCACTGATGTCGTGGCCGCTCGCGTGGTGGGCGCTGAGCCATCTGGCTGCAAGCCCTGCCGGCGGGCTCGCGCCGGAGGCGTCGGCGTTGGCGGCGGCCGCTGTGCCGGCGATGGCCGCCGTGGTGGCGTTGGGTCTGATCGGCGCGTTGCTTGCGGCCTGGCTGGTGGCGGCCGGACGCCACAGCCTGGCGCTGTTGGAGGCGCTGCCGTCGATGGTGTTGATCGTCGCTCTGCTGGTGATGCCCGGCACAGTGCTGTTCTGGGCCACTGCGCTGGGCGTAGCGCTGCAAGGGCTGGCGATGGCGTTGCTGCTGCGTCGTGACCATCGGCTGCAGGGCCCGCGGCTGGGTTTTTCGGCGACCGCCTGGCGCAGTTTCATCCACGGTGGTGTTGCGCTGCTGGCGGGCCAGGTGCTCTTCGCCCTGTTGCCGCTGATCGACACGCTGTTCGCCGCGCGTCTGGGTGAAGGCACTGTCTCGGCACTCAACTTCGCCAATCGGCTGGTGCTGGGGCTGCAGGGGCTGGCGGGTCTGGCCTTGCAGCGCGTCAGCTTGCCCTTGCTCGCCCGCCTCCAGGCATCCCCCGATGCGGCGAGGCGCACGGTCCTGCGTTGGGCTCTGGCCACCGCCGTGCTCGGCCTGGTCATGGGCACTGCAGTGGCTGCCACAGCCGAATCGCTGGTGGCGCTGCTGTTCGAGCGTGGGCGCTTCACGGCGGCTGATCGCGAATTGGTTGCGCTGCTGCTGCGTTTCGGCATGTTGCAGATGCCGGTTTTCCTCGGTGGCCTGCTGTTCGTGACCGCTCTCGCCTCCGCCGGCGCCATGCGCACCTTGGCAGTGGCGGCGGGCATCGGCTGCCTAGCCAAGCTTCTTTTCAGCTTCCTGCTTGTTCCGGCGTATGGCGTGCAGGGGCTGCTCATGGCCACGGCGCTGATGTACACCGTCACGTCCGGCATCACCTGGTTTGCGTGGTGCGGCCACCTGCGTCGTTTGACGAACCAGCTCAAACCATCGGAGTGAATACTTGGAACAAGATCGCATCTGGGATCACTTCCAGACCACACGTGTAGATTCCTTCGACCGAGCGCGTGGTCGCTATTCCGCAATCGCCGCCGAAGCGCGTCGTCGCTTCGGGCGCGACGCAGGACGCGTGCTCAACATCGGCATCGGCCCGGGCCGTCTGGAGCGCCTGCTACAGGACCGGGGCTGGCAGGTCTCGGCGCTGGATCCCAGCGCGGCACCCGTGGCGAAGCTGACTCCGCTGGGCATTGATGCGCGCTGCGGCTACGCGCAGCAGATGCCTTTCGAAACCGCCAGCTTCGACATCGTCATCGCGTCAGAGGTCCTGGAACACATCCAGCCCGAGACGCGCGCCCAGGTGTTGATCGAAATCACCCGGGTGCTGGCACCAGGAGGCTGGTTCGTTGGTTCCGTTCCCCATGACGAGAACCTGTCCGAGCAGGAAGTGATCTGCCCCGACTGCGGCAAGATCTTCCACCGCTGGGGCCATGTCAGCAGCTTCGACCTGGGCAGCCTGCACGATGAGCTATCGAGGGTGTTCGATTTGACGACATGCCGGCGGCTGAGCTTTGTCGACTGGAAGGCCGCGCGCTCTCCCATACGCCTGGCGAAGGCGATGGCGCAGAGCGTGCTGGGGCGGCTGGGTTGGCCCGTCGCCAGCCCAAGCATCGCCTTCGCGGCGCAGCGCCGCGGCGGTCCTTCAGTTGGCACGCAGTGACGGCCGCGCGCCTGTCGATCTTTCTTCCCTCGCTGGCCGGCGGAGGTGCCGAGCGCGCCATCGCAACCGTGGCCAGCGGCCTGGCAGCCAGAGGTGTGTCAGTGTCGCTGGTGCTGGCCAGCGCCAGCGGCCCCTATCTGGGCAGTCTGCATCCATCGATCAAGGTGGTCGACCTGAAGTCGAATTCGGTGCTCGGTGCAGTGCCCGGCTTGGTGCGTCATCTGCGCGAGCAGAGACCGGCGGCGCTGCTGGCGGCGATGAGCCACGCCAATGTCGTTGCCGCCCTAGCGCACAGACTGGCGGGGTCGATGGCGCGCCTGGTGCTCAGCGAGCGTGTTCACCTGTCTTCAACCCTCGCAGGCTCACCTGGTCTTCGCGTCCGCATGACACACGCGCTCATGCGGCCGACCTACCCCTGGGCCGATTGCATCGTGACAGTCGCCGAGGGGGTTGCAAGCGACCTGCTGAAGCATATATCCGTCAAGCCCGATCGCGTCGTCACGATCTACAACCCCATCGTGGACGACAGCCTGCTCGCGCAGTCCAGGGAGGTTCCGGCTCACCCTTGGCTTGCCGGCGGCGACGTGCCGGTGGTGCTGGCCGCAGGCCGCCTGACCGCGCAGAAGGATTTCGTGACGCTGCTCGACGCCTTCGCGCTCCTGCGCCGCCAGCGGTCCGTGCGACTCGTCATCCTTGGCGAAGGCGAACTGCGTGCCGCGCTGCTGTCTCGTGCGGAGCACCTGGGTGTCGCGGACGACGTGGCGCTGCCGGGATTCGACGCCAACCCTTTTGCTGCGATGCGTGCGGCCGATGTATTTGTGCTTTCCTCGCGGTTCGAGGGCCTGCCGGGGGTGCTTGTCCAGGCCATGGCCTGCGGCACCCGGGTGGTGGCGACAGACTGTCCCAGCGGTCCCGGCGAGGTTCTGGAAGGCGGACGGTGGGGCAGGCTGGTGCCGGTGGGCGACGCGGCTGTGTTGGCCGCGGCGGTGGCGGCGGCGCTGGATGATCCGATGCCGCCCGACGTGTGCAAGCGCGCGTCGATGTTTTCGGTCGATGCGGCTGTTAGCCGCTATGCGGAGGTGCTGGGGTTGGGTTGAGGCTCAAGTCGGAGCGCCGCGAAAGCGCAAGCCCTGCAGCGAGGCCAGCGCCAGTATCGTCTGCGCGTGAGATGGCGGTGCTGCTGGTGACCTTGCCTTTCATGCTTGCGGATCCCCTTGTGATCGTGCGTTGTCGCGCCAAGCCTCAAACATCAGCACCGGCCACAGCCGGTAACCCCAATCATGGCGCCGTGCCAGGTGCTCCTGCCAAAGTCGACGCACCGGTCCCGGGTCAACGAGCCCGGCCCCCCGCAGGCGGTCTTCGGCCAGCAGCGTTTCGGCCCAGTCGCGCAGGGGGCCGCGCAGCCAGGCATGTATGGGAATGCCAAAGCCCAGCTTGGGCCGTTCCACCAGTTCGCGCGGCACATAGCGGTCGAGCACCTGCCTCAGCACCCACTTGCCTTGGCCGTCGCGCATCTTCTGGTGGACGGGCAGGCGCAGCGCGAACTCCACGATGCGGTGGTCCAGCAGCGGGACTCGCGTCTCGAGTGACGCGGCCATCGCGGCCCGATCGACCTTCACCAGGATGTCGTCGGGCAGGTAGCTGCGCAAGTCCAGCAGCATCATCCTTGCCTCGAAATCGTCCAGCGCTGGCGGGGTCTCGCTGAAGGCTGTTGGGGGCTCTGTGGTGCCAAGTACGGGTCCGGCGCCTTCGGGCCACAGGCTGACCATCTGTTGATAGACATCGTCGTCACGCCGGGCGCCCAGCACCGCCGCCAGCTTGCGCAGCCGGTCGGCGCGGTCACCCTCCCGCAATTCGCGCGGCAGCAGCCAGGCCACTGGCGCGAGGAGCGCGCTCCAGGCCTCGGCCGGTAGCGAGCGCAGGGCTGCGCCGCAGGTGCGACGCAGTGTCAGCGGCACGGTAGCGATACGTTGGGCCCAGCGGTAACGGTCGTAGCCGCCGAAGAGCTCATCGCCCGCATCGCCCGACAGCGCCACTGTCACGTCGCGCCGTGCCAGTTGGCTGACCAGGAAGGTGGGGATCTGCGACGCGTCGGCGAAGGGCTCGCAGTACAGGCTGGGCAGGCGCGGTATGACACGCAGCGCGTCTTCGGCCGTGACCATCAGCTCGGTGTGCTGCGTGCCCAGGTGCCGCGCCACGGCGCGTGCATGGGCGGACTCGTCGAGCGCGGCGTCGGGCAGCGCGATGGTGAAGCTGCGTACCGGCTTGCTGGAGAGCGCCTGCATCACTGCCACCGTCGCCGACGAGTCGATGCCGCCGGACAGGAAGGCGCCCAGCGGCACGTCGGCCATGCGCTGGCCGGCGATGGACTGGCGCAGAAGGCTGTCGAGTGTCTCGACGGCTTCGGCGTCGCTCAGCCGCAGCGGGTCGCGCGCGCCAGCCAGGGCGAGTTCCTGCACCGACCAGTAGGGCGTTGGCGCCGTTGCTGCGTCGGCAGGCCGCATCAGGCGCAGAAGCGAGCCCGGCGGGAGCTTAAAGAGACCCTCATGGATGGACCAGGGTGCCGGGACGTAGCCGAAACGAAGCAGCAGCGCCAGCGCGCCGCGATCGATGTTGCCCACGAAGGCCGGATGCGCGCGAAGTGCCTTGAGCTCTGACCCGAAGAGCAGCACGCCGCCTTGCATGCCGTAGTACAGGGGTTTCTCGCCCAGGCGGTCGCGCACCAGCGTCAGCGCGCGATCCTGCCTGTCCCACAGCGCAATGGCGAACATGCCGACACAACGCTGCAACGCGGTGCTGACGCCCCAGGCCCCGATGGCGGCGAGCAGCGTCTCGGTGTCGGAGTGGCCGCGCCACGCCGGTGCTTGTCCCTGCGACTCCAACTGCTGGCGCAGGTCCAAGTGGTTATAAATCTCGCCATTGAAGCTGATGACCCAGCGGCCGTCGGCGCTGCGCATCGGCTGCTGGCCAGCGGGTGTGAGGTCGACGATGGCCAGGCGGCGGTGTGCCAGTGCGATGCCGGCATCGCCGTCGAGCCACTCGTCGCGGCCGTCGGGCCCACGATGCTGCAGCGCGTCACCCATCGCCCGCGCTATGGAGCCCGCGTTGTGTGGCAAGGCTGCGGGGGTCAGGAAGCCGGCGATGCCGCACATGCTCAGGCCCTTGGCTGCGCACCGGCGGCGAGCTGACGGTAGAGCTCGGCGTGGCGCCGGGCCACTGCATCGATGCCGAACTCGGCCTCGATGCGCTGCCGCGCGCGCGCTCCCAGCTCAGCGCGGCCCGCGGCACCGAGGTCGATCATCGCGACCATCGCCGCAGCCAGCGCCGCGGGGTCGCGCGGCGGCACGGAACGGCCGCTGTTGCCGATCAATTGCGCCGAATCGCCCACCGCCGTCACCACACAGGGCAGCCCGCAGCTCATGGCTTCGCCGACAGTGTTCGAGAAGGCTTCGGCGAGCGACGACGATACGCAGACGTCCAGCGCCGAGAGCACCGCGGCGGCATCGCGCCGTTCGCCCATTAGCAGCACGCGACCAGCAAGACCGGCATCGGCGATGGTTTGCATGAGCGCTGCGTTGGCCGCATCCATGCCAGTGCCGGCGAGCACGAATCGAGCCTGCGCTCGGGCGTCCAACGTGCGCCGTGCCGCCTGCAGGAAGCCGACGTGGTCCTTCACCGGGTGGTGGCGGGCGAGCACGCCGAACATGACCATACTGCCGTCCGCGCCCCAAGCGACACGCAGGCGGGCCCGCTCGAGGGCGTCGGCGGCGAAGTGTGCGGTGTCAAATCCGTTGGGCAGGTAGTGCGCGCGCTGCATCCTGAACCCGAACGAGCGGTGCTGTTCCTGGCCGGCAAGAGAGTTGAAGAGCAGGCAATCGGGCAGCGATGACAAGGCCCTGTTGAGGTGGATGCCGGCGCGGGCGAATGCATTCTCGCCGTCCAGCGACGGCAAGGACTGGCGGATGCTCCACACGAGGGGCACGCGACGCCGCAGTGCGGCCCGCGCCAGCGCCGCACCGAGGTTGCCGTGGTACATCCAGCCATGCACGAGGTCGGGCGGGTGGCGCCGCGTCAGCATTGCCAGCTGGCTGGCGCCACCGAGCAGCGGCAAGCCGCCGAGGAAATTCAGCTCCTCGACGGCCGCCCCGGTGGCTCGCATCGTTTCGACCATCGCACCGCCAGGCAGCATGGCGACTACACCCTGCTCGAAGCCGGCCAGAGCGTTCGCACGCAGCAGCTTGAGGAGCATGTGTTCGGCACCTCCAACGCCCAGGCCCGTGATCACATGCAACACACGCATCGACTGATTCTCGCGCATGTGTTTGGGTGGGCCCTGGGCGGGTCCGACGACCGCGCGCATCTCGGCGATCAAAGGCCCTCGGACGCGGATGCGACCTGCCGACGCGTGCCCCAAATACATCTTGCATGAGGATCATCCGACCTATGCAACTGCAGTTCGGACCCGCCGTCGACCTGAATTTTCTCGACAGGAAGTGCGTCGGTGCGACACGCCTGCTGAACTCAGGCTAGGTAGCCGACATCTATCTGCCGGCGTTGGCACGCGCCCACGGTAGCCAATTGTCGAGTTTCGGTCGCCGTCTGGTGGCCGAAGCCGAGCCGAAGCGCTCTTGACTGCCCCCCTCTGCCTTTCAGTGCAGTCGTCCTCAGGCTCTGGATTGCAGCAGCGGCACCAAAGTGCAGACTTGGGTGTGCTGCTGCTCGATGAGCCTGGCCGCCACGGCCGGGCTGCTGCGCGCCTGGGCATCACGCTCGGCACGCGTGGCGGCGGCCGCGTCAAAAGCGGCGCCCATGAAGCGCACCCCAATGCGCCTGCACGCGGCCACCGTCGGTTCGGCCTCGGGCTGCGCCCACGGCGTCAATTCGCGCGCTGCGCCACTTCGTCGAGCGGAGCTGCCGATACGGCACTACGCGGCCTGCCGACGCTCGACGAGTAGCGGCCAGGCACCGCTTTCGCGTGCCTCCAGGATAACGGTTTCGACCACGGAGCCATCGGCTGCGAAGCTGATGTGGGTGCGCCAATCCTGCGACACCTCACGCACGATCGGCTTGTCGGACAGACGAATGACCAGGGTGTCATCGTCATCAAAGTACGTCGTCTTCATCGCATGAGCTCCCAATGATGCATGACTGTCTTGACGACGACCGCCGCTTCCAGCACGAGCACAGCGCAAACCAGGTTGTCGTCACGTTCCGGCACGCTCAGCCATGCCCACAAATGGGTGCTGTCGCTGTATTGCGTCGATCCCTCGTCGATGACCTCAAGCAGCAGCTCAACGGAAAAGCGCCGTTCCGCCATACGCTGAGCAGCATGATTCGTCACGATGACGGGCCGCTCGAAACGCTTGCTGTACACGACACAATTATGCGATCAACGCCGGCGACTGAAGGCTGACAACATGAAGGCGGAAGATCGGGTCAGGTCTGGTCAGGTCTCTCCCGTCTCACCGCCCTTCTTGCCCACCCCGTTCCGGCCCTGCGTCCTCGGTCGGCGCGTCCGCCTAGGCCTCGGAAATTTGGTGTCAGGTTTTGCCTTTTGCCCGATCCCCACTTCGCCGCAACTCTTCAAAATGGCCAGCCCAGCGTGCTCAGCGGTGTGTGCGTGCGCAGGCCATCACGTGCCCGCCGAGCCTTTCGCCACGTAGCGCACGCCTGGGATGCCCGCGAAGTCGGCGTCCTGCGTCCATAGCACGGCGTCGAACTGGCGCGCGGTGGCCAGCATCAGGCCGTCGGCCATCGGCAGCTT
>Ga0335397_10008103_pt1 | contig 13253 bp, 6 predicted proteins | sample MAT04_FD_205740 | JGI IMG/M metagenome (GOLD analysis project Ga0335397, IMG submission 205740) | Freshwater microbial communities from Lake Fryxell liftoff mats and glacier meltwater in Antarctica - MAT-04 (spades assembly) (version 2) ...
GCCCTGCAACCCGACTGTGCAGGATTTTACCGCAATTTGAGCCGCATATTTACCCAACTCGGTCAACCAGAAAAAGCAGCAGACTGCTCCTATCAAGCACTCATGGTGGAACCGATAGAGGTAGCCTCAGAATATTTAGATTTGGGGAATATTTTATTGGCACAAAATAAATCTCAAAAAGCCATAATTTGTTATCGTCGCACCATTTATTTAAACCCTAGTTTCTGCGAAGCTTACTGCAAATTAGCCGAAGCAGCCAGCGAGCTAAAACAGTGGAATGAAGCTATTTTAAGCTACAGTCAAGCTATTAAAATTCAACCAGATATCTCGGAATTTCATTACAAACTAGGGAGAGTTTTTCAAGAAAAAAAACTCTGGAAAGAAGCAGAAAAAGCCTATCGCGAAAGTATTGAATTGAATCCGAATTCATTTTGGTGTTACTTTAATTTAGGCGCAGTTTTGCTAGAGTTAGAGCAATGGCCAGAAGCTGTAATTATCTACCGCACGGCTGTTGAAATTAACCCTGATTTTTCTTGGTCTTACTACAGCATCGGCGAAGCTTACGGCAAATTAGAAAAATGGTCGGAATCCGCCGCAGCCTACCAGCAGGCTGTTGACTTAGACCCGAATTGTTCTGACTCTTTTCACAAGTTGGGAGATGCGCTTTTTCAACTAGAAAAATGGTCGGAAGCTGCCACAGCCTACCAAAGCGCGATCGCCCTTAATTCAGATTTATTTTGGTCTCATTATAACTTAGCTTTGACTTTAGTTAAACTTCAAAAAGTTTCCCCAGCAACACTCGCTTATCGGCGGGCGATCGCACTCAATCCAGAATTCTCTTGGACTTACCACAATTTAGGAGAAGCGCTGTTAAAAAGTCAACAGTGGAAAGCCGCAGCTACCGCTTATCAACGTGCTATTGAACTTAATCCCCGTATTTCTTGGTCTTATTACAATTTAGGCGATGCTTTGAGTGAAAATCACGAATGGAATGATGCTGTTTCCGCCTACCTTTGTGCGATTAAAATCGAGCCTTCTCTACCGGGAATTTACATAAAGTTAGGTAAGGCTCTCATTAAAAGAACTCCGGTAGATTCAGATGTAGCAACTAGCTACTATCACCACCAAATGCAGCCGCTGCACGCTCCTGAATTTTACTGCGAAATAGCCCAAAACTTTGCGGAGAGCGATCGGCGTAACGAAGCCATAATGTTGTACTTGATGGCATTAGAAATTAGACCAAAAGATCCAGAAATATCCCAAAAATTAGAGGAGATTTTAGAAAAACAGCGTCAAACAGGGGAATCTACTCTATTATTAGAGTTGGAGAATGACGATATTCGCGATCGTTACATTGCCCGAGTCGCCAAAGGCAAGACTTTTGCAGAAGTCGGCGGCTTGTGGGGAACCGTCAACGAAAAACTATCTGTAGCTAGCAAATACGGTGCAGTTTCTATGACAATGATTGATGCTGCGCCGGCATCCTTACACATTTGGCAAGATTTTCGCGGACGCATGACAAGTTTAAATATTGCTAATTATAATTGTATCAATCGAGATATAACTCAGATTCAGCTTGCAGAAATTGGCGAGCCTTACGATGTAGTTCACTGTGCAGGAGTTTTGTACCATCACCCTCACCCTTTGCAAATTTTAACTAGCTTGCGTCAAATAACTGGCGAGTATTTAATCTTAACTTCAGCTATTACCCAAGAAGTTATAGAAAACGAGCGGGGGCGCTACGAAATTCCCGCTTCTGGAGTAATGTTTATTCCCGCTTTGGACGACGCAGAACGAGCTATCTTAACAGCTTACTGGCAGCAGTACACCTACGGATCACCAATTTTAGGAATAATTGAGAAAGCAGTTTTTGACATCAACGACTTTGCGCCGTGGTGGTGGCTACCTACAGCTTCTGCTTTAGAATCTATGTGCAAAGTCGCGGGATTTAACGTCTTAGATAAAGGATTGACTTGGAACAATAATGCTCTGACTCTGCTGCTGCAGGTTTGAAGATTGTTCATTCAGTTGACAGTTGATATAGCAATCCTAAATAATTTGTACATATTTGTAGGGGTAGTGCCCCCGTGCCTACCCCCAGCGTCAACTAAAGAGGGCAACCACGGGCCCAAGAGCCCCTACAAAAATTACACTGATGAACGGACTGTTATAGTCTGGATAATGATTTAGGATTGCTATAGTTGACAGTTGACAGCACTTGACAATCATAAGTCCGAGGATTGGAGTAATGAATAGTCTGATTTTAATTTCTCCCTACAAGGGTGGAGGCTTTAAACCAATTCTTTCTGGTAAACGAAGAATCACAGCAATTGCAAAAAAAAACGGCTAAAAAACTGGTTTATGAGCGAATTACTCGTTTTATTTCCCCAATCTTCCTACTAGGAAACCGTTTTTTTTGCATGAGTTCAAAATAAAACATAGCAACCCCCAGATGGTGAGGAAGTTCTTAATTACTGAAAACCTTCTTCCTTCTTCCTTCTTCCTTCTTCCTTCCATTAAATCCGTTACATCCGTTACATAATCCGTTGCCGAACTTCCTTTATATTTGGGAAAATAATCAATGAACAATCAGCAACCAGAGACGACATTAGGAAACATTTTAGTAGTAGACGATACGCCAGAAAACCTGCGCCTGTTGTCTACGATGTTGACTCATCGGGGGTACGCGCCCCGCTGCGTGATTAACGGGCAAATGGCTCTCAGAGCCTGCAATTCCAATCCTCCAGATTTGATTTTGCTCGACATCATGATGCCGGAAATGAACGGCTACGAAGTTTGTCAGCACCTGAAATCTGAAGCAAAAACTCGCGAAATTCCAGTAATTTTTATCAGCGCTAAAGATGAAGTATTCGACAAAGTAAACGCCTTTGCTGTGGGAGCAGTTGACTACATCAGCAAGCCGTTTCAGTTTGAAGAAGTGCTCGCACGCATCGAAAGTCATCTCACCTTGCGGAATTTACAAAAACAGCTAGTACAACAAAATGTGCTGCTTCAAGAAGAAATCAGCAGCCGCTTGGAAGTTGAAAATAATCTTCACGAAAAAAACCAAATCCTGCAACAAGAAATCAGCCACCGCCTCGCCGTTGAAAAAGCCCTGCAAGAGCAAAATGTGCTGCTTCAAAAAGAGATTGCAAACCGCCAGCGTGCCGAATCTGCTCTCTTAAAATCTAACCAAGAATTGGCGCGTTCAAATGCGGAACTCGAACAATTTGCTTATGTGGCTTCTCACGACTTGCAAGCGCCTTTAGGAACTATTGCTAGCTACGCTCAACTTTTAGAAAAACGCTACAAAGACCAACTAGACGGTCAAGCTAGTAAGTTTATCGGCAATATTGTTCAGGGCTGCACGAGAATGCAAACTTTAATTGACGATTTGCTGGAATATTCGCGAGTTGGCAAGAGTCAGAAACCTTTTCAACTGACAGATTGCGACCGCGCACTCCAGCAAGCAATCGCCAACCTGCAAGGGGCGATATGCGATACTCAAGCGGTTGTTAGTTACAGCGAATTACCAACGGTAATGGGGGATTTTTCTCAGCTTGTACAGCTTTTTCAAAATTTAGTTGGCAATGCGATTAAATATCGCCACGATGCACCGCCTGCGGTTCATATTACCGCTAGCAAACAAGATGAAAATTGGTTATTTTCTGTCTCGGATAATGGAATTGGGATTGCTCTGAAGCATCAAGAACGCATCTTTCAAATTTTCCAGCGCTTGCACACTCAAAGAGAATATTCTGGGACAGGTATTGGTTTAGCAATTTGTCAAAAGATTGTGCAGTATCACGGCGGATGTATTTGGGTGGAATCGGAACCTGGTCAAGGTTCAAATTTTCATTTTACTATTACTTAATGGAGAGATCATCCAGGTACTTATATGGAAGCTAGAAGGCAGGGTGAACTGAATTAAGTCCGATATTTTAAGGCAGAAGCTAGAAGGTATAAGTTAAATTGTAAGTTAGGATAAAAAATGTTTTTCGTTGACATCCGAGTAAGTTTGTGATATAATTATAACTCTTAAACAGGATTTGTGTGGCGATCGCTCACAGGACAATCTCGCCCCGCCCAAAAACGGAGACAAGCGCCAGACTTAAGTTGTGGAAAGCCCCAAAATTGAGATTCAAGTTCAAGTTCGCAGATTCATCTGCTGCAAGTAAATCTAAAATCTTCAATGCTCCAATCTAAAATTGACTGACTGCTGATGTATCTGTAGGTGGAATTCAATAACTGCCCAGGCAATAAAAGATCAAATCCAAGTTAGCTTGACAAAACTTTTGATTAATAAATATTATGAAAACAGTTTTTAACTTAGCTGTGCCTCCTACCTGCTTTAAAGTTCTGTTGGTAGAAGATAACTCTCAGGAAGCTGAGCTTATTGAAGATTTGCTGTCAGGAATTAGCGGCCGGCAGCGTATATTGCTGACGAAAGTAGAGCGTCTCAGCGAAGCGCAGCAGCGATTGAGTCAAGAAACTTTTGACATAATTTTATTAGACCTTTCACTCCCTGACAGTCTGGGAATCGAGACGGTGGCTCGGGTGCAAGAGTACGGGGTAAATGTGCCGATCGTAGTTTTGACTGCCCAAAACGACGAAGAGCTTGCCCTGCGGTTAATTTCGGTGGGCGTACAGGATTATTTAGTCAAAAGAAAAATCGACGGCGAACTGTTAATTCGATCGCTCCGTTACGCCATAGAACGGCAGAACAGTCAAGAGGCTTTACGAAAAAGCGAAGAAAAATATCGCTCGGTGGTGGAAAATTCTTTGATCGGAATTGCTATTATCGCTCCAATTATTGACCCCGCAATGGGTGAAAATTGCAATTGGATAGAAGTTAACGATGCGCTGTGCAATTTGCTGGGCTACGAACGCGAAGAACTTTTGCAAAAAAAGTGGCTTGAGTTGACTCATCCAGAGGATTTTAGCACTAACATAGAACAATTGTCTCAGATTTTAGCAGGTACGAGCGACGGTTACATCTGTGATAAAAGATGGTTCAGAAAAGACGGCGACATAGTGCACACGCGAATTTCGCTGCGCTGCATCCGCGGCCGAGACGGGTCGATCGACCGGATGATTAAAGTAGTGTTGGACGTGAGCGATCGCTACCGCTACGAAGCCAAACTGAAAGCATCAGAAGAATTTTTAAACCATACCATAAATGCTACGCCAGACCCGATTTTTGTCAAAGACGAGCAGCACCGTTGGATTATATTAAATGATGCTTTTTGTCAGTTGCTCGGCAAATCGCGAGAAGAACTGATCGGCCAATCAGATTATGACTTTTTTCCCCAATCAGAAGCGGATGTTTTTTGGCTCAAAGATGAAGAAGTATTGACAACAGATATCTGCTTGGAGAATGAAGAAACTTTAACAGACACCACAGGCAAAGAACGCATCATTTCTACAAAAAAAACTATCTTTAAAAGAGCAGACGGCAGTAAAGTAATAGTTGGCACAATTAGAGATTTTACCGAGTACAGACGGCAGCAAAGAGCCTTGGAACAAAGCGAAGCTCGATTTCAAAAACTGGTGGCTAACCTGCCGGGAGTAATTTATCAATTCCGAAGGTCAGCAACTGGAGAAAAGTCTTTCCCCTACGTCTCTTCAGGCAGTCGCGAACTTTACGAATTAGAGCCAGAAGTAATAGAGCAAAATGCAGAAAGATTTTTCTCCGGCATTCACGCACAGGATCGCTTAGATTTAGAAACATCTATAGAAGTTTCAGCCGCTACGCTGGAACCTTGGCAACAGCAGTGGCGGCAGATTGTGCCATCGGGAAAAGTTAAGTGGCTGCAAGGAGCGGCGAGACCGGAAAGGCTCAATAATCAGAGCACATCTGGGAGCGAAGGCGATATTCTCTGGGACGGTTTAGCGATCGATATCACTGAGTTAAAGCAGGCACAAACAGAGCGCGATCGCTTTTTTACGATTTCCTTAGACTTGCTTTGCATTGTCGGTTTCGACGGCTATTTTAAACGTTTAAACCCTGCTTGGTCAACGGCGCTGGGCTACAGCAGCGCTGAACTTTTTGCCAAGCCGATGCTCGAATTTGTTCATCCAGACGATCGAAAAGCCACCGCAGCCGAAGGAGCAAAATTAATCGCCGGTACGCCCAGTATCTGCTTTGAAAACCGCTATATATGCAAAGACGGTGCTTACAAATACCTGCTGTGGACGGCATCGCCTTTTAGCGAAGAAGGTTTAATCTACTCAGTCGGTCACGACATTACTTCTCGCAAACAAGCTGAGTCGAAACTTCAGCGGCAAGCAGTCGCTATGGGCGCTGCTTATGACGGCATTGCTATTTTTAACGAGCGTAAAGAATGTATTTATTCAAACGACGCTTATCTGAAAATGTACGGCTTGGCTAGCGCTAGCGAACTGCACGGGAAGACATGGCAACTGCTCTACAGCCCTGCAGAAATTCAATATCTTGAACGTGAAGTAATGCCGAGCTTCCTCGAAAAAGGGTACTGCAATATAGAAGCGACTGGTCAGCACCGCGACGGTACTAAGTTCCCTCAAGAATTGTCACTGACAATGCTTGCAGGCGGCGAGATAATTTCGATTGTCCGCGATATTACTAATAGAAAAGAGGTAGAATCAGCACTGCGATCGAGCCAGCGCCGCTATCAAACTTTGGCAGAAGCATCGCCGGTTTGCATATTTCACAGCGATGCGTTTGGCAATTGCCTGTATGTGAATCAGCGGTGGAGCGAAATTACGGGATTAAAGGCAGAATTGGTCGCAGAAACTGGCTGGATGAATGCGATTCATCCCGATGATGCAGATCGGGTGAAAAATGAATGGTATCGGGCAATTATTGACAAAATTCCTTTTAAATCAGAATACCGCTTTCAGCATCCAGATGGTCGTGTAATTTGGGCGATCGGTCAGGCGATCGCAGAAATCGGAGAACACCAGGAAATTAAAGGCTATATCGGCACTATTACTGATATTAGCGATCGCAAACAAGCCGAATTAAACCTGCTGCGGGTGACTCAAGCCGTAGAAAGCACCAGCGACGCGATCTGTATTGCTGACTTGAAAGGGCGATCGATCTACCACAATCAAGCCTTTGTTCAGCGGTACGGCTACACAGCAGAAGAATTGAACGCAGCAGGCGGAGCAACAGCAATCTACTCCCAAACTCAAGTGCTGCTAGAAATGTTTAAAACGATCCGTAAAGGCAAATCTTGGCAAGGCGAACTCAAAATCAAAACTCAAAGCAACGAACTGGTAACAACTTTATTTCGCGCCGACTGTATTAAAGATGAAACTGGCAATTTAATCGGGTTAGTGGGAGTAATGACCGACATCACCGAACGCAAACAAGCCGAGATGGCGCTGATGCAGCAATTAAGGCGAGAACGGCTAGTAGTTGCCATGCTCGATCGCATTCGCTCCTCCCTCAATTTAGAAGAAATTCTCACCGCTGCTGTCCAACAAGTGCGGCAATTTTTGCAAACAGACCGCACAGTTATTTACCGTTTTAATCTTGACTGGAGCGGCACGGTCGTTGTGGAGTCCGTGGCAAAAAATAGAATATCACTCCTAAATTTTCACAATCTTGACTGCTGTTTTAGAGATAAATTTGTGGAGATATACCAGCAAGGTTATATTCGAGCAATAGAAGATATTTACCGGGAAGATTTGACAGAATGCCACATTGAATTTCTGGAAAAATTGGAAGTGAAAGCTAGCTTAATAGTGCCGATTTTACAAGCACGAGAAAGCATTTCCCACAGCCAACCCACCGCTGAAAATCAGCTTTGGGGACTGCTGATCGTCCAGGATTGCAGCGGCCCCCGTTCCTGGGATTCCTCAGAAATAGAATCGCTGCGGCAACTGTGCGTGCAATTGGCGATCGCAATCCAGCAATCGACACTATTTCAACAAGCACAAACCGAAATTGCCGATCGCAAACAAGCAGAAGCCGCCCTCCAACAAGCCGTATTAGCCGCAGAAACCGCCAACCGCGCCAAAAGCGAATTTCTCGCCAACATGAGCCACGAACTCCGCACGCCTTTAAACGGCGTTTTAGGTTACGCTCAAATCCTCAAAACCGACAAAGACTTAAGCTCAGATCACCAAGAAAGTCTCACCAACATTCAACAGTGCGGCGAACACTTGCTGATGTTAATCGACGATGTTTTAGACCTTTCCAAAATCGAAGCTAGAAAAATGGAACTCTACCCAGAAGAGTTAAATTTTATAAATTTTATCAAAAACATTGCCGATCTATTTCAGATGCGGGCTTCTCAAAAAGGAATTTCATTCAATTACGAACAAGTATCTCCCCTGCCTAGCTGCGTCAGTATCGATCGAAAAAGATTGCGCCAAATTCTAATAAACTTACTCAGCAATGCCGTTAAATTTACTAACAGCGGCGGAGTAACTTTCAAAGTCGGCTATGTCGGCACAGAAGCTTGGAATAGAGGCAGAGAAGAAAATTACGAATTCTCGATTTTGAGTTCGGAACTGAAACAAAATTATCTGCGTTTCGCCCATAATGCGATCGCAGCCAAACACACTTTAAAAATCCGCTTTCAAATAGAGGATACCGGGACAGGAATAGAGCAAAACAAATTAGAAGAAATATTTTTGCCCTTCCATCAAGCAGGAGGAAATACCTTTGTTGAAGGCACGGGTTTGGGACTCTCAATCAGCCAGAAATTAGCGAAACTGATGGGCAGCGAAATTCGCGTCAACAGCACTTTGGGAAAAGGCAGCACTTTCTGGCTGGATGTAGAATTGCCCGCAGCCAAACGGTACTTGGAGGTGTCTCCTTTGCATCACAAACGCTGGCTTGTCGGTTTTGTCGGCAACAAACGGAAAGTGCTAATCCTGGACGAAAATCAACTAAATCGCGATTTGTTGTGCAGGCTGCTGGGGCGTTTGGGATTTGAAATTGCAGAGGCACAAAACGGTCAAGAATGCCTCTGCAAAGCAGTTGAATTTCAACCGAATGTGATTTTAATGGACTTGCAGATGCCTGTAACGGATGGCTTAGAAACCGCAAGCAGACTGCGGCAGTTGCCGGAATTAAAAGATGTGGTGTTAATCGCTATGTCAGCTAACGTTTTCGAGTCTGTGCAGCAAGAAATCGTCCTCTCCCGGTGCGATGATTTTATTCCCAAGCCGATCGAAGCAAATCACTTTTTGGAACAGTTGCGCGTGCACTTGGGACTAGAATGGATTTACGAAGCATCTTCGGGAAACAAAAAGCGGACAACTCCCAGTTTGTCACCAGTATCTGATTTTCCTGTTTATTCTGCTCTGTTAGCTGCTGCTTCTGAGTCGGTAGCAAAACTTTTGAAACTCGCAGCTATGGGCGACATTGAAGATTTTTTTAAGGAAACGGCTAATCTGGAAAGTCTTGAACCAAGATTAGTACCGTTTGTCACGAATTTGCGCCAACTTGCTAAGGGATTTCAGCTTAAACAAATTCGGAGGATTTTAAAGCAGTATATCGAGGGGAAGTAACTGGGAATTGGGAATTGGGAATTGGGAATTGGTCATTGATCCGGGAGATGCAGACGGCGGTTGAAACCGCGCCTATACAGACAAAACCCGCCGACGCGGGTTGAAGAGCGGGCGGTTAAAAATTAATTGCTAAATAGATTTTGATTAGCGTCTGCTCTGGTGTCAATTTTAGCGTGTTTTGTACTATTTAAAACTAGAAATTTCTGGTAAACTAAAGTGTGAAGTAGCCTTTCACGCTAGACTGAAGTCAAAGGGTTTTTAGGCTATTTGTTGACAATAAAATTTTTGAGAGAGTTGGGATTGAAATTACTTTGCCTCAGTAACGGCCACGGAGAAGACGCGATCGCCCTTCGCATCTTGCGGGAACTGCAACAGCACCCGCACCCGCCAGAATTAGCCGTGTTTCCGCTAGTGGGCGAAGGGCAAGCTTTCGCTCAACTAGAAAACGCCCGCATCATCGGCCCGGTGCAGCGGATGCCTTCGGGTGGCTTTATCTACATGGACGGAAGGGAATTTTTGCGTGATGTCAAAGGCGGCCTACTTCAGTTGACTCTAGCTCAGTTTAAAGCGATCCGCGCTTGGGTGCGATCGCAAAAACAGTCTGGGAATCAAGACGCGGTTATTCTAGCCTGCGGGGATATTGTACCGCTGTTGTTTGCTTGGCTGAGCGGCGCGCCCTATGCCTTTGTCGGCACTGCCAAGTCCGACTATTATTTGCGGGACGAGAACGGGCCTCTGGCTCGCAAATCCCGCTTTTTTGCTGGGATTTCGTCGCCGCGATCGGTTTATTTCCTTTGGGAGCGCTGGTTGATGACGAGAAACCGCTGTCGGGCCGTTTTTGTCCGGGATGCGCTAACCGCCGAGACTTTACAAAAGCTGGGAATTCCCACGTACAATCTCGGAAATCCGATGATGGACGGACTCGAACCCGAAAACCCAGCCAGTTTTTACGGCCCTGAGACAGAGTTTCGGGAAAGGGAGCGATCGCTCGTCATTACCTTACTGCCCGGTTCTAGAGCGCCGGAAGCCTATGCTAATTGGCTGCTAATAGTAGAGGCTGTAGCCGGAATTTTATCGCTGTTTGCCGATCGTAAATTGTTATTTTTCGGAGCCATTTCTCTAGAATTAAACTTAGAAGCTTTGCGACCTAGTTTAGAATTTTTCGGCTGGCGGCAAGACGGCGAAACTAGAACACAGCCGCGAGAAGGAAGTATTTTGCGACCTCCTATTTCTAGCCATCAAGAAATTCAGAAAGAATCTCCTAATTTGCTCTTGCCCTTGACTTTTGTGCAGAGAAATGCCACGATGATTTTAACTCAGCAAAGTTTTAACGATTGTTTGTCCGAAGCCGATTTAGCAATCGCAATGGCCGGAACCGCTACAGAACAATTTGTAGGTTTAGGAAAACCTGCGATCGCCATTCCCGGAAACGGCCCCCAATTTACTCCCGCTTTTGCAGAAGCTCAAAGTCGCCTCTTAGGCCCATCATTAATTTTAGTCAAACATCCCGCCGAAGTTGCCGGTGCCGTGCAGTCTTTATTCCGCGATCCCGACAGGTTGCAGCTAATCGCTGAAAATGGCTTGCGCCGCATGGGAGAACCCGGTGCATCCGCCAGAATTGCCGAGTGTTTAATTCAACGGTTCGGTGGTGAATCTAGCAATTCTCAATGGCCTAAAATACATTAAGGACACAACAATGTTGTGTCCCTACCGAATATCTTTAATTCTACTTTCTTTAAAAAAAAATATTGCTCGCTAACTACTAACTCTCGTAGGGTGCGCAATGCGCACATTCCTAATTCTCGTAGGGTGCGCAATGCGCACATTCCTAATTCTCGTAGGGTGCGCAATGCGCACATTCCTAATTCTCGTAATGAACCGGTGCGCATTGCGCACCCTACAAACTCAATCGGTGCGCAATGCGCACCCTACAAACTGGTGCGCATTGCGCACCCTACAAACTCGCGAAAAAAATTAATTCGCCGTTTTTTCTGAAGATGGAACCCAGAAATCAGCCTAAGAAATTTTCAAATCCGACTTCACCAAAACACCCGGTTCTCGCTGCTCCGGGAGCACATCTAAAGTATCCAATTGCGCGCAATATTTTAAATCTTCAATCACACCCAAACCGAGGAGGCGCTGGCCGTGACTGGCTTTTTCCAACAATTCATGCAGCCGATCTTGCCAATGCAGATAAAGAGCGATCGCCCCAAATACTTCATCGTTACCAGCAAAATCGATCGCCGGAATACCACTTTCTGCCAAGAGACTTTGGGCGATCGCACCAGCACACACCGTATCCTCCAACGAATAACTCCCTTCCCAACCAGAACCCACAATCCAAATACTTTCCGGCTTTTTACTTAACAGAAACTGCACCACAGATTTGCGGTTAATCAAAGCCGCCGTCAACACAGTTGCAGCATCTTGCACTCGTTGCAGAGCCCGAGTACCGTTAGTTGTGCTGATAAAAATTCGCTTCCCACTCACCTTTTCAGGCGCGCAGTCCAGCGGAGAATTCCCCATGTCAAAACCGTCAACTTTGCCTCCGCCGCGCTCTCCAGCCCGAATCCGCTTGTCTGCAGGCCATTTTTCGCTCTCTGCCATCAGCTTATCTAAGTCGCTGAAAACTTGGACAGCTTCCGCCCCATTATTCAGGGCCGTCGCCATTGTCGTAGTCGCCCGCAGCACATCAACTGCGATCGCGCAAGCCGGCATTTTGTCCGCTGGCGTAAGTTCCGGGGTATGGTAAATAAAAAGCTTCACTTTCCGCTGCTCCCTGCGATAAATCATCATAGGTAATAATAATAGAAAGTGACGCTCTCATCCCTGATATGTCAAAACAGCTCAATTCAAACCCCGCCCACGCCGCCATTACCGCACCAATTGGACTCCTGGCAGGCTTCACCTATCCTTTGCGAGCTTTCACGCTGATTTGGGAAACTCCCAAGCTGTGGACTTATGTATTAGTTCCCGTCGTCCTAAATTTTTTAATTGGTATCGGTCTTTATGTAAGCTTGCTATTTCCCAGTTTGGCAGGCATAGACGTTTTAGTTGCCGATTTGTCCGTCCGATTTAATACTTTAATTGCGAGTTTGCCAGCTTGGCTGAGCTTTCTCGGCGTGTTAACAGTTGCTTTTGGCTGGTTGCTGCGCGTACTCCTAGTCTCAGGACTTTTGGTAATAATCGGGTTTTTGTTAGTACAGTTTGGCGTGATTTTAGGTTCGCCCTGGTATGGCAAACTTTCCGAACAATTGGAACTGCTGCGGAACGGTCAATTGCCCGCAGAAGCACCGATGAATTTGGCGAGTATTTTTCGGGATATTCAAATGGCGATCGGCTTTGAACTGCGAAAACTACAAATTTTATTCAGCATCGGCATACCGCTGCTGCTGCTAAATTTTGTGCCAGGATTCGGATCTATTCTTAGCAGTTTGGGAGGCGTAGCTTTGGGCGCGACTATTGTCTGTTTGGACTTTTTAAATGCACCTTTGGAGCGGCGGAAGCTACCTTTTAAGGAGAAATTTGAGATAATTCGGGCGAGTTTGCCGGCTAGCGGGAGTTTTGGTGTAGTTTGTTTGGGTTTGGTGAGCATTCCGCTGTTGAATCTGTTGGCGATTCCGCTATGTGTGACGGCGGGAACTTTGTTTTTTTGCGATCGCATTTGGCCCGCCCATTTTGCCCCAGAAGAAACCAACCGCGCCCCAGAAACTAACATTACAACTTAAAAACTAGGGAGATGCTTC
>Ga0335397_10008104_pt1 | contig 13253 bp, 12 predicted proteins | sample MAT04_FD_205740 | JGI IMG/M metagenome (GOLD analysis project Ga0335397, IMG submission 205740) | Freshwater microbial communities from Lake Fryxell liftoff mats and glacier meltwater in Antarctica - MAT-04 (spades assembly) (version 2) ...
AGCGAGCAAATCGATTGGCCGATCGCCTGCGAGCAATGGGCATTAATCCAGATGAACTGTAAAATTAAGTAGCAGCGTGAAATACTGCCAGCGGTGTCAATAAAAACTTATTAACTAATCATAAATTATGCCAGAATCTACCTCATTGCGCGATCGCTACCTAGCACTGATCGATAAAATTGTCGAAATCACCCTCAAAGGTCAAATTCGCTCTAAAGAACAAGTATATCAAATGTTGGTGCAAGACATTGGCACCGGCACCGGCGAAATCTTTGAACGCTGTTTCGGCGAACGCTTAGATGCCACCGAAAACCTGCTCAGAAATGAAAAGGACGAAATCAAACAAGCCAAGGCAAATCGTAGCCTCAGAGCGCTAAAAACCATCCAAGGAGAATGGGAACGGTGGCAGAAGGATAACCGAGTCGATCGCGAAATCGCATCTTCCATCCAACAAATCCTGACCGCCGAATCCAACGGCCGCCTCCTGGCAATATTGCAAATAATCGATCCCAATAAAGAACATCCGCTGACTTTAGAGCAATTGCAGCAGTTGTCGAAATCCGTCCACCAACAAATGCTGCAAACTACCAATCCCGAAACCGAGCGAGATTTGCAGCAAATCACCAGCGGTATTGCCAAAGGTTTAGAATCTTGGCAGCGGTTGGAACCGGAACTCGTCGGCTGGATTTATCAGCCACAGCAGCTAGGATTCGCTGGTAGTCCCGAACAAAATGGGCCTTGGGCTTTTTGGGCAAAAAAGGTTAATAGTCCGTTTCCTCACGCTCTTTTGCAGACTATTGCCAGGGGTGATTCTATCGTTGAACTGGCAGCAAAACAATCTAATGTAGAATTAGGTACATTGGTGGAATTGGCGATTATTTTGCAGTGCTTGCAGCGGGCTTTGGCGACATGGTTTGACAAGCAAGTTTACGATTCCAAAGTGTCCACAAAAGCTTCGATTTCTACTTACATTACTTTTTCGGTAATTTGGAGTCAGCTAGCTAGTGGATTTAATAATTCTACTAAGAGCGGGGAGCAGTTGGCAAATGCTTGTTTTCAAGTAACTTTGCAAATTTTGCGCGCTTTTTCTGGGCGGGAATACTTTCCGCTTTACGGCGGAATTTTTGCTTCGTTTGATGGTAAAGCTCTGCGGCATACTTTGGATTATTTAGATGAACCGCTGCGTAGAGTTGAAGGTACTCAAGCTAAGGCTCGGATTCTGACGCTCTTGGGTTATTCGATGCAGGCGGCGGGGGCCTATGAGCGAGCTATTTTGTTGCACAAAGAAGCGCTGGAAATTGCCCGTTTGGAAGATGATAAGGCCTGCGAAGTTGCTAACCTAAATCACATCAGCCGTAACTATGTTTCTCAGAAAAACTATCAGGAAGCGATTAATTACAGTCAGCGGGCTTTAATTATGGCACGACAAGCGGGAGAGCGGCAAGGTGAGGCAAATGCCCTGGCTAATTTGGGCTACAGCGAGGTGTTTCAAGCGCGGCAGTTGGAGGAGGTGGAACCGGAGGTTTATGAAAGTGCGATCGGCTATTTGGAGCAAGGCTTGTTATTATCGGAGAAATTGGGAGACAGGCAAAGTCAAGCTTTTTGCTCTAGCAGCCTCGGAATTGCTAAAATTGCTCTGGAAAATGCCGCCGGTGCGATCGAGTATTTGGTCAAAGGTTGGCAAGCTGCCCAATTTTCGGGCGACTTGTATCTGCAAGGTCTGAATTTGGCTTATTTGGCTCAAGCTTATTACAGCATGAATCAACTAGAACAAGCGATATTTGCTGGTAGTTTGGGGATGTATACTTTGGAGCAAATTGGGGCGATGGAGTGGCGGCAATCGGCTGGTTTGCTAACAATTTTGCGGGGACAAATGGGGGCGGTCGCTTTCAAACAGTCTTTGGCGAAAAGTCGATCGAAGATCATTCCGGTAATTGGTGTTGATGGCTACGATTACATCCCAGAATTGCTGGAAAAATATCAGCAATCTATTTGATTAAGCAGCGACTTATGCTACGTAGGGTGCGCAGTGCGCACCTTCCCAAACCTCTGTAGGGTATGCACTGCGCACCTTACTAAACCTCTGTAGGGTGTGCACTACGTACCTTATTCTTTGCCCGCAGTTACAAACTCAACCGGTGCGCATTGCGCACCCTACAATAACTCAACCGGTGCGCATTGCGCACCCTACAAAGTTGATGATTTTCGGAAGAAACCGGGTTTCTTTGGTCTTAAACTTGCCCATAATTACTTCTCGACTATCACGGGTGTACCCACTTCTACCTTCTCAAATAAAGCCTGAGCATCTTTGTCAAACATTCTGACACAACCGTGAGAAGCGGCTCGCCCGATCGACTCTAGAGTCGGAGTCCCGTGAAAACCGATCACATTCTTACCATCCGTCCAAAACCCGATCCACCTTGTACCCAGCGGATTGTCGGGCCCTGCGGGTACAATTTCTCCCGTCCAAGGATGCTCCCAAGCAGGATCTTTAATCATTTGCATGACTTTAAAGCTGCCCGTGGGAGTTTCCCAGCCCTGTTTCCCGACAGCCACCGGGAAACTCGCTTGCACCTTATTTTTGCGGTAAACATAGACGCGACGTTCTCGCAATTTCAGCACTAAACGCACTTCCTCAATGGGATTTTCTGCCGCCTTTGGTTCTTGGGGAATATACTGAGATGGTTCGCCCAGGGGAGGCAGTTCTGGAACTCCGAGATTCGGTAATTTTAACTCGGATTTTGAGCGCTGGGCGATCGCACTATTACTTAAATTAGCAACAGATTGGGCCGTCGCCTGCTGCTGTAGGGCAACAGACAGCAGCGCTGCACTCAAACTCAACGCAATTAGCTTGTTAAATAAAAATTTGCTGTTCACCATTTTTGTGTTCGCTAAACTCCTCATCAGCAGTTCCTACAAAGTTCCTATCTAATTATCCGCAAACCGCAGCCGCTCACTCAAGTTTTGAGATGGCTTTTTGACTGTCAATATTGCGCCGTTTTTAGTTGAAAGTTCACAACCGATAACTTGTAATTTGGTTTCGGCTGCGCGAGCTGGATGCTCGCACTCGAAGATTATTTGGATGTTACCCTATTTGATATAAATCAACACCAAACTTACGCACTAATATCAAAACAACTCGGTTTTTATACTGGGATCGATCGCACTCTATGAGAGATTTTCGCGAACCAACCCAGTTGATGCGTAAATCCTGCAAGACAATGATTAAACTTTACCTCCGACTAATTTAATTGTTTAGCTGTGGCAGACTGGCGATCGAGAATGGAAACTATGAGGCGGCTGCATCGGGAAAGCACAATCTGTCTTTTGGCAGAGTTTCCCGGCCGTGCAGCAACAGTTAGGTGGGCGCAAAAAAAACGGAAACGGTCGATCGAACAAACTTAATATATCATGCCAACACTCCAGAGATGCGAACCGTTGAACTTGTTGTAAATCGGGAACTTTTGATATAAAATTTAGTCTAAAAAAACTTATTCAATAATCTTTTGTAATATTGTTCTAAATTTCCTACTCCGGGGATTAAACTGGATTAGGTCTAGAGGTTGGGATTTTCGCGCAGCGGAAGCAAACCCAACCCTGAATAGTAGTTAATGTGAGGTTTCAATGCGTCTTCAGAAAATCAAATTATTCACAGGTGCAACCCTGTCGGTGCTAATTTCGGCTGTCTCAGTGCATCCGGCGATGGCTAACCCTGCAACTCAAATAGCCCAAACGCAGACTACCACAACAGCAAACACTCAAACCATAACCGGTTTTGTCAAAAGTATTGTCGGCGACGTCGTAACAATTAGCCCCGAAAATGCACGGTACAGGACTCTCAGGATTCAAAAATGCGTCCTGAAAATTATTGGGCTCGTACCCGGAATGAAAGTCAGAGTCTTGGTAGCCGGAAATCAGGTGCAAAATATCGCCGTGATCCCCGACTATAAGGTGGTAGCTACAACGGTTGTTCGTTCCGTCACCCCAGCACCGCGTCCGGCCCCTGAACCGCGGCCAATGCTTCCGGCTCCCGCTCCCCGTCCGATACCCCGTCCGGCTCCGGCTCCCCGTCCGATGCCGGCTCCCCGTCCGATTCCGGCTCCCCGTCCGGCTCCTGTGAGAGGACTTTGGTAGAGCTAGGTTTTTAAACGGGATTAAGTCACCGCGCGCGGTGGCTTCGCTGTTTAATTAGCAGTTAAAATCAGAGAATTGTCGAGCAATTGTGGAGAAATGGCTGCTATGTATTACCTGCGTTTCCTGTTGCTAATTCTGCTGCTGCCGGTGATTGGGTGCGGAGCTACAGATGCCACAACCACTTCTGTTCCCCAACCAAGTCCGCTGTCGCAAATTCCCTCCCTTGCGCCGCTGACAAATGTTCGCACAACTCAAATTGTACCGACCAAACCGCTTTCGCCGCAGCCCATCCGCATTGTTGCAACTGCTTTGCCGCAGCCAGGAGCCACCCAAAGCGCCTCAAAACCTCCTCAAGTAGTACCGATTCCCGCATCGCCAGTGCTGCGAGTGCCTCCTGGCTTTGTCGTCAACGTTTTTGCTGACAATTTAGACGCTCCCCGATGGCTGGCTTTGACACCGACAGGGGATGTTTTGGTAACAGAAACGCGCCAAAATCGGATTACGCTATTGCGGGATGGTAACGGCGACGGTGTTGCTGAGGTTCGCAAGACTTTTGCTAGCGCCCAAAATCAGTTAAATATTCCTTTTGGGATGGCTTTTGCCGATCGCTATTTTTTCCTAGGAAACACCGCCGAAGTCCGCCGATTTCCCTACACAAAAGGGCAAGAACAATTAACTGGAACAGGGCAAAAAATTGCCGATTTACCTGGCGGTGGCTACAACCAACACTGGACGCGAAACGTTGTCGCTTCCCCGAACAACCGCCAGCTTTTCGTATCAGTTGGTTCCCAGTCTAATGCCAACTCCGAACCGCTGCCGAGAGCATCTGTGCAAGTGATGAATTTGGACGGCACAAACCAGCAAACTTTTGCTTCCGGTTTGCGAAATCCGGTGGGATTGGATTTTCACCCGAAAACCAATCAACTCTACACGACAGTCAACGAACGCGACGGTTTGGGAGATGATTTGGTGCCGGATTATTTGACAAGAATTCGTCAAGGTGAGTTTTACGGCTGGCCTTATACTTATTTTAAGCCGAATTTTCTCGATCCGCGTCACGCTAAAAACGGCAAGAGCGATCGACCTGATTTAGCAGCGAAAACATTGATGCCGGACGTGCTATTTCAGGCGCATTCGGCGGCTTTGGGGCTTCAATTTTACGACGGAAAAACATTTCCCAAAAGATTTTTTAACGGCGCGTTTGTGGCGTTTCGCGGCAGTTGGAACCGGAATGCCGGAACTGGGTATAAAATCGTGTTTGTACCCTTTAATGCGGCAACTGGACGGCCTCAAGGTTATTATGAGGATTTTCTGACTGGTTTTCTGATAGATCCGTCGGGCCCGAAAACTTGGGGGCGGCCTGTTGGTTTGCTGGTTTTACCTGACGGGAGTTTGCTGTTTACTGAGGAAGCGAATAACCGGATTTATCGGGTTCAGTATCGCGGCTGATTCTGAATAAGACGGTGGTTGAAACCAGGTTTATACAAACGATTTTCGAGATGCAGATGCAGACGGCGGTTGAAACCGCGTCTACACAAACGATGTCCGCCTCCGCGGACTGAAGAAATGAAGAAGATAACGTAATTTTAACCACCTGCTATTCAACCCGCTCCCGTCGGGTTTTGTCTGTATAGACGCGGTTTCAACCGCCCGGTCTTCTTATCGTATCCCAAACGTATTGCTCTAAAATCTCGAACCAGGTTGTTTGAGAAACTCTGCTTCTTCGGGAGTTGTTTCGCGTCCGAGAATCTGGTTGCGGTGGGGAAATCTCCCAAAACGCTCGATTACTTTAAAATGCCGCACTGCGAAATCAATGACTGAATCGCTGTCAGTTTCGCCGCTGAGTTGGCGAAATAGTTCCACAGATTTTTGCTGGTGTTCTAAGTTTTCGCTGTGTTCAAAAGGCAGATAAATAAACCATTTTTGTACTTGCAGCAATTCGCGATCGAAGTTATTCTTAACAGCGTATTCTGCGGTGGCTAAGGCTTTGCTGTCTGTGGCGAAGGCTTGGGGAGTTTCGCGAAACATATTGCGCGGAAATTGATCGAGCAGTATAATTAGTGCTAGGCAGTTTTCGGGGGAATCTTGCCAGGAGTCGAGTTGACCGGATGCTGCTAGTTCGTATTGCGGGAGAAAGTTCGTTAGTATTTCCGCATCAAAATCCGCATCTTTTTTAAACCACTTGTTTTGGACTTTGCCAAACTCAGGAGAGTGCGATCGACCAAACCAAAAATCTAAAACTTCATTCATTAGCAATCGAGTGTTTGATTGATTGTTGATTGCAACTTATGTGTATGTAGTTGCACAAAATATGCTCTCTGCACAACTACAAACCGCAGCGATTAATGATTAGCATTGATGACTTAGGAAGTGTTTTTGTCCCGCGCTTATAGTTAGGAACCAGTAAAAAGTCTGTCCCAAGTTTTGCCTCCCACAATTCCGTCAACAGGAAGCTGCGCTTGTCGCTGAAATCTCTTCACTGCATCTAGGGTTGTTTTGCCAAAAATGCCATCAAGTGCGATCGGTTCTGGGCCGACACCCTGCGCGTTCAACAATTTTTGCAGTTTCTTGACATCTGCCCCTCTCGATCCGTGTTTTAAAATCCTTCTATGCGGTTGGTGGGGTCTCCCTTCTGGTTCGTTGCAATCATCGTGCGGCGCGCAAATTGCGTCACTTGATGAAGAAGTATATGCTCCGCCACCGATGCCAGTCAAAATCAATAGAACTAGAACTGCTAGTAAAATCAAAAAAGGCGGCTGCTTAGGCGGAGGCGTTGGTGTGGGAGTCGGGGTAGGGGTCGGTTTTGGGTGGCATTCTAGTGAAATAGTACCAGTACAAACTTTTGCGGACATAGTTTCCCTGTTAATTTTCTCAAGCGTATGTTGTAGGTTTGACGATCTCTTTCGAGGGTGAGAAACCGGGTTTCTGGGATGGAGGCATCCAATCTCGATTGACCGGGTTTCTGGCAACAGTCAACAGACATTCTACAATATAAGTGGCTTTACTGCAAAATCTTTGATCGTGCAAGTTAAATTTTGTTGCTCTTGGGTAGCAGCAAAGGTAACAATTACTTCGCAGGCTACTGCAACTGTCAGCATTACCAAGTTTCGCGCCAGCGGGTAATCGCAAATGTCATCATTCGCCGGTGAAGGAACGCGATAGTGTTGGTTCCAAATTATTTCGGAGTAATCTGCTGCTAATCCGACGTGCACGCAGGGAATGGAGGTACTCGCACAGTAATCCTTGACTGCTTGCCGTCCGACGCTGTTATCAAAAGTATCGATCGCAACGGCGCTATTGGCAAGCAGTCGATCGACATTGGCGGGTGTCAATTCCTTTGAGTGCGCGTCAATGCTGACTCCCAAGGCGCGGTACAGGTTGTTGGCGAGAATTTTGGCTTTGAATGCGCCGATGTCCGATCGATAATAGGGTTGAGTGGAAAGGTTGCGCTCTTCGATGCGATCGCGATCGATGACTCTTAACTGACAAAAGCCCGATCGGGCTAAACTCTAGGCAATATTAGCACCCAAAGCGCCCGCGCCGCAAACCGTTCGGCATGAGTAGTTGCAAATACTCTGCCACTTGCGGCAAACTCGGCTCCTAAATTACAGCAGCCTTTTTTTCATTTATAGGTTCAAAAATAGCCCATTTTTAAAGGTTTTTCGGTGAAGCTTGAAAAGTATAAATCATTGAGCTAACCCTTGTCCGCACCCTTCCCCCCCCGGACGCAAGGAGCCAGAAATTGGGTATCGAGCAGTTGCCTTTATCGGGCGGCGAGTTGGCTGAGAATTTTGCGGATATCTGCCACTAAATTTACCTCCGTAACCTTTATATGAACTTATTTAAAATTAATTAAGCATTAATATCTATCAAGACTATTGACATCACTAAACATCCTAAGATAATATTAATCTATCGTCAAAATTGAATCTTGTAAAGCTATCAAGTAAATATGTTGCAGAATCTCTTTTTTAAGTTGGTTGGAGTGACAGCTTTGACAGTTTCGATCTTGGGCTATGCCCCAGTTGTTCTAGCTCAGAATACTCATGGAGCTACTGCTTATTCTCCGACTTCTGACGCTACGGGTATTAGTTGGGATCATGCTACAGAGAAAGAAGCACTAGACGCAGCAGTGGCCGCGTGCAATCAGCAAAGTGAGGGGGCTAAGGACTGCGAACCGCTGACATCTAATACGAATAACTGTGGAGCGATCGCAGTAGGTAAAGGAGGAGCGGGCGCGGGTTGGGGCGATGATAAATCAGCAGCAGAAGCTCAAGCTCTGGCTGGTTGCAGCGAACTAGACGGCGGCAACTGTAAAGTGCAGCTTTCGGCTTGCAACAAGTAATTGAACTGATAAAAATCGGTCGGAGGGATGTATATTTCCGATCGCAAAACAGCTGAGGATCGAAAACTTAATAACTTAAGCATCTCCTACAGTCCTCTCTCGTGTAAGTTGCGAGATAAAAGGAGGCTCTTCCTCCGGATCTGCATTACCAGGCAGAGCGAAAGTAACGAGCAAAGAGTGTATATTTCCGATCGCAAAACAGCTTAGAAAATATTTATATTATATCCGGTCAGTTGTGCGACAAAAAAGGCTTGTAGTGAGGAATTTAGTCCTTATAATCTCATGACTAAAGTTCTCACTACAAACCACTTGGGTGCGCCACAAGCACCTTACCCAGTTAATCACTTATTTCGGAAGTAACTGGATCGGGTGGCAGCAAACTTTCTAATCTATCTTTTGACCAGTATTCAGTAGGATAGGCGAGTCCAATAATATCAGAGAGTCGAATCAGCCACGTAACTTGTCCGTAAGCATCGGTATTTTCTCCCTGTTCGTTTGGGGGAACAATTACCAAAAGTTCGATAAATTCTCCAAACAAATTAATCGGAATGCCACCGAAACTGCTATTATTTGTTTTAATCCAAACTTTACTGCCTCGATCGAGAGCTTCTTGCAGTCGCTGGGAGAGCAAACTGGATTTTTTGACCAGGGATTTTTGGGTTTTTGACTTTTTTCCCATAGTTTTAAGAAGTTAAAGTAGTTTTACTGTCGGTTGTACGGTGGCTTGAGGTTAACGCGCGATCCTCTTCGAGGGCTTCGCTAACGCGATTTGGTATTTCAACAAACAAAAAAAAGGTGGTGAAGCGGAGCTATCCGCTAGGGAATCGCCTTGTCAACACCCTATCAGTGTAGTCTACAAGAAAGTGCTGCAGTGCGATCGTAACAACAATTTAATCCCAAAATCAGGAAATGAAACTGGTATTACAAAAAATGTAAGTCTAGCAAAGCTTCAAACCCTTAACTCATAAGTAATTCCCAATTATTCAATTCTTTAATATAAAATTTAAAATCGTCCGATATTCGGTGGGAGTGTTACAGCGTCAGTTAGGGATGCCCGTATTTATACTGTGCCCAAATTGCAGTATAATCGGCGAAATATTCCCAAATCGTTTAAGTAAAAAAATGGACTGGCGAAAGCTCATTCATCCCAACCGGAAAACTTCAACAAGTCCACCAGCAGCGCCAGAAACTCGATTGTCTGTAGAATTCTTGTTGGGGCTGTTTGCGGCGGGATGGACGGAACAACAGGTGTTAGAAAAATATCCCGCACTCACTTCGTCTCAGTTGCGCGAGGCTTTGGCTGCTGCTGATTCAATGTTAGTTTCATCCATCGCCAATCCAGAGTTACTAGAAATTATCGAGCAAACTAAAGAAGAATTGAAAATCGGGAAAAAGTTATCGCTTGAGGATACCGAGGGAGATGTTTGGGAGTAATCTTAAATATGGTTAGATTGAAATTATACAGTGTGCGGACTTTAGTCCGCACTACGAACCAAATTACAACTTCGATGCGATCGCGAATTGTATCCAAAATCAAGAAACCGAGTTTCTCTGAGAAATATGGTTGGGCGACGAAGAATACACAAAGAAACCCGGTTTCTCAAACCCTGCGCGTAAGTCTCAAATCGTTCAAACATCCTTCACATAAAAAATGCTATCGCGAATTTTATGGAAGCCGGCTGACTCGTAAAGTCGCAATGCACCTGAAGGGTTTGCAGCATCTACGCCGATAATCGCAGTCTCGACACCGGCAGCTTTCAGTCGATGCAAACCAGCCAGCAACATAGCCCGTCCCAATCCAATTTTGCGGAAACCTCGTCTGGTGCCGAGAACAGTAATCCAGCCTTCATTTCGTCCCGTGCGATCGCACTCTTCCGGGCTAATTTCGCAACAACAAAAAGCTGCAAAAGTCCCGTCAGCAGCAACTGCAATCAAGTCTAAATCCTTTCTGTAACTGGGTTTGGCTAAATCGTATTTGAATTTTTCGACTGTTAAATCGCGGTGGTTCCAGTGATCGATAAACGATTGGTTGTACATTTCTACCCAAGCTTCCGAATCCTGTGCGCCGGGGAATAGACGCAGCGCAAAACCTTCTGGGAATTCGGGTTTTGCGATCGATTCCGAGAGCGATCGCGCCATGCGGCAAAAATGCCGATCGACTCGAAAACCGCAACTTTCCAGCACAGAAATGCGATCGGCATCCTGTACCATAGCCCAGGATCGCAGCTTCACAGGCGCGCCCCGCTCTTTTACAACCTCGCGCATCCGCGTTTCGCCCCAAGCCACTGTCGCCGCTTCCACATCCCCGGATCGCGCGTCGGGGTGGACGCGAAACGACAGCAAACCCTGGATCGGCTCTCCAGTTTCCGCAATCGACAACTCGGCGAAACCGATTAATTTGCCCTCCACATCTTCCCAAAGGCGGATATCGCGGGCTAAATCTCTGGACGGTTGGTTAAATTTTTGTGGCAATTCCGAGATGGAAGTGCCTTGATCGAGCCGATCGACTGCTTCGCAAATATCGATCAAATCGACGATCGCACTTAAATCGCGATCGCCCCCATAGCAGCGCGCCGAGAGATTTGCCCTCATAGCCAATCACCATTTCCAGTTATCAATTAATTTTAAAATAGCTTGGGCGATCGACATTAAAAATCCCACAACGCAAACACTCACAGTAATCCAAGCGCTACAGACGTTGATTGCGATCGCGAGCGAAATATGAGCGATAAACCACGTACAAGAGCCAAGTTAAATTCTCAAAGCCTTGTGAGTAGTATGTTATTTGGGATGGGAGTAGAAGGAATTGAATTAAGCACTTTCACTTAATTAACGAGTTTACGCCATTTCAGCTCATAAATCGCTCATCTCACAAGACTTGTTTTCGCATTTGAGTGGAAACCGGTGCTTTGCTGTAAGCTGTACACAATAAGCAGACTCAACATTCTGAGTCAAGTGAGTGGAATATGAGTGGAAATTCTAAATCAGTTACCGTAAGCAACTCAGCCGATTACCTTATCGGGTACGAGCGGGTGCTAGACTATTTGAAGGACGCACAGAAAGAATGTCCTAGAGGGGTAGGGCTAAAAAAGGAGAGTCGTGCTAAAGGCTCCTATGTACAGTTGCAGTTCAAACTAGGCGACAAGCGGGTCATCAAATCTTGTGGCTGCAACCTGACAATGCAGGGCATTATTGACGCTCTGAGAAAATCTCATTTAGTTGCTAGCGCATTAGAATCATTTTCTAGTGAGACAGAGTTTTTAAGATGGTACGACGATGTAATATTAGAAAAGAACATTGTTAACAATGATCTAATAACATTTGGTGACGCGGTAGCAAAGGTAGAGGCTGATTATTGGGACGGGTACACAAAGAAGCGCCTAAAGCGCGACAAAGAAAGCACATCACATCAAAATACCTGGTATCAGGTATACGGCAAGTTTTACAAACTACTACCACAAGATACAATGGTTAATCTTGTCGACACGGTGTCAGTAATTAACAGTAAGGAGAAAGGTAGCAAGTCTTACAAATCTTGTCTGTCTGTAATGAGAAAGCTAGCAGAAATCATTGGTGATACTCGGCTGCATGAAGAGTTAGGCAAAATTGACGGCAAACAAACCATTTATCGTGACGACTTGCAATGTGTATCGATAGAAGATTTCTTGCAGTTGCGTGAAGATGTACTAAACATCCCCGTCAATGATAAGCGATACCATTTGGAATCACGTAAACGGTGGCTCTGGGTATTCTCAATGCAGATAGTATACGGATTACGAATACACGAAGTGTTTGCTATTCAAAACGTAAACCAACCATTTGTCACTAAAGACAACATCACTATTCCTTCATTAAGTGACTCTAATAATACAAAGATGATTGCTGTAGTAGGGGATAAGACATTACTCGACACGACAACTAAAACGGGCTTCCGCTTGACGGTTCCAATGTTACCGCCTACTCACCCTGACTTGATAGAGCAATTAGAGATTAAGTCAGGATTACCGCCAAGGCTCAATATGGTTTCAACCAATCCGCAAACAATAGTCGGAAAATACATTAAATCGGCTCGAAATTGCTTAGAAAATTGGGGTAAATTCACTCAGACTCACGCATTACGTCACCTAGCTAACCTTAACGGTATGATGTCTGGCATAAGTCTTGAGACACGCGCTATGAGTTTAGGACATAGCCCAACAATGAATGACACAGTTTACAAGAAACGACAGACTACCAATACTACTATTGATTTGTTAACCAAGTCAGAGAATCAGGCTATCCCGTTAAGTTCAGCTATCAAGGTACTTAAACAACATGGCGCTGATACAGGGAAGATTGCTTTATTAGCTAGCATCTACAACGTTAATCCTGCGAGAATTATTGAGCTATTGACTGATATCTAACCTCCCCTACTACCTATAACCTACTACCTACCCTAACCCGGTAGGTTTTTTTGTGTCAATTTTACCTCGACACTCGCTTGACTTATTTACATTTACCTTTTACACCCCCCAAATAGGAGGGTGTATTTACTAAATAGATACATTTTGGCAAGGTCTAATAGCTTACTTACATAATCGAGATATACGCATAGCGTGAACGTACTTTTAGTGGTAAGTGTGATTTTGGCCCCCCTATTTGGGGGGTGTAAAAGCTTAATTACAGTAAACAAAGCGGGCCATAGTACCTTGTGGTTTTAAATGTTGGTTGTGTTCATCTAGTTTAATTTTCCACCATCTCCGACGGCATCTATCAATTATGCTATCGCCATCAT
>Ga0335397_10008108_pt1 | contig 13251 bp, 13 predicted proteins | sample MAT04_FD_205740 | JGI IMG/M metagenome (GOLD analysis project Ga0335397, IMG submission 205740) | Freshwater microbial communities from Lake Fryxell liftoff mats and glacier meltwater in Antarctica - MAT-04 (spades assembly) (version 2) ...
TCACCACCAAAAATGGCAACAATTACCATTCAAATTCCCGACGAACTGGCTCAACGTCTAGAACCGCTGCAAAATCGCTTGCCAGAACTGCTTTGGCAACTTCTAGAAGTCACTAAAAAGCCAACAACTATCGAGCCCGAAGTCAAAACTAATACCGCCGATATTCCCGCAGTTTATCGAGAAGTTCTTGACTTTTTGATCGAGACTCCAACTCCCCAAGACATTGTTAGTTTTAAGGTTTCACAAAATGCTCAGACACGCCTGCAAAATTTGCTCGATAAAAATCGCGAAGCGACACTCACTCCAATGGAAATAGCAGAATTAGATGTTTACGAGCAGCTAGAACATCTGATGATTTTACTTAAAGCAAGAGCCTATTCAGCTATTCAATGCTAATTCAAGGAATTGGCAAGTGAATAATTTGGTCTTGATATTCCCCATCAAAAGAACCTCCAGCAATCACAATCAACTCGTCCAGTGTCTCCCCAATACCCATATCGGGGTTGAAGATAAAGATACCGGGTATGTGGCCACATTGAGCAATGTGATCCGCCAAGTGTACAGGCATTGACTTGCGGTTATTAGTCAGCAGCACAAAGTTATGCACTTCACACCAAATTAGGATTTCTGGATCTAACGTACCTTTGGGAGGAGTATCCGGTTCTCCCACAGCCCGAATTATCAAATCTGATTCCCGCCGCCGCAGTTGGTTAATATAAACTGGATTAACATTTTCATCCATGAGATATTTGAGCATCTTTCGCCTTCTTGCTTTCTGCCTTTAACTGCATCAGTTTCCGCACCGCAGGCGACGGGTTTCGCTGCTGTTCCTCTCGCATTTTGCGTCCCCATTCCAACCAGTCAGCGATGTAATTGCTAACAGCTTCTTTGTTGTGAAGATAATACAGAATGGTGGCATAAACTTGTTCGAGACTCAGTGAAGTGTAAATATTGGCAATTTCCTCTGGGGTGCGAGCACGATAAATGTACTCGTACAGGATAGTTTCAATTCCAATCCGCGAATCTTTCAGGCGAATGTCATCAGGTGCTAGAAAGTTGAAGTATTCTTCTAGTTGCACAGTTTAATCCTTCCTTTTTAGCCGATCGCACTACTAACTATAATTTTACGATAATTCCACGCCATTAAGATTCCGATCATCTCATCAATAAGCAAAAACATCCACTTCGATAGACTTGACAGGTTTGCTATCTCCGTTTACCATTTTGCGGACTCTTTGGGCCCTTTCAATACTAAAAGTTACTTCACCGCAGCGCGAACAAACCGTAGCTGGAATTTTCTCAACAACAAACAGTTTACCATTAACCCGAAACACTTCATCAACCAGATTTTCTTGTGCCTCTGTGGAACCGCAAACATGACACTGAAACATTTTTACCTCCGCTACTCTCTGTCTCATGCAAATTACTCTTCAAATCACCTCTTCCTCTTCACCGCTAGACTCGCCCGAAAAAAGCACCTCTATATCCCGATAACCGCTGACTATTCTCACAATTTCAATATTTCCACTAACAGCGCGATAAAAAATCAAGTAATCCTCCACCAAAAAACTCCGCAAACCAACCTCCAATTCATCTCGACTTCGCCCCATACTTGGAAAATCCGCCAATAACTTGCACTGCTGCTTAATCGCTTCCTTGAGTCTTCTAGCAGAATCGGGATTAAACTGAGCAATATAGCGGACAATCTCTTTCAGTTCACGTTTCGCTGAAGGTGCTAAGATATACCGAGTCATTACTTGACCTCCTCAGCTTGCTGCATTTGAGCCTCTATCCGACAAATATCTTCCTCGATTTCATCAAATACGTCTTCCCCATCAATCCCTTCACCGCGATCTAATTCTTCTATCCCTACTCGAATTTTTTCCTTCAACTCAGCAAGACGCTTCTCCTTAATGCGATCGCGCTCCCACAACAACCGCAAAGCTTCCCCTACCATCTCACTCGCTGAGGAATATTTACCTTTTTTTACCTGTTCTTGGATTAACTTTTCGAGTTCTGAAGTCAAAGATATATTCATCACAATTTGCTCAGCTATCGACTATTTTATGATACCGCTTTTCAGATCAGTTGCACAGTTTAATCCTGACTTTTTAGCAGGCTTAGCTAAAATGAAGTGCGATCGCACTCGACAAAAGTGCGATCGCCAAACCCAACCGCCTCAACTCCCCAGACTATCGCACTTTTAGATGATCCCGATCGCCCTTTGCTGTCTTAGCTTAAACCAAGTACGCGCGGCAAAGCTATCCCGTAGGGAATCGCGCGATCGCACCAAAAAGTATCCGCCGCGCAATTATCCCTCTTCGTGAATCACCTAAACCAACCCATCCTACAAAATGCTCTGTTTGCTAACTAAAATTAGCCCCAAAAATGAGAAGTAATATCATACACTTATTTAAAGCATATGTCAACAGTATTTTCTCGTGAATATAGAAGTATAAATAAAATTAACCGGCTTGAATCTAGCATCGATCGCACTCACTTGAAGGTAGTTAAAAATCATAACTTAATTAAAGATTGTATGAAAGTTCGGGATAAAACTTTACATTGTCGCTCGAAATTTTGTTATTCTATTAGCAAGTTTGATTCGATCGACTGAATCGTTGTACCACAGTCTTACACTCTAAACAGAACGGCAGTTTCCCCCATGAGAATTTTAGTCACAGGCGGTGCGGGTTTCATCGGTTCCCATCTGATCGATCGCTTAATGGCCCAAGGAAACGAGGTAGTCTGCCTGGATAACTTTTACACCGGGACTAAACGCAATATCCTCAAATGGCTGGACAACCCGTATTTTGATCTGATCCGCCACGACATCACGGAACCGATTCGGTTAGAGGTAGATCAGATTTACCATCTGGCTTGTCCCGCTTCCCCCATACACTATCAGTACAATCCTGTCAAGACAATTAAAACAAACGTCATCGGCACGATGAATATGTTGGGATTGGCCAAACGGGTAAAAGCAAGATTCTTTCTCGCTTCCACATCCGAAGTGTACGGCGATCCGGATGTCCATCCCCAAACAGAAGAATATCGCGGCAACGTTAATTGTATCGGTATTCGCAGTTGTTACGACGAAGGAAAGCGAGTAGCTGAAACCCTATCTTTTGACTACCACCGTCAAAATGGAGTAGACATTCGAGTCGTGCGAATCTTCAATACCTACGGCCCCCGGATGTTGGAAAATGACGGCAGAGTTGTCAGCAATTTTATTGTTCAAGCTTTGCAAAATCAGCCGCTGACTGTGTATGGCGATGGTTCTCAAACGCGGAGTTTCTGCTACGTTTCCGATTTGGTGGAAGGATTTATTCGACTGATGAATAGCGACCAAATCGGGCCGATGAATTTGGGGAATCCAGGCGAATACACTATCTTGGAACTGGCACAGAAAATTCAAAACATGATTAATCCAGGGGCGGAAATTATCTTTAAACCGCTGCCAGAAGACGATCCAAAACAGCGACAACCGGATATTACTCGTGCTAAAACTTGGTTGGGGTGGGAGCCAACCGTGCCGCTGGATCAAGGTTTAGAGTTGACTATAAAGGATTTTCGCGATCGCATCGAGGGAAACCAACAGTAGAGACGGCCGATGGGTAGGGGCAAACCCCCCGTAGTTGGCCCAGAGATTGGTAGGGGCAAACCCCCCGTGGTTGCCCTCTAGGGGTAGGCACAAACCCCCCGTGGTTGCCCTCTAGGGGTAGGCACGGGGGCACTACCCCTACAAAGCGGAAGAAGAGGGCAGGCACGGGGCACTACCCCTACAAATTGTTCGCAATTAATAATTGAGGACTATACCAATTCGCAATTCCGAATTCCCAATTCACAACGACTAATGACTAATGACTAATGACTAATGACTAATGACTAATGACTAATGACTAATGACTAATTCACTAACTTTGAGGACATTTATATGCGTGTTTGCGTCATCGGTACAGGATACGTCGGCTTAGTCACCGGCACTTGCTTAGCACATATCGGACATCATGTGATTTGTGTTGACAACAACGAAGAAAAAGTTAAATTAATGAAGTCGGGACAGTCGCCTATTTTTGAACCCGGACTGTCTGAATTAATGCACTCTGCTTCTCAATCGGGTAATCTAGAATTTACTTCGGACTTAGCAGCAGGAGTCGCTCACGGAGACATTTTATTCATTGCCGTGGGAACCCCTCCTTTGCCTACTGGGGAAAGCGATACTCGCTACGTAGAAGCGGTTGCGCGCGGCATTGGAGCTCACCTCGACGGCGATTACAAAGTGCTTGTCAACAAATCCACCGTGCCCATCGGTTCCGGGGATTGGGTGCGGAGGATTGTATTAGACGGTTTGGCTGAACGTCAAAAACCTCAAAGCGGTGATGGGGCTACTGGTGAGGAAGTAGCAGCAAAAACTGGTGTGCAATTTGATGTGGTTAGCAATCCAGAGTTTTTGCGGGAGGGCTGCGCTGTTTTCGATACGTTTAATCCCGATCGCATTGTTCTCGGCAGCAACTCTCAGCGAGCTATTGATATGATGCTAGAGTTATACAGGCCGATTGTCGATCGCAAGTTTGCAGAAAATGAGTCTTTGCCCGCGGTGCCCGTGGTGATGACTGATATCAGTTCTGCAGAAATGATTAAGTACGCAGCTAATGCTTTTTTGGCGACTAAGATTAGCTTTATCAATGAAGTTGCTAATATTTGCGATCGGGTTGGTGCAGATGTTACCCAAGTAGCCAAAGGTATCGGTTTAGATTCGCGGATTGGCAGCAAGTTTTTGCAAGCTGGCATTGGTTGGGGTGGTTCTTGTTTCCCGAAAGATGTTTCAGCTTTAGTTCATACTGCTGAGGATTACGGTTATGAGGCGCATTTGCTGAAGGCCGCAGTGGAAGTTAACGAACGCCAGCGATTGATTGCAATTGAAAAGTTGCAGCAAGTTTTGAAGATTCTCAAAGGTAAAACTGTCGGACTTTTGGGTTTGACTTTCAAGCCGGATACTGATGATTTGCGGGATGCTCCTTCGTTGAATTTAATCGACAACTTGAACCGGTTGGGAGCAAAAGTTAAAGCTTACGATCCGATTGTTTCTCAAACTGGAATGCGTCACGGTTTGTCGGGAGTTTTGGTAGAAACCGATCCGGAAAGGTTGGCTGATGGTTGCGATGCTTTGGTGTTGGTGACTGATTGGGAACAGTTTCGTAATTTAGATTATGAGAAAATGGCGAAGTTGATGGATCATGCGGTGATGATTGATGGCCGCAATTTCTTAGATAAGAAGGTTTTAGAAGCGGCTGGTTTCCAATATGTGGGAATTGGAAGGTAAAGGGTGAGCGTGAAGTTGCGATCGCGATTATATCTTGAGGATAGCGATCGCAACTTATCCGTTAGAGAGAATAAGTGCGATCGACTGCACCCATTCCCTATATTTATACTCACTTACCTTTGTTTTTTGGCTGCTTTAGATAAGAGTTAGCCCAAGCATAGCGATGCGGATCTTGTTTCAGCAAATACTCTACAACTTCTTGAAGCTTGACCTCATCCTTGATATTTTTGACCATTCGTTTGAGTTCGTAATCCTCATCTCCCACTTGGGCCCCGCGTTTAATTGCCTCGTTTTCCCAAAATACATAGTCATTGTATTTCTCTTGCCTCTTACAAATTGTTGCCATGAGAAGGTAAGGTTCATAACCGTGAGGGTAATAGTCAATAGCTTGTTTTGCACACTTTTCTGCCTCACAGAAATTTTCATCATCTCGGAAGGCTGTACCTCTAGTCGTTAACAGTGCTGATTTGAGTTCATCTCCTGGTATTTTGTTGAAATTCAAATTATTTGTCAGTTCCGATGCTTTTTGGGGATTTTTTGCCTTGCGCCAATCACTGCTAGCGCTGACCAAGTTCCATTTATTGCCAGTACGCTTGTACTCCTGTTCGTAAAAAGTTGCTTCAAGCGTGTGGTGAGCTCTAGCAATTTTTCCCTCAGAGGATAGCTGCTTGTTAACTATTAGTTGAGCAACCATCAAGCGATCGAGTCTTTTTCCTTCCTCTAATTGCAACATAATCTCGTAAATGGTTTCGGGTGGTATTTCACTCCTTAGAGCTACAAACTGATACTTAGCCTTGAGTGCTGCAAAGTGTTTTTGCTTTAAAAAAGCAAGGATATCTTTACAGTCGTTAAGTTTTATCCATTCAACTTCTGACTCATTTAATTTTTCTCCTAATTTTATTTTCTCCTTGAGGGATGTAGCATACTTTTCATGAGCAATTGTCAAAGTATCAGTCAGCTTTTGTTCTTGCAGCCAGCAAATTTCTTCCTCCTCTAAATGATTATCTCCTTCAAGCTTTTGGAGAATTTTGTAAAGAGGGCTAGAAAGCGATAAATCTTCATACTGATTGGCTTTGTACTTAACTTTCAATCGAGCAAATTCCCGCTTTTCCGCTCTTTGCTGATTGATAGTAACAATTTCAAACAGTTTCTCCTGCACTAGCCAGTTAATTTCATATTCATTCAGCAATTCTTCTGAATCAACTTGTTGCAGAATAGGATATAGAATGCTATCGGCAAATTTACCCTGATTCCTACTGACTTGATATTTAGCCTTAAGATGGGAAAAGTCAGCTTCTTTTTCAGCCTCTACTTGCCAATACATTTCAAGTGTTTCTAGCAATTCGTTAGTTAGAATCCAGTTACAATCAGCATCGCTTAAATGCTCTCCTGCTTCCAGTTTATTCAGAATTTTATACAACGGACTATCAGGAAAAGCACCTTGATATCTAGTCGCTTTGTATTTATCCTTGAGGGCTGCAAACTGTGCCATCTCTTGAGCAATCGCTAGCGTCTCAGTTAGTCCTTGCTCTTTTAGATAATTAACTTCAGACTGGATTAATTGATGTTCAGAGTCAAGTTTCCAAAGGATAGGATACAAAGGACTAGATAGCCGCAAATCGTGACGCTTGGTGACTTTGAACTTAGACTTCAGTTGAGAAAATTCTGTATCGAGTTTTCGGAGTTCTTCTGCTCTACGTTGGGGTTCATACTCGATAGCTTCTATTGTTCCCAAAAGCTCTTGCTCTTGTAACCAATTCCACTCGAAGTCAGTAATTTCAAATTCTAAATCAGCTTTTCGCAGAATTAGATAGAGAAGACTAGAGGGTGATAAATCTTCATAATTAGTTGCTTGATACTTGGATTTAAGCGCTGCAAAATGTTGCACCCGGACTTGCAAATCGTCGCTATTCATGGTCAATCCTGATTTATACTTCTAGCTGCTACACCACCATCTCCGAGCATTCCGCGATCGCCCGGAGTCAAAATCCCAAATTTTTTAAATGAAGATTAATCCAAATACTGATTATTTTAACGGCTCTCCTGATTTTGTGGTGATAAGCAAACCGCATATCCTTACTCCGAGGGCATCATAGAATCACAAACAGTTCTGCTTGATACCGTATACACCATAAACCCAGGAGAGCCATTTTAACTTAATCGCTTTCAATCACTACAGCTACCACCCTCAATCACTCAATACACACAAAAATTAACACCAAACAAGCGATTTGTTTATCATTCCATCAAATCATCCGCCGATGATTTACCCAGATAAAAGCGATCGCTCACAATCTCCTTTTTTTTTACCACTGATTATGAATAAATCTTGTTTACTGTCGATCGCCAACGTCTACAATGAGACAAATCCGTCGATCGCACTCCTGAGCGTAAGGTACTCCGTGGGTACCTGACGCTTGAAAACTGTTTAAAAATTTTCCATCAATATTTTTTCTTGAGCGTAAACATCTCGTAGTTGTTGCAGTGCTGAGGCTGAAATTACCGATTTAACTGTAGCGACTAATTTACCCCATTCCAGCAAGCTGTCAACTGAAACAGCGGCTTTGAAGTTGTACGTATAGAATTTAGTCCAAAATTCTGGTGCTTGGGTGCGTTTCCAGCGTTTGTACCAGCCGAGAAAATCTTGAGCGCAGGCTGGTTTTACTTCTAAGATTGGGGGGAAATCGGCGTAGCTGACGAATCTGCTGAGGCCTTTGGCGTGCACGTACACCATGTTATGACAGCATTCGATTCGGTAAATTTGGTCTGGTGTGATGTTGAACAGGAGTGCTACTGTTTCTTCGGTGACAAATCTCGATCGCGGATTGACCATCAACGATTTGTGAATAATTTTTGAGGCGGCGATTCCTGACGATCTTAACTGATTTTCTGATATCATTGTAGTTGCATCGGGTGGTAGTACGTAAATCTATCTGCTGGGTGCGATCGACAGAAATTATCTGTCGGGATTAATTTTAACTGGCGATCGTCCTTAGTTTCGCTGACCGGGGGCGATCGCTTTTTGCTATATTATACTAAATCCAAAATTTTGTAAAGAGTTTATATGAGTAAAGGTTTAGTCAGGTTGCGGGTTCGAGAGTTGGCGGCCGAGAAGGGATGGACGCTGAAGGAGGTTGCGGAGCGATCGGGCGTGGGCTACAGTACGATTAGCAATTATGCCCGCTCTCAGGGGATGGCGATGGTTGACTTTGCGGCAGTGCACAAGTTGGCCCGCACTTTTAATGTGCTGATTGAGGATTTTGTGGTAATTATGGAAAAATAGATGCTTTTTGGCGATCGAGCTTTGACGGGCGATCGAGCATTTGGTGTAGATTAGAGTTTTAAATCGGATAAACAACCGTCCCGAAATTCGGACACGGCAGTGCCGTTTCCCTACCGGAAATTTGATTTATGAAAGTAGGTAGTAGGGTGTGCACTGCGCACCGGTTGACTTTGGCATCCATTCCACCAGCCATTGACTTTTTCGGTGCTTTTCGACGCACCCTACAAGATTAGCCGGTGCGCCTTGCGCACCCTACTGTTAAGCAGAGAAATTCCTGAAGCCATCGATCGCAACCAAAGTCGCCTACAATCAAACTAATCCGCTCAAAACCGGAAATTAGGAGAACCGTCAAATGATAGATGCAGCGCTACTATTGGGAGGGCTTTTCACAGTCGTTTGGCAAGCCATCCTCGGGACTCAAGCCAACGATGCAGCAAAGCACCTCTGTTTGACAGGACTCAAAAAAGTATCACGAAACGGTAAAATTGTCAATCACGATTTAGAAAAATCCCTAAAAACATCTTTCCTGAAAGCTCAACAACAAATCGCCTCAGAATGCAAACAGGAAATCGACCCCAAAAATAGCGTTAACCGAGAAAGTTTTAGCTATTCGCTGCAAGACAGGCGCAGGGATTTTGATTGGTTGAAACGAAAGCTAGAACAGCTAAAATTAGATTTAGCAAAGGTTGAGAAAGAAACAGTCCCGTCTGGGATTCCCATCGCAAGTTTAGATGAAATAGAATTGCTGCTGACTGCGACAGATGAGTTAAAGCAGAATCGGGTAGCAGAAGTTAAGCAAAAACTGCTGGAAGTCGCCCTAGAAAATTGCAATGTCGCACCATACAAAATTAAGTTAGAACAAGATTTATTTGCGTTAGTTTCAGCATACTTTGCTCAGGAAATCAAGGAAAATGAAAAGGTTTTTCAGATTTTTACCGGGCAGAGTTTGGCGCGGATTGATATCAGAACCCAAGAGATGTATGCTTGGCTTGAGGAGATTGTTGAAAAAAGCCGCATTGTTTACCAACCGATTGACTGGCGGGCTATTTGCCAGCAGATTTTAGATGAGAAAGAACAGCAGCGGCTGAGTAGCAATCAGCTAACTTTTGGCAACCATCAAATTGATGATGTTTATGTGCCGCTGGGTTTGGTTGAACGCCCTAAAGTTCCTGACAAGCGCCCGGATTTGGAGGCTGAGGAAGGTTCGGATTTGTACCGGGAAAAAGAAGTAACTCAAACCTTTGAACATAGCGAGTTTCTGGAGCAAGTTTTGCGGGGAGGAAGTAGCCCGAAAAGCAATGGGAAGCGGTTAGGAATTATTGGGGAACCGGGGGCGGGGAAAACTACGCTGTTGCGGCGGATTGCTAATTGGGTTGCTGCTGAAATTTCCGAGGCGATTGTTATTTGGGTATCCTTGGCAGATTTGCAGGGGAAGGATTTAGAATCGTATTTATTTGATAGTTGGCTGCTGGCGGCAATTAAGAGGGTTGGGAAGGCTGAGGCGACGGCGGATATTAAGGATGATTTTTTAGCTTTGTTTAATGCTGAGCGGGTTTGGTTGGTGTTGGATGGGGCGGATGAGATGGCTGCGGGTGATGGTAATCCTTTGGCGGAAATTCAGCGGCAAATTAGAACGGGCGGCTGTGTTCAAATGGCGCGGATTGTGCTAAGTTGTCGGCAGAATGTCTGGGATGCGATCGGCTCTGCGTTGGATACTTTTGATACTTATCGTACTCTGGAGTTTTCCTATCCTGAACAGGTGGAAATGTTTATCGATAAGTGGTTTGGGTTGGCTGAATTTGGTGGCGAGGGATGCGGAGACGCTGGAAGGGGATTTATGCTTTTTGCAATCTCCGCTTTAGCTTTCTTCGTCGGAATCCCCACAACATCCTTCGGCGGAGTTTATCCTGAGCCGAAGGGCGAGCGCACAAGTAGCGGTAATCCGCTTAGTGTTGGGATGGATAGACAGGTTAACGTACGAAGTTAACCAAATCTTTGTATACTGAAATGGTCAGACCAAGCAGCAATGAGCGTGAGAATAGCCTACCAATACAAACTACGACCAACGAAACTACAAGTTACTGAGCTTGACAGATGGTTATCCATGCTGTGCGCCCAGTATAACTATTTGTTGGCAGATAGATTTAACTGGTATGAACAAAATCGCTGTGCGATCGATGCTTGTTCTCTTCTATGTCACTTACCACAATTGCGGGATAATCCCGATTATTTTTCACAGAAAAAAACCTTACCTCAACTCAAAAAAACTCATCCTTGGTATAGTGAGATTTACTCTCAAGTTCTCCAAGATGTAGTCAAGCGAGTTAAGGTAACATTTGATCGATTTCTCAAAGGCGATCGCAACGGTAAACGCAGCGGTAGACCACGCTTTAAACCTAGCAGTCGTTATCGCACCTTTACCTATCCCCAAATAAAAGATAGTTGTTTAGATGGCAACTCTATCAACTTGCCGATGTTTGGCAAAGTTAAAGTAATTCTACATCGTCAAATGCCGGATGGATTCAAGATTAAAACAGCCTCTGTCACTAAAAAAGCTGATGGATATTACATTACCCTTTCATTAGAAGACCAGACTGTTCCTGAAATCAAGCCGGATTTTAAGCCAAATAAAATTACTGGGATTGACCTGGGATTGAAGGACTTCTTAACAACTGCTGATGGCGAAACAGTTGCTATTCCTCAACATTATCGTCAAGCGCAAAAACGTTTGAAAGTAATTCAAAAACGGGTATCACGTCGAACAAAAGGAAGTAACCGTAGACGGAAAGCAATTCAACAACTAGGGTGTCAACATCAAAAAGTCGCCGCTAGACGTAAAGATTTCCATTTTAAGACAGCCAACTATTTACTGTCAAAATACGATGTAGTTGCTCATGAAGATTTAAATATCAAAGGTCTAGCTCGTACAAGATTGGCTAAAGCTGTGCTGGATGCTGGGTGGTCAAACTTCCTATTAATACTAACTTTCAAAGCCGAAAAAGCTGGTTTGTTAGTGATACCAGTAAGTGCCTATAACACCTCACAAGATTGTTCCAATTGTGGAGAGAAAGTACCTAAAAAGCTGCATATTCGATGGCATGACTGCCCTAATTGTGGGTGTAGTCTCGATCGCGATCATAATGCAGCTATTAATATCAAAAATAGAGCGGTAGGGCATTCCGTTCTTAAAGCCAAGAGTCTCCTAAGCGATAGCCGGATTGTCTTGGAAGCCTGCACCATAGACCTGTACTCAGATTGGTGTAGGAGATGTCACAAGGCGAAACCGATACAAGCGCGATCGCCCAAGAACTCTGTACCCAACTATATCAAACAATCTTCCCCACAGATACAGACATCCCCGCAATCCGCAACGCCCCCGAATTCAAGCGATTAATTCCGCAACTCAAAAACCGGCTGCAAAAACCGCACATCGCCTTAATTTTGCACTCGTGCCCCTGCGAAAACGCGCTTTCGTCTTTCACCCGCAAACTCGCCGACTCTCAGATGGGAATTCATATCGCCTGGATTACCGATGATACACCGCTGGAATTGCCGCTAACAGGTTTTGCCGCCGATGGAGAGGATTTGTTGGAGGCGGTGCAGAATTGGATTGGGGGGATTGGTGCGTGATATTGGGATGGCGATGTTGTTGTCTGGGCTCTGCGATTGCTTTGCGGAGCGCGCAATGACATATTCTCTTCAACCCGCGAAGGCGGGTTTTGTCTGTGTCGGCGCGATTTCAATCGCCCGCTACTCCGGGGCGGCGTCGAAGTCCACCCCACAATAGTTTTAATTTCTTCAACCCCTCTGAGTTCGGGTTTTGTCTGTGTCGGCGCGATTTCAATCGCCCGCTACTGCGCCACTACCGCAATACTACTGCGATACTAATGGTAAAGATACAATCGAGCCTCCCCAAAAGACTCCCCCAAACCATGTCCAAGCAAAAAAAGACCCCAGCCAAAACCTACACTGAAATCAACCTCAGCGACCCGCAATACTACTTCAACCGAGAACAAAGCTGGCTGGAATTCAACAACCGCGTGCTCCACGAAGCCCTAGACCCCCGCACGCCCCTCCTAGAAAGACTCAAATTCCTCGCTATTTTCAGCTCAAACCTAGACGAATACTTCATGGTGCGCGTAGCGGCACTCAAACAGCAAGTAGAAGCCAAAGTCAGCAAATTGACCTCCGACGGCAGCAAGCCCCAAGAACAGCTAGATGCCATCCACAAGCGCTTGTTGCCGATGGTTACTCAGCAACACGCCTATTTTGACCAAACCCTGCGGCCGAAATTAGTAGCAAACGGCATCCACATTCTCGACTACATCGACCTCAATCAAGAACAGCGCAATTACTTGCACCGCTACTTCCAAGAACAAGTATTTCCCGTACTCACACCCCTAGCAGTTGACCCCAGCCACCCATTCCCTTTCCTTTCCAATCTCAGCCTCAATTTAGCAGTAATTGTCAGAGACCCCGACACCCGCGAAGAACTATTTGCCCGCGTCAAAGTACCGCAGGTTTTGCCCAGATTTTTGCAGCTACCGGGGGATTTGCAGTGGCAGCAAAAAGGCAAATCTCCTGTGTGGACGGGGGTACCTCTCGAACAGGTAATCGCCCACAATTTAGAGGCTTTGTTTCC
>Ga0335397_10008116_pt1 | contig 13246 bp, 8 predicted proteins | sample MAT04_FD_205740 | JGI IMG/M metagenome (GOLD analysis project Ga0335397, IMG submission 205740) | Freshwater microbial communities from Lake Fryxell liftoff mats and glacier meltwater in Antarctica - MAT-04 (spades assembly) (version 2) ...
CGCATAAGCTCCAAAATGGATAAACATACCGAAACGGTCGTTGCGCCACCAATCTGTCCGGGCAATCACCTGCCTGTAATTATCCGCATATTCTTTCGACGGAATTTCCTGCGCCGAAATTTTTGAAAACATTACCAATACTAAAACCGGCAACAGGAGAACTACCTTTTTCATTTTTATGATTTTAATTTGTTCGATTTAATTATAGATACATGCAGATAAATTATCTGGGTTCAAACCGCAATTCGCCACCATTTACTATATCACTGTGCGAAATCGTCAGTTTATCGAGTTTTTTACCATTAAGCCATACCGATTTTGCAATTTTGTTCTTCTCAGTAAGGTTTGAAATGATGGTAAATGTTTTACCGTTTGGAAGATTGATTTTCGCGTTTTTAAAAACAGGAACACCCAGATCATAAATTCCGCTTGCCGGATTTACCGGGTAAAATCCCAGGGAACTGAAAATATACCACGATGACATCTGACCACAATCCTCATTGCCCGAATATCCATCGGGTGCATTGTGGTACATTTCTTTGTACACATTTTGCAGGATTTCTTGTGTTTTATCATATTTCCCGGCATAATTATACAGGTAAGCCACATGATGACTCGGCTCATTGCCATGGGCATATTGCCCTATCAAACCACTCACATCAGATATATAACCATCAGACTTTGAAGATTGATTGAAAAGGCTATCCAATTTGGTTTCAAAAGCTTTTTTGCCTCCCAGAAGCCTGACTAAATCCGGAATATTATGCTGTACCGACCAAAGATATTGCCAGGCATTTGCTTCCGTGTAGCCATGCGCATGACGGGTATCCAGCGGATTAAAATCGGGCATCCAGTTGCCATCTGAGTGTTTCGCCCGGAAAAATCCTGTAGCAGTATCAAACAGATTCTGATAGTAAGCGGAGCGTTTTGCAAACTGCTCATAATCGGATTTCTTGCCCAATGATTTAGCCATTTCCGCCACACACCAATCATCAAAACAGGTTTCGAGGGTTTTTGAAACGGATTGTGAATTCTCAATGTTGTAAGGCAAATAGCCATATTTGGTATAGATACTCCAGTCAGAAAACTGATGATTTATTGTGGACGTTTTATAAATGGCTTTATACGCCCGTTCAATCCAATTCTTTTCAATTAATCCTTTGTTATAAGCATCCACTACCACAGGTATGGCATGGTTGCCAATCATGCAATAATTTTCGGCACCCCACAAAGTCCAGATAGGCAGGAAACCTTGCTGTTCGTGATGAATAATCATGGTTTTAATCATATCCGAAGCCAAATTCGGTGTCAGTAAGGTATAAAGGGGATGGGCCGCCCGGTAGGTATCCCAAAGCGAGAAAGTAGAATAATAATTTCCGGTTGGAGAAGAGGCTACATTACTTTCTACATTACGATACTGTCCGTTTACATCGGCTATATTATCGGGTTGAATATAGGCGTGGTACATTGCTGTATAGAATATTTCTTTATCTGCCAGCGAGCCTTCCACTTCAACCGCAGACAATACTTTTTTCCAATCCTGTTTGGCTTTATTTACTACGCGTGCAAAATCAAAGTCGGGTATTTCTGCGCTTAAATTTTCACGTGCATTTTCGACACTCACCGTTGAAATTCCCACTTTTACAAAAACTTTCTCATTGGCATGGGTACGATAAAAAACTGATCCAGTCAGCTTATCACTGGCTCGCATAGTAGCCATCCAGTTAATATTATGGTCGATAGCGAGCTGATAATAATCAAACTTTTTAGAAAAAATCATCACATAATACACCTGTTGAAATGGCGCAAACCAACCAAAGGAAATAGATTTTCCGGTTATGGTGCTGTCATTCTCAATTTTCAACTTTGCAAACGCAGCATGATCCCCAATTTCGGTCATCGGATCAATAAATAATTGAGCCGAATCAGAAGCAGGAAAAGTGTAAGCATGCATGCCGCAATGAGCTGTTGCTGTCAATTCCACTTTCACACCCGATTCTTGAAGCATGAGACTATAATATCCCACACTTGCTTTTTCGTTTTTTTTGGAAAAATGCTGGCGATAGCTTGGAAAGGGTTTCTCTTTGGTTCCGGGCTGACTGATTACACTTCCCAGGCGAGGCATCAGCATTAGGTTTCCCAAATCACCACATCCGGTTCCACTTAAATGTGTGTGGGAAAAACCCATTACCGTACTATCGCTGTAATGATAACCACTAACCCAATCCCATCCTTCGACTTGAGTGATAGGACTCATTTGCACCAGTCCGTTGGGAACGCAGGCTCCAGGAAACGTATGACCGTGACCGCCAGTACCGATAAAAGGATTGACGTACTGAGTGTATTCCTTTGGCTGCTGCGCACTTACTGACAGGCCAAAAACAAGAATCAGATCAATTATAAAAAAAGTCGTCGTTTTCATCATGGCCAAAATCTATGTATTTATAAAATGAGAAAAGTATCTGTTATCAAACAAAACCAATGTTAGCAAGGCCTTTCCCGTGAATTGATTTATGATTTTTACTATTAAAATATCATGTAAATCATTAGAAGCTTACAAGGAAATTACAATACTTTCACCTTCCTCAGCACTCATTGCTTTTGGGAACATTGCGATGTATGTACTTCCTTCATTATTTATATTTGCCTCCAACACACCACCTGCTAATTTTATTTTGGCATTAGGAGGAATGTTGATACCCGAAACCGATATTTTTTTACATACTAACTTTCCGCTCAGTACTTTTATTTCAACTGTATTGCCTTTTCGGATAAAGTGCGCGGTACCTTGGCTGAAGGCAAAAAACATCGTAAAATCAGTTTTGGGAATTTTTGGTGCAAAGCTGTACGCCTGCTGGTTTATGCTTAATCCCAATAAGGCATTTACTATGGCCCATGCCGACATCGGCCGGAAATAGTGCCCGCCGAATTCCTGGTGATCCCAGTATAACCCGGCCTTGCGATAACGGTCGTCAACGGTTTTTACCACGTTCAATCCTTCCTGGTAAAAGCCTTCATAGATCAGAAAAGAGGCAAAAGCCAGCTCTACGCCTGTCCAGCAGGTGTTGGCCTGATCGACCCATAAATCGGAACTCTCAATCGGGAACATTTCAGGATAAGGTTTCCAGCTGCAATTGCGCAACCCGAAACCTTTATTGTAAGACATTGCAAGGATGCTTTTCAGGGATGATTTAACATGTTCTTCCTTAAAAAGATATCCTAAGCCTGTAAGGTGTGCGGCCCATTGACCGATGATCTGGTCGGTGAGGCAGCCTTCGTCAATTCCCTTTTCGCCGTGATGGTCGTTATAAAGCCGGTAATATTTCCCGTTCCACAAATGCTCGTCCATCAGCGCGGAGCCTTTGCTGAAGATATCAGTACATTTCTGTTCCGTTTCAGTATCGCCCAAAACCCTGGCGGCTTCAGCAGCGCTTCGCATGGCGGTGAGCCACTGCGACTGTATATAAGAGGAAAGCCCGTACATCGGGAAGTTGTCGTAGCTGCACATGATGCCTTCCATTTCTGGCATCAGGTCTTTGTCCTTGTCGCGATGAACCAGAACGTAATCAATGGCTCGCTTTACGTTGCCCCAGATTGATTTCAGGTAATCCAGATCGTTGGTCCAGAAGAAATCGCGCAAAGCCATAATTACAAACTGACCTGGCAGGTCGATGCGATCATAAACGCCCCATGTTCCCTGCTGGGTAAAGTCAAGGTCATTTCCCAGTCCGTGTGCAACTTCTCCCTTTTCGGTCTGCATTCTGGCATGAGCTTTTATCGTTCCTTTCTGTAGTTCGGGGAACAGGCAGAGAATGGGCACCGATCCATACATGGCAACATCGGTAGTTGAATTAGGTCCCCAGCTTTTATCCGGTGTCAACCCTTCACGTATCCCAAGCGTTCCAGCTTTGGTGAGTGTAGAACTGGTGATAAATGTGTTGAGTTGTGAGTTTATCTGGTCAAGCACAAAAAGGTCAACATCGCTGGTATAAAAATCATTCAGGAATTTCCTGGATAACTTTGTCAGGTTTGTTTTTTCAATCGTAATGTAATCGGCAATATCTTTAAAGCCGGCAAAATAATTCGAGTAATAATGCCCCTGCATTTTAGTTGTTTTTTGGTCAAGGTCGTAATTGCCTGTGACTGGCTTGTTGCTTTCTGCGTTGTGGGAACCAAAGTTGTTGGGGAAATTCCAGGCCATGGCAAAGCTGTGTCCGAATGACTTGCCGGGGGCTAAATCCCTGGTAACGGCAAGAGATGAAAACATGCGCTGGTCTTTATTGCGGTAACCTGAGTTGGCAATTTTTTTGCCGGTTTTTTTATCCGTTTTGTTCCGGCCTTCGGTAACTTCTACATTTTCAAGTTTATTCTGAACCAATAACTTTTCATAATAAGGGTGCTTATGTTCCCATCCCACATGATAAGTGCTATCGGGAGAGAGCGAAATCATTCCCATTTGCCCGAAACTCATGGCCGATTCGTCCATTCCGCCGACCGACTGACTGTAGCCTTTGTAGGCCGCGTTTTCCAGTATTTCATCCGTAAAATACTTTTCGAACACATCGTATCCTACCAGGTTGCGCTGAGTGGCCAGGAGCATCACGTTTACTGGTTTCGTGCCGGTTGATTTAATGTTGAAATTAAAATAAACAGCCGGCAGTGCAGAGTTTTTAATATCGTGGGGAATGAAAGGCGAAAATGCTTCCAATTCAACTTCGAAAGGCATTTCCGGGTCGGTAAACTTCATGTTTACAAACGGGAAACGAGCCTTGTATTCAATATTCTGAACCGCCGAAAGCCAGGGATAGTAATAATCAATGCTTTCCATACCGGCTTCACCCAACGAATTGGATATTTGCAAAAGTTTTAACTTAACATCTTTCCCTTCTTCCTGGTAACGGACAATAAAAAACAGCAGGGAATCTTCCCAACTGTCGCGTGGTGCTGTAAGAAGTTGAAACGGGCTTCCAATACTTAAAGGCTGGTTATTGAAAATAGTCCAGTTATAGAACCTGCCATCTTTACGCAACTCAATGGAACCTGCGCCTATACCGCCCAGGGCCATACCGCTTCGTACACGGTCAGTTGCCGAATAGGTTTCGGTGAGCGGCTCCTTTTCACTGCCCTGACTCCTTTTTTTCTGCTTTAGTTCTTCAGGGTCAGAGCTAATACTGGCAGCCAAAGGAAGCGTGCCGGCGGCAAGAGTTCCTATTCCAAGTGTGGTTATAAAATTTCTTCTTTTCATTCCGATTCAGTTATGCTGTTCAATAGTGCAGTAAAGTTTAATGCCGGTAAATCTGTATCCGCGAGGGAACCAGCACTTTACTTCTTGATTCCGTGTACTTTAAGCCATCCCTGATTCTTATCCACCAATTTCTTTATGGATTCAACCGAAGACGCTGAGCGGTAACCATCAACAGGTGAATTAAGGCAGTAGTCCACCAGTTTATCAATCGTGGAAATGGCAACATGCATCCGTGTATCGGACGAAGCGTAATAGATATAAACTTTGCCATCGTCATCGGCAATCCAGCCATTGGTAAACAGCACATTAGATACATCGCCGATTCGTTCGTCGTCCTGGGGAGCCATAAAGTACCCGGCAGGTTCGGCAATAAGTTTCGATGGATCCTGTAAATCCGTCATATATAGGTATAATACATAGCGCATACCGGCAGCACAACCGCGCACTCCGTGTGCAAGGTGTAACCAGCCTTTTGAAGTTTTTACAGGATGTGGGCCTTCGCCATTTTTAAGTTCCTTGATGGTGTGGTAAAACCGGAAATTGATTATTTTTTCTTCTTTTACTTCGGCATGGGTGATGTCGTCGATCAAAGCCCAGCCAATTCCCCCACCCGATCCGGCATCAATAAAGCCATCCTGCGGGCGGGTATAAAGGGCATACTTACCATCCACAAATTCAGGATGAAGCACCACGTTGCGTTGCTGGCTTTTGGTTTTTAGATCAGGCAGTCGTTCCCAGGTTTTAAGGTCGCGGGTGCGGGCAATACCGGCGGCAGCCACGGCTGATGAAAGATCACCGGCAGGTGCATTAGAATCTTTACGCTCCGAACAGAATACACCGTATATCCATCCGTCTTCGTGCTTAGTAAGCCTCATATCGTACACATTGGTATCGGGTTCATCGGTTTCGGGCATAGTGAGCGGGTAATCCCAGAACCTGAAATTATCAATGCCATTGGGACTTTCAGCTACAGCAAAAAACGATTTACGGTCAACACCTTCGACCCTTGCAACCAGGATATATTTATCACCAAGTTTCATGGCACCGGCATTGAAAGCCGCATTCATCCCGATGCGCTCAAGCAACAAAGGATTGGATTGCTCATCCAGGTCGTATTTCCAGAAAGGAGGTGTATGCTCAGCCGTTAAAACAGGGTTTATGAAACGCTGGTAAACGCCGTTTGAATTTGAAGTAGCCTGGTTCTGACGGCTAATAAGGCTTTCGTACTCCGAAAAAATTGATTTAAGTTTTTGTTGAAAGTTGCTCATTGATTGCTATGTATTGTGATTATCAGTATTCTATATCTGTAAAAGATTGATTTTGGGATTTTGGAAATTTACCAACAGGTTCAATGAGATGTCATATTTTGAATAAGGTGTTGCGTCTAATGCATGAACTATTAAAACGAAACTCACGGGCAATAATAAAGCGAAGCCAGGAAGTTTTTCCCGGCTTCACTTTTCTTGCTAATCCGATCACAATCTACCAATCTTCATTGGTAATACTTGGATAAATATTAATCATTTCAAACCTCAATACAATAGCGTGAAGACATGAAAAAACCCCTATGCGGGGTTTCACTTTATCAACAGAATACTGATAAAATATGTAGGAAGAAGTTTATGATTATTAAATACGGCTGAAATGAATCCGGAAATCTTTTCCAGCGTGTTTGTTTTTGCACTGAAAGTGATATTATTATTCATGTTTCAGTATTTCGCCGGGTATTTCTGTATGGATTTTCCCCTGCTTACAAAAATGAACTTCTAATGCTTCACCATAACGGGCATCGTAAAATATCACTTTTATTTTGTGAAATCCCTTCTGTAAAGCCACAGAACCTTTTCGCCATTGTGCACCGTGATTGCCATCATTATTTACTACCTACATTTCATCAATATATAACCTGGAACCATCATCACTTGATGTCCAAAATTCATAAATCTCATTTTCGGGAATATTTATGAATCCGTTGTAAACCACTCCGAATTTATCGTCGGGGTGTTCAACGGGCATCACAAAATTATCAGCGATTCCGGTTTTTATCAGTTTGCCACTTTCAACTTCATCACATTTAGCAAATAAACCTTCGAAAAGCCTGTATGTAACTCCGGGCTTTTGAGGATTGACAGAAACTGCAGGTATAGTTGTAAGTTTTGAAACATAACCAGACCGCGTTGCACTCATTTTCCCGTTGGGGTAGATTGTCCTGGCCTGAATTTGTGTTCCTGCTTCAATGCTCAACGGCTTTTCATAAAGCAGTGAATTTAAATCCGGTGCAGTTCCATCTGTAGTGTAACGTATTTCCCCGAATGGCAATTCGTTTTTCAATGCAAAGCTGTGGCTGCCTCCATTTGTAAAAATGCTATCCAGGCCAACAGGAGCATTGATGTAATAAGCCATTCCCATCTTATCGTAACGGTAAAACTGGGATTCGAGCCGGGAAAGAAAACCGGGATAATTTTTCCGGTCATTGTTCGTCCAGACAACCTCAGCCAGAGCTGCAATCCTCGGCAATAATTCGATTTGCAGAATATTGTAGTTAAAAACATTTTCAGTCCATAAACAGCCTTGCGCTCCAAGTATATATCCGGTATTTCCGGCAGGTAAATTTGCGGGAACCGGATCGTAATTGTAAATCCTATTGAGATGACTTAACTGTCCAGCAGCAAGGTTCTCAGTTTGATCTGCATCAAAATACAGTGTGTGCGAAGGTACCATAACCACGTTGTGTTTTAATTTGGCCACCTCAATTCCGCCTTCTTCGCTACGCCATGCCATAACGGAAGCATTAGGCGATAAACCACCTTCTAGAATTTCGTCCCAGCCTATTAAACTCCGGCCTTTTGAGTTAATAAATTTCCCGATACGCGAAATAAAATAACTCTGCAATCCGGCAACATTCTTCAGCTTTTCGGTTTGCATCCGTGCCTGGCATTTCGGGCATTTTTCCCAGGGGCCTTTTTTACATTCATCGCCACCTACATGGATGTAATGCGAAGGGAATAAATCCATTACTTCTTTAAGTACATCCTCTAAAAATCCGAATGTTTTTTCATTTCCGGCGCAATAAGGGTCGGAAAATTCGAAAGCCAGTTTCGGGTCTTTTACCCAGGGTTTCCCGGAACAACTTAGTTCAGGGTATGCAAACAGGACAGCAGCCATATGCCCGGGCATTTCAATTTCGGGCAGAACGGTAATATTTCTTTCAGTGGCATAGGCAACAATTTCTTTAATATCCTCCTGTGTGTAAAATCCACCATACGATTTATCCGTTTTCCCGTCGCCGTTTTTAGTAAAATAGCTCCATTTATCAGGCGCTTCATCAATCCGCCATGCGCCAATTTCGGTAAGCCTCGGATATTTTTTGATTTCGATGCGCCAGCCCTGGTCGTCGCACAAATGCCAGTGAAAGACATTGAGTTTGTACATAGCCATAATATCAATAAATTGCTTTAGGTTTTCTTTCGGAAAGAAATGCCTTGAAACATCCAGATGCATGCCACGCCAGCCGAAACGAGGGCTATCTACAATTTTCAGGCATGGAACTGATACAGAGCCGGAAGTATTTATTTTTGCCGGAATTAATTGTAGCAATGTTTGAATTCCGTAAAACAGGCCTTTCGAATCTGCGGCAGTAATAATGATTCCTGACTTGCTTACAACCAGGCTGTATGCTTCCTCATTCATTTTCAAACTGGCATCTGTTTTTAAACATATTGAATTACCAGCTTTTGGGATTACATTGCTCCTGGTTTCGGCAATTTGAATCTGAAACAAGGTGCTGAGTTGTTTGCTTAGGTAATTGCCAAGTTTGCCGAGGCTTTTATTTTTATCCATTAAAACCAGGACCGATTTACGGGATAGGTCGAAATTTCCGCCAGAGAGCTCAACTTTATTGGGTTGCGGAATAATTTGGAGTGTATTCTTGTTTTGTGCCTGACTGTGACTCCAAATGACAAATAGCAGAACAATTGATAAAATCTTATTCATTTGTAATTATTTTTTTTAACAGTCAAATGGAATTATTCGCATCTTGCTTATTTTCAAATGTGCTCATGAGATCGCTGCGCTAAATTACTCATGCATTGTTCATTTTAAAGGTATTTATGAGAACGCTTCTCTAAGGACTACAATCAAGACTATTTCAAAAATTATATTGTTCCTGGTAATCAGAAACCGTGTTTTTCATCAGGAGCCAGGATATTACAAATTTGCCTAGTTGTTAATTATCAGCTACCTGGCTGGCTCGAATGCACCAAACCAGGGAGAAGGCTCGTATTTCCACTTATTCCCGGAAGGCTTAACAGCAGGAATTTTCTCAGGCACAAAGTCAAACTTCAGCTCATCCCGGTATAAAGGTGCACCAATCTGGTTACCGGACGGCAGGTATTCATACACCATCATATCAAATTGCCCTTTTCGGCTGGGCCGGTTTTTGGAACCTTCGAATAAATTTTCGGCGGCAATAAAATTACGCTCTTTCAATGCATTTTCAACTTCCTGCGGATAAAAGGTAAAACCCATTTCATAATCCCAGCCTTTGTCGCAGATATTACGATAGATGTAAACATCACGGAAGTTTTTGGATAAAATACCTATACTTCCTACGCCTCCGGCAAATACATTTGGCGATCCGCAGTGGTAAAAGGTATTGTTATAGATATGAATGTCAGAGCGTTGCAGGTTTTTCCCCCACATGCCAAAAAGAACTCCCGAACCCGTCATATTATAAACCAGGTTGTGATGAAAACGCACATTACGAAGTTCTGAACCTTTGCCTTCGACACTTATCCCAAAACCCCACATGCACTCGTAGGTTGTATTTGAATGAAATTCAACGTCTTCCAGTAGCCCGAACCAGGCATCAACATAATAAGCCTGGCGCGGCAGATTATTCACCAGGTTATGATGAATTACTCCCTGCCAGCTCACTTCCTTGCAGTCAATTCCTTCTTTGAAACAATGATGAATATGATTAAATGACACTTCAAAAAACCGTGCGCCACAAATAGAAAGAGCTTCATGAGGGGCCTCGCCTCGTTTTCGCTGCCCGGGCAGATAATACCGGTCTCTGTTGTCGTTGGCAGCGGTAATTTCGCAATGGCTCACCAGCACCGAATCGCAATACCATAAACCTATGCCCGAATTGTGCGATTGATTTGACTTGCAACCAACGAGTTCAATCTTTTTACATTCCGGTCCCCTGACAATAAACCCGGCAGCATCCGAATTCCTGACTTCAATATTTTCGAAACGCAAATAGTTGACTTTTTCAATCTGAAAGATACCCTCGGTAAGCAAGCTGAATTGCACCGAATCATTTTTCCGAAAAACCTTTTTGATAGAACTTCCGTCGAAAATTACTGTATCACCCTGAGCAGCCCGGTAAAGAATCCATTTCGCTGAAATACCCGATCGCACAGGACGGAACTGTGTTCTAAGTTGATATTCGCCCCCGGAAATCGTAACTGTATCGCCGGGCATTGCGGCTTCGGAAGCTTTAAAAATATTTTGAAAGGGGCGATTTTTTGTACCCTGATTATTATCATTGCCGTTTAATCCGACAAAATACTCCCCTGCCTCGACGGAAGTAAACAGGGAAATAAGACTGGCAATGAGGCTGATTCGTATTTTATTCATTTAATATTACTTAGGCTATCCGATTTGCTGTGTTTAAATTATGAAATTTAAAATTTACCAACCCATAAAGCGGATACCGATTCCGGAAATAAGAATTACCAACCCCGCAACCATGTGCATGTAGCGTTCGCTGTGTTTGAAGCGAATAAGTGAAACGCCGGTACATCCGATAAAAACGGTAGCTATCATGGTGGCAACGGTGGCGATTCCGAATAGTGCCGAAACGGCAAACACGCCATACCAGTTATGCTGGGACGCGGGAAAAATCAGAAGCGGAATAAGTACTTCGCAGGGTCCGAAAACAAAAATAAGGAATAGTATCCACGGGGTTAACTTCATGTAATCTTCCTTTTCCCCGGCATCTGGAGTGATTGGCAGATGGCGGTATTCGCGTATGGATTTAGGCAACATAAATTTAGGCATGTGCGCATGATGGCCTTTATTCAGGAACTTAAATATTCCGTAAACGGTATAAAAAAGGCCAAAAACGATAAGCATCCATGCTACCAGGTTGCCCCGGCTTGCTTCAATAAGTTCGAGCCTGCTCAGGCTGATTCCAAGTGCAACCCCTGTAATACCAAGAACTATCGAACCTCCTATGTGACCAACTCCGCCGAAAAAGGTGATCCAGAGTGTTTTTGACAGCGACCATTTTCGCGCCCGGCTTAAAACAATAAATGGCAGATAATGGTCAGGACCCAGCAAAGTATGGATAAATCCAAGTGAAATGGCCGAAACAAGAAGTACATTTAATTCGTTCATGGGTTAAAGTTTGTTGATAAGCGAAGCCTGGCAGGCGGCCCCGAATCCATTGTCAATATTAACTACCGAAATGCCGCTGGCACAGCTGTTAAGCATCGAAAGCAGAGCCGCTAAGCCCTGGAAATTAGCCCCGTAACCCACACTCGTGGGAACCCCGATAACAGGTTTGTCAACCATTCCTCCAATCACGCTCGCCAAAGCACCTTCCATTCCGGCAACAACGATAATTACACGGGCACCACGTATCAGATCCATCTTATGAAACAGCCGGTGAATACCGGCAACACCTATATCATAAAAGGTTTTCACTTCGTTGCCCAGGAAACGTGCTGTTTCGGCAGCCTCTTCGGCCACCGGCATATCGGATGTTCCGGCAGCAACAACAGCTATATAACCTTTTGTGTTCTGAACCTGCTGATGCCTGTAACTGATGGTACGGGCAAGTTCGTGGTAAAAGGCATCGGGAATAACCTCTTTAACAGCCTGATACATTTCGGCGGTTGCCCTGGTTGCCAGTACGTCAATACCTTTCTGGTACATGCGTTCGGCAATTAGTTTCACCTGTTCGGTGGTTTTTCCGGCGGCATAGATCATCTCAGGCAGACCGGTGCGGTGCAGGCGGTCGGTGTCGATGGTTGCAAAACCCAGTTCCTCAACTCCGTGAACCGATACCATTTGTATTGCATCAGCGAGTTCCAGTTCTCCAAGCTTATATTTTTCGAAAATTTCGATGAGTGTCATGCTACAAATTTTTAAATACTTCAAGTTCCACTTCTTTTAGACTGATTTTTTCCTTGCGGGCAATTTCCATACAATCGGCAGATTCGGGTTTCGAGCGAACAATTTTACCGTTATAAAAGCTTTGCTTCACGCGCACCGGGCCAAAACGGGTATTCACAATTTTTTCAATCCGGTCTAACATGCTTTTCCTCACAGTGTACTCCCGCATTCCGATGGTTGTGCTGTGCGTGTAAATAATCTCTTTCATGGTTGCAACTTTTTCAGCATCACACAAAACGCACAACTGGTTCGCAGGCCTCGATTTCTTCATGATAATCGGCACCAGCCAGGCATCGCTGGCACCGGCATTGAACAATTGTTCAAGTAAATATTCATAGTGCTCCGGGTTCATATCGTCGATATTGCACTCCAGAACAACGGCAGTTTCTTTTTTAATCTCATTTGACGGTGCATTTGTCTCGGACAGGAATAACCTCAGCACATTCGGAACTTCCGAAATATCACGGTGGCCTATTCCATAGGCTGTTTTCGAGATCGGGAAATTTATCTGCCCGGTAAATTCATCAACTGTCGCCACTAAAATAGCAGCGCCGGTAGGTGTGGTGGCTTCGTGCTGCACCAGGCCTGATTTTACAGGAATGTTTTCAACGATTAATGCGGTTGCGGGGGCCGGAACCGGGAAAATTCCGTGGGCGCATTTAACCATTCCACTACCAAGCTGAATGGGTGAGGAAAGAACTTTATCGACCTTCAGAAAATCGAGGCAAATTGCAGCACCGACAATATCGGCAATGGAATCGAGGGCTCCCACTTCGTGAAAATGCACATGATCCACTTCAATGTTATGCACCTTGG
>Ga0335397_10008121_pt1 | contig 13238 bp, 12 predicted proteins | sample MAT04_FD_205740 | JGI IMG/M metagenome (GOLD analysis project Ga0335397, IMG submission 205740) | Freshwater microbial communities from Lake Fryxell liftoff mats and glacier meltwater in Antarctica - MAT-04 (spades assembly) (version 2) ...
GCCGAACGGAATGGGGGTGTCGAGTGGTCACCATCACCGAGGGGTCTGCGGTGGCGAGCACCGCCCGCACCGCCGCCGTCGTCGCGGCGATCGCGCTGCCGTAGTCCTCGAGTGTCGTCACGTTCCACTCCCATTCGGGGCCGGATGCCGGTGTGAGCATCACGGTACTCCCGTGCGGTTCCCGGGGCCACCCTGACGGATCATTGTGCGGTCGTTGCGTGCCCGTCGACCTTCGAACGACATAATCGGGGGGTGGCGATCTTCGAGCGACTCCGACGGGTGAGGGGCCCGTTGCTGCATGTCGCGATCGACGAGGGCAGCGGACCGGTCGTCGTGCTCGTGCACGGCATCGCCTCGTCGGCGGTGACCTTCGAGAACCTGATCCCCCTGCTGACCGACCGGCATCGCGTCATCGCGATCGACCTGCTCGGCTTCGGTGAGTCGGTCGCCCCCGAGACCGCCCAGTTCACGATCGAGGAGCACGTGGATGCACTCGAGGACACCCTGGACTCGCTGCGGCTGCGGCATCCGTTCGTTCTCGTGGGGCACTCGATGGGGAGCCTCATCGCGAGCCGCTACGCCGCGACGAACCGCCGCCGGCTGTCGAAGCTCGTGCTCGTGAGCCCGCCGATCTACGTCGATCCGGCGGCCCTCGGCGATCCGGTGGAACGCGCGGCAATGGGGCTCTACCTGAAGGCCTACGAGTTCCTGCGCACGAACCAGACGTTCACGATGCGCAACGCCGCGATGCTCGCCAGGATCTCGCCGATCAAGAACGTGCTCGAGGTGAGCGCCCGCAACTGGAACGCGTTCGTGCTCTCGCTCGAGAACGCGATCGAATCGCAGACCACGGTGAGCGACATCGCATCGGTGACGGTTCCGGTCGAGGTCGTCTACGGCACGCTCGACCCGTTCCTCATGCCGGGCGGATTGCGGATCGTCGAGCAGATGCGGCACGTGACCGTGCGCAAGGTGGATGCGAGCGACCATCTCGTTCGCAAGCGTCTCGCGCGCGCGGTCGCCGCGGCGATCGGGTAGGGGTCGTCACTGGTCGGGGCCTGGCTGGTCGGTGCTCGGATGGCCGGTGCTCGGATGGCCGGTGCCCGGCTGCCCGGTGCTGGTCGGGCTGGAGGCCGCGCTGTCGGCGCGACGCGCGCGGCCACGGGGGCGGCTCGTGCGCGACGCCTGCTTTGCCTCGTGCGCGACTCGGGAGCCCCACGCCGTGGCGCGGTCGAGCTCCCCGTCGCGCAGCGGCCCCTCCATGTCCTCCACCACGAATCCCTCCGGTTCGGCGATCACGTCGTAGAGGCGGCCCCGGAGTCGGCGCGCAATGCCGCCCGCGGCGCCGCCCGACAGCAGGTTGTCGAGCCGAGTGTCGAACGCGGCCGCCTTCGAGCCGAGGGTGGCCTCCGGCAGGTGATTGAGCCATTCGTGCAGGGTCTCACCCCCCACTCCCGGCTCGAGCGCCTGCCCCGACCTGCTGCGCCCCGATGCGTGATCCTCCTCGCGCAGCCACGTCCCGCTCTTCGTGCGCGACGCCATCCCGAAGAACTGGGTCGGACCGCCGGCGATGAGAAAAGTGGCCTGTGCGACGTCGGCGAGGCTCGCCTCGAGCACGCTGACGCAGGCGACCTCACCGTCGGGGTCGGCCTGCGTGACGCCGCCGGCGATGGCCTCGGCGATCTCGCGCGTGTCGCCGAACAGGGACTCGTAGACGATGACGGTGCGCATGGCGGCCTCCTTTGCGCCGATGCTAGCCCCGGGGGGCTCGATCCGGCAGGCCCTGTTCCCGACGCGCACCACCCACTACGGTTCCCGGGGCTCGTTCCCCGCGGTGTCGACGGCCGCCGGTTCGGCAACCTCGTTGTGGTCGACGGCCGCCGGTTCGGCGACCTCGTCGTGGTCGAACGGCCGGCGGGACAGGCGCAGGGTCGCGAGTAGGCCGACGACGAGGAAGCCGGCGGCGGCGAAGGCGGAGTACCTGGTGCCGTCGCTGAAGGCCGCGCGGGCGGCATCCGCGATCTCCGGGTCCTGCCCATCGAGGGAGGGGATCGCGGCACCGGCGCTGTCGACCACCGTGTCGACGATGACCGTGCGCGTCTCGGCCGGCAGGTCGCTGAGCCGGGAGTCGAGCGACGCGCCGACCGAGGTGAACAGCACGGTGCCGAGCACGGCAATGCCGAGCGCCGATCCGATCTGGCGTGCGGTGCTCGAGGTGCCGGAACCCTGTCCGCTCTTGTCGACGGGCACGTCCCTGAGCACCACGCTCGTGAGCTGGGCCGTCGCGAGCCCGACCCCCAGCCCGTAGACGAAGAGGAACGGAACGATGCTCGCCCAGGTCGCGTCGGGCGTGATCGCGAAGCCGAGCCCGGCCACCCCGACGATCTCGGCCGCGATTCCGACCCGCACGATCGTCTCCGGCGTGACCCTGTTGCCGAACGCGCCCGCGACGCCGCTCGCCACGAAGGATCCGAGGGCGAGGGCAAGCAGCACGAACCCGGTCTGCAGAGCGTCGTACCCGAGCACGTTTTGCAGCCAGAGGGGGAGCGAGAGAATGATCCCGAACTCGCCGAGCGACACGATGAGGGCGGCGACGTTGCCGTTGCGGAACGAGGGGATCCTGAACAGCGCGAAGGCGAGGAGTGTGGACTTGCCCGCGCGCTCCCGGTGCAGCCCCCATCGCACGAACGCGACGCCCGACACGATCGTGAGGAGGAACACGAGGGGGATGGGCGAGAGTGCGAACGGCCAGGTCCAGTCTCCGACGGTGGGGGCGTCGTTGGTCAGCCACCAGCCGAAGGTGCGGCCCTCGATCAGCCCGAACACGAGGCTCGCGCTCGTGACCACCGAGAGCACCGCGCCGAGAACGTCGATGCGGCGCGGTTCGCCGGCGTCCCTGGTCTCCGTGACGTACAGCAGCACGCCGATGACGATGATGATGCCGAGCGGCACGTTGATGCCGAAGGCCCAGCGCCAGGAGTAGTAGGTCGTGAGCCAGCCGCCGAGCAACGGGCCGACCGCGACCATGCCGCCGATGGTGGAGCCCCAGATCGCGAAGGCGATAGCCCGCTCCCGTCCGCGGAAGGTCGCGTTGATGATCGAGAGGGTCGTCGGCAGCACCATGGCGCCGCCGATTCCCTGGAGCACCCGCGAGGCGATGAGCAGGTCGCCGGTCTGTGCGAACGCGGCGAGCACGGATGCGGCGGCGAAGATGACGACGCCGAGGAGCAGGAGCCGCCGGCGCCCGTAACGGTCGGCGAGGGCTCCGAAGACCAGCAGAAGCGCTGCGAATACGAGGGTGTAGCTTTCTTGCACCCACTGCACCTGAGTCGAGGTGATGCCGAGGTCGTCGATGATCGACGGGATCGCGACATTGACGATCGTCGAGTCGACGATGATCAGCGCGACGGCGATGCTGATGAAGAGCAGCCCGAGCCAGCGGGCGCGTGGCGACTGGATTCGTGGAGCGCGGACGATCTCCGTGTCGCTCATGACAGCGTCCTCTCCGCCGAAGTCCCCAGCGCCCGGAGCCGCATCGCGACGGTGGCGCCGACGATCGCGACCACGGCGGCGATCGCGGCGATCGCCGCGGGTGTCGAGGGGAGGTCGCCGGTGAGCCGCGCGACGGCGACCCAGGCCAGCCCCCACGAGAGGGACGCGGCGGGGGCGACGCGCCCTCGGCCGCGGACCGCGAGCGCCACGCCCACGAGCCCGGCGACCGCGAGGATGGCGACGGCCCAGGCATCCTGGTCGATCCCGAAACCCGAGAATCCGGAGGCGACGAGGAGCGCGGTCACGTTCGCCGCGGTCGCGACACAGACCCAGCCGAGGTAGAGGCCGACCGTGCCGTCGGCGACGACCGCCTCGACCACGTTCTTGGGCCTCGACGCGAGGGTGCGGAAGAACGTGTGGACCAGCACCGCGAGCAGCAGCACGATCACCGGCACGCTCAGCGGAAGCAGGTCGAACTGGATGCTGAGGATCCACGCCGCGTTGAGCACGAGGGAGGCCGCGATGGGGTAGCCAAGCACCCGCTGGCGGGCATCCGACTTCTGGGCGGGGAGGAACTGCCAGATCGCGTAGGCGATGAGCCCGAGGTAGATGACGGTCCAGATGCCGAACGCCGCGCCGCCCGGCGCGATCAGGGTGGCGTCGGTCGCGAGGGCACCGCCGGCCGCGTCCTGGATCGGTGTTCCGCCCGCGGCGCCCGAACCGATGAACGAGCCGACGATCGCCAGCACGGCGCTGATCGCGACGATGCCCTGCCGCAGCAGGTCGCCGCTCCGAACGGTCGTGGTGGTGGTCATCCGTTTCTCCAATCATCAGCCAGCTGATGAAATACGCTAGCATAATGGTCAGCCGACTGACTATCCGGAGGCGACAGTAGATTGAATGACATGACCTCGCCCGATGCGCCGGACGCCGCCGGGGCGGACGACATGGCGCAGTGGCCGACCGGTCGCCTGCTGTCGACCGCGGCGCGCCTCGTCGAGCACGCGTGGGTGGAGTCGCTCGAGCGGCTCGGCCTCACGCACGCCGGACTCATCGCGCTCCACCTGCTCGGTAACGGCCCGCTGAGCCAGACCGAGCTCGCCAGGCAGGCGCGGGTGGAGACGCAGACGATGTCGCGCACACTCGAGCGGCTCGAGCGGGAGGGTCACATCGAGCGGGTCCGCTCGCCGCGCGACGCCCGCCGTCACGTCGTGACGCGCACGCCCGCCGGCACGGCGCTCTGGGAGAAGTCGCGCACGCTCGAGGCAGACATCTTCCCACCACTGCAGAATGCCGCCGCGATGCGCGAGGCGCTGCTCGACATCATCACGGCGGCATCCGCACGTCGCTGGTGAGCGGCGTTGGTGATCTGCGCTGTCGTGTGAGCGGCGTTGGTGATCTGCGCTGTCGTGTGAGCGGCGGCATCGTGCGATCGGCGCTATCTGGCCGGTCCGCTGTTTCTGCCGGATCGGCGCGTTCGTACGCATCCGGCGCGTTCGTAGGCATCCGCCGCGTCCTGACGGACCGGCCGCGCCCTGGCGGATCGGAGTCCATACGGACCCGCCGCCGAGGCCTGACTGACCCGCCACGCTCTAACGGACCCGCCGAGCGCCTGCGGACCCGCGTCCTTCTGGACCCGCCGCGGGTGCTACTCGGTGGACTCGGCCGTACCCTGTTGCTTGGCGATCTCGGCGTGGACCACGTCCATATCGAGCTGCTTGACCGCGGTGATGACCTGGTCGAGCGCCGGAGCCGGAAGGGCGCCGGGCTGCGAGAACACGAGCACCCCGTCTCGGAAGGCCATCAGGGTCGGAATCGAGGTGATTCCCGCGGCACCGGCCAACGCCTGCTCCGCCTCGGTGTCGACCTTCGCGAAGGTGACGTCGGAGTGCTGTTCGCTCGCCGCGTCGTAGATGGGCGCGAAGGCCTTGCACGGACCGCACCAGTCGGCCCAGAAGTCGACGAGGGTGATGCCAGGGCTCGTGACGGTCTTCTCGAACACGTCCTGTGTGAGTTCGATCGTTGCCATGGTTCCTCTTCTCTCGTGATGACGGGTGTTCAGTCCATCTCAACGTCGCACGCGGGTCAAATCTTCCCCGGCCCCGAACGGCCGGGTGCTCGGTGCTCGGTAACGTGTCTTCATGACCTTCAACGACGACTCCAGCATCAGCGGCAGCAAGGTGCGCCGCCGCGGCCGCACGGCGGGGCTCGCCGTCGGCGGCGGCGGTATCGGCGTCGTGGCGCTGGTGCTCCTGGGCACGTTCCTCGGAGTCGACCTGACGCCGTTCCTGGGGGGCGGTGGCGTAGGCGGCGGCACCTCGCAGGAGGAGTCGTCGCTCGCATCCGAATGCCAGACCGGAGCCGACGCGAACGCCGACGTCAACTGCCGCATGTCCGCGGCGTACGTGTCGCTGGACGACTATTGGGTCGACGCGGGCCCGACGATCGGCATCGACTATCGCGAGCCGTCTTTCGTGCTGTTCGACCAGGCGACGACCACCGGATGCGGCAACGCGACGAGCGCGACCGGCCCCTTCTACTGCCCGCCGGACGAGTCGATCTACCTCGACACGACCTTCTACGAGCAACTGCGCACGCGGTTCGGGGCGAACGGTGGGCCGCTCGCGGAGCTGTACGTGGTCGCGCACGAGTGGGGCCACCACATTCAGCAGATCGGCGGGATCTTCGACGGCACCGACCGCTCGGCATCCGGCCCCGGATCCGACACGATCCGCCTCGAGGTGCAGGCCGACTGCTTCGCCGGGGCCTGGGTCGCCGGCGCCTCACAGACCGAGGACGAGAACGGCGTGCCCCTTCTCGAGCCGGTGACGCCGGCGCAGATTCAGGATGCCCTGAGTGCGGCCTCCGCGGTCGGCGATGACCGCATCCAGGAATCGGCCGGGGGTGGGGTCAACCCCGAGACCTGGACGCACGGATCGAGCGAGCAGCGGCAGCGCTGGTTCCTCGCCGGGTACGAGGACGGCGCGACGGCGTGCGACACCTTCGCCCCGGCCGCGGGCGAGCTCTAGCCTCGCCTGCTGACGACGGGAGCGCACGCTCGCGCGAGCGGCGCTCGCGCGAGCGAATACTTCCGGCTCCCGCCGCCGAGCTCGAGTAGTGGGGGCTCGCGCGGTCGTTGTTCGCTCGCGCGCATGCGATTACCGCGGCGTGAGCGAACAATGCCCGCTCGAGCGAACAGTCACCGCGTGGGCGAGCACTGGCGGCCTGAGCCAACAGTGCCGGCGCTCAGCGCCCGCACCAGAGTTCGAGTAGTGGGGGCTCGCGCGGTCGTTGTTCGCTCGCGCGCATGCGATTACCGCAACGTGAGCGAACAGTGCCGGCGTGAGCGAACAGTGCCGGCGTGAGCGAACAGTGCCGGCGTGAGCGAACAGTGCCGGCGTGAGCGAACAGTGCCGGCGTGAGCGAACAGTGCCCGCGTGAGCGAACAATGCCGGCGTGAGCGAACAGTGCCCGCTCGAGCCAACAGTGCCCGCGTGGGCTAGTACTTCCCGCGCGCGCTATTCGCTAGGCGGGAACGAATCAGGAGCAGCAGCCGCCTCCGCAGCAGCCGCCTTCGGCCTTGTCCTGCGCCGAGTCCGACTGGGACGAATCGGACGAGGCGGATGCCGCGACCAGCGGGATCATCGCCACGGGCTTGCGGGCCACGGCGGCGGGGGTGACCGGCGCGGCGGGGGTGACCGGCGCGGCGGCGGCGGGAGCGGCGGACGCGGGGTTAGCGGACGTGGGCGTGACGACAGCGGCGGCCCCAGAAGTAGCGGAAGCGGAAGCGGCAGCGGAGGATCCGGACGTGCGGATCACGCTCGGCGCGTCATTGCGGGCGGAGGCGGTCGCCGCCGCGTCCGTCTCGGCGAGGTCGAAGTGGCGCCGCGGCCTGCGGGCCGTCGCGAGTGACCCGTCGGTGGACGGGGCGTTGGTCGAATCTGGCACGGGTGTCTCCTTTTGCCGGTGGGATGATTGCCGGTGGCGTGGCCAGTCTGCCACCGGATGCTGGGCCCGTGCCCGACGCGCCGGTGGTCCGGGGCCGGAGACGGCCGGGACTGCCACGTTCGGGCGTAGCCTCGTGGAATGAAACGGTCGCTCGCCTTCGGCCTCGTCGCGCTGCAGCTGTTGCTCATCGCGACGCTCGTGCTCGCGCCGCACGGTGAGCTCTGGCCGGTCGCCCCGGCGCTCGTGATGTTCGCCGTCCTCCTCGGCGTCGCGGGAATGGCCGTCGCGATACTCGGCTTACTCGGCCTCGGCCCCGCGCTTACGGCGAGCCCCATCCCCCGCGATAACGCCTCCCTCGTCACGGGCGGCATCTACGGGCTCGCCCGGCACCCGATCTACACGGGGCTCATGATCGGCGGGCTCGCCCTCGCCGTGCTCGGTGCCTCTTTCTGGCATCTGGCACTGTGGGTCGCCCTCGTCTCCCTGCTGGCGGGCAAGGCGAGGTGGGAGGAGCGGATGCTGCTCGACGAGCATCCGGACTACGCCGAGTACGCCGCGCGGGTCGGGCGTTTCCTGCCCGGAGTGGGCCGACTGCGCAAGTAGCGGAGGCCTGCGCCCTGCGACCTGCGACGCCCTGCGCCCTGCGGTGGGCCGCTGCGGCCAGCGGCCAGCGGCCAGCGGCCAGCGGCCAGCGGCAACCGCTGAGAGTACGCGTTTCGGCGCTTCGGGGCTCTCATATAGAGCCCAAACGCGTACTCTCAGCGCACTGTGGGCGCTGGCGCTGGCGCTGGCGCTGGCGCTGGCGCACCGCGGGCGCGGGCGCCTGCGCGCTCGGCCGCGCCGGTGCCGCCGAGGGCCGGAAAATCCACACGAATCCTGACCCTTGACCGTGCGCGAACCGGTGTGTGATGATCAACGCGACTCGCTTCGGGCGGGGCGCGACGAGGAGGTTTCCGTGACGGAAGACGAGCTCGTCGGAACGTGGATCAACTCCCACGAGGAAGGCCGCGACGGGGTGCAGGTATTCCGCACTGGGGAGTACGAATTCCCGCCATCACGCGGACGGACGTCGTTCACACTGCGAGCCGACGGCAGCGCGGTCACCGGGCAACCTGGCCCGGATGACCGGGGCGTGACCGGCGACGGCAGTTGGAGAATCGATGGTGCCGTTCTCATCATTCGCAGCCCCGGCGGGCCTGCGACGTATGACGTGCTCGCCGCAGACTCGAGCCACCTGGAGCTGCGACCGCACTGACTCCACCGAAGGAGAGCACCGCAATGGTCACCAAAGCCGAAAAGGCCGAAGAATCGTCCGACGAGGCACCACTGCATCGCAGCTGTGCGACGAGTGAGGTCAACGAGAGACTGCTCCGGAACGTCGAGGGCTATGCCGAGTCCAGGGCCGAGATCGAGAACCGCACCGCTCGCGTGCTCGACGCCCAGGTCGCTTTGCGCACCGGATGCACTGAGATTCCCGTGGTCGTGCACGTCGTCTACCGCAATGCCACCGAGAACGTCTCCAACGCCCAGATCGACAGCCAGATCACCGCCCTGAACGCCGATTTTCGAGCAACGAATGCCGACAAGGCGTCCACCCCGACGGTGTTTCAGGGCCTGATCGGCGACGCGAGGGTGACGTTCAAGCTTGCGACCACCGACCCCGACGGCAACCCGACCGACGGGATCACCCGAACCTCGACCACCACCACGCCGTTCAACTCGGACACCGACAACGTGAAGTCCGCGGCGACGGGCGGGTCGGACGCCTGGCCGTCCGACCGGTACCTCAACCTCTGGGTCTGCGGAAACCTGCGCAGCGGGTCGGGCCAGTCGCTGCTCGGCTACGCCCAGTTCCCGGGAGGGCCCACCGCCACCGACGGGGTCGTCGTCATCCACAGCGGGTTCGGCACCACCGGAACCGCGGCCGCGCCATTCAACCTCGGTCGCACGACGACGCACGAGATCGGACACTGGCTCAACCTTCGCCACATCTGGGGCGATGACGGAACCGGATGCTCCGGCAGCGACTTCGTCGTCGACACCCCGAACCAGGGTGGACCGAATTACGGCACGCCCACCTTCCCGTCGTCGTCGTGCTCGAACGGCCCCAATGGCGACCTGTTCATGAACTACATGGACTACACCGACGACGCCGCGATGTTCATGTTCACCGTGGGCCAGGTCGACCGCATGCAGGCGGCGCTCGACGGACCACGGTCGAGTATCGGTGTCAGTGGTCCGTGCGGCGGAAAGCCGGTCAAGGAGTTCGCCAAGGACCTGCCGAAGGACGGCATCAAGGACCTCCCGAAGGACGGCATCAAGGACCTCCCGAAGGACGGCTTCAAGGACTTCCCGAAAGACGGCGTGAAGGACCTGCCGAAGGACGGCGTGAAGGACTTCCCGAAAGACGGGGTGAAGGACAAGCCGAAAGACGGGGTGAAGGACAAGCCGAAGGACGGAGTGAAGGACTTCCCGAAGGACAGGCCGAAGGATCTCATCAAGGACAACCCCAAGGACTTCGTCAAAGACAACCCGAAGGATCTCGTCAAGGACAAGCCGAAAGACGGAGTGAAGGACTTCCCGAAGGACAGGCCAAAGGATCTCATCAAGGATCGCCCGAAGGACCTCAGCAAAGATGGCCCGAAGGATCTCGGCAAAGACATGATGAAGGACTTCGCGAAGGATCCGATGAAAGATCCGCGCAAGGAGGGGGTGAAGGACCTCCCGAAAGATGCGATCAAGGACACCCCGAAGGACGGCATCAAGGACTTCGCCGACGACGTGCCCAAGCAGCTGCGTGATCCGGTGAAGGAGCTGGGCGGGGAGATCGGACCGATTGACCCTGGACCCCTGATCGATCCCGTGATCGGCGGCGGGTTCGGCGGCGGCCCGTTCGGCGGCGGTGCGACCCCGTTCGTCATCGGCGGCCGCGACGAGACGGAATACGGCGCCGGCCAGCCAGCGGAGGTCTCGCCCCTCGCGGTGATCGCCGAGCAGCTCGAGGGGATTCTGGCCGACTATGGCAACGCGGCGGCGGCGGGGCAGCTGTCGGCGTCCGACGTCGCCCGCTGGCAGCAACTCGTCGGCGTCTATGCGCAGATCATTGCGCTGCTCGGCTGATCGGGCCGACGCCCGGCCCGCCGCGGGAGGGAGCATCCGCCCTCCCGCGGCGGGCCGCGCCCGGCGCTTGCCCCTGGGGTGGAGGGGGGCGCAATGATCCTCATCGTCAGCTTTCCCGACAACGCCCACGTCGAGCGGGTGCTCGAGCACCTCGACCGACCGGCGGTCGTCTTCGACATCGCCGACTTTCCGCACCGTACGCGTCTGAACGCGCGATTCGGGGCCTTGGCTGACCGGATATCGTTCACGCCCCACGGACGGGGGGAGATCCCCCTCGATCAGATCGGTGCCGTTTGGTATCGGCGGGTGCGGCCGATCGGGCTGGATCCCGCGCTGACGGATTCCACGAGCCGCCTGTTCGCGTGGTCGGAGAGCACCGAGGCGCTGACGGGCCTGTGGCACGCCATGGAGTGCTTCTGGATGAACCCGCCCGCCGGCGACGAGGCCGGCCAGCGCAAGATCCGGCAGCTGCAGGTCGCCCGCCAGGTGGGGTTGTCGGTGCCGGAGACTCTCATCACCAACGACCCGGCAGCGGCGCGGGAGTTCATCGGTGCCCGGGAGGAGGGGGGCGTCATTCGAAAGGCGTTCCGCAACATCGCGGAGGCGCCGCGGTCCACCGCCGTCGTCACGGCCGACGACCGGGAGCGGCTCGACGACGTGCGGTACGCGCCGGTCACCTTCCAGGAGTTCGTGCCCGCCGACCTCGATCTTCGGGTCATCGTCGTCGAGCACGAGATCTTCGCCGCGGCGATCCTCTCAGAGCCGGAGTACCGCACCGACTACCGGCCCGGCATCGGGTCGGCGAAGTTCAGTGAGTACGAGCTGCCGGACGAGGTGGCGGCGGCGCTGCTCGCCCTGCACGGCCGGCTCGGCCTGGCCTACGGGGCCTCCGACTTCAGGGTCACGCCCGAGGGCGAGCACGTGTTCCTCGAGGTGAATCCGGGCGGGGAGTACCTGTTCGCGAGTGACCGCACCGGGCAGCCGGTGCCGCAGGCGATCGCCGCGTGCCTGTCCCGGCACGACCGTGATCACACCGGATGACCCTGCCGCACGCCGCGTGGCGAGGGTCGGCGGCGCGACGTCATGCCCCCAGTTGTGGGTCCGCCCCACTATGGGGACTGCCGCGGGCGGGCCAGCGGGGGTAGGCAGCGCGCCGCCGGGGTGGTCCTGGGTGCCGCGGGGTGGGCTCGTCCGATGGGGAAACGAAAAAACCCCCGCTGAGCGGGGGTTTTGTTGGTGGCTCCGACCGGCGTCGATCCGGTGACCTTTCGATTTTCAGTCGAACGCTCTACCAACTGAGCTACAGAGCCAACAAGGCACGGACTACTGGCGAGAGTAAATCCGTGCCTTTGCGACCCTGACCGGACTTGAACCGGCGACCTCCGCCGTGACAGGGCGGCGCGCTAACCAACTGCGCTACAGGGCCATGCTATTTAATTCTGATGTTTTGGTGACCCCAACGGGATTCGAACCCGTGTTAACGCCGTGAAAGGGCGCCGTCCTAGGCCACTAAACGATGGGGCCATGAAGCAGAAGAACTTCGTAGCAACCGAGAGGTAAGCATACGGATGTTCGGGCCATTTGCCAAACCGTGGTTCCGGTCGGCGATTTGGACCATGCTCAACTAGTTGGCACATCACCAGGTCTCCGGCTAGGTTCGAAACGTTCTTGGCAGTCGGGTCCTACCGATGCGTCCGCATCGTCGCCGCTTCTGCTGTTGTGTTCGTCTATGAAAATTGCGCCCTTCCGCACCGCCGAACGCGCAAAAATCGAGGATCAATGAAGAAGTTTGAATTACGCCGGGGGGCGCTGTGCTCAGAAGCACGTGCCCCTCAACGGCGAGGTGCCCGCGCGCGGGTTTTCTCCATCCTCGCCGCCGTCGCCGTCGCGACGACTGCCTCGATCGTGGGGCAGCCCGCCGGTGCCGCCTTCGCGATCGACTACCCCACCTGGTCCGACGTGCAGAACGCCCGCAGCAACGAATCGGCCAAGCAGGCCGAGATCACCCGCATCAAGGATTTTCTGTCCCAGCTGGCAGACAAGGTCAGCGACACGCAGGCCGCTGAGAAGGCGCGAGGCGACGAATACCAAGAGGCGCAGCTCGAATTCGACGAGGCGAACTACAAGGCGCAGCAGCTGCAGTTGCAGGCGGACGAGGCCCAGGTGACCGCCGACGAGTCGAAGCTCCGCGCCGGGCAGCTCGCGGCCAAGCTCTCGCGCTCCGGCAGTGGCGACGTGTCGGCCGCCCTCTTCTTCGACGGCGAGTCCGCCGCCGACCTGCTCGCCCAACTCGGAATGGCCAGCAAGATCACCGACCAGTCGGCCGGCATCTATGAGAAGGCCACCGCGGACCAGAACACCGCCCAGTCGCTCACCGACCAGGCGGTCGTCGCGAAGGACGCCCTCGAAGAGCTCGCCGCCGCGGCCGAGACCGCGCTCGCGGCGGCCACGAAGGCCGCCGCGGCTGCCACCGCGGCGCTCGAGGAGCAGCAGGAGAACGAGGCCGTGCTGCAGGCTCAGCTCCGGGTGCTCGTCGAGAACCGAGCGGCGACGGAGGCTGACTACTCGGCTGGCGTCCGGGCGCGCGAGGCCGAGGCCGCAAAGGTCGCCGCCGCCAAGGCCCAGGCCATTGCCGCGGCGGAGGCCGCACAGGCCGCTGCCTCAGCCGCTGCCGCGCC
>Ga0335397_10008133_pt1 | contig 13228 bp, 13 predicted proteins | sample MAT04_FD_205740 | JGI IMG/M metagenome (GOLD analysis project Ga0335397, IMG submission 205740) | Freshwater microbial communities from Lake Fryxell liftoff mats and glacier meltwater in Antarctica - MAT-04 (spades assembly) (version 2) ...
GTTTCGAGACACCCCAAACGCCTTCAAAATAGAGGCAAGTGAGGATCCCCACGAGAAGCTTGACGGGCGCCGTTTCGACCTACGTGTCACTTTCGCTCCGATTTGACCCTTAGGCACTTGTAGGCCGTGTTCTTTTCCCGGCCCGGGGGGTGAGTTGGCCTGCGACAAGCGCGACCAGCGCGAGCGCGAATCCGACGAGCTGGATCGCGGTCAAGGTTTCCGCCAGCAGCATGGCGCCCAGAGTCGCCGCGACCAGGGGGGATAGCAACCCGAGCAGGGCGGTTGCGGTGACTGGCAGGCGCCGGATCCCGGCGAACCAAACCGTGTATGCGAGCAGACCCCCGACCAGCCCCAGCCACACATACCCCGCGATGGCAGGTGCATCGACCGAGCTGGGGACACCCTCAATAAGGAGGGTCGGGGCCAAAAGGATTATGCCACCGGCGGTGAGTTGCCAACCGGCAAGGGCAAGTGCGCTGACGCCCGGAGGCCTGCCCCACTTCTTGGTGAGTACAACACCGAGACCCATCGATACAGCGCCGCCGAGGCCAGCGAGAACTCCGACAGGGTCAAGTGCCGCCCCTGGGCCAAGCACGACCAGACCCACGCCGATCACGCCAGCGACACCCCAACTGACGCGCCATCGGGAGAACTTTTCGCCCAGGATTACGACCGCAAGAAATGTCACAAGGATGGGTTGGGTAGCGCCCAAGGTGGCGGCAACCCCACCGGGTAGCTTCTGCGCAGCGAGGAACAGCAGGGGAAAGAAGACGCCAATGTTCAAAGCGCCCAGCACGGCGATCTTCCACCACCACGCCCCGTGAGGCAGGGTTCGACAGAGGAGAAGCGCCAGCAGCCCTGCAGGCAGGGCGCGCATCAATCCGGCGAACATCGGATGCCCGGCCGGCAGCAGTTCTGACGCAACAATGTAGGTTGTGCCCCACACCGCAGGAGCCAGGGCTGTCAAAACCGTCAATCCCGCACGACGTGAGACGGTCAAAGCTTGCGTCGACGGAGTGACCGGTGGCGGAGGAGAAGTCATAAGTCCATGGTGCAAGCCACGGTACTAATGAGTCCAACACATGCTTGTCATCTCATCTATCTATCCGGATAATAAATGGATGGAGTTGCAGCAACTGCGATATGTGGTGACGTTGGCGGAGGAGGCCAGCTTCACGCGGGCCGCTGCCCGCAACTTCGTCGTTCAGTCTGCCCTCAGTCATCAGATCAAGGCTCTCGAAACAGAGTTGGGTGTCACGCTTTTCGCCCGGACAAGTCGCAGAGTTGCCCTCACCGCCGCCGGCGAAGCGTTCCTTCCCGGAGCCCGCGCGAGCCTAGAAGCAGCCGAACGAGCCGCGGTGGATGCTACTGCCGCATCCGGATTGATCCGGGGCCAACTCACGCTCGGGGTCATCCCGACCGTCACCGCCATCGACGTGCCCGCGATCCTCGAACGCTACCGTCGCAAACATCCGGAGGTGCGCATTGCACTCCGAGTGGCTGGCAGCGACGAGCTGGAGTTGGCGATCGCCCAGGGAGAGGTCGACGTGGGCGTGCTCGGACTACCCGAATCCCGTCTACCTCGCGGCGTCGCCTGGCGGACCCTGGTAACCGACCAGCACGTGGCCATCGTGAGCAACCAACACCAACTCGCAACGCTCGCGAAGGTGCAACTGAGTGACCTCTCCGAAGAGTCCTTCGCCGACTTCCCCGCCGGAATTCCTGGGCGCATCCAAAGCGATCTCGCCTTCGCTGCTGCCGGGGTCCACCGCGATGTCCCGTTCGAGGCCATGGCGCCCGACCTTCTCATCGGGCTGGTCAAACGAAATCTCGCGATCATGCTTCTTCCCTCCAGATATGCGCCAGTGGACTCGAGACTGGTGGCGATCCCTGTCATCAACGGACCAACCCGGAGCGAGCACCTCGCATGGAGTGACTTCAACCCGAGTCCAGCCGCAAACGCGTTCCTCGCCACCTCCGAACTGCGCGATTAATTCCGACGGTGACTCTGCTTATACCGCGGTTGCAGGAATTGCCGGAATCGACGAATGAAGGGACTCAAGTGTCTTGGAACCCATGGGATGCAACACAGTGCCGCCGGCGTGGGCACGGCGAGACACCTCGTGTGCGTATGGATCCAAGATGGATTCACCGCTGACCGTGACGCCGAGCGATCACAGAACACCGCCACTTATCGACCAACTCCACGGGCTGAATCGGCGCGATCTCGCGAAATTTCAGAATCGCGAACTCAGTAGTCCGGAGAAGATTCCTGCAACGCAACAGGCTGATCGCCGCCTCCAGCCTCGCCGAGATCGTGCTCGAAGCGGGATGGCGGTCGGGTTCCCTCAACACGGCGGGCCATGCAGCCGCCCTCGGACGACCACTCGGCGCGGTGCCCGGCCCGGTCACCTCGGCGGCGTCGGCAGGTTGTCACCGACTCATCCGCGAGTTCGACGCCGTCTCCGTCACCGGTCCCGACGAGATGGCGGAGCTCGCACCGTTGGGCGCGGGAGGCTCGACCCCCATCGGTGGGCGCGCTGCGGCCGATCCCCTGCGACGCGGCGACGTGCGAAGCTCCACGTCGGACAAGATCCGCGTCGTGATGCGCTGAGTACGAGGTCCCCGAGGGAGGTTGACGACGTGGCTGCGCGCTCCGGGCTCGCGGTCTCGCAGATGCAGGCCGCCCTGGGTGCGCTCGAGCTGGCAGGTCGGGAGGGAGCGAGGGAACGGGGGTGGATTCGCATCGGCTGACGGTCATCCGCCCCACCGCGACCGCGCAGTCATCCGATACGCCGACGGCACCCGCCGGGGGTCAGAGCGCGGCGACCACGTCGACCGCGACCCGCACGCCGTCCTCGGCGCGCATGGCCAGGCCCACCTCGCGCGCGCGCGCCCGTCGCGCGAGGGCATCGGTGATCGCCGGAACCAGGGTCTCGACGGTCAACTTGCGTGCGGGAATCGGTTCGGCCGCCACGCCTTGCAGATGCATCCGCGCGCCCCAGAACGGCTGATCGGCGGTGAACGGCACCACCACCGAGGGCACCCCCGCGCGCGCGACGGCGTGGGCGGTTCCGGCGCCGCCATGGTGGAGGGCGACGGATGCTCCGGAGAGCACGACTCCGAGCGGCGCCGACCGCACGGCGAGCACATCGGGTGCACGGAGTGCCGGCGGAAGCTCGAGCCCGCCCCACCCGGTGAGAAGCAGTGCTCGCAATCCGTGTGCGCGCGCCGCCGAGACGACCGCCCGCGCTCGCTCACCGGCATTCCCGGCGGCCATCGACCCGAAGGAGGCCACGAGATAGGGCGCGCCCTGCACGAACGCGGCGACCTCCGGCCCGGCCAAGGCGTCGGCCGAGTCGTCGAACCAGGCTCCGGTGAGATGCACCCGCCCCGGCCAATCCGCGGGGCGCGGCAGCAGCTGGGGGCTGACCGCCATGAGGGTCGCCCGGGACGGGGTCCGCACGGTCGGGGCGCGCCCGCCGGGGAGCTGCACGCTGGCGGCGTCGACTTCGGACCGGAACATCCGCGCGGCCGCCCGCGGCACCGCGTAAGTCGACCGGTTGTACCGCCCGAGGTCGCGTGTGGCGGTCGGCCCGCCGGAAGCCGGGAACTCGGCGGTGGGGGTGGCGACCGGTGAGAACTCGACGAGCACCCGCGGCAGCGCCAGGGAGTCCGCGACGAGCGGTGCGCTGAGAATGAGCGGATGATGCACCACGACGTCCGGCTCGAAGGCCACCGTCTCGCGCACGGCCGCCGCGAGCATCCGGCGCATCGCGGGGCGCACCTCCGTCGTGACGTGTCGAAGGAGGGTCCAGGGCGCTGTCGCGGCGTGGGGGATGAGTCCCTGGAACTGCAGCTCCAGGCTGACGGAGTCGACCCCGGAGAGATCGGCTCCCGAGTCATCCGGAACGCCCACCCGCACCTCGTGGCCCTGGGCGGTCGCGCAACGGGCGAGGGCCAGGAACGGTTCGACGTCGCCCCGGGTACCGGCCGTCAGCAGCATCATCCGCACCCCGACAGTCTGTACCCCGGCCGGGCGATAGCCGCAGATGAGCAGGGGGGTTGCGCAGGAGAGGTCCAGGCCGCGACGTGCAGAATGTACCCAAGTAGGTGTGATCGATCCGCGTCACCGCCCGACAGCTCGAGGAGTACGGCCATGGCCCATCGCAGCACATCGCTGGGGCATCCGCGCGAGGGGACGTCCCGTCGCTGATCGGCCCGGGGTGACGCCCCGGACCCGAGCCGCCCTCATCCGATCCGCCTTGACCCGATCCGCCTTGACCCGATCCGCTGAGGCCCTAGCGGGTTTCGGCCGGTTGATACACATTTCTCGCCCGGTGCTGTGGGTCAACACCATCGGCACCGGCATCGTGGGCATCTGGTTGACGGGCGAACTGTTCGACCTGCGGGCTCTGGGGATCATCCTGTGGCTGACCCTGCCGTTCAACCTGCTGATCTACGGCGTCAACGACATCTACGACCAGGAAACGGATGCCCTGAACTCCCGCAAGGGGTCGATCGAGGGGGCGCGCATCGAGCCTCGGGAGGTACGGCTGATCGCATGGGCGGTCGCCGTGTCGAACCTCCCCTTCCTCGTCTATTTCGTCGTCGCGCTGCCGCCGCTCGCGGTCGCCGCGATCCTGCTCTACGCGGGCGTGTTCGTGTTCTACTCGGCGCCGCCGCTGCGCTTCAAGGCTCGTCCGTTCCTCGACTCTCTGAGCAATGCCGCCTACGCGCTGCCCCTGCTGATCGTGCCGGTGGCGCTCGGAGCGGATGCGCTCTGGCCCGCGGTGGCCGGGCTGTTCGTCTGGAGCGTCGCGAAGCACACCTTCGATGCGGTGCAGGACATCGAAGAGGATCGCGCGGCCGGTATCGACACGACGGCAGTGCGCCTCGGATCGCGAGGGGCAGCCTTCTGGAGCGGTGCCTGGTGGCTGGTATCGACGGTGCTCTTCGCGGTGGTCAGCGTTCCCGTCGCGGTGGTGAACGCGGTGATCGCCGGGCTCCTCGTCGGGCGTCTGCTGGGCAGCCCGACCCCCGCCACGGCCCGCCGTCTCTATCGGCTGTCGATCGCCTTCCCGTATGTGGCGGGCTCGGTGGCCGGCGTGCATCTCACGGTCGGCATCGCCACCGGGATGTACCCGTGACGGGATGGATGCCCGCGATGTGCGGAGGGCTGACGTGAGCCGCATCGTGGTCGTGGGCGGCGGGATGGGCGGGCTCGCGGCATCCGCTCTGCTCTCGCAGGCAGGTCATCGGGTCACCCTGCTCGAGTCGGGGACGACTGTGGGCGGTAAGAGCCGAAGGGTGGTACTCGGAGGAGCGAGGATCGACACCGGTCCGTCGCTCGTCACGTTCCCGACGGTGTGGGACGAGCTGCTCCGTCGGCTGGATGGCGGGCGCCGACCGATCGCGGGGGCCGGCGAGCTCGACCTGATACGGCTGCCCGAGGTGGGGCGCTTCTACTACGACGGTGAGACCGTCTCGCTACCGGTTCCGTTCGGTCACCCCTGGTATCCCGCCTGGCGACGTTTCACCGACCTGCACGCCCCCCTCGCCGCCGACGTCACCACGCTTCTGCTCGCCGATCCGCTCGATCGCGCGTCCCTGCCCGCGCTCCGTCGGCTTCTCGCCGTGTACGGCACCCGGCTCACCACTCGCGCCTATCTCGACGGCCTCGGCTGGCTGCCGGACGGCCTCCGGGAGATCATCGCCATCCACACCCTCAACGCGGGCGTGTCGCCCGCTCGCACCGCGGCGCTTTACGCGAGCATGCCGGCGATCATGGCCGAGACGGGTGCATGGGTGCCTCGCGGCGGCGTCTACGAGATCGTGCTCGCCCTGCAGAGACTGGCGGATGCCGCGGGCGTGGAGTTGCGCACCGGGGAGGAGGCGACGCGAATCGAGCGGGGGAGGGTGACCACGACCGACGCTGAGTATCCCGCCGATCTGGTCGTCGGCGCAGTGGATGCCGACCGCCTCAGCGCGCTGCTCGGCCGATCCGCTCCGCCCGCCTCCCGCACCCTCTCCTGCTCCGCGATCGCGGTCTACGGGGTGCTCCGCGACGAACTGCCCGCCGAGATCGCCGCGCACAGCGTCGTGCTCCCGACCAAACCCGCGGCCCTCCATCGCAGCCTCGAGGCGGGCGATGAGCCCGCCGACACGATGGCCTTCATCAACCACTACCGCGCGGGCGAGGTCTACCCGAATACCCGGAGCACCCTCGGCGTGCTCATCACCGGACCGGCGGACGGGGCGAAATACACCTTGGAGCATCCTTTCGTGCGCCGCGAGATCGAGCGCATCTCGGCGACGATGGGCTTCGCCGCGCCGCTGACCGATTCCCTGGACGAGCACATCGTGCTCGATCCTCACTACTACGGATCGTTCGGCGAACCGCACGGCGCGCTCTACGGTGCCGCGCGACCGCCATGGATGAGCGGGCCGTTCCACCGCCCCGCCTACTCCGATCCCGCGCGGGGCTGGCTCTGGAGGGTCGGCGCGTCCGTGCATCCGGGCGGCGGCATCCCCGCCGTGCTCGGGGGAGCGATGATCGCCGTCGCGCGGCTGCTCAAGAAGAACCCGGGCTGAGTGACCAGCGCGAACGCACAGGTGGGCGGCTGGCTCAGTCGCGGCGGCTCCATCGGGCGCCGCTCGTTGGCCATACGCTGACCGTGTGATCCAGCTCGGTCGACATCCGCGTCCCGTCCTCAGCCTCGCTCACCTCCGTGACCCGCCCCCTGTTCGGCGCGAGCCGGTGCCTTCGATGCCAAATGCGATGATCTGCCCGAACGATGCCGCCCAGTCGAGTAACTGCCGGAATCCGCCGTCGGTGGCGATCGTCAGGGTTGCGAGGATCCCACCGATTGTGTCTCGCCCCGGGTTCAATGGAGGTTCTTGGTTCCCCGAACGAGGATGAGGACCCATGGCATCACAACGCAGATATCCGGATGAACTTCGACGGCGTGCGGTTCGGCTTGTGCTCGATGCGCGTGGTGAGTCCGCGGGCAGGCGTGGGGTCTGCATGGGGGTCGGGCAGCAGCTCGGTGTCCCGCCGGACGCACTGCGCGGGTGGGTGCAGCGAGCCGAGATCAACGAAGGGGTACGGCCCGGGACGATGACCGAGGAGCATGCCCGCCTTGGGGCGTTGGAGCGGGAGAATCGTGAGCTTCGGCGGGCGAATGCGATTTTGAAAGCGGCGTCGGCTTTCTTCGCGGCGGAGCTCGACCGCCCACAGAGCAGATGATCCAGTTCATCGATGATCACAAGGACGAGTTCGGGGTCGAGCCGGTCTACAGGCATCTGCCGGTCGCCCCGCAAACGCATTACGCGGCCAAAGTCCGGCCGCGCTCGACGCGGGCGGTGTTGGACGAGATTTCGACGGAGAAGATCCACGCGATCCATAAGGCCAACTACGGGGTCTACGGGGTGCGGAAAGTTCATGCTGAGCTGCACCGGAATGGTCAACGCGTCGCCCGCTGCACGGTCGAGCGGCTGATGTAGTTAGAGGGCCTTCGCGGTACCCGTCGGGCCAAAGGACCCAGGACAACGTTCCCGGGTCCGTTGACGGACAGGCCCGCGGACCTCGTCGAGCACCGGTTCACTGCGACCGCCCCGGACTGCCTTTGGGTTGCCGACATCACCTCTATCCGAACGTTCTCCGGATGGGTTTATGCGGCGTTCGTCATCGACGTGTTCGCCCGACGCGTCGTCGGCTGGCAACTCTCGACAAGCCTCCACACTGATCTTGCTCTGCACGCGTTGGATAGGGGGATCTGGGCCCGCCGCCGGGCCGGCCGGGACCTGTCCCAACTGATACATCACTCGGATAGGGGGTTCAATATCGAGCCATTCGATACACCGAACGTCTCGCCGACGCCGAGGCTGTCGCCTCGGTTGGGTCCAAGGGCGACAGCTACGACAATGCCCTCGCCGAGGCGTTCAATTCGCTCTTCAAAGGCGAACTGATCCGCGGCGAGGGGCCCTGGCGGAGCATCAACGATCTCGAGATCGCGACGGCCGAATACGTCGACTGGTTCAACCACCGCAGGCTCCACGGCGAGATCGGCTACCGACCACCTGTCGAGGTTGAGAACGAATTCCTGAACAGCACTACCCCGTCCGTCACCACGATGGAACGGGTCTAGCCGACCCTCCACCAAACCCGGGGCTTGACAGTCAGGAGTCTCCGATAAACCCAGGGCGGTTCATGGCCACGTCCTGCTCGTCCTGCTCTGGGCTGTGGCGGTTCATCACCTGGCCCTGTTCGATTTGTCGTCGGTTCAGGAAGTGATCGGTTTGCTATAGTGTGTGATGCACAGTATCGTGGACCTGTGTTGAATGAGGAAGCGCTCGCCACCCATCGCCAGGAACTGCGGCGGGGAACGATCGTTCTCGCCTGCCTGTTGCTGCTGAGTCGGCCGAACTACGGCTATGCGCTGCTCGACGCGCTGGAAAAATCTGGGTTCGACGTCGACGCCAACACCCTGTACCCACTTCTGCGCCGACTCGAGAAACAGGGCCTTCTGACCAGCGAGTGGAACACAGACGATTCTCGCCCGCGCAAGTTCTACGTAACGAGCATTGACGGCGCCGCTCTCGCCGACACCCTGAAACGGGACTGGCACGACCTCGACTCAGCGATTCTCTCTCTGAAGGATGACTCATGACGGCGACGTCTTCCCCTACTGACCGCTACGTCGCGGCAACCCTCCGCAGCCTGCCGGAACGACAGCGTCAGGACATTGAGGCGGAGCTGCGCGCGCTCATCGCCGACGCGATCGACGACCGGCGTGAAGCCGGTGTGGACGCAGATTCTGCAGAGCGCCAGGTGCTCACAGAACTTGGCGCGCCCGCGCGACTTGCCGCGAGCTACTCCGACAGATCACTGCACCTGATCGGCCCTGAGTTCTATATCGACTACCTCCGGGTTCTCACGGTGCTGCTGTCGACTCTCGTTCCTCTGTGGTTCGTCATCGTCGCCCTGGTGTCCTTCGCTGACGGCTCCCCTGCTGACGTGGCGTTCGGCGGCGCTCTGTACAGCGCACTGGAGACAGCGATGTCGATCGCCTTCTTCACCACGCTCGTCTTCGCCATCATCGAACGCGTGTCGGCGGTGCGCACGAAGCGCACAGCCACCTGGGATCCGTCGTCCCTGCCCGAAGTGCGCGACAAACGTGACCGCTTCAGTGCGTTGATCGGCGGCGTGATCTTCCTCGCGGTCATCGTGGTCTCCCTTGTCCTCATCCAGACCGTAGGCGCTGTCGAGGGCCCGGACGGTGCCAGAGTTGGCCCCGTCGATTCTGGCTTGTGGGAGTCCGGCGTCTTCTATATCGCTCTCCTGATCGCGATCGCCAGCATTCCCTTCCATTTCCTTGCGTATTACACCGGCTGGTCGACGTTGAACGCGATCGCGAACACCGTTTTCGTCGCACTCTTCGCTGTGCCAGCCGTCTGGCTCGCGGCCAGTGGCCGCCTCCTCAGCGACGATTACTTCCGTGCTGTGGGATGGCCCGAAGGGGCGGACGTCATCGCGGTGGTCGTGATCGTTTTCATCCTGCTGATCACTGCCAGCGACGCCATCGGCGGGTGGGTACGGGCGAGCAAGAAGAGGCGCACGCGCTAACGACGACCGCGGCGCGGCGGGCGAGACGCTCAGCGGATGCTCGCTCCGGCTCGACTCTGTCGATTCTGCGAACGAAGGGTTGATGAGAGATGACGCCCTCACCAGCAGCACGCCCGGCGAACCCCCGCCGCGTCCTAAGGCTCGACGGGGGCGCCAACCATGGTGACCCACCGGTTAATCGCGTGGCGCAGCACGCGCGATCACAGGATCGCGAGATCGTGGTTCGGTAGGGCGAGTATTCGTCGTTGGCGAGCACGCCGTTGGCGTCGACGGCGACGCGCCAGTTCCAGCGCAGCACACCGGTGGTGAATGAGAACAGGGACGCCGGATAGCGTCCGGTGAACGGGATCACGAACCCTGCCGCGATGGTCACGATCATGAACGCCACCCACATCACGAACAGCACCACGTAGTGGGGGACCGCCAAGAACCACTTCACGAGCCAGATCCAGCGGCTGAGGTTCGGATCGAGTGAGCCCTCGAGCCGCGCGGGGTAGGGAGCGGACGCGATGACTTCGGCGATCTGGATGCTCCTGCCGAGACCAACGGCACCGGGGATGATGAGCGCGATACCGGCGAGCGCCGCGGGCGCACCTCCGCCGAGCGACACCAAGACCGCCGTGGCGAGGCGCGTTTGTTGCCGCCTCGCCACCGGGGCCTCGTCGGTCTACGCGACAGCAGTACCCGCCGGCGCTCGCCCGCGTGAGCGCACTCTTTCGACGATTGAGCGCGCACCCAAAACAACGAGCGCGAGCGGCCAAGCGAGCACGAGCACGAGCAGGTCCGGAGTGTTTTCCCAGCCGAACAGGATTGCCGACAGCAATGACCCGGTCTCTTGAATGCCGGGCAACGATAGACCGACGAAGAGAACAAGACCAGCTACCACCAGGAGCGGACCGGAGAACGCTTTCGGTCGCCGATTGTTGAGCGTGCGTGCCCTCGATCGACGCCACGACACCACGATCGTCAGTATGAGTAGCAGCGTGATCAGCCACAGCGCCGCAGTCGCGATGCCGTACAGGTGACTGACGCTTGCATCCTGACCCATGAGCAGACTCACTGCTCCGGCGCTTGTCGATCCGGCGCCAGATAGCCACTGGCCGGCGACAAGTTCGATCACGGCCAGCTGCTCGCTCGGCACCATCGCGACATTCGCGTGATAGCGGGGGGTAGTCCCACCGTGGTTGACGATCGTCGTACCTTTCACGTCTGCGGTGAACCAGCCCATCGCGTAGTTCGCCTGCTCGGTGCCCTCGAAGCCGGGCACCACGACGGTGCCGCGGTGCATCTCCTTGAGAAGATCAGACGAGAGCAGCTGGATACCGTCACTCGTCTGACCGTCGCCCATCTGAAACTTCGCGTACGTGGCCAGATCCCGCGCCGTCGACATGACGTATCCGTCGGCGAGCGCCGCTTCGACACCATTCTCTGAGCGAGCGACAGGGAATCCCATGACAGTCGTATGGCCCTCGGCAAGTCCGTTGTCGCGAGCCGTCGCCATGTTGGTGTACGTGTGGGTCATGCCCAGGGGCGTCAGTACGGACGATTGCAGCACGTCAGCGAACGGGCGACCGCTGCTCTCCTCGAGCACACGGGCGAGGATAGCGAAACCGACATTGCAGTAGGTGAACTGCTCACCGGGTTCGCTCTCCGGCGTAACAGACTGAAGTTGATCGACTCGATCTTTCAGGCTCTCGCCCGGGATGGCCGTATCGAGGTTGCATCCCGTTGTGGAGATTCCTGACGTGTGATTCAGCAGGTGCCGGATGAGGATGGGCTCCCCGCCCACGGTGCCGGCGAGCCGAAAGTCAGGGAAGTAGTCAGTGACCCGCGCATCGAGTGAGATCTCGCCACGATCGACTGCCACCATGATCGCGAGTGCAGTGAATGACTTGCTGACCGAGCCCACCACGAACGGCGTGTCTGGCCCGGCTCCCTGCCGTCCGCCGAACGTGATGTCGTTTCCGTCAACGACCGCGTATGCGGCTGGCAGTGGAGCGTTCGCGTCGAGTTGCGCCTCGATGACGGAGGCGAGGGAATCGCCTGACGCAGCCGAAGCCGCTGCCGCTGCCGGCACCGTGAAGAGGGTGGCGGCCATGAGGCCGGTGATGAGGACTGATGTGGCAGTCCATCCGATCTTTCGCATAGTGCAGTGTCATCTTTCGCAGTGTCGTGTTTCGTGAGGGTGATCACGCAAGTGCTGTCGGTGAGGTGGTTGATGAATTCGTCGAGGTGGGTGTTCGCGGCGGCGGACTTCGCGCCGCCGCGGACGTTCCGAGGCCTTCCTATACCGACTGTCGAAGATCGGTCTTTGCGGGAGCGGCGGGAACAGCGGAGGTTCGAGGCCATGTCCAGGCGGAGCGCAGGATGAAGGCCAGGATCAACACCTCGACTCCGATGGTGACGCCGTAGTAGAGCGCATAGTCCGGCGTCGCCCCCGCCGCGTTGAATACGCAGAAGGGGATCCACAGCAATGCAGCGACGAGGTTCGCGGCGCGGTTCACACGGGCGGGCAACGTCAAGGAGAGCAGCACCATCAGGGCTGGCGTCGATATGAGCACGAAGAAGATGGTCATCAAGTTCCCGCTGATTTCGAACTCGAAAATGTTGCCACCACGGATGATGTCGATCTCGCCGGGCTGGTAGAGGTGGAAGTAGTCGACGTAAAGCACGAGGTACATGAGGCTGGTCCAGCCTGCCGCAAGCTTGGCCTGCACCGGGACCCGCGGGTTGTCGAACAGCTTCGGGGTGTTCGTTCGGGTGGTCATGAGTTCTTCTTTCGGTCCGGGTGAGTGTGCCTGGTCGCCCACTACTGTGTGACGCACACTACAGTAAAAAAGTATCTTGAGTCCACTCTGTTGCAATAATGTGTGACACACAGTAACGTGAGCTCTTGGCACAGCAATGGGAGAAACCACGCAGGGAGAAGAACCATGACCGGACCCACTCACCACACGCTGAGAACGATGAAGGCGATAACCCAACACCGCTACGGCGGACTTGAGACTCTCGAATACGAGACTGTTGCCCGGCCCGTAGCGGCGAAGGACGAAGTGCTCATCCGGGTTCAGGGAGCATCCATCAACGCCGCCGATTGGCTGCTCATGCGGGGTGAACCCTTCGTTGCGAGGTTGGCGTTCGGCCTCCGGCGGCCCAAGGTCTCGACGCGGGGCAGGGATGTGGCCGGCGTGATCGAGGCTGTGGGCGGCAACGTGCGCCGTTTCAGCGTGGGCGACGAGGTGTATGCAGAGGTGGATGCCGGCAGCTTCGCCGACTACACCGTCGCCCAGGAGAAGCGCCTCGCTCACAAACCCTCGCGACTCAGCTTCGCCGAAGCGGCCGCCGTGCCGATCGCCGCAACAACGGCGCTGCAGGGGGTGCGGGATGTCGCGAAGATCAAGCCGGACGACACAGTGCTCATCAACGGTGCGTCTGGCGGTGTCGGCTCCTTCGCGGTGCAACTGGCCAAGGCCTATGGGGCCGAAGTGACGGGCGTCTGCAGCACGGCGAATCTCGAGTTCGTGCGGTCGTTGGGTGCAGACCACGTCATCGACTACACGGTCGAAGACTTCACGACGGGCGAGGCTCGTTACGACGTGG
>Ga0335397_10008142_pt1 | contig 13223 bp, 16 predicted proteins | sample MAT04_FD_205740 | JGI IMG/M metagenome (GOLD analysis project Ga0335397, IMG submission 205740) | Freshwater microbial communities from Lake Fryxell liftoff mats and glacier meltwater in Antarctica - MAT-04 (spades assembly) (version 2) ...
CAGGCGGCGAACCACCGGCGACAGCAGGCGGTTGTCGCCCGACAGATCCGATGCAGCAACGGGTGCCGCAGCGGCAGTGGGCGCAGGCGCCTCGGCACCCGCTGCCGGGGCAGGGGCCGGGGTCGGCTCGGGGGCAGGGGCCGGGGTCGGCTCGGGGGCAGGGGCCGGGGTCGGCTCGGGGGCAGGCACCGCAACGGGCTCAGGCTCGGCGGCGGGGGCCGCAACGGGCTCGGGCTCGGCGGCCACCGGAGCGGGTACCGGCTCGGGCGCCGCCGCGGCAGCACCTTCGGCCGCGCCGACGACGGCGATGACCGCACCGACGGGCACGGTGTCGCCTTCCGCAGCGCGAATCTCGAGCACGACCCCGGCGACGGGTGACGGCACCTCGGTGTCGACCTTGTCGGTGCTGACCTCGAACAGCGGCTCGTCGGCGGCGATGGTGTCGCCGACCTTCTTGAACCAGCGGGTGATTGTGCCTTCGGTGACGGTTTCGCCCAGTTGCGGCAAGGTGACGTCGGCCATGGTGGGTGCTCCTCGAGAGGTGGGGAAAGGGGTCAGGCGTTGAGGCTGCGGCCGGTGAGCGACAGCACGGTTTCGCCGAACAGTTCGGTGAGGCTGGGGTGCGGCTGGAGGAACTCGGCAACTTCGGCCACCGTGGCCTCCCAGTTGACGGCAAGGTAGCCGCCGCTGAGCTGCTCGGTGACCCACGGGCCCACCATGTGCACGCCCAGGATGGTGCCGGCCGAGCCATCGGCGTTCTTCTTGGCGATGACCTTCACCAAGCCGTCGAGCTCGCCCAGGATCTGCGCACGACTGTTGGCACGGAACTGGTGCTTGGCCACCACCACGTCGTGGCCCGCCTCGCGAGCGGCGTCCTCGCTGGGGCCGGCGAAGGCCACCTCGGGGTGGCAGTAGATGGCCCACGGCACCTTGTCGTAGGCGATCGGCATCGGCTTCTCGCCCAGCATGTGCTTGGTGACCAGGATGGCTTCGGCGTAGCCGACGTGCGCCAGCGCAGGGGTGTTGATGAGGTCGCCGATGGCGTACACGCCGGGCTCGGCGGTGCGGCAGTAGATGTCGACCTCGACGAAGCCGCGATCCGTGACCTTCACGGCGGTGCCCTGCAGACCGAGCTGGTCGGCGAACGGGCGACGGCCGATGCTGACCACCACGGCATCGACTTCCAGGTTCTGGGAGTCGCTGTCGGTGGCACCGAAGTGCACAGTGGTGCCACCACTGCTGTTGGGCGTGTGGCCGAGCACCTGCACGCCGGTCTTGATGTCGATGCCCTTCTTCTTGAAGGTGCGTACCACCACGTTGGCCACGTCGGTGTCGAGCCCGGGGAGGATCTTGGGCAGGCCCTCGAGGATGGTGACCTGTGCGCCGAGGTCGGCGAAGGTGCTCGCGAACTCGCACCCGATGGCGCCGCCACCGATGACGGCGACTCGCGCCGGGACGTGCGCCAGCATGAGCACTTCGTCGCTGGTCATCACCGGGCCGGCAGGTTCGAACCCGGGGATGGTGCGCGGCACGCTGCCGGAGGCCAGTATCACGTTGGTGCCGGTGACGACGCTGGTGCTGCCATCGGGGTGAGCGACGGTGACGGTGTGGTTGGCGCCCAGGGTGCCGATGCCGTCGAGGACGGTGATCTTCTTCGACTTCATGAACGTGCCGAGGCCCTTCACGATGCCGTCGACGATCTTCTGCTTGCGAGCCTGCGCTGTGGCGAAGTTGACCACCGGGGCACTGGATTCGATACCGAAGTCGCCCGCGTGCTGCACATGACGATTGACCGCTGCCGTCTCGAGGAACGCCTTGGCGGGGATGCAGCCACGGTTGAGGCAGGTGCCACCGAGCGCACCCTTCTCGACCAGCGCGACACTGAGACCGGCCGACGTGGCGTAGAGCGCCGCGCCGTACCCGCCGGGGCCGCCACCGATGACCACGAGGTCGAATTGCTGCTGGTCCATCGGGCGTCAGGCTCCGTTCTTGCGGAAATTGGTGTTCGTGGTGGCGAACAAGCTCGTGGGCAACCGTATCGGCTCGTCGCGCCCGTCGCAGCGGGTGGTGGTGATTACACCAGTTTCCAGCGCACGCGATCCTCGGCGCGGATGAACAGCAGTTGCCGATCGGCCGTTGTGAAGGCGTCGGTGGGGAACACCACGGTGCAGGTGACCGGGGCAACGGTGATGGCCGTGCACGTGCTGTCAGCGGCCAGTGCGTTCACCGGATTCGGCACACCAACCAGCGTGAACCCGTCGAGCGCGTCGTCGTCGTCGATGCCGCCGATCACGACCGTGACCGCCAGTTGGCCGTTTGCTTCGTCGGCGGCGTCGACCGTGATGGTGACATCGCCCGCAGATCCCGAATCGCCGATGCCGAGCGGCGGCGTCGCAGCCTCCTGTGTGGAGAGCCGCAACATGAAAATGCCGCCGGCAACGAGGATGAGCAGGCCGCAGCTGACGGCCAGGAGGAGCAAAGTGCGGGTCCGCATGGAACGAACAAGGATACGGGGCTACTCTCGTGGCGATGCGCCGCACTCTCCTCCCCCTTGCGCTGGCCGCCGCTCTGCTGGCTGCGTGCGGTGGCACGTCCACCAGCAGCAGCCCGACTCTGCCCGCAGCGCCTGTCACCACCTCAGCGCCTGTCACCACCTCAGCGCCAGCCGGTGACACGACAGCCACCACCGATTCCGGCACCGTCGCCAGCGCACCCGCCACCGATTCCACAGCGGCGCCCGCTGCCCCGGCACCCGAGGCCTTGCAGTTCGCGGCGCCGCTGGTGGGCGGCGGCGACATCGACTTCACCCAGTACGCGGGCAAGACCGTGGCGCTGTGGTTCTGGGCGCCCACTTGAAGCGTGTGCAATCGTGAAGCCTCCTCGGTCGAGGAGGCAACCAAGCGCTGGGCCGGTCAGGTCGAGTTCGTCGGCGTTGCGTGGTTCGGCAGCGACGACTCGTTCCAGGGGTTCATCGACAAGCACGGCCTCACGTTCCCTCAGGTGAGCGACGACGGCGGCGACGTCTACACCCGCTTCGGCGTGGCCGCACAGCCAGCATTCGCCATCATCAGTCCCACCGGTGAGATACAGCAGATCTTCGGCGCAGTCGACGGTGACACGCTCGACGGCATCCTGTCCGACGCCGTCGGCTGACCTCTATCGCCCAGCCGCCGCGGGCGCGCGGGTCAGCTCGATCCGCCGCAGCGGCGGCAGTGTTGGCGGCGGCTGCTTGCGCGGCGGCAAGTCCGCCAACAGGTGTGCCGAGATGTGCGCGATCTCGGCCACCGCTGCCTCGAACACCGCTTCGGTGGCCGGCGAAATCTTCTGCACGCCACTGATCTTGCGAACGTACTGGCGAGCGGCGGCCTCGATCTCGTCCGGTGTGGCCACCGGTTCGAGCCCGCGGAGCGTGGTGATGTTGCGGCACATGCCGCCGATCGTACGCATCCGTCGGGACGCCGGGCGAAAGGTCCTGAACTACTGCCATGTCAGGTACCAGTGAGCACTGTTTGGCCCTCCGAGCCGACCATCTTGCGCACCTTCGAACCCTCGCGCTGGAGCGGCGCTGATCGCCGAGGCTGGCGCACGCTGGCGTCGCGACGCGTCCGCGGACACGTCCGCAGCGCGAGGTCAGAATCTCTGTCAGACCCCCTTGCTACGCTGGTCGAGCGAGCTCGACTTCCACCGGCCGCTGCCCGAGACGTAGATACCGACTCCGCTCACGTCAGCCGGGCACGGTGAACAGCCCGTCTGCCACTTCGGCCTCGGCGACACGCCCGCGGGCGCGTCACCGAGGGCCACACGCGTTCGCGCCCCGGGTCCTGCCGTCTGCTCATCAATGCTGGAACCCGAGCACTCTGCACCGACGGGCAGCGTCGCTGCGGTAGCTTCGCCGCGATGTCCACGCGCCTCACCCTGCGACGGGCCACTGTCGCCGACGGGCCCATGCTGCAAACCATGGAACGGACAGCCGGCGAACAGTTCCGCACCATCGGAATGGCGCACATCGCCGACGACGAGCGCACGGTGGTGGGCTACTGCCTGGCCGACGTGGTCGACGACAACGCTCACCTCGAACAGATCAGCGTGTTGCCGCAGTGGCAGGGCCATGGCGTGGCCCGGCAACTCTTCGGTGTCCTCCGTGCGTGATCAACCAGCCCCACCACCCGCGTGTGCAAGCGACTGACGCTGTGATGGCGGAGGCACAAGATTTCGACGTGATCGTCATCGTCGACTGGAGCGCCAACGCCACCCCCAAGCGCGGGGCCGACAGCATCTGGTCGTACGAGCTGGAAACTGGCGGTGGCCCGCAGCGCGAGCCGGTGAACCATCGCACCCGAGTCGACGCCCGCGACCACCTACTGCAGGTGCTGCAGCGCCACGAACACCGGTCGGTGCTGCTCGGGTGCGACTTCCCGTTCGGCTATCCGGCCGGCTTCGCACAAGACGCCGGGCTGCTGCGCCCCGGGCTCGCACCGTGGGCCGCCACGTGGGCCCATCTCACCGACCGGCTCATCGACGACGCCCGCAACCGCAACAACCGGTGGGAGGTGGCCGCCGAGCTCAATGAACGGCTGGGCCATCATCGCTTCTGGGGCTCACCACCGGCGCGAGCCGGCGAGCACCTCCCCACCCACAGGCCGATCCCTGCAGCGGCCGACCGCGCCGCCGAGGTGCGATTTCGCAGCCTGGGCAAGCGGCCGTTCTCGCTGTGGCAGCTGCTCGGCGCAGGCAGCGTGGGCAGCCAATCCCTGACGGGCATCCCTGTGCTGCACCACTTGCGCCACCACCGCGCTCTGGCGGGCCGCACTCGGGTGTGGCCTTTCGAGACTGGCCTCCACGCTCCGGCGCCCCACCCAGGCGGGCAGATCGTGATGGCCGAGGTGTGGCCGAGCGCAGTCGGATTCGACCACGTCGAGCACGTCGTGAAGGACGCTCGACAAGTAGTCGCCTTGGCGCATGCTCTCGCTGACGATCAGCGCGCCGGCCGGTTGCAGCGCGCCTTCCAACCCGCACTGCCAGCGGATACAGCCTCCGCAGTAGTCGCGGAGGAAGGCTGGGTGCTCGGGCTCGGCTAGGTCAGCCGCCGACCAGCACCCCGCCGTTGGTCGCGTCGTAGTACTGCAGCGGCTCCTGCGGGGTGAACGGTTCAAGTGCGAACGACTGCAGCGTCACGATGAGCTTGTCGTCGGGGGTGTCGTCGCCCCAGGTCTCCATTTGCCACACCACGCCGGCCGCATCCACGTACAGCACCACTCGGATCGCCGCTTCGGCAAGCGGCTCAGTGCCGTCGTCGAACGCGAAGTCGCCGTACGCAGTCGGCTCTTCGCGCGCTGCTCGACCGGTGTCGATCAGCAGTTCGAGGTACTGGAGCTCGCGGCCGGCGAGGACTTCTTGCCGGGATGCTGCCACCGAGGCGAAGCGCCGCATCTCATCTGGCAAGTAGTCGCTGAACGTGAAGACTCGACCGAAAGTTCGCTCCAGGTCCCACTCCGCCGACCCGTCACGCGATTCCAGCGTCCACACGGATTGGCCGGCGTAAAGGCTGTACTCGGCCGTCGGGGTGGAAAGCAGCAGTGCTCCCGCCAGCGAACCGGTGGAGTCGAGGCTGGTGAAGTAGATCGTCGACGCATCGCCGTTCACCACCAGCTGGTGCTCCTCCCGCTCGTTGCCGGCAGTCTGGTCGAACACCAGTTGCGCAGTCCCGTAGGCAGGTGGCGCAACGTCGTAGCGAGGCAGACCGTCGTTCTCACCATTTGCGGTCAGCGTGGCTGTGCCGATCACAGCGCGGGCAACCAGCACTGGGACGACACCGGCGGCCAGCACCATCACGGCGATCACAGCGCGCGCGAACCAACCTCCGACGCGGTGCAGCCCCGACCGCCGCGCACCCGGTCGGGCAGCCGCCGGGGGCGATAGCGCCTGCCCTGTGGGCTCCGGCTCGGCCGCCGGTGGGGCTGGCTCGACCTGGGCTGCTTCCGGGGTCGCTACGAGCAACTCGCCCGGCAGAGCGGCCGTCGCTGATCGAGGGGCGAGCGCCGGTGCCGATGAGCGCGGCAACGTGGGCGCGAAGTCGGTCGACTCCGTCGTCACTGCGACCTTCCATCCGTCACAACCTGCACGCACCACTATCGGCGCAGAGAGTGCGCACCTTGACAGCAACCCGACACCAGCGCGCGTCGGGTCGCTGTGGTTAGCATCGCCACATGGGCCTGCGCGATCTTGCCAAACGGCTCAAGGCCACGGTCGACGAGCTCGACGACGAACGACTGCAGGAGCGGTTCTCGGGGCTCGGTCTCACCTCGATGGGCGACATGCTGGCCCGCACACCGGCGCGGGTGGGCGGCGAGATCACCCGCATGCGGGTGGCCCCACGATCAGGCGTGCAGGCTTTCGAGATCACCGTCGACGATGGCACCGGCACCGCGGTGGCGGTGTTCACCGGCCGCCGGCACCTGGCCGGGGTGGAGCACAACCGGGCCATCGTGCTGGAAGGCGTCGCCCGCGCCGAGCGCGGCCGTCTGGTGATGCTGAACCCGGCCTACACGCTGCTCGCCCACTGAGAATGTGTGGGGTGGGCAGCCCTACCCGATGAGGATGGCTCGCACCGCGTCTTCGCTGTCGACGGTGACCAGCACCAGCACTTCGTCGCCGGGGCGCAGAATGGTGTCGCCGCGCGGCACCACCACCCGTTCGTCGCGCAGTACCGCCACCACCGTGGCGTCGCGAGGAAAGCCGATCTCGACGATCTCGCGACCTGCGGCCGGCGAGTCGGCGGCGAGGGTGACCTCGGCCAGCTTCGCCTTACCACCCTCGAAGGAGAGCAACCGCACGAACGAGCCCACCGACACGGCTTCCTGCACCAGCGCGGTGATGAGGTGCGGCGTGCTCACCGACACGTCGACGCCCCACGTCTCGTTGAACATCCACTCGTTCTTCGGATTGTTGACGCGCGCCACCACCCGCGGCACCGCGAACTCCTGCTTGGCGAGCAGCGAGATGACGAGGTTGTCCTCGTCGTCGCCGGTGACCGCGGCCACCACGTCGGCGCGCTCGAGCCCTGCGGCTTTCAACGAGCCGAAGTCGCAGCCGTCGCCTCGCAACCAGCTGGCGCCCTCGATGGTGCCCTCGTACTGGGTGAACACGCGCGGCTCACTCTCGACGATGGTGACCTGATGCCCACCGCCGACCAGCTGTTCGGCGATGAACCGGCCCACACTGCCACCACCCGCAATGACGACGATCATGAGTGTTCCACCCTCTCTAGTGGCCGTCGCCGGTCGGTGGGTTGTCGACCAGCGCATCGAGATGAGCCAGCGCGTCGTGGGCAACGGCCAGGTACAGCACGTCGCCCTCCTGCACCACCAGTTCGGGCGACGGCAGCATCGCCGACCCCAACCGGCTGACCGCCACCAGCCGCACGCCGGCGCTCTCCACCGAGAACACGCGTCGGCCGGCCCAGGCCACGCCGAACGCGCGCTCGACCAGTAACACCTTTGCCGACGGGTCGACCCATTCGACCGCCGGCGCATCGGGCACCAGGCGGCGAAGCACTCGCTCGGTGGTCCACAGCGCAGGCGCCACCGTGGCGATGCCCAACCGTTGGTAGACAGCCGCTCGCTGTGGGTCGTAGATGCGGGCCACGACGCGCTCGATGCCGAAGGTTTCGCGGGCGACGCGAGCGACGAGGATGTTGCTGTTGTCGCCGTTGGTGACGGCGGCCAACGCCTGCGCCCGTTCGATGCCAGCCTTCACCAGCAACTCGCGGTCGAAGCCGATACCGGTGAAGCAATCGCCCGAAAAGTCGACGCCCAGCCGCTCGAACGCAGCCGGCTTGCGGTCGATGATGGCAACAGTGTGCCCTTCGTCGACCAGGTTGTGCGCGAGCGACGACCCGACACGGCCGCACCCCACGATGACTACATGCACGTCTCGAACCTCCTCGCCGAAGACCCCCGACGCAGCGGGCGTTTTTGGCGTTGCCCTGGGCACTGTAACTGCCCATAGGCTCGCCACAGCTATGTTGCAAACCCTCAAGCGGCTCGTCATCGGCAGGCCCATCGCCAGCGCCGACGAGGGCCACCAGCGACTGAGCAAGAAGATCGCGCTGCCGGTCTTCGCCAGCGATGCCATCTCCTCCACCGCCTACGCCACCGACGAGATCCTCGTCGTCCTCCTCAGTGGCGCCGGGATCGGCTACGCCGCGTTCACCAAGCTGATCCCCATTTCGATCGTCGTTGCGGTGCTGCTGGTGATCGTGATCACCAGCTATCGCCAGACGATCTACGCGTACCCCAGCGGCGGCGGCAGCTACGTGGTCAGCAAGGAGAATCTGGGCGTCATCCCCGCCCTGATCGCCGGCTCCTCACTGCTCGTCGACTACATCCTCACCGTCGCCGTGTCGGTTGCCGGCGGAGTACTCGCCATCCGCTCCGCGTTCGGCTTCGACCGCAAGTGGACGGTGCCGATCTGTTTGCTGTGCGTCTTGTTGATGACGCTCGCCAACCTGCGTGGCCTGAAGGAGTCGGGTTCACTATTCGCTCCGCCGACCTACATCTACGTGGTCTCGTTGGTCGCGCTGATCGTCGTCGGCCTGGTACGCGTGTTCATCCTCAAGAACATCAACCAGATCAATCCGGCCAAGGTCAGCGAGGAGGCGAAGGAGCTCTCCGAAGGCACCAAGGGACTGGGGCTGATGATGTTGCTGCGGGCCTTCTCGTCCGGCGCCGTCGCACTTTCGGGTGTCGAGGCCGTGTCCAACGGCGTGCCCGCGTTCAAGAAGCCGGAGAGCAAGAACGCTGCCTCCACGATCGTTGCGATGGGCGTCATCCTCGGCACGTGCTTCATCGGTATCTCCGTGCTCGCCGCCCACCTCAAGCCGGTCCGCGGCGACAACGACCCCACCGGCATCGCCCTGATGGCGGCACAGGTCTACGGCGGCAAGGGCCTGCTGTTCTGGATCATGCAGATCAGCACTTTCGCGATCTTGATCCTGGCGGCGAACACGGCGTACGCCGACTTCCCGCGCCTCTCCAGCATCATCGCCAAGGACGGCTTCCTGCCCCGCCAGTTCGCCAACCGTGGCGACCGGCTGGTCTTCTCCAACGGCGTCATCTTTTTGGCCGTCGTCGCCTCCCTCCTGATCTGGATCTTCGACGGTCAGATCAGTGCCCTGATCCCGCTGTACGCGTTCGGCGTCTTCACCGGCTTCACGCTCAGCCAGTCCGGCATGGTCAGGCACCACCTGAAGTTGAAGGAGCCGCGCTGGAAGTGGAGTTTGGCAATCAATGCACTCGGCGCGGTCACCACGTTCGTGATCGCGATGATCGTGGTGATCTCCAAGTTCACCGAAGGTGCCTGGATACCCGCCGCGCTGATCCCGATCATGGTGCTGGGCTTCTACTCAGTCGGCAAGCACTACGCCCATGTCAAGCAGGCGCTGAAGGTGCCCGAGGGCTACAAGTCGCCACGGCGCACGCACTACGTGGTGGTGCTCGTCGGCAAGGTCAACCGCGGCGTGCTCGACGCCGTGCAGTACGCACGCAGCCTCAACCCCGAGCGGATCATCGCGTTGTCGATCGTGCAGGACCCCGAGGAAGAGCGAGCGCTGCACCAGCAATGGGACGAGTACAACGTGCCGATCGAGCTCCACACGATCTCGTCGCCGTACCGCGAACTCACCCGACCGGTGCTGGCTTACCTCGACGAGATCGACCAGGAGCGCGACGACGACATCATCACTGTCGTCATCCCCGAGTCGGTCACCAAGGTGAGCAGCCAGTGGCTGCACAACCAGAGCGCCTTCGCGCTGAAGGCACGCCTGCTGTACCGCCCCGACACCGTGGTGGTCAGCGTGCCCGTGCACGTCGACGTCGACGACCTCGACGACAATGGCGACTTCGACATCAAGCACTGACCACCGGGGGTTTTCCCGGGCTCGCCACGACGCATCTGCAGCAGCGGGCATACCCTTCCCCCATGAGAGTCATCGTTTCCGGGGCCAGCGGCCTCATCGGTACCGCACTGTGCAGCAGCCTCACGGCCAGCGGTCACGACGTGATCAAGCTGGTGCGTCGTACAGCCAGCGCGAACGAGATCGAGTGGAATCCCGCCAAGGGGGTGCTGGCTGCAGACGCGCTCGACGGCTCCGACGCGGTGGTGCACCTCGCCGGTGCGGGCATCGGCGACAAGCGGTGGACCAAGGAGTACCGGCAGCTCATCCTCGACAGCCGAGTGAAGTCCACCACCTTGCTGGCCGAGACCATCGCCGCCAGCAGTAAGGGCCCGGCCACGTTCCTCAGCGGCTCGGCCATCGGCATCTACGGCGCCAGCGACGGCCGCCACCTCGACGAATCGAGCCCCGTCGGCGAAGGCTTCCTCGCCGACGTCTGCCAGCAGTGGGAGGCCGCGGCCGAGCCGGCCTGGCGCGCCGACACCCGGGTGGCATTCCTGCGTACCGGCATCGTGCTCACTCCCGAAGGCGGCGCACTGAAGAAGATGCTGCCGCTGTTCAAGTTGTTCCTCGGCGGCCGCTTCGGCAACGGCAAGCAGTGGCAGAGTTGGGTGTCGCTGCCCGACGAGATCGGTGCCATCGAGTACCTGCTCACCGCTGCAGTGCATGGCCCCGTGAACATCACGGCTCCCAACCCGGTCACCAACGCAGAGTTCGCGAAGGCACTCGGCAAAGCGCTGGGTCGGCCGTCGCTACTGCCGGTTCCGGCGTTCGCCCCCAAATTGCTGCTGGGTAGCGAGCTGGCCGACGCACTGCTGTTCACCGGGCAGAAGGTGCATCCGCAGAAACTGCTCGACTCCGGCTACACGTTCCAGCACCCCACGCTGCCTGAAGCGTTCGCCGCGCTGCTGTAGACCAGGTTGCTGGCGTTGGGGTCAGGCCACGTCCGTCGTGTCGACACCTGGCCACCGCGCCAGCGCAGCGTCGAGGTCGAGCCGCAACGTGCCGACGCCTTCGGGCCAGTCCTCGCGCGGCACAGCCCACATGATCTCGAACTCGATGCCGTCGACATCCTTCGCGTACAGGCTCTTACTGACGCCGTGGTCGCTTTCGCCCACCAGCGAGCCGGCCTCCACCAACCGCCCCCGCATGGCGGCCAGTTCTTCGAGCGTGTGCACCTGCCATGCCAGGTGATACAGCCCCACCGAGTGCGGTGCGGCCGGCCGCGGGCCGACACTGAACAGGCCCAGGTCGTGGTCGTTGGTGGAGCCATCGGCTCTGAGGAAGAACGCCTGGTCGCCCATGCTGTGTACCACCTGGAAGCCGAGCACGTCGGCGTAGAAGGCTGCCGACGCCTTCGCGTCGCTCACGTAGAGCACCGCGTGATTGAGTCGTTTGATGGCCATCGTGTTCTCCTCCGAGCCGAGCCGGCTCAGGCCTTGAGTGCTTCGATCTCGAGCACGATCTTCACCTTGTCGCCCACCACGAAGCCACCGGCCTCGAGCGCCACGTTCCACTCGAGCCCGAAGTCCTTGCGGCTGATCTCGGCCTCGGCGGTGAAGCCTGCCTTCGTATTGTTCCACGGGTCGACGGCCACGCCGTCGAATTCGAGGTCGAAGTCGACCTGCTGCGTGGTGCCCTTGATGGTGAGGTCGGCGTGCAACACGTAGCCGCCGCCTGCCGCGTCGATGCCGGTACTGACGAGCGTCCAGGTGGGGTGGTTCTCGACGTCGAAGAAGTCGCCCCCGCGCAGGTGACCGTCGCGACCCTCGTCGCGAGTGGCGATGGAGACAGCCTGCACGGTGGCCTCCACCTTCGAGGTGAGCGGGTCGTCGCCCACGGTGATGGTGCCGGCGAAGTCGGTGAACTGTCCGCGCACCTTCGCCACGACCAGGTGACGGACGACGAAACCGATCGTGCTATGGCCGGCGTCGACGGTCCAGATGCCCGGAGTGAGCGCTGCGAGGCCTGAGGTGCTGACGGTGTCCTGTGACATGGCTGGTGCTCCTTCGCCCTGTGGGGCGGCTTGTTGACTGATGCGATCTACTTTATGTAGCAATAGTTGCTCTCACAACTATTTCGCATAACAAGCTCCCCGGGCGGCGCGTTGGGTAGCCTGACGCCATGCCTTCGAAATGGCTCGACGACTCCGAACAACGTGCGTGGCGCAACTTCATCACCACTCTCCCCGGCCTGATGGCCGCCTTCGAGGCCGACATCGCGCCGCACGACATCAACATGGGCGACTACGAGGTGCTGGTGTTCCTGTCGGAAGCCCCCGACAACCGCATGCGCATGTGCGACCTGGCCGGCGCGCTGCGGCTGTCACCCAGCGGTCTCACCCGACGCCTCGACGGCATGGCAAAGGCGGGCTGGGTGGACCGCGCCTCGTGCAGCAGCGATCGGCGAGTGATGTACGCCCACCTCACCGACAGCGGCCGAGCCAAGATGGTGGCGGCGGCTCCGGACCATGTGGCCAGCGTGCGTCGGCACTTCGTCGAGCCGCTCGGTGCCCGCGGCGTGCAACAGCTCGGCGACCTGTTCCACAAGGTGCGCGAGCACCTCCAACAACCGCAACCCGCCTGACCCATGCCCACCTCGTTGCCGCTTCCAGTCGGCTTTCGCGCGTACGTCACCAACATCGGTGTCAAGGACACCACTCCCGACTTCACCGTGGTGGCATCACAGCAACCATGCACCGCCGCCGGCGTGTTCACTCGCAGCTCGTTCGCCGGGCCGAGCGTGCTGGTCAGCCGGGGCCACGTGGCGCACGGTACCGCCAGCGCGATCGTGGTCATCTCCAAGAACGCCAACGTGGCAACTGGCGCACAGGGCCTCGCCGACGCACAGGAGGTAGTGGCAGGGGTCGCACAGGCGCTGCAGTGCTCGCCGCACGACGTGCTGATCGCTTCCACCGGTGTCATCGGCCGGCCGTACCCGATGGCGCGCATTCGAGCCGGGCTCGCCGGCCTTCCTTCCACGCTGCCGGGCACCGACGCGCTGCAGGTGGCGCAGGGCATCATGACCACCGACACCGTGCCCAAGTCGGCGAGTGCTGCGGTGGGTGCAGCCACCATCGTCGGGGTCGCCAAGGGAGTCGGCATGATCGAGCCCGACATGGCCACCATGATTGCGATGTTCTTCACCGACGCCGCCATTTCGGGGCCGACGCTCGACGCAGTGTTCCGCCGGGTGGTCGACCGCACGTTCAACTGCGTGTCGGTCGACACCGACACGTCCACCAGCGACACCGCGGTCATCCTCGCCAACG
>Ga0335397_10008144_pt1 | contig 13221 bp, 9 predicted proteins | sample MAT04_FD_205740 | JGI IMG/M metagenome (GOLD analysis project Ga0335397, IMG submission 205740) | Freshwater microbial communities from Lake Fryxell liftoff mats and glacier meltwater in Antarctica - MAT-04 (spades assembly) (version 2) ...
CAAATTTACAATAATCTAGTAAACAAATTCCCCAAACTCACTCTTAATGACCAATTCCTTAATCTCTGCAGATTCCACTCTTCCAATAATCTGCGCCTTAATATTCATAGTGGCTGCAAGCTCGATAATCTCTTCTGCAATGGTCAGGCTTGTATAAATATCCAATCGGTTCCCCATATTAAATACCTGATACATCTCCCTGTAATCGGCGTGGCTGGCTTCCTGTATAAGTTTGAAAACAAGTGGGAGCGAGAACAGATTGTCCTTCACAAGGCGAACATTCCCTACTATATATTTCAGACACTTGGTTTGTCCGCCACCAGTATTATGTACAATTCCGTGAATATTCTTGCTGTATTTCTCAATGATTTTTTTTACTACCGGAGCAAATGTGCGGGTTGGGGATAGTAACAATTTTCCTATAGCAACACCATTTTCGGCCTCATCGGTCAATTTGTATTTCCCGATATAGCAAACTTCCTCCGGCATCATCGGGTCATAACTCTCCGGGTAATTCCTGTAACTTTTGTCGAGGAGATCGTGTCTGGCACTGGTCAGTCCATTGCAACCAATTCCGCTATTTGGTTCAGTTTCATACGAACTTTGTCCGAAGGACGCAAAACCCAAAATTACATCACCGGGTTGAGGATCTATGGTAATGACCTTGTTACGCTCCAATCTCGCGAAGGCTGTATAACCCACATCAATTGTTTTGACAAGATCGCCCACATCGGCAGTTTCGCCACCGGCCATATGAATATCGATGCCAAACTGTTTCCATTCGCGAATGAGGTCTTCGCAACCATTAATCACAGCACTTAAAACTTCTGCTGGGATCAGGTTTTTATTCCTTGCAATGGTAGAGGAAAGAACAAAATCTGTTGTTGCCCCGGCACAGATCATATCATCTATATTCATTACCATGGCATCCTGAGCAATACCTTTCCAGACACTGAGGTCGCCGGTTTCTTTCCAGTAGAGATAGGCAATGACAGACTTAGTGCCGGCTGTATCAGCATGCATAATACAGGATTGGTTCGGATCGCCTGCGGTAAAATCGGGCAGGATCTTACAAAACGCATTCGGAAATAAGCCTTTGTCAAGGTTCTTGATGGCCTCATGTACATCTTCTTTCTGGGCAGAAACTCCGCGCTGACTATATAAATTACTCATAGGGTGCAAATGTAAGGTTTCGTCTAGAAAATTGTAAAAGGGCAACACAATTTGTTTGATTCTGAGCGAGCGAGAAACTTGTACGAAATATCAGTTTTATAAAGTTTTTGGAATGAATCCTGTTATCTGACAATTATATGACAATTCAACTATTTTCCTGATTTTGTAACCTGCATTTAACTCTTAGAGATGCTCTACGATTGAGAAAAGATTTTTTTATAGATTGTGTATAAAATTTCCGTTTCTCGGAGTACATTTGCGCACATTCGATTTAACACAAAATTATATTTAACTGATGTTAAGTTATTCACTACGTATGGCCAAAGATTTTAAAGGTTTTCTGCTACTTATAGCGATTCTGCTCATAAATACATTTTCGGTTTCGGCTGCCCCTGATGGGAAAGCTATTTTTCAGGCTAATTGTGCAAGTTGCCACAATCCGTTAAAGGATGCAACAGGTCCCGCCCTCCAGGGAATTAGCAAAAGAGCCCCTTCAAAGGAATGGATCTATGACTGGGTTCATAATCCTGCCAAAGTAATTGGTAGCGGAGATAAATATGGTAATGATATTTTTCTGAAATGGAATAAAACCGCAATGACGCCATTTCCGGGTCTTACAACAGAAGACATCGATGCAGTGGTAAAATATGTAGAGGAATTTAAAGCACCGGTTACGGCGCCAACACCCCAGGGAGAGCCTAAGCAGTCAGGCGATAACACTCTTTTCTATGCGATCATAACGATTGTTTTATTAATGGCGGCAGTGATTCTTACTTCCGTAAATAAGGTATTAAGTCGTACGGCAAACGCCAGCCAAGGTGTTCCTTCACCACGCGATGTTCCTTTCTTACGAAATAAAGTGGTCATCGCGTTGTTCTCAGTAATTGCCATTGTGGCGTTCGGAGTATGGTTGACAAAAGGATCTGAGTTTGGGCGACAAAAAAATTACATGCCGAAGCAGCCGATCTTCTATTCACATAAAGTACATGCCGGTATCAATCAGGTAAACTGTCTGTATTGTCACGTAGGTGCAGAGAAAAGTCGTCATGCATTGGTTCCTTCTACAAACGTGTGTATGAATTGCCACAAGCAGATCAATGAATATACCGGTGCTGATACACATCCATTGACAGATCTTGAAGGGAACAAAGTAGATGGCACCAAAGAGATCGCAAAGCTGTATGAATATGCAGGATGGAACCCAACTAAGAAAGATTACAATCGTGATGCCAAAGGAAATATCCTGGCAAAACCTATTCCTTGGGTGAAGATTCATAATCTTCCTGATCACGTTTATTTCAATCACTCACTTCACGTAGTTTCCGGACAGGTTGCTTGTCAGCGTTGTCATGGCGGTATTCAGGAAATGGATGAGGTGTATCAGTTTGCTGATCTGAGCATGGGATGGTGTATCAATTGTCATCGTACCACCAAGGTTCAATTCGCCGACAATAACTATTATTCTATATTCCAGAAGTATCATGAAGAGATCAAATCCGGCAAACGTGAGGATGTGAAAGTGAGTGATATCGGAGGTCTTGAATGTCAGAAGTGCCATTATTAAAAAAAGTGATGTCAGCTATCCGATGTCTGTAAATAAATTTAAAACACTGAATACCGAACATCGAACATCGAATACCGAACATCGAACATCTAAAATAATATGAGTAAAAAACAATATTGGAAAGGACTTGAGGAATTAACTCCTTCCGTACAGTTTAAGGAAACCGAAGCGAATGAATTTCGTGAGGATTTGCCCTTCAATGAGCTCGAAAGTATTGCACACGCGACTACTTCACGAAGGGATTTCCTGAAATACTTAGGGTTTAGTACTGTTGCTGCAACCATTGCTGCGAGTTGTGAAATGCCAGTACGTAATGCCATTCCATATGCAATCAAGCCAGAGAATATAACACCGGGTGTTGCGTTGATGTACGCCTCTACGTATGTAGATGGTGGTGAGGCTGTTCCAGTTTTGGTACGCACCCGTGAAGGTCGCCCGATTAAGATTGAAGGAAACAATGATAGTACACTTACCTATGGAGCCACAACGGCCCGTATTCAAGGATCTGTGTTGAATCTGTATGACGCCACACGATTGAAATACCCGACCATAGACAAGAAAGAAAGTACCTGGGAAGCAGTCGATAAAATGGTGGGCGATGCGTTGAACGGACTTGGCGGAGCACCTTTATATCTTATCACATCAACAAATAATAGTGCAACTACAGCATTAGCTGTTTCGCAATTCTCTTCAAAATATCCGAATACAAAACATATTATGTATGATGCGGTTTCCTATAGCGGTTTGCTGGATGCCAATCAGAGCTCATTTGGCAGCAGGGCCATTCCTGCATACCGTTTCGATCAGGCAAAAGTAATCGTGAGTATCGGTGCCGACTTTTTAGGAACCTGGATCTCTCCGGAAATTTATGCCAAGCAATATAGTAAAGGAAGAAAGATCAGCGCCAAGAACCTGGTAATGAGTAAACATATACAGGTAGAAGGTATGATGAGTCTTACCGGAAGCAGTGCGGATGAACGTTTTACAGCAAAACCTTCTCAGTATGGTGCGGTGGCAGTTGCTATCCTGAATGCCTTAACAGGTGGAGGCGCATCAAATCTTACCCCTTCATTAAATGCAGCTGTGACTAAAATCGCTGCTGAATTAAATGCGAACAAAGGTGCTTCACTGGTGGTTTGCGGAAGCAATGATTCAAGTATTCAAACCATCGTAAATGCCATCAACAATGCCGTTGGTGCTGTTGGAACGACAATGACATTTGCAACCACAAATAACACAAAAAAAGGAAGCGATGCAGACATGAATGCCTTTACCGAAGCGCTGAAAAGCGGACAGGTAGGAGGTGTGATGTTCTACGATTGCAATCCAGTTTATGATAATGCCAATGGAAAAGCCATAGCAGAAAAGATCGGCGGATTGAAACTCTCTGTTTCATTTAACGATAGAATGGATGAGACCACGCAACTTTGTAAAGTGGCCGCTCCTTCTCATCACTGGCTCGAAAGCTGGGGCGATGCAGAACCTCACACCGGCTATGTATCATTAATGCAACCAACAATTTCGCCATTATTCAAAACCCGTCCATGGGAAGAATCGTTACTTAAATGGAGCGGCGATATGACTTCTCACTATGACTTTGTAAAGAATTACTGGTTTGGTAAATTAGGTGGTCAAAGTGGTTTTGATGCAGCGATACAAAAAGGAATTCTGGAGCCGGAAATGATGGCGATAGGTGGTGCAGGGTTTACCGGAAATACGGCTGACGCATCTGCGAGAATCGCAACTTCCAAAATAGGGAAGATGGAATTGGTGATGTATGAGAAAGTTGGTATCGGCCGCGGAGGTGTATGGAGTAATAATCCATGGTTACAAGAAATGCCTGATCCGGTTTCAAAATGTACCTGGGACAATTATATTTTAATGTCGCCAAACACTGCGAAAGCAAATGGTGCAGAACATACAGACCTCAATGAGGTTCAACGTGACAAGAAAGTATTTAACCTGAAAGCAAATGGTGTTGAACTTAGTCTGCCGGTGCTAGTATTACCTGGTATGCATGATGAGGTGATCGCTGTGGCGGTTGGTTACGGACGACACAAGATGGTTGGAATGGCTGCTGCAAATACAGGGAAGAATATCTACCCGATGGTTTCTAAAGATGCCAATGGTAATTCGAACTACTACGCAAGTGTAGATATGACAGGAACTGCCGATACCTATGAACTGGCCATCACACAAACGCATCATACGTTTGAATCCAAGCGTCCTATTATTCATGAATTTACATTCGAAGAATTCAAAAAGAATCCTTCTGAATTATACGAAGAGCGAAAACATGAGTTCTCTCATTTCACACATAGTTTTGATACACCTGCACATGGCGAAGAAGCCGCTCAGCATGAGGAGGCAGCACACAGTTCTCAAGCACCAATAGCTGCTCATACCTCGAATGGCGACGACTGGCAGGATGCCTATCGTAAGAACGGAACCTTATACCCGAATCATGAATCTCTTGGTTTAAAATGGGGAATGAGTATTGATTTAAACAGCTGTATCGGTTGCGGTGCTTGTACCATTGCCTGCCAGGCAGAGAATAATGTCTCTGTGGTTGGTAAGAAACAGGTACTGCTTGTACACGATATGCACTGGTTGCGTATCGACCGTTATTTCGCGGGAGATCCTTCTAATTCTGATTCCATACAGACCTTGTTCCAGCCGATGCTTTGTCAGCATTGCGATAATGCACCTTGCGAGAATGTTTGTCCGGTAAATGCCACAAACCATAGCAGTGAAGGTATCAACCAGATGGCGTATAACCGTTGTATCGGAACCCGTTACTGCGCAAATAACTGCCCGTATAAAGTTCGACGTTTTAACTGGAGAGACTGGAATGAAGCAGATTGTTTTGGAGATAATGTCTACGAGGATGGCCGTCGTGATGATGTAAATAATGACATTACCAGAATGGTTCTGAATCCGGATGTAACCGTTCGTAGTCGAGGGGTGATGGAGAAATGTACGTTCTGTGTGCAACGTTTGCAGGATGCCAAGAATTCGGCAAAGAAAGAAGCCCGTACCATAGGAGATAGTGAAGTAAGAACCGCCTGCCAGCAATCTTGTCCTACAGATGCTATCGTATTCGGAAATGTCAATGACACCCAAAGTGAAATCTACAAATTGCGATATGAAAGTCAGAAAGAGCGTGTGTTCCATGTTCTTGAAGAGATCCATACCTTGCCTAACATAAATTATTTATCCAAGATCAGAAATGCAGATGTTTTACAAAGTGCAGCCGGCCATGAGGAAGGCGCACATCATGAAGCAAAAAAAGAGCACGCCTAATCAAAACGAAATATCTAACAAACGTATAAAGATCATTCCTGTCGAAAGCAGATAAGAACGAAAAAATAAAAAGATATGCATTTAAAGTACGAATCGATTGTAAGAGAACCTTTAGTAGATGGTGATAAGTCCTATCACCAGATTACTGAAGATATTTGTGCACCTATAGAAAGTAAACCGACCAAATTGTGGACACTTGGCTTCCTGATCTCAGCGTCGTTGCTGGCATTCGGGATATTCAGTGTGACCTGGGAAGTTTATTGGGGAACAGGTGTCTGGAATCTGAACAGAACCATCGGATGGGGTTGGGATATCACCAACTTCGTATGGTGGGTAGGTATCGGTCACGCAGGAACACTTATCTCCGCGATCTTATTATTATTCAGGCAGGGTTGGCGAACGGGTGTGAACCGGGCCGCTGAAGCCATGACCATCTTTGCGGTAATGTGTGCTGGGCAATTTCCGATCTGGCACATGGGTCGAGTATGGGATGCCTTCTTTGTTTTACCTTATGGAAATACCCGTGGTCCGTTATGGCCTAATTTTATTTCTCCGCTACTTTGGGACGTATTTGCGATTTCTACCTACTTCACCGTATCTCTTTTATTCTGGTACTCAGGATTAATTCCTGATTTTGCCACCTTACGTGATAGGGCCAAAACAAAATTCAGAAAATTATCATATGGTCTTGCCTCTTTCGGATGGGCCGGTAGTGCCAAACACTGGCAACGTCACGAGATGCTATCTCTTGTATTGGCAGGTTTGAGTACACCTCTTGTACTATCTGTACATACCATAGTATCCTTTGACTTCGCCACATCGATCGTTCCGGGATGGCATACCACCATCTTCCCGCCTTACTTCGTTGCCGGTGCGGTATTCTCAGGATTTGCCATGGTGCAAACATTGCTAGTGCTCACGCGAAAGGTGTTGAATCTTCAGGAATATATTACCATTGGTCATATCGAAGCGATGAATAAAGTAATCGTATTGACAGGATCCATCGTGGGTGTCGCTTACCTGACTGAGTTGTTCATTGCATATTACAGTGGTGTGATGTGGGAGCAGGAAGCTTTCCGTCTTCGTGTGATGGGACCTTACTGGTGGGCTTACTGGGCGATGATGACCTGTAACGTGGTATCTCCTCAGTTGTTCTGGTTCAAAAAATTACGTCGTAATGTCTGGTTCACATTCTTCATGAGTATTATCGTGAATATTGGTATGTGGTTCGAGCGTTTCGTAATCATCATGGCACTTCATAGAGATTATCTTCCATCAAGCTGGAGTTATTATACACCATCATGGCCTGAGGTTGGTTTCTATCTCGGATCCTTTGGATTGTTCTTCACCTGTTATTTCTTATTTGCAAAATATTTCCCGGTTATTGCCATTGCAGAAATTAAGTTCATTTTGAAAACAAGTGGAGAGAATTACAAGAATAAGATGAGACCGATAGAAGAAACAACTACAGAACATTTTATAGAAGAGCAAACGCATCATCATTAAAAGGGGGTAAGGAATATGTCATAAGGAGTAAGTGGTAAGGAGTAAGACGATTTCGGAATTTGGAATTATCTTTTTGGAATTTGTCTTTTGGAATTTGTCTTTTGGAATTTGTCTTTTGGAATTTGTCTTTGTAAAATATTAAAATTGATTTTAGATAAACGTATTATAGTATGAGTATAAAAAAATTCGCAGTGGCCGTTTACGATGATGAAGCAGTTCTTTTTCCTGCGGTGAAAAAGGTACGCGGTGCCGGTTATAAAATTCATGATGTTTATACACCTTTTGCTGTTCATGGCTTGGATGAGGCATTGGGTGAAAAGGAAAGTGATCTGCATATCGCAGGTTTCATCTACGGGTTAACAGGTACATCAACAGCATTAGGATTTATGGGATGGATCTTCACGACAGACTGGCCTCAGAATTTCGGAGGTAAACCTAATTTCCCGTTACCGGCCTTTATTCCAATCGTATTTGAGCTGACAGTGCTATTTGCAGCCGTGGGTATGGTGCTTACATTTTGCTATCTGAATCAGATCATGCCCGGTGTGAAGAAACATATCTTTCACCACCGTCAGACTGATGATAAATTTGTGATGGTGATCGAGGTGAATGATACAAATGCAGCAGAAACAGAAGCGTTCCTCAAAGCAACAGGAGCTGAAGAGACCAATATACAGGTGGCAGAATCTGAATGGTGGTACGGCCGTTTCGACAAGAAGGAAGATTACGAAATTCAACAACAATTAGCATAAAGGAAATGAAGAAAGTAACTATATATATTCTATTAGTAGCCGTAACCTTCGTTGTTTCATGCAGCGATTATAACCGAACTCCGGGAAGAGTGTATGCACCGGATATGGTGTATTCAAGGGCAGTGGACTATTATAATGGAACAGAAAAAATTGAAAACCAGGGTGGCGTATATAATAAAATGCCTGCGCCAAACACCATACCAAGAGATCAGATATTACCAGATCATATTGGTGAGAACGATACTGTGCTTGCGGATGCGAATGTAAATTCAATTTCGTTTGGTGTAAAGGATCTTGAAGAAGGGAAAAGATTGTATATGATCTATTGTGGGATTTGTCATGGTGAACAATTGGACGGAAATGGCCCATTGTACAGCAGTGGAAAATTTGCAGCGATGCCAGCGAATTTAAGATCAGGAGAAAAATACCTGAAAATGAGTCAGGGGAGAATCTATCATGCAATTGTTTACGGTAAGAACACAATGGGTTCATATGCAAGTCAGTTGGATACCAAACAACGATGGCAGGTAGTGGCCTATATCAGGAAAGTACAAAGTGAGAATGGAGGTGAAGCATTTACCATGATCAAATCTGATTCTGCAAGTGCAGCAGCACCTAAGATGGTCGAGGCACATGCAGCAACAGAACCCGCAACAGAGAAAAAAGAAACAAAGTAAACGAATATTAAAAAAAATTGAAGATGTTGAATCAAGAATTTAAAATTCCGGCAAAATTAAAAAATACGGGTCTTACCTTGTTAGGAATCGGAATCGTGACATTCCTTGCCGGGCTGGTATTTTTGCTCATGAAAGGTGATCAAATGGCACAGAATCGTTTTTGGGCAGTGCTATTGCAAAACAGTATTTTCTTTCTGCTGATCACTCTGGCAAGTGTATTCATACTTAGTGCAACAAGTCTTGCTCAAGCCGGGTGGATCGTTTCTTTCAGAAGAATTCCTGAAGCGATCGGGAGTATAGTTTGGGTACTGGCAGTGATTCTTGGGATTCTACTGATGATCATCGTATGGACAAATAATGTTCATATTTACAATTGGCTGGATCCGGCGTATAATCCAAAAAATGAGTTGAATGCCCTAAAGAATTTCTTCCTGAGCAAACCTTTCTTCACATTCTGGACCTTATTGACCTTAGGATTATGGAGTTATTTCGGAATTAAACTCCGGCAGCTTTCTGTTAAACAGGACAGCGAACCGAATGGCTCAACAAGAATCTACTGGTTAAATTTCAACTTCTCGGCAGGATTTATTTTCACCTTTGCATTGACACTCGCTTCCACCATTCCCTGGCTTTGGATCATGAGTATCGATTCTCACTGGTTCTCCACTATGTTCAGTTGGTATACATTTGCCAGTTCCTTTGTCAGTGGTATGGCTATGATCATGTTATTTGTATTGTATATTAAAAGCCAAGGTTACCTTGAAATCGTAAGTACAGAGCATGTACATGACCTTGGTAAATTCATGTTTGCCTTCAGTATATTCTGGACCTACTTATGGTTCTCACAATTCATGTTGATCTGGTATGCAAATATCCCGGAAGAAACCGTTTATTTCCAGATCCGTATGCATGGGCCTTACAGAATTTTCTACTGGTTGAACATTATACTTAATTTTGTCGCACCCGTATTGATCCTTATGCCTCGTCCTACTAAACGAAATTATTTTATTGTAACCCTGGTGGCCATTATCATACTGGTGGGTCACTGGATAGATTTTTATCAGATGATCATGCCAACTACAGTAGGAGAGAACTGGCATCTGGGTTGGTTTGAGATCGGTATCGTATGTGGCTTCATTGGGCTTGTTATCTACCTTGTAAGTAACAAACTCACCACAGCTCCTTTGGTTCCTCAGAATCATCCATTCCTGAAAGAAACGGTTATTCATATTAGCTAAAAAATTAAAAAGAAAAAGATATGTCCGGATTATTATTAGTGCTTCTTGTCGCCTTAATCTTTGTGGTACTTTATCAAGTGGCCCGTTCGAGTGAGTTGGTAGCACGTATCCAAGGGGAAGAGATTTTTGACAAAAAAAGAAATAAGGTTTTAGCGTATTCAATGCTCGTACTTTGGGTGGCCTTTATGATCGGGATTTATGCGTGTCATCGTTATATGATGCCTTTAATGACTCCCGAGGCGGCCTCCAATCACGGAGTGGAGTATGATTTTATGTATAGGATCACGATTTACGTAACAGGATCTGTATTCTTTTTAACCCAATTCCTGTTATTCTGGTTTTCGTTTAAATATCAGCGAACAGGCGAAAAAGTACCATACAATTTTACACATAGTACGAAATTGGAACTTGTATGGACAACCATTCCTGCGGTTGCCATGGCTGTGCTCGTGGCTATAGGCTTAAAGAGTTGGTTTACCATGACCGATATGGCACCTAAAGGGGCCATGCAGATCGAAATCGTCGGAAAACAATTTAACTGGATCTCACGTTATCCGGGTGCGGATGGAGTTCTTGGTACAAGATATTTCACAAACATCAATGATCAGGATAATATTCTTGGTCTTGACTGGAAGGATCAGAAGAACATGGATGATATTATTATTCCAAATGGCGAAATACGACTTATAAAAGATAAACCTGTTGAATTGATTATTGGCTCCAGAGATGTGATTCATGATGTCGGTCTTACTCATTTCAGAATGAAGATGGATGCGGTTCCGGGTATCACTACAAGGTTGTGGTTTACACCAATTATTACAACGGCTGAAATGAAAAAGATAACAGGGAATGAGAATTTTGTCTATGAATTATCCTGCGACCAGATGTGCGGGAAAGGACATTATTCGATGAGGGCAGTTGTAATCGTAGAAACACAGGTTCAACATGATGCATGGCTTGCAACACAGCAATCTTACTATGCACAGAATCATCCTGCAATAGCCCCGGTTGGAGAGCAAGACAAGACTCCGGTAGATTCGACAAAGAAAATAACATTGAATTAAACTAAATTTGTATACGAAATGAGTAACGACGCAACACTACATCCACATGACGTTCACACCCATGATTCCCATGGACACGATGAACATCACGAGCATGTGCATCACGAACATAAACAGCACTTTTTTACAAAATATGTGTTCAGCCAGGATCACAAGATCATCTCTCGCCAGTTTTTGGTAACGGGTATTTTCTGGGCGATCATCGGAGGTTTAATGTCTGTATTTTTCAGGTTACAACTAGGTTTTCCTGAAGAAACATTTAAAATATTAAGTTTCTTTCTAGGTGATTGGGCACCAGGAGGCAAAATGGACCCAGAAATGTATTATGGATTGATAACGATTCATGGAACAGTACTGGTGTTTTTTGTGTTAACAGCAGGGTTGAGCGGAACCTTTAGTAACTTCCTCATACCACTACAGATTGGAGCCCGGGATATGGCATCGCCATTTCTAAATATGCTATCGTATTGGTTCTTTGCGGTAGCTGGTCTTATTATGTTTGTTTCATTATTTACTTCAACAGGCCCTGCATCCGGAGGCTGGACAACCTATCCCCCTTTAAGTGCTCTTAAAGAAGCTTCCATGGGTTCAGGTATAGGAATGGATTTATGGCTTGCAAGTATGTCGCTGTTTGTTATTTCATCACTCCTTGGAGGTTTGAATTATATTGTAACTATCCTGAACATGCGAACTAAAGGAATGAGTATGACACGTATGCCTTTAACTATATGGGCATTCTTGTTTACTGCAGTATTGGGTGTATTATCGTTCCCTGTATTATTATCGGCTTGTGTCTTATTGATCTTCGATCGTCATATGGGTACCAGCTTCTATTTATCTGAAATTTATATAGCAGGAAAGGCTTTGCCAAATGTGGGTGGTTCCGCAATCTTATATCAGCATCTGTTTTGGTTCCTTGGTCATCCTGAGGTATACATCATTATGTTGCCTGCCATGGGTATGGCTTCTGAGATTCTTTCCACGCACTCACGTAAACCTATTTTTGGTTACATGGCCATGGTCCTTTCATTGATCGGAATCACTGTATTGGCTTTCCTTGTATGGGCGCATCATATGTTTGTAACCGGTATGAGTCCTTTCTTAGGTGGTGTGTTTGTATTATTAACTTTATTAATTGCCATTCCTTCGGCTGTAAAAGTATTCAACTGGCTGACAACGATTTTTAGAGGAAATATACGTTTTGCTGTATCAATGTTATTTGCAATGGGCTTTGTATCTCTCTTTATTTCTGGTGGATTAACAGGATTATTCCTTGGAAACTCAGCACTTGATATTCACCTTCATGATACCTATTTCGTGGTAGCTCACTTCCATATTGTAATGGGTATCTCGGCTTTCTTCGGAATGTTTGCCGGTGTGTATCATTGGTTCCCTAAGATGTATGGCCGTTTTATGAATAATACATTAGGCTATATTCACTTCTTCATCACATTCGTTGGTTCGTATGTTATTTTCTGGCCTATGCACTATGAAGGAGTTGCAGGTATGCCTCGTCGTTATTATGATTATACAAGCTGGGAATCGTTCAAGCAATTTGCAGATCTCAATCAAATGATCAGTGTGGCAGCGATCCTTGTTTTCTTTGCTCAATTATTGTTCGTCTTTAATTATTTTGTCAGTGTTTGGAAAGGTAAAAAGGTAACAGAGAAGAATCCATGGAAATCAAACTCTCTTGAGTGGACAACCCCTATCCTTCCAGGACATGGTAACTGGGATGGTCCTATTCCTGAAGTACACCGTTGGGCATACGATTACAAAGACAATGGCGAAGGTGGAGATTTCATTCCGCAGGATGTGCCATTGAGACCAGGTGAAGAAACTCACTAGTCGTCCTATCTGCAGAAAGATAAAATCTTGTCGGATTGTAACTCAGAACTAATAGTTAAGAGCGATCCGCCAAAAGCTTACTAAACAAACAAATTC
>Ga0335397_10008145_pt1 | contig 13220 bp, 9 predicted proteins | sample MAT04_FD_205740 | JGI IMG/M metagenome (GOLD analysis project Ga0335397, IMG submission 205740) | Freshwater microbial communities from Lake Fryxell liftoff mats and glacier meltwater in Antarctica - MAT-04 (spades assembly) (version 2) ...
TATTACATAAATGACCGGTTATTTTTTTGTTGAGTTTCGTTTAATCAGTTCAGATTTCAACACAATATTTTCATTGGAAATAAGGGTTCTTTTTTTGTCAAGATTTTTAAATAAAATGCTGGCAGCCTGTTTGCCCATTTCAAAAGCTGGTTGTGTGATGGTTGTTAGCGATGGGTTCAACAACGGTGCTGTTCGCAAATTAGAGAAACAAATAATTTTCAGGGTCTGTGGTATTTTTATTTTCATATCATTACACACATAATATGTGGTAAGGGCCAGTTTTTCAATTGAGGCAAAAAGACCATCGGGCTTTTTAGTGCCGGACATTAATTTTTTTATTTTTCTATAATTGATTTTCTCATCTCCATTGCACTTTATTATTCTTTGTTTGTCTGCTTTTAATCCGTATTTATTTAATGCTTCCAGGTAGCCTTGTTTTCTTTTATTGTCGGTAGATATATTTTCAGAAACACAGAGGTAGGCAATATCATGACAACCGTTTTGTATAAGATGTTCGGTAGCATTAAATCCACTGGTAAAATCATCGGTTGTTATTTTAGCCGTTTCTATCTCATGGCATATCCTGTCAAAAAAAACAATAGGAATACCGGATTGAATCAATTCTTCCAGGTGAGTATAAGATTGTGTAGTACTTGCCAGCGACATTATCACACCGTCTACCCGGCCGTTTTGCAAATGCATTAAAATGCTTTTTTCTTTTTCTGCATCATCATGCGTGCAATAAATTAAAATATGATAGCCTTTTTCCTGTGCCACTATTTCTGCCCCTGTAATAGCCTGGATAAAAAAATTATTGGTCAGCTCCGGGGCTACCAATGCTATCGTTTTACTTTTATGGTGCCTTAATGAACCTGCATAAGGGTTAGGGCTATAGCCCATTTCACGGGCTGTATCTATAATTCTTTTTTTTGTTTCGGATCCAATTTCATAACTGCCTCTTAAGGCCTTGGATACTGTGGAAATCGATACATCCAGTTGTTGTGCCAGTTGCTTAAGATTAACTTTAGCCATAATCCTTTTTTAACAAAGGTGAATATTAAATGTCTATTTTACTAAAAATTAACTACAACGTTTTCGCAAATATTTTCTATTTGGGCTATAGTTTAATCCTGCGGAAGAGGTAATTTTACTATAATATTATTTTACTGAATAGTTCCGCTTTAGAATCCAGATTTAAAGGTAGCCTATACTCATTCTACAATGCTTGCCAACTTCAATAAAATTATTATGCGTAAAGCTGCCATACTAATGTTTACAGGCTGTTTTTTTTCTATCCAGTTATTTGCACAGGCTTCTATTTACAAAACCGGATAAATTGAGTTTAATAAGAACGGTAAAATGGATGAGTTTGAAGATACCAAACAGCTTGTTGAAAAAAGAATTGCCAGCCTTATTTTTCAAATGACCTTAAATGAAAAACGCTAGGAAGTTCGTCAGAAGATATCAGGGTTAAAAAGAAATTCATTATCACAGAATAAATATAAAATCATGAGTGAAGAAACAGCAGGCTTATTTTCGTTGAAAGACAAAGTAATAATAGTAACAGGCGGAACAGGTGTATTAGGAGGTTCGTTTGTAAAAGCCATTAACCGCCAGGGCGGCATTGTGGTGATCATTGGTTTGGATGGCAAAATGGGTGACCAAAGAGTTGCTGAAATAGAAAGTAATGGCGGTGCTGCTTTAAGTATTGTGGCTAATGTGCTGGAAGAATCGCAACTTATTATTGCCAGGGATAAAATTATGGCTACCTATGGCAGGATAGATGGGTTGGTAAATGCAGCAGGGGGCAATGTGCCGGAAGGCGTATTACAACCGGAGAAAGATGTATTTGATTTAAATATTGACGGAATGAAAAAAGCGATGGTGCTCAATCTGTGGGGTACGATTATTCCTATACAGGTTTTTGGTCCCGAGATTGCAAAATCTGGCGGAGGAAGTATCGTAAATATTTCTTCGGTAAGTTCTAAAAGAGCCCTCACCCGTGTACTGGGATATAGCATGGGCAAGGCGGCAGTTGATTGTTATACAAAATGGTTTGCGGTAGAAATGGCGAATAGATATGGCGATGCCATCAGGATGAATTCGATTATGCCGGGTTTCTTTTTAACGGAACAAAACCGCACTTTATTAACCCAGCCGGATGGTACTTTAACAGAACGTGGGCATTCAATTATCAGTCATACCCCGTTTAAAAGATTTGGTAATCCTGAAGAACTGGTTGGCGCATTAATATGGTTGTTAAGTGATGCTTCAAAATTTGTAACAGGTATGGATATTGGCGTAGATGGCGGCTTTACTGTTAACAGTGGTGTTTAATCAATTAAAATTTACAAAATGAAAAATTCAAAAAGTCCATCATATAAAAACATAACTTATCAAATGGAACAAACCATGCGTTGGTATGGGCCCAATGATCCGGTATCGCTGATGGATATTAAACAGGCAGGCTGTACTGGTATTGTATCTGCATTACATCATATACCCAATGGACAAATATGGACGATAGAAGAAATAAATAAAAGAAAGGAAATTATAGAAGCGGCAGGACTGGTATGGAGTGTGGTAGAGAGCGTACCCGTACATGAATCAATTAAAACACAAAGTGCCGGGTTTGAAGAATACATTGAGAATTACAGGGAGAGTATAAAAAATCTTTCAGCGTGCGGTATAAAAAATGTTACTTATAATTTTATGCCGGTATTGGATTGGACAAGAACAGATTTGAGTTATGAGGTGCAGGATGGTTCCCGGGCATTGAGATTTGAAATGGCAGCATTTGCGGCCTTCGATCTTTTTATTTTAAAACGTAAGGGAGCTGAAACAGATTACGATACTGATACGGTTACAAGAGCAACGGCCAGGTTCGAAGCAATGAATGATACAGAGAAATTATTATTGCAACGCAACATTATTGCCGGACTTCCGGGAAGTGAAGAAAGTTTTACCATAGAACAATTTCAAATGGCACTGGATGCCTACATAGGTATAGACAGAAATACTTTGCAGCAACACCTTATTTATTTTTTGCAACAAATTATTCCGGTGGCAGAAGCGCATGGAGTGGTTATGTCCATTCATCCGGACGATCCTCCTTTTGCTGTGCTGGGATTGCCAAGAGTAGTGAGCAATACTGCAGATGTGCAGGCACTGGTAGATGCGGTACCATCACTTTCCAATGGGCTGTGTTTTTGTACTGGTTCGTTTGGCGTAATTGACGGTAATGATTTGCCAGCCATGGTGAGCAAATTTAGCAACCGCATTCATTTTATACATTTAAGAAGTACCCGCAGAAATGAGTTGGGTGATTTTTATGAAGACAACCACCTGGAAGGGGATGTAGATATGTATGCGGTTATAAAGGAGCTGGTAAAAGCCATGCAGGAAAGAAAATGTGCTATTCCTGTAAGACCAGACCATGGCCACCAGATGCTGGATGACCTGCATAAAAAAACAAACCCGGGTTATTCTGCCATCGGCAGATTAAGGGGGCTGGCAGAAATAAGAGGCGTAGAACTGGGGATACAAAGAAGTATGCAGGAATTGGCCGGTTAAGATTACTAAGGTGGTATTGCCCTTTATAAATTATACGATTATGCCTGTACTTTTGAAGGATAAACAGGCATATCAAAACTAAAAGTGGATCCCTTACCGGGTTCACTTTTTATTTGAAGATGACCACCGTTTTTTTCTATAAATTCTTTACTGATCAACAAGCCAAGGCCGGTTCCTTTTTCTTTTTCTGTGCCACGCCTTGTGAGGGTGGTATTTTTTTCCAATAATTTTTTTACCCTGTTTTCACTAAGTCCTATGCCATTGTCAATGATTTGTATGGTTAAAAAATCATTATTGGAAAATGCTTTTACATATACCATGCTGTTTCTTTGACTGAATTTAATGGCGTTGCTAAGCAGGTTGCGAATGATAAATTCTACCATGTCTTTATCTGCATGGGCCGTTAAAGTTTCATCTATATTTATTTCAATGTTTACCTGTTTCATATGGGCATGTAATTGCACCAGTCTTACGGCTTTGTCTACAATTAATTTTACATTCAATTTATCCATTCTGAACTGAAGCAGGTTCATTTGCGATTTAGACCACTGAAGTAAATTATATAATAATTCATTCATGTTGTTCAGTGACTGTTGTGCTTCAAAGAATAATTTTTCTCTTTCACCCTCACTCATTTTTTCTTCATGATCGGTTATTAATTTAAGAAAAGACTGCATGGTGGCCAGTGGATTTCTAAGGTCATGTGATACAACAGAAAATAATTTATCCTTTACCTGGTTAAGCTCACTTAGTTTGTTTTCAGATTCCTTTAACTGCTCCACTGTTTGCTCCAGCATATTATTTTTTAGATGCAGGTCGGCAGTTTTTTCTTTTACCTGCTGCTGCAGTTCCTGTTTTTGTTGTTGAATCAGTTCTTTTTTCTCTTTTTCTTTTTCCAGTGCAAGGCGTTCTCTTTCCAACGTTTCGGTGGCCAGTTGCAGCCTCATCCTGTTTAAACGGCTTGCCAGTCCCAATGATAATACAACTGCCTGAATCAAAACTGCATATTGAACAAGGTATCTCGTAAACCAGTTGTCTGCCATTAATCCTGTTTCCCTGAAAATAAAAGCAATGGCACCTATGATAAGCAGTATATTGGCTGCAATAAAATATTTTGCCGGTTCATATTTATCATAGTAGTAAGCCACAAACCCAGCCACCAGCATCATTATTAAAACCAAAGCCCCCAGCACACCTATGATAGTTACCAGTGGTTTTAGTATATCAATATTTAAAAAATAACATCCAAGGCCTGCAAGTAAAGTAAGGATACAGGCAACAGCCAATCCATTTAATATAATATTTATTCTGGGTAACAGATGAGGAGTGTGCAAATAAGTTCTGGTAAAAAGAATTCTTGTGAGCCCCGTAAATGGATTGATAATAGCAAAACAAAAAGTATCCCATAATGGCGACCCTGACCAGATGTATTCTATGCCAAAACCGTAGTAAAAGGCAAAATATAAACCAATGCTTACGATACTCAAAACGTAATATAAATAACTGATGTCTTTTACCGCAAATAAAATAAAAAGATTATAAAGGGCCATCACTAAAATAATTCCAAAAAATAAGCCTTGCCATAATAATCTTTGCCGGTCCTTTTTTTCAAAGAGAGTTTGTTTTACCAGTTGCAGGCTGATGTCTTTATGCAGGTAAATGCTATAGCTGCTTTTGAATTTTAAATAAATATTGATGGCCTCATTTTGGCCGATTAAAAATTTTACTGCATTTAAGTTTGATGGCTGAGACCGGTTGTTTAAAGGAAGCAGGCTTCCACTTTTTAATTCAATTAATGGTTGATTATCTGAAATAATATATGCTTCAAAATATCCCCATTTATTTGTTTGTAAAATATATTCCTGGTCATAACCCGATTGATTGTTTACCCGGACATTTGCCCAGTAATTCCAGTTCTTTTCCGGTGTTGCAAAAAAACTTTTTTCATAGGGAGAAAAAGGATGCTGTTTTATTTTGTCCAAATGCTCAGTGCCTGATGTATCGATATACCAGTAAACATCATTTTGTAATATAGTTCTTGATTGTTGGTTTGCAACAATAGATACAACCTGGGCCTGCAGTTTGGCGCCCAGCATCCCTATTAGCAAAATAGAAATTAAGCTGAAAAAATATTTCCTGTGATGAGATGACATGATATTGTGTAAATTTAGCCGTTTATATATTTGCAGCAAACACAAAAAATAAAATGCCGGGCATAAAAGTATTATTGGTAGAAGATGACTGGATCATCGCAAAAGAAATTTCCTATAACCTGCAGGATTTGGGTATGGAAGTAGTGGGCTGCTTTGATAATGCAGAAGAAGCACAACAGCAAATTAAAACACTGTTGCCCGACCTGGTCATCCTGGATATTGATCTTTCCGGTGAAATGACGGGCATAGAACTGGCTTCACAATTAAAAAAAAATGTAACGGTTCCTTTTATTTTTTTGACCGCACTGGCCGATACTCAAACGGTGGATAAGGCAAAACTGGCAGAGCCTTATGCTTATCTGGTGAAACCGGTAACACCGGAAACATTGTATTCTACCATAGAAATCACTTTACATAATGCATACAGGCGAAAGGAGGATTTAACGGAAACAGCATCCAGGATAAGTGATCATCTTTTATATGATGACAGCATTTTTGTAAAAAATAAAAAAAGGCTGGAGAAGGTATTGTTGAAAGATATATTATGGGTAGAGGCATACGATATTTATGCCATGGTTAAAACGGCTGCCGGCCAATACCTGCTCAGTCATTCTTTAAAATCGGTTGAAGAAAAATTTCCATCTGCGCATTTTATAAGGGTACACCGATCTTTTTTTATCAACATACATAAGATTGATGCAATAGAAGAAACGAACCTTATAATAGCAGACAGCCCAATACCTGTGGGTAAAACTTATCGTGAAGAGCTAATGAAACGTTTATCCTTTCTTTAATTATTCTGCCAGTTGTTTTAATGATTCATTCATTTTTTCCTGTTGCTGTTGTTTGAATATTTCTACCGGGGCATTTGCCCTTTCCTTGCAGTCCATAATACCACAACGTTCGCAGGTAGTATGCACCGTTTTTACAGGAATTGATTTGTCATTTACAAAAGGCATGGTTTGGGATAATTTCTGATCTATCAATAATCCAATGGTTACACTCACCATTTCATTTTTACCTTTGACTGCCGGTTTTGCTATGGATATACAGAGATAACGGTTATGGGTATGCCAGTATTGGGATATCTGTGCTTCTATCACAGGCTGTTTGTATTTCTTTTTGGCAACCTGTTCTGCAGTATTTTTAAGAGAATGAATAGAAACCCACCTGCGGCAATAGTGTTCATGAGTGGCATTGGCATAAGGGTTATGCACCTGCGACAGGTGCAGTTCTTTGGTAATTTCAAATTCATTTTTTTCTATATCTCCCGAAAGCCTTAAAAAAAACAGGTGGTCAATAGCAAAATGATTGGGTAAAATATTGGTAAGCCGCTGCATCATCATTTCTGGTGTTACGTCGTATTTTAAACACAGGTCCAGCCAGGCCTTATCATTCCATTTTGGCTGCATCACAATCCTTTTAATATCTTCTACAAAATTTTGTTCGGGCATAAGTAAGGCTACCGAAAAGTAGGAAGCTTTAAAATTATTTAACAACATATCAAAAGAATCGCTGTGTTGTATGATGGTTTCATAAGGTCTGTCTTTGATATCCATAAACTGGAAAGCAATTTCCCTTGCCAGTAAAAATTTTTCCTGGGCGGAGCTCAGTCCCTTTGCAATAAAAAGTGTTTTAGTTTTTGGGGCATAAAAAGAACGTAAATTTTGCAAGGCTTCCATAGAATTCAGCCGTTTGCGGTTTACCTGTATGTCCATTTTTTGAAGACTTTCTTCCAGTGATGAAATGTCCACAGGTAATGCGTCTTTCCATTTATGGTCTTTTCTAAATCGTTTAACAGCATCTTCCAAATCTTCAAAATAATTATCCTGTAAGTCCTGGTAAGAACGCAAAGCAGCGTTATAAAAATTTTCTTTGGATAACTGGTAACTGCGGGAAATTTTTAATAAAGTGCTGATAAAGGCAGTTACTTTATCCGGTGTGTTAGAAAAAAGATCCAGCAAGGAAGCCGGTGTTAATCCAAAATGTTCCCAGGGAATTGCATTGATAAAATCAGAATTGATCAGGTCAATAATAGGTTGCAGTTTTTTGCTGGCCCTGAGAGAAACGAGGTAATCATAATCTACCTCCAGCACTTTTGCCAGTGCAAGTATTTTATCTGCTTTCGGAAATTTTTTGCCTGTTTCAATATCGTGCACATACGATAGCGACATATTGGTTTTTTGAGCCAGTTGCTGGTAGGAAAAACCTTTTTCCTGTCTCAGCGCTTTCATCTTTAATCCAAATATCAGGCGTACGCTGTCATTGTCTGTCATCATAAGCACAATTTAGCGAAATGTGGAAAACTTTTACAAAAATAATTAATAGCGAAATATTCGCTAATGAAGAATAAGTATATATTTGGTAAAAATTCTCAATTATGACCAACACACTTCAAACTTCGGAAACCAGCTTTACACCGGAGGGTATGCGTTTAAAAGCCCCGCTGCATAAGCATTATAGCGAAATGCTTACATTAGAAGCCCTGCAGTTTATAGCTGCGCTCCAGCATAATTTTAACAGCAGGAGAAAGCAGTTGTTGGCAGAAAGAGCAGCCCTTCAATTAAAAATTGATGCCGGCTGGGAACCTGGTTTTATGCCCGAAACGGAAAATATCCGCCAGTCAGAATGGTTAATAGCACCTATTCCGGAAATTCTAAAAGACCGGAGAGTGGAAATTACGGGGCCGGTAGATCGTAAGATGATTATAAATGCATTGAACTCCGGAGCCAATATTTTTATGGCAGATTTTGAAGACAGCAATGCACCTAGCTGGAACAATACCATTGAAGGGCAAATAAACTTAAGGGATGCGATTAACCGTACCATAGGTTTTAGAAATCCGGATAACGGCAAGGAATACATGCTGAATGAAAAAACAGCTACAATGTTTGTAAGGCCCCGGGGCTGGCACCTGGATGAAAAACATATAGAAGTGGATGGAGAACCCATGAGTGCAAGCCTGGTAGATTTTGGATTGTATTTTTTTCATAATGCAAAAGCCTTAGTAAAAAATGGTGCCGGTCCATTTTTCTATTTGCCCAAGCTGGAGAGTTATAAGGAAGCAAGGTTATGGAACGACGTATTTACGTTTGCCCAAAACTATTGCGGCATTCCTTATGGAACCATTAAAGCTACCGTGCTGGTAGAAACAATTCTGGCAAGTTTTCAACTAAATGAAATTTTATGGGAACTGAGGGATCATTCTGCAGGTTTAAACTGTGGCCGCTGGGATTATATTTTTTCTTTTATCAAAAAATTCAGAAATGTGCCGCAGCATGTTTTTCCGGATAGGGCGCAGGTAACCATGACGGTTCCGTTTATGAGAACTTATACGCAACTGGTTATCCAAACCTGTCATCGCAGGGGTGCTCATGCTATTGGTGGTATGGCAGCACAGATTCCTATAAAAGGAAATGAAAAAGCTAATGAAGCTGCACTTGAAAAAGTAAAAACCGATAAGCTGCGTGAAGTGAAAGACGGCCATGATGGAACCTGGGTGGCTCATCCCGGTTTGGTGCCATTGGCAAAAGAAATTTTTGATGAGTTTATGAAAACACCCAACCAGCTACATATTAAAAGAGAAGATTTTAGTTGTACCGAAAAAGAATTGTTGCAGGTGCCTGATGGTACTATTACCGAAGAAGGCTTGCGGCACAATATTAATGTAGGGATACTTTACCTGGAAAGCTGGTTGTGTGGCAATGGTGCCGCTGCTTTATACAACCTGATGGAAGATGCAGCTACTGCAGAAATATGCCGCACACAGGTTTGGCAATGGGTGCACAGTAAGGCAAAACTGGATGATGGCAGGGAAATCAATCTTCATCTTTATACAGAACTGCGGGATTCTGAAATAGAAAATATTAAAAATGAAGTGGGTAGTAAAACCTACCAGCAGGGTAAGTATGTGCAGGCAATATGCATTTTTAATAAACTGGTTGTGCAGGATAAATGGGAAGATTTTTTAACCCTTCCGGCATACGATCTCATTCTTTCAAATGAGCATAAGAAAATTTGTGTAGAAGAAACTGAAAGTTTTGAGAATGTAAAAAAGAGTATTAAAATAATGGAACCTGTGATAATGGTAAAAGCAACTATCATTTGACCCCATTGTAGATAATGTGTTCTTAGCAGCAGAAAAATTAGTAATAAGAAAAACTGTAACCCCCTTTTTTTAATAGCCTGTAATAAATTCATTTCATTTCAAAACTAAAACATCATGACAAAAGATCAAAAAATTGAACGCCTGAATGCTGAATGGCAGAACAACCCAAGATGGAAAGGAATACAAAGACCTTTCTCTGCAGAAGAAGTATTGAAACTTCGCAGCAAAGTTGAAATTGAATACAGCCTGGCAAAAAATGGTTCAGAAAAATTATGGAAAAAATTAATGACTCAAACCTATGTGGGCGCACTGGGTGCACTTACCGGCAACCAGGCTGTGCAGGAAGTGGCTGCAGGGTTGGACGCTATTTACCTGAGTGGCTGGCAGGTAGCAGCAGATGCAAATTCGGCAGGAACCATGTATCCCGATCAATCTTTATACCCGGTAAATTCAGTTCCGGAAGTGGTAAAGCGAATAAACAATGCATTATTGCGCAGCGAACAAATTGATTCGGTAAATGGTGATAATAGTAAAGACTGGATGGCGCCCATCATTGCCGATGCAGAAGCAGGATTTGGTGGCAACCTGAATGCTTTTGAACTGATGAAAGCAATGATTGAGGCCGGTGCTTCTGCTGTTCATTTTGAGGATCAGTTATCATCCGCAAAAAAATGTGGCCACCTTGGAGGAAAAGTACTGGTGCCAACGCAGGAAGCTGTAAATAAACTGATTGCAGCAAGACTGGCTGCAGATGTAATGAATGTGCCAAGTATCATTATTGCAAGAACAGATGCAGAGGCTGCCAACCTTATTACTTCTGATATTGACCCAAGGGACTTTGCATTTATAACCGGAGAGCGAACATCGGAAGGTTTTTATACCGTAAGAAATGGAGTAGATCAATGTATTGCACGTGGCCTGGCTTATGCTCCTTTTGCAGATATGTTATGGATGGAAACGTCGCAACCTGACCTGGCCGTAGCCAAACGATTTGCCGAAGCCATTCATGCAGAATTTCCGGGAAAATTATTGGCCTATAATTGTTCACCTTCCTTTAACTGGAGCAAACACTTATCCGAAACCGAAATGGAATGTTTCCGTGAAGACCTGGCGGCACTTGGTTATAAGTTTCAGTTTATTACACTTGCAGGATTTCATGCATTAAATGCATCTATGTTTGAACTGTCTAAAGCATATAAAGAAAAAGGGATGGCTGGTTTTTCTCAATTGCAGCAAAGAGAATTTGCATTGCAGGAACATGGCTTTAAAGCAATAAAGCACCAGAGTTTTGTGGGCACAGGTTATTTTGATTATGTTCAAAATGCAGTACAACAGGGTGTAGGTTCTACCATGGCAATGAAAGACAGTACTGAAGCAGCACAGTTTCATTGATATTAATATGAGAATCGTTTTTAAAATAATGCCTCCTTTAAGAGGCATTATTTTTTTACCTTAATAAATCCTGCGTTCACCTTAAAAAAACAGTTGTTGGCAAGGTTATATTGTTTTATTGAATAGTATCCTTTTAAATTGTTGGTCTAATTGCTTGTCTACATGAATAACTTGGCTACACCAGGAATGTTAATCGCTGTTTGTATATGTCTTGCATTGTATGCTGTTGTAATACTCTACTTTGTAATACGTGGTGCACGCCGTACCAAAACAATGTCTGATTATGCTACAGGTACATTCCAGTTTTCGCCGGCAGCAATAGGATTATCATTAGCAGCGGGAATGACCAGTGCTGCAACGTTTATCATCAACCCGGGATTTGTTGCTTATTATGGGATCAGTTCATTTTTATCTATGGCAGTTTTTTTACCATTAGGTGCCATGATCTCATTAGTGATTCTTTCCAAACAATTTAGAAGGGTAGGTAATATTATCCAGGCCAAAACCATTGCACAATGGCTGGGCAGCAGGTTTGAGAGCGAAGGCTTTAAATTGTATATCGCATTTCTGTCTTTACTGCACCTTACATTTATTGTATTAATCTGCGTGGGACTTACACAGGTATTAAGTAAGGCACTCAATGCAGATGTGCTGTATGTTTTAATAGGAATAGTAGTTTTTACTTTTGGTTATATGATGTTTGGCGGAGCCAATAGTATGGTTTATACCAATATGATACAGGCAATGCTTAAAGTAGTAGTAGCTATTATTATTCTGGCATCCGGCTATCATTTTTTTACGGATGGGGTAGGTGGATTATTTTCTAAATTGAATGTGATAGATCCAATGCTTACCAAAGCATTTAATCCTGCCAGTCCTTTATACAGGGATTTTTTTGAAGTAGTCATCTGCCAGTTTATTGTAGGCGTGGCCATCGTTTGCCAGCCCCATATCATTACCCGTTCTATGTTGGTAAAAAATGATAAGGATATGAACCGTTATCTTACAGTTTCTGTGTTGTTATTAATATTATTTTTTGTGGTTGTTTTTGCCGGATTATACAGCAGGCTTATTTTTCCTGATTTAATGTATGATGGCGCTGCCTTGCCTTTAGACGGGGTAATGTCTGCCTATGTGGTTACCAGCTTCAAACCTGCGATGAGCTTGTTTTTGGTGGTGGGTTTAATTGCATCGGGCATTGCCACACTGGAAAGTTTAATTCAATCTATCAGTACCACTATCACTTCTGATATCATTAAAACCTTGTCGGGCAAAAAGGAATTAAAGAACGAATTAATGATTAACCGGTTTGTAATTGGATTGATGGCGATGATTACGATCCTTGTGTCTTACCAGCAATTGCTTCATCCGGAATTGAGTGTGGGCATCCTTGCACAAAATGGTGTTTATGCGTCTTTCTCTGCTGCATTTGTACCCTTGTTATTTGGAATGTTTTTTAAAGAAGTGCATAAGGCTGCCCCCATTATTGCATCTGTGGTTGCCATTGTTATTCACTTTTCTGTTTATTACGGCAGGCTTACACCTTACATGCAGGGAGCGGTAAGAAACCCCGGAGTAGCTGCTGCTATTGCCATTATGAGTTCTATTGTGGCAGGCGGAATTGTTTATATGATTACAAAAACAATCACTAAAAGAAAAATGGCATTGGCTGCATGAGAAAATTATTGACCATAACATTTTTAATACTTTTTGTGTGCCGGGTTCATGCACAGGATTCTTGTTTGCCGGTATATAATTTACCAGTAAAGTATATGCAGCTATCCTCTGGTAAACTGGCTTATGTAGAAAAAGGGAAGGGACAGGTTATTTTATTTATTCATGGCCTTGGTGGTAATATTTCGCATTGGTTAAAATCTGTGAATGAGTTGTCATCAGCATACAGGTGTATTGCCATTGATTTACCCGGTTACGGATGGTCTGATAAAAGGGTGGATACAAAAGGTAAAGATCAGTTGCAGTTTTATGCAGATGTG
>Ga0335397_10008152_pt1 | contig 13217 bp, 10 predicted proteins | sample MAT04_FD_205740 | JGI IMG/M metagenome (GOLD analysis project Ga0335397, IMG submission 205740) | Freshwater microbial communities from Lake Fryxell liftoff mats and glacier meltwater in Antarctica - MAT-04 (spades assembly) (version 2) ...
TGCGGCCCAGCAAGAATTGGCGCGCCAGCGATTCCGCCCCGCTCAGGTTGCAGTCGGCCTCGACCCACATGCCGCCGATCGGTTCCCAACGGCCCTCTGCCACACGCGCTTTGATCTCCTCGAAGATCGCCGGATAATCCTGGCGAATGTAGTCATAGAGTTGCGGCTGGCTCTGCGTGAAGTGATATTCGGGGAACTGCTCCATCAGCCGTTGCACGGTCGTGAAGGTGCGGCCGGCTTTGCGCCGCGTCTGGCCAAGCGTCCACAGCCAGGCCACGTCGATGTGGGCGTGCCCCGTGCCGATCACCTCGACGTCCAGCGCCGGGCCAGCCTTGGCAATCCCCTCCTGGAGCACCGTGTAGGCAGCGGGTACGCTGGCATAGAACGCTTCGCCGAGCGGGTCGCGCGTGTCCAACACCTTGAAGGCAGCGTCCAACGCGTTGAAGAGATGGCCTTTGGCCGGTTCGTTGGCGTCGATCTTGGTGGCCGTCTCCAACGCCACGCGCGCCAACGCAATAAAATCACGCGTCGGTTGATCGATCTGCACGACGGCGCAGGTCTTCATAAACAGGCCGGGGTCAAAGGCAAAACTCTCAGCCTCGATCAGACCGGTCCAGCCATGCAAATCCAACTGATGGGTCTGCCCATCGCGCAGCGCGGGGGGCAGCAGGAACTCCTGATGATGGCGGTCACAGGTGCCGCAGATTGCGCCATCGACGTACGCCAGCGCTTCCGGGTGGCTGAAGTCGCCGGCATTGCCCAAGGGCAGATAGAGCGCCACGGGTCGATCCGGCTCCCAATCCGCCGGCGCCACAAAGGTGGTGTGCAGCAGAAAGTCCATATAGCGGCGGCCCCAGTGCGTCTTGGCCTCGATGGTGGCCCACCCGCTGCGATCCACCTCGGCGCCGATGGGCGGCAGTGTCATGGGGTCGGGCAACTCCAGCAGGCGAAAGGATGGCAGCGGCGCCGCTCGACGGTGGACCAGAGGGTCGATGAGGGCGAGACGCCCGGCAATCTTGTCGGCGGTCCAATGTGTCTTGTGATACACGGTTTTTACTCCTCGTAGATGAATAAACAGAAAGGATGATCGAATGGCTAGGGATTGAGTAGTGCGCCGTCCAGGTTGGCATCTTGGAGCGTCGCGCCGGTCAGGTTGGCGCCGCGCAGGTCGGCGTCGTGCAAATCGGTGCGACTCAAATTGGCGTTGGTCAAATCGGCGCCCGCCAACACGGCGCCGCTCAGATCGGTGTCGCGCAGCGTAGCCCCGGCCAGATTGGCGCCCGCCAGATCGACGCCGGCCAAATCCGCATAGCTCAAAAAAGCACCGGCCAGGTCGCGACCGCTCCCACCCTGGTTCACCAACTCCCACACCAACTGCCAATTGGGTTGCAGCGTCGTCGCCGCATCGACCGTGGTCCCCCGCAAATTGGCCAACCGCAAATCGGTCTTGGCAAGTTTTGCGCCGCGCAGGTCGGCGCCGGATAAGTCGGCCTCCTGCAAACTGGCCATGGCCAGCTCGGCGCCGGCGAGGTTGGCATCGGCAAGGACCGCGTAGCGCAGATCGGCGTTGGTCAGATCAGCCTCGGCCAGATTTGCGCCGCGCAGATTCGCCGTGCGTAGATAGGCATTGCGTAAATTCGCCTTGCTCAGATCGGCGCCGGCCAGTGAACGCTGCTGCTCTATCGTGTTGACGATCTGCCAGACGCCCAACCATTTGGGGTCAATCCGGGTGGTCTCGTCGAGCACAGACTGGGAAAAATCCACCCACTCGAGGTGAGCTTCAGTCAGATCCGTGCCCGTCAAGTCAGTGCCGGACAGATTGGCGTGCTGTAGGCCGGCCGCGCGGAGCATGGCACCGGCCAGCGCGGCGTCGCTCAGATCGGCGCCCGCCAACGTACGACCGGCTTGCGGTTGGTTGACAATCGTCCAGACCAGCCACCATTTGTTGCCCATTTGCGTGCTGTCGTCGACCAATGCGTCGCGTAAGTCGGCGCGCTCAAACGTAGCGGCGGTCAGATCGGCGCCACGCAGGTCGGCGCCGGCGAGCTGCGCCTTGTCGAGACGCGCACCGCGCAAATTGGCGCCCTGCAAGTTGGCATCCGTCAAGTTTGCCCCATTCAGCGCAGCGGCCTGTAGCGTGGCGTCCTGCAGCCGCGCACCGTGGAGATCGGCATTGGCGAGATTGGCAAAGTAGAGGTCGGCACGCGCTAGATCCGCACCGGCAAGGTTTGTTCCGGCGAGGTTTGTCTCGCGCAGATCCATCCCCGCGAAATTTCTGTTCTGCAGATCGGCAGCCTGAAAATCATGGCTGCGGCACTGCGGCGGGCAAGTCGCCCAAAGATCGCGCAGGACAAAGGCATAGGCGAAATAAGCGACCAGCAAAAGCATGGGCACGCCGATCACCAATATCAGGTAGAAACGTTCCTGCTGGGGACGGCTAAGGCGCACATCGCGGAAACGCATAAGGGCCACGGGCCTACTTTGTATCCAATTTGAGAACTGCCGACGCGTAAGGCATACTATACTGGATTGTATTTTCCATTGAGCAGATCTACCAAACTAAGAGCAGGAGCAAGATCGTGAGCAAACACCTTAAGGTGGCTGTGGTCGGCACGGGCGGCATTTCGCGCACGCACATGCCCGGCTGGCAAGCGTCCGAATATGCCGAAGTGGTGGCCGGGTCGGATGTCAATCGGGCGAGCCTGGAGGACTGGGGCAAGACCTTCAACGTCACCCGGTTGACCACCGACGCTGCTGAAATCATGCACGACCCCACCATCGACATCGTCGACATTTGCACGCCCAACATGCTGCACGCGCCGCTGGTAATCGCCGCGCTGGATGCCGGCAAACACGTGATCTGTGAAAAACCGCTGGCGGCCACGCCGGGCGAGATTCGCCAGATGATCGCGGCGCGCGACCGCGCCGGCAAACTGCTGATGACAGCCCAGCACTTTCGTTTCAAGGGCAGCGCACAAGCACTCAAGCGCGAAATCCTGGCCGGCGCCCTGGGTGACATCTACCATGCACGCGGCTGGATGCTGCGCCGCAACGGCCTGATTCCCACACCGACCTTCATCCGCCAAGAACTGAGCGGCGGCGGTCCCTGTATCGACATCGGCGTGCATATCCTCGACCTGACGCTGTGGCTGATGGGCAATCCGCAGCCGATAGCGGTGAGCGGCGTGGCCAAAGCGCCGCTGGCTCACCATGAAGGCGCCTGGGCCACCTGGCGTGACGCGGCGATTCCCGCTGACTTCGACGTGGAGGATTTTGCGGCCGCTTTTGTACGCTTTGCCAACGGCGCAACCTTGGTGCTGGAGGTGAGCTGGCTGCTGCATCACGACACCGAGGGCGAGGATATGCAGATGTGGCTGTATGGCACGGAAGGCGGCTGCCAATGGCCCAAGACCGAAGTCTACAGTTCCAACTATGCCTCACGGCAACTCTACGACCGCACCTTGAAGCTGACCAAGGACACGATGGAACCCCATGCGCTGGAATGCGTAGAATTCGCCCGCGCCATCGTCGAAGGCCGCCCCTCCCCCGTCCCGCCGGAGCAGTCACTGCAAGTCATGTCGATCCTCGACGGCATCTACCGCAGCCAACGCGCGGGGAAGGAAGTTGCGATCGATCTGTAGGAGTGAGAGGGTGAAGGGGTGACGCTTGCTCACCCTCTCACCCGTTCACTTTCTCACCCACACCCGCTTCATACAAATAGCACGACGCCTCGTGGCCACCCTCACCTACGGGGTAGAGCGGCGGCGCAGCTTGCAGACAGCGCTCCATGCGGTAGCGACAGCGGCCGTAGAAGCGACAGCCGCTCTTGACGTTGGCGCGCATCTGCTCGTCGTCGAGCGTCGTAACCTCTTCACCACCCCATTTCACAGTCGGATCGGGCACGGGGATCGAATCGATCAACAGTTGCACATACGGATGCCGAGGCTGCTCGATGACACCCGAGGTCGGACCACGCTCGGCGACGGCGCCTTGGTAGAGCATGTAGATGCGGTCGCCCACCTGATAGGCCGTCGATAGATCATGGGTAATGTAGAGGAACGAAATATTGTGCTCGTCGCGCAGCCGCAACATGATATCCAGGATCATGGCGCGCAAGGAGGCGTCGACCATCGAGACAGGTTCGTCGGCTACGATCAAGCGCGGCTTGAGCAAATAGGCACGCGCCACCATCATGCGTTGGCGCTGGCCGCCGGAGAGCTGATGCGGATACTTTTCCAGCACTTCTTCGCCGCGCATCCCCACCACGTTGAGGGCATCCTCAATCAGCGCCCGCCCCTCGTCCTTGGTGCGCGCCAGCTTGAAGTTGTGCAGCACCATGTCAAAGATGTGTTTGACCCGATAGAAGGGATTGTAGACGGCATATGGATCCTGGAAGACCGCCTGCACCTCGCGGCGATAGTCCATCATCTGCTGCTTGTTCATCGTGCCGACATCGGCGCCCTTGTAGACGATCTGGCCGGTCGTGATCTTGGTAAACCCCAACACCAGGTTGGCCAGCGTCGTCTTGCCGCTGCCGCTTTCGCCGGCGATGGTGGTGATGGTGGCTGGTTTCTCTTCAATCGTCAGATTGAAATCCTGCAGGGCAACCGTCACATTCTTGGCGTGCAGAAAACCGCCGCCGTAGATCTTGGTCGCATTGCGAATTTCGAGCAGTGGCTGGGACATTGCTTCTGCTGTCCTTATTCTGATTACTTGATGGGACCGAACGCGTCGCGATTGATTCCCAGTTGACGGATAATGCTGCGCACCGTACCTGGCGCCAAATCCTTCGATCCCCCATCCGGTACCGCAGTGACCTGATTGGTGGCAAGATTGCGCCAGAAGCGGTAGCTGCCCTTGGCTCGACGCAGTTCTTCACAGCCTAACTCGCGCAAGCGCTTGGCAAGCTGCTAGTATCTCATGCAGTGACTAGTACGTCGATCGATTTGGGCAGCGTCGACTGGGCGCGTCGCAAGGTCGCTGGCACTTCCATGCCCAAGTCAGCCCATACTTCGAGCAGACCCTGCAGCGCCTCTTCGACATTCTGGTTGATCTCGTCTGGTCTGGCACCTTCGGTTACCAGCCCAGGTATATCAGGACTTGTAACCGTGTAGACGCCGCTTTCTTCGTTCAGTTCAAGGGTCAACCGGTTTGCGTAGATCGAACCCGATTTGTCCATATCACTACCTCACTGCACGGTGGTTCACTCGTACAAATGGCACGCTACCTGATGATCCAGCTTGTACTCGGTGAGCAGTGGCTTGACGGAACGGCAAACTTCCATCACCTTCGGACAGCGTCCTTGGAAAATGCAGCCGGGCGGCGGGTTGCGCAGATCGTGGGTCAAGCCCTCCGTAAGTTTGAGCGGCTTGCGCTGCTTGATCGAGGGAATGGAATCGATCAGCAGTTGCGTGTAAGGGTGCATCGGTTCGGCAAAGACGTTGGCGACCGGCGCCACCTCAACCATGTGCCCGGCATACATGACAGCCAGCCGGTCCACAAGCTGTGCTTGCAGACCCATGTCGTGGCCGATCAAGATCATCGAAACACCCAGGCGCTGCTTGACGTCGAGCAGCGTCTGCCCGACTACACGCTGTACGACCACATCCAGTGCACTGGTCGGCTCGTCGGCGATGATGAGCGAGGGATGCAGGACGATGGCCATGGCGATGCAGACACGCTGCTTCATGCCGCCGCTCAGCTCGTGCGGGTACATGTCGTAGATACGGCTGGGCAACCCAACCAGGGTGAACAGGTTGAAGATACGCTCCTTGAGCTTCGCCTTGGGCTGCTTACCCTCGTGCGCCTCAATGGCCTCTCCGATCTGGTTCTTGATACGCATAATGGGGTTGAGCGAGTTCATGGCGCCCTGCGGGATCAGCGAGAGCGCGTTCCAGCGCACATCGCGCAGTTCGCGTTCGCTCATCGGCGCCAGATCCGTGTCGTCCAACAGGATTTGTCCGCCCACAATCTGGCCCGGCGGCTGCACCATGCGCAGAATGGCCATGGCAGTCGTGGTTTTCCCGCAGCCGGACTCACCCACCAGGCCCAGAATTTCGCCCTGATAGACCTTAAAGCTGACATCGTCGACGGCGCGCACATTGCCGGTGGGCGTCGAATAGTAGACCTTGAGGTTGCGGACGTCCAGCACTACCTCACGGCTGCGAGAATCTGCGCCGACGCCAGCCAAGGCCGGCGTGCGCGGGTCTAGGTTGACGGTCATGCGGCTGCCTTGCGTCCTCTCAAGCGCGGGTTGGCAATTTCATCCAGGCCGGTCGTCATCAGAAACAGGCCGCTGAAAACAATAATCAAGGCGATAATTGGAATGCCCCACCACCACCACATCCCGCGCAGAACCGCCGCCGCGCGAATAGCGTAGAAGATCGTCATGCCCAGGGTAGGAATGCGCGTCGGGCCAAGGCCAAGCGCCTCAAGGCTGGCCGCTGCCAAGATGGCGCCGGAGACATTGCCCGTGTAGCTCGCCGCCAAATAGGGCAGCATGTTGGGCATCATTTCCTTGAACATGATCGAGAAGGCGCTGGCGCCCGAGATGCGCGCCATCTGCACATAGCCGCGCTCACGCATGCTCAACACCTGGGCGCGGATGAGGCGCGTTGGCCCAGGCCAGGCAAACAGGGCTAAGAGCAAGGCCAGGCTCTCGATACTGACCGTGCGCACATAGGCCGCAATGACGATCAGCACAGCCAGCGATGGAATGACCACGATGGAGTCTGAGATCGTGCGGATCACGGCATCGACCCATCCGCCCATATACCCGGCGGTAAACCCAAGGATGATGCCGACAAACATGCCGATGGTCGCCGCAATCAGGCCGATGTACAACGAACGCGGGGCGCCCACCAACAGGACGGCCAGCATATCACGGCCGTTGCTCTCGGTGCCCAGCGGATGCGCCCACGTCGGCGTGCCAAAGCGAACCAAACTGCCGGCCGTCCCGGCCGATGGCTTCGCTGCTTCCTGTTTCTTGAATGGATTGCCACCGGTCACCGAACTGGTAGTCGTGGTTTCTGTCTGTGGCTTGTCCGCGGCGATCTGTTCAGCGGTCTGACCGTAACCTGGTACAAACACCGGTGGCAAATTTAGCGGTGACGAAGCAGGATAGGAAAGTGTCAAATCCCAAAACAAAGGCCCGACCACACCGAGCATCATAATGGACCCAATCATGAGCACCCCGGCAATGAATTTCCCATTGAGCCAAGGCGAGTCCCAGCGATTCAATTTTGATTTCTTGCGTGGCTGGATCTTGTCACCAGCCGGCACAGTTTGGGCCGATGTCGTCATGCGTTACCCTCGTTCATACGTAATCCGCGGGTCTATCAGCGGATAGGTCAGGTCCAAAATCAGCACAAGCGTCGCTGTCACGAAGATCAGAATAAAGACAATGCCCTGGATCAGCGTATAGTCAGAGGTGACGATACCCTGGTAGAGCAAATAGCCGACGCCAGGCAGCGCAAAGATATATTCTACGAGCAGCGAGCCGGCGACAATGGCGCCTAAGTTCAGCGCCAGCGCGGTCACCTGGGGCAAAATTGAGTTGCGCACACCGTAGAGCCAAAAGACCCGGCTGGGCCGCAACCCTTTGGCTTCGGCCAGAATCATATAGTCTTCGCCTGACGTGGTGATCATCATGCCGCGCATGCCGAGTGCCCAGAGACCCATTGAGGCAATCACAATGGCCATGATCGGCAGAATCGCGTGATAGCCGACACTAGAGATAAAGGGCCAGTTAATACCCTGGACCAGGTTACGCCCATAGGCGCCCGAGGGCGGCAGCCACTTCAGCCCAAACGCAAAGACGTAGATGAGCAAAATGCCCAACATGAAGAAGGGAATGGAGGTAAAAGTAAGCGTCACAGGCAGAAGCGACTTGAGCAACCGGGGCGTGCGTTCCCAGGCCATGAGCGCCCCTATCGTGTTGCCCAACACAAACGAGATCAGGGTTGCGACCAACAGTAGTCCCACGGTCCAGGGCAGCGCGTTGAGCACCATCTTGTCCACGCGGCTGGGAAACGAAGCAAGCGAATAACCCAGGTCAAAACGCAGGGAGTTCCCCATATAGCGCACATACTGTTCCCACAGCGGCTTGTCCAACCCGAACTTGGTGCGCCACGCCTCGATGATTTGGGCGCTGTTCTCGACAAAGCCCGATTGCGCACTCATACGACCGACCATGGCCGCCACCGGGTCGCCCGGCGCCAACCGTGGAATTAGAAAAATAATAGTGGTGCCGATCAAAATGGTCAGCAACCACATTCCCAAGCGCTTGAGCAGATAGCCCCAGGTTAACCCACCCATAAGTATCCCTATTCATTTCTATGGTAAAGGTCACTGTGCGTGGTGGGTGCGAGCGATCTTCTACGATCACCCGCACCCATCACCATCAATCATGAGGTGCGTAGGACGGCAACACGATATGTCCCACGCCAGGTCCGCGCCTTACTGGGCGCCGGTTGCCTTCAAGTTCTGGAGAATCACATGGAAGCTCTGCCACCAGGTCGGCGGATGGATGTAGTCATCTTCCGCAGTCGGCCAGCCAGCCCAGTAGGTGGTGTCAAACGGAATGATCTTCTTGGCCTGCGTGATTGGGATCACGGGCAGCTCGTCCATATAGATCGCGTACGCCTTGAGGAAGAGGTCGTCAATCTTCGGGTCGCCCAGCGGCAGGCCGCCGATTTCGTCGACGATTTTGCTGTACTCTTCGGCGCCCGCACCCGACCAGCGCGGATTGTTGCCGTCAGCGCGGGTGCCCACCGGAACCAGCCAACTGGTGTTGAGAAGGTTCATGGAACCCCATGGCTCGTTGACCGAAAAACACATGTCCCAGTTCATCTGGGCGTCGAAGTTGCCCATTCTGCGGTTCTCGTCCCAGGTGGCGCCAGCCTCGTTGCGCGTGGTGGCATTGATGCCAGCTTTCTGGAACTGCTCAACCAACACCGCGGCGATGCGCTGCTTCTCGATGAAGGCATCGTGCGTGGCAATATCGAGCGACAATTCCTTGCCATCCTTCTCGTAGTAGCCGTTGGCATTCTTGGTGTAGCCCTTGGCCTCGAAGACGGCCATCGCCTTCTCAGGGTTGACCTCCCACAGCGGATACTTGTCGTACAAACCAGCCTCCTCGGCCAGGGCGACGAAGCGATCCAGCGGCGGATAGGCCGGGAAGAAACTCTTGGACTTGAGCGTCGTGCCTTCGTAGGCGATGTCTACGATCTGATCGCGGTCGATGATGGCGTTCAGCGCCCAGCGCATATCCTTGTCATTCCAAGGTTCTTTGGTGAGGTTGAGCATGAACGTACGCGAACAAGGATCAGGCACCCACGCGTAGGGAGCTTCATTGAACCAGGTGACAACATTGGGGTTTTGCTCCTGCAACGCCTGTAGGGCGCCGTAGGTGATATCCATTAGACTGTCGAGCTGGCCATTAGCCATGAGCGCGGCGCGGGTTTCTTCGGGGCCGGCCCAGGTCCAGATGATCTTCTCGGGTTCGGGCAGCTTGAAGGCTCCAGTGGCGGCGCCCCACCAGTTGTCGTCGCGGTTCCAGACAACTTCAGTTGGGCTGACATTGCCGAGCTTGTAGGGGCCGGTACAAACAGGATAGCCCTTGTCAGGATCGTAGTTGGTAAACGTGAGCGGATCCTGGTCTTTCCAGATGTGCTCCGGCATCATGTTGGGGCTGCCCCAAATGCGATCCGAGAAGTAATCCAACTGGAAGCGCGGATTTGGCTTGTTCAACATAAAGTCGACGGTGAGGTCATCGACCTTCTCGACGCTCTTAACCCAGTTCTTCATACTGGCGGAATCGCCCAGTGTAGGCGCATTGTCGAGCATCATCTGGATCGTGAAAACAACGTCGTCGGCGTTGAACGCCTCACCATCTTGCCACTTCACACCATCGCGCAGCTTGAGCGTCCACTGGTCAAACGTTTCGTTCGATGTGAAGCTCTCACCTAACCACGGGGTAAACTCGCCCGTCTGATAGTTCAGGATAAAGAGCGGTTCCAGACATGTCTGGTGGTAGCCCTGGTCGCGGCGGGCACCGGGCACAAACGTGTTCCAGAGTTCGGGGTCCTGCAAACGGCCACCGTCGATATCCATGATCAGCGTCTTGGAGCGATCGGACGCAGCAGCAGGAGCTGCGGCTTCTTCGGTCGCAGCCTCAGTCGCAGCCTCAGTCGCAGCTTCAGCCGCAGCTTCGGTCGCAGCGGCGGTCGCAGCGGCGGTCGCAGCGGCGGGCGCAGCGGCGGGTGCCGCGGCCGGCGCAGCGGCAGGTGCGCCGCACGCCCCAAAGATCATGGACGCGATCACAAACAAGCTGAGCAACGCCCAGGCGCGCTTGTGGAATTGCATAATGCATGCCTCCCTTTGTTTGGTAAAAAGAATAGAAAACGTGGACTACGTCACAACTCTGGGGAACAATTTCGCGTTTGCGGGTTTCTCCTCCTGATTTCCGCCCTGTGGCACGGCGCACACTTGTTACACGGGTAAATCAATTGAAACTTGGGCTTTAGGGAGCCGTAGAACGCTTTGACTCGCGATGGACACAACCCCGGTCAGGCAATGACACCTGGATCGGGATTCGCTGCTGTCGGCTGAAATCCGCGCGAGTCGTCGGAAGATGCTGCGCAACCGAAAAAGCCAGGGAACCAAAAGTGTAAGAGACTGTCGACGGAAAGCTCACTGACTATAGCGCAGATTATCGGGCATGTCAACCAGCCATTTAGGCCATTTGGACGGCCAGTCATATCATTGTCGCCATTCGGCGCGCGCGGTCTGACGCAACTTGCCTGACGAAGCCGGTTGACTTACCAACAACAAGCTGATAGCCGGTGACCATGCGCCGCCATTGCTCGATCTCGGTCAGGAGGTAGCGATAGATTTGCTCGTAAAGAGGCGTTTTCATGGAAACCTCGCCGCACTTCCAGCGCGCTAATGACATGAATAATAAATCATTATCTTTTGCGCAGTTCAAGCATCACTTTCTTGGCCATTTCACCGGACTTTGCGGAATTGCGCCTTTGCTTGGAAATCAGGTACGATCCAGTTGCATTCCCTTTCACCCTGCTGGCGCTCGCCAACACATAACGAACGGACAATCCAATGACTACCGAACTTGCCCTGGTCGGATGTGCACACATCCACACGCCAGGCTTCGTCAAACGCCTCCAAGCCCGCACTGATGTCAAAGTAAAATATGTCTGGGATCACCTGCCGGCCCGCGCCGAACGGTGGGCGGCTGAACTGGGCGCCACCCCAGTAACTGACGTCAACCGCATCTGGACCGATAGCCAGATCCCCGCGGTGATTATCTGCACCGAGACCAACCGCCATGAAGCGGTGGTCTTGGCGGCGGCAACGGCACGCAAACATCTCTTTGTCGAGAAACCCTTGGGCCTTGGCGCCGACGATGCCTACCGCATGGCCGCCGCGATCGACGCCGCCGGCGTGCTCTTCCAAACTGGCTACTTTATGCGCGGCCAGCCCACACATCTCTTTCTGCGCGAACAAATCCAAGCTGGCGCCTTTGGCAAGATCACACGCATTCGCCATTCCAACTGCCATGCCGGCTCGCTCAAGCACTGGTTTGACACCGACTGGCTCTGGATGACCGACCTCGCGCAGAGTGGCGTCGGCGCCTTTGGCGACCTCGGCACCCACTCGCTCGATATCCTCATGTGGTTGATGGGAGATGTGGCCAAGGTGACGGCGCAGGTGGACGTCGCCGTGGGCAACTATGGGCCGACCGACGAGTTTGGCGAAGGGCTGCTGCGCTTTGCCAACGGCGTGGTCGGCACGCTGGCCGCCGGCTGGGTCGACGTGGCCGACCCCATCTCGGTGCTGATCAGCGGCACTGAGGGTCACGCCTATGTGCGCAATGGCGAGGTCTTCTTCAAGAGCGAGCACGTCGCCGGCGCCACCGGCGAACAACCGTGGCCCCACTTGCCCGCCGGCTGGCCGCACGCTTTTGAACTCTTCCTGGACGCCGTCATCGGCAAAGGCAGCCCACCCTTGGTGAGCCCGCAAGAAGCGGCCGCCCGCAGCGCCGTCATGGAGGCATTCTACAAAGCAGCGCACACGTCGACGTGGGTCCCGCTCTAATAAAAGGGTGAGGGGGTGAAGTACAATCACCCTCTCACCCCCTCACATTACTGCGTCTTCCCCCAGTCGTAGAGCCACTTGGCGCCGTCGCCAAAGTAGGGGCCGTACATCTCTGACGGCGCGCCGGCATAGGTATAGGAGACTACACTGTTGATGTAGTTGGTCAGGCCGCCCTTGAAGGGTGCGTAGGCGACCAGCCACGGCCCGCCGCTCGCACCGCTACCCATGTCGCAGCCAATCCCAAGCGGTGGGGGACCCGGCAGCGTGTCACGCCGGAAGGTGCTGGCGGCGCAGGTGACCAGGTAGCGACCGGCACTGTAGTTGCCGGGGTAGCCAAAGGCATGGAACAACTGCGTGCCGGACGTGTTGTAGAGAAAACCCAGACTACCCACCCACTGGCTAAGCTTGAGACCGCTGCGGTCGTTCACGGCCACCATGCCAATGTCGTAGGCCAGATTGTTACTATTCACCCACCCGGACAACGCCGTCATGCTCTTGACGGTAAAGGAACCATACGGATAGCTCCCGTTCCGATAGGCCGGCACAAAGATCATGTTCGTGCTCCAGCCACGTTCCTGCGTATAGAGACAATGGCCGGCTGTCCACACGGCGCGACCGTAGGCAGCAGAGGCGCTGCACGCATATTGCGCGGTGCCCATGCCAGGGATGCGGAAGAAGATACGCCCCATGGTGATCCAGGGAAACACCTTCCAGGTCGCCGTAGCATCATTGATGTAGTAGCTGACAAAGGGCGGGCTGGACGAGTAGGCATCGAGGTCGGTGACGCCGGCTGCTTGCAGTTCGCCTTCGGCCGGTTGCGGATTGGCTTCCATGCGCGCCCATTCGGCGGCGTATTGTTGCCGTGCCAACGCATCCGCCTTGGCGTCAGGCAGATTGGCGGGTGCATAGCCCTTGGCGCCGGGCTGCATGGCCGCGGTCGCCTCCTGTGCGGCGGCGACCTGCTCACTGGTTGCTTGCACGCTGTCTAACGCGATCGCCGCTTGCATGCGCTCACGCGTCCAAAACTCTGCGGTGGCGACCTGCTCGTCAGCGGCAACGTCCGACACGACAAGTGCCGTAGGATTCTCGGCATCCGGCGTCTG
>Ga0335397_10008153_pt1 | contig 13217 bp, 14 predicted proteins | sample MAT04_FD_205740 | JGI IMG/M metagenome (GOLD analysis project Ga0335397, IMG submission 205740) | Freshwater microbial communities from Lake Fryxell liftoff mats and glacier meltwater in Antarctica - MAT-04 (spades assembly) (version 2) ...
AGGGAGAAGATGAGAGATGGGGACAGGGAGAAAGTGAAAGTCAAAAAGTAAAGTCAAAATGAAAAGGTCAGGCAAACTATGGTAAACCCGAAACTCTTCAAACCCGAAACTCTACAAACCCAAAACTCTTCAAACTCTTCAAACTCTTCAAACTCTTCAAACATTTCAAACCCAAAACTCTACAAACCCAAAACTCTTCAAACTCTTCAAACTCTTCAAACCCGAAACTCTTCAAACCCAAAATTCTTCAAACCCGAAACCCTTCAAACCCGAAACTCTTCAAACCCTTCAAACATTTCAATTCTAAAACATAACAACACGTAAATTGAGAATAATTCTATACATATTACAGAAAGAATTCCGGCAGATATTCCGTAACAAATCCATGCTGCCTGTTATCTTCCTAATTCCAATTCTACAGTTGCTCGTTTTGGCTTTTGCCGTTACTTTCGAGATTAAAAATATAAACCTGGTTATTGTGGATCAGGATCATTCGGTGGCATCAAGGCAACTGGTATCAAAGTTTACAGCTCCTCCATTTTACCATGTAAAAGCCTATGCCAATTCCTTTTACGAAGCTGAAGAGCAACTCAAAACCGGCCAGGCTCACCAGATACTGATCATTCCCAACCGTTTCGAAAACGACCTACAAAAAGAATCAAAGGCTTCGGTTCAGCTCATCACCAATGCCATCGACGGAAGTGCCGCTGCCATTATGAATGCTTATGGCAATTCCATTATCATGGATTATAACCAGGACATCATTGTTGATCTGACAGGAGAGGCGGAGGTGAAACAACCCTTTAATATCCGGTATTCGTACTGGTTTAATCCGGAACTTGATTATAAAACATATATGGTGCCGGGAATACTGGTATTGCTGGTTACCATTATCGGTATGTTTTTATCCGCCATGAATGTAGTGCGCGAAAAAGAAATGGGAACCATTGAGCAGATCAATGTTTCGCCGGTGAAAAAATACCAGTTTGTGATCGGTAAATTGCTGCCGTTCTGGTTTATCGCACTCTTTGAACTGGGTTTTGGGCTAACATTGGCACGCATTGTTTTCGACATCCCGATACTCGGAAGTCTCTGGCTTATTTTTGGAGTGGCTTCGGTGTATTTGCTGGCGGTGCTTGGGATTGGACTTTTCATTTCCACCGTGGTAAATACGCAGCAGCAGGCGATGTTCCTGGCCTGGTTTTTTGCCGTAGTATTTATTATAATGAGCGGGTTATTTACTCCTATCGACAGCATGCCGTACTGGGCACAGCAGGTAAATATCATCAATCCGATAGCCTATTTTATAAAAATGATCCGGATGATCATGTTGAAAGGATCACAGTTTCAGGATATAATTGAACCTTTTACTGCTGTAGTAATATACGCATTTATTTCGCTAACGCTGGCGGTGTGGAGGTATAGGAAGGTAGCTTCGTAAAAGTCATGATTTTAACTTCAAAAATCTAAACATACTCAATTATTTCTGCTTCCCCGTGAAGAATCATATTTCCGTTAATAGCCAGTGAATCAAGATCATTTACAACCGGGTAAACCGAAACAGGAGCTATTTTCTCTATCCGGTGTATCAGCTTTTCGGTAAAGAATTTGTTATTAAGAATAGCGCCCATGATGAGGGTTGCATCCACTTTAAATTCGAGAACGGCAGCCATTGCCCCTATTTCCTTCGCAATCTGATAAGCCATGGCATCGATAATAAACCTTGCTTGTTCATCACCCGAATCAACCCTGCTCAAAATGTCGGTCAGCGAGCGGGTACCCAGGTAACCTTTTATTCCGCCCGTTTCGGTAATCATTTTACGCATTTCCTCATGTGTATATTTACCGCTATAGCACAGATCGATAAGCTGACCCACGGGCAAACTTCCGCTACGGGTCATCGAAAAGGGTCCGTCGCCGTCAAAAGCCTGGTTTACATCCACCACTTGCCCGTTGCGATGTGCTCCTACCGAAACTCCGCCATTGCCAATGTAAGCTATCACCATTTTAAGTTCCTTGTAATTGCGGTTAATGCTTTTGGCATACTCGCGCGAAATGTTAAAATGGTTGAGTGCATGGAAAATAGAGTTGCGTTCAATAATTGGCAGACCCGAAACCTTGGCAATAGGCTCCATTTCGTCAACAACAACAGGGTCGGCCAGGTACGCTTTTGCATTGGGTAAAGCCGAAGCAATCTTATCTGCGATCAATCCGCCAAGGTTGGTGGCATGCATTCCCATAACTCCAACGCGCAGGTCACGTTTCATAGCCTCATTAACCTGGTAAACACCCGATTTCAAAGGCTTTATCAATCCGCCACGTGCCATCACTATAGCAATATCTGCCGGGTCAATCTGGTTGTTTTTCAGTTCTTCCAGTATCAGGTTAGTACGGTAATCCAACTCTTCAATCACATTCGGAAATTCTGCAAGAATTTCCTTCTTGTGACGCAATGATTTCAGAAATATCAGGCTGATATTGCGGTAAACGGCAATCTTGGTGATATCAACTTCGGGATATATGACCAGGATGTGATTTGCTGACATGGTAGGGGATTTTAATAAAAGGTCAAATTTATTAATATTTCCGGTACGAGCGGATAGATTGGTGAAGTAATTTGAAAAGTTCAGGGTTCAATGCTGCGCGTTCAATGTCTGCGGCATTCAGTGCTGCGCGTTCAAAGGTTCATTGCTGCACGTTCAAAGGTTCACAATCCCCAATATATGAACAGAATAAGTTCGCTGGGTTCTCCCCTGATTGCTGAGCGTAGCCGAAGCACACGGGGAGATGTCCGAAGTACAGAGGGGTCTTTTCGGGGTTCAAAGTTAAAGGCCACTGAGCGGAGCCAAAGCGCAGCGTTTCAATGTTTCAGGTTCTGTAAAAGGCACTGGCCTTGGTTTGTATCACAAAGATTTTTGGAACATTAGAATAAATGAACAATAGAATAAATGAACATTAGAATAAGTGAACAATAGAACAATAGCACATTTGGACAAAAGCACATTTGGACAGCGAAGTCTGGAATCAGAGACTTTTTTCTGTTAACTGCTAACTGACAACTAATTATTCCGAGCCGTCTTCCATATGGTTGTTAATAACATACCAAGTTACAGCCCTTCCGACAAAATACATGACTAAAAGGAAAATAAACGGGTAATCCGAAACAATCCCGATGTGACCGGTATAATTCAAAAGCACCAGGGAAAGCCCCAATACGGCAATTACAATTAAATCAGGAATTCTTTGTTTGCTTAGCATTGTTTGTTTTTTTGCAAACGTACAAAAAAACAACTTCTGCTATTTTTAATTTTGGGATAAAGAATGCGAAGTATTAAAGATTTGGGGTTATTCGTTCAGTCAGATTTTGAAAAACCTAAACTCAAACAGCTAATGCAAGTTTTTAGAGGAGATCAAGATTGGATTTGTAACACAAAATGGCTAAAACTGAATTATTTACTTCAGAAACGCCGCCGCCTTCGAAAAAACCTTCTCAAAACTTTCGTTTACAAGTTTGGATTCTTCTCCATCAATTAGCGGAAAAGGATTTTCGTGCGAATACGAATAGGGGAAATCCAGCACGTCCACATCAATAAAGCGGTTCAGTGCTTTCCGAATGCCTTCAGCAGGAATTACTTTATCTTTCAATAGTGCAACGACCCGCATTTGCTTATTCATCTTTTGAAATGCATTTTCCCTTAACGGTTTCAGGTTGCCTTCCGAAAGCATAGCCGAAAAGGCCATTCCCATCTCTGTTTTATTAAGCGATTCAAAAAGTATGGGTGATCGCTCCTTTTCCGCGGCAAGTTCCTGAATATAAAATTGCCTCAGCCGGTTAAAAGCCTGTTGATCCATAATGAGTTTTGATACGCCGTTCATATCATCAAAAAAAGCACCTCCGCAGAACAGGAAAAGCTTAGATGCGGAATACCAGCCGCCGGGATTAGCCATGAAAAGTATTTGCGCAAGGAATGCCCCGATGGAGTAAGCGAATACATCAAGCACGGTATCTTTTTCAAATAAAGGATGCTCACCATTATAAAGCTGTTTGGCAAGCTGCACAAGGTCGGCCACACTTTGTTGCCCCGAAGTAAAAAACCGCAGAGGGTCTTTGTAAAGTCGCTCGCTGAGAGCCACATTCGCAAAGGTTGACATGGGTACTTTACCTGTACGCTGGTTCCGGAAAGCAAGAAAAGAGGACATCAAACGCGGATTGCTCCACAACTCAGGCGAGCGGTTCATATGAAAGGCTATCGGGAAAAGGATAACCGGCCGTCCGGTTTTCGAAACGAGGTAATAAGCCCATACCAGGTATTTATTCCAGTTACGTTCATTCAGGCCATGCAGCAATATGATAGCCCTCTGGTTTTTTGCCGAGCCCGCACTCTTAAAAACCGGATACGAAAATGATTTATTTTCCGGGATATCCTCATCCGGCATCTTAATTATTTCGTTTATTCCATGAAAATGCTGATCCCTTTCTTCAGCCAGCATGCTTATATTTTCTGATCTGAATTTTACCCAATAACAGGAAATATCCGATCCTGGGAAATCTGTTGTAACGGCATCGGAAATAAGAAGAGAATTAAGCTGGTGGTATTTAGAGGTGTAATCCATTTGTTAATAAGTCGGTACCCGATATTTATTTTTATGTACTTAACCTGTTTGTCAAATATCAATGAGTGGAGAGATGGTTTCCTGTTAAGGCGAGTAAGTATAAAACATTTTCTGATTAGTTGTTTGTAATGGTGCAAAATTACAAAAGCTTTGCCCTAAATAAATCCGGAATAATTATTTCTGATTGAATAAATGAGAATTTCTGATTTGGAACCGCAAATCAGCTCCAGAATTCCAGCAAATCCTCCTTGCTTTCCTTTGTCTTCAGTATTTCAAAATTATGATTCCCGGTTTCATAACCTATCACTTTCGGCATCTGACGGCTATTGTACCTCGACCACATGCTGAGCGTGTAAGCCCCGGCATCGTGTATCAGGATATAATCGCCTTCTTCAACCACCGGTAATTCCAGATCCTTTGCAATCACATCACCGCCAAAGCAAAGTGGCCCGGCCACCATATATTTGTTGCTGTCAGTTCCGGTTTTTAGTTTTCCATATTTATCAACAACCGTAATGTGATGGTGCCAGTCGCCGGGATTATAGGCTTTACGCAAAAACAAATCGGCTCCCACATGGGTCATAATGATATTGTAGCCGGGTTCCCGTTTCACATATTCCACTTTCGAAGCTACCCAGCCGGCATTGGCATAAATGTAACGTCCAAATTCGGTTATCAGTCGAAACCGACCATCGAAAAGTTCGCTGCAGGATTCTTTCAGCATTGCCACATATTGTTCCAGAGTAACTGGTTCCTGGCCGGGATGGTACGAAACCGGAAGTCCGCCACCAAAATCAAAAGTATCAATTCGGTTTGGCTTTGATTCCTGTTTCAAACGTGTATTAACCTCATTTGCAAGATCCAGTACTTTGCGTATTCCACTGATAACCAACGGAACCGGACATCCTTGTGAGCCAATATGAACATGAATACTCTGGAGGAAGTCGTGCTTCAGGTAATATTCAATTATCCTTTTCCTATTTTCATTTAGAGGAATTCCGAATTTGGATATTCCATCGGCAACACTGGTTGATTTTATACTTCCCGGGCCGACTTGCGGATTGATCCGCAAGCCTATAATGCTTTTTGAATCACTCGTTTTCAAAATTTCCGCAATCCTGTCGAGTTCATCGAATGAATCGGCATTCAGGCAAACGCCCGAACTGAGCGCATATTCCAGTTCCGCTTTTATTTTGCAGGGCGAATCAAAAACAATGGTTTCAGAAGTAAATCCTGCCTTTTCGGCGAGGTAAAGTTCAGGCAGGCTTGCAACTTCAGCTCCAACACCTGTTGCTTTTATTTTGCCGAGGATATTTGTAAGCGGATTTGCCTTTACAGCAACAGCATGAAGTGATGATGGCGGAAACTGTTTTTGCAGGTCCTGAATCCGTTTATCAAGAAAGGCCAGGTCGTAAAATATAATAGCAGTGTCGTCAGGACTAAGCAAACCATTAATGGTTAGAGCCTGACTGAATGCCTTACTCATTTCTTCCACTGACAGGTTTGATTGTATCATTTCCAGTTTTTTTAAAATGATTTTAGTGATCAAAATTATATGATTAAGATCGATTCTTCTAAACCGGATAGGTGAACCAAATATTAATGAACTATTAACAATATCGCGAATACATAGAAAACCCGGATGGCACAATTTTGCTGCCAAAAATTGACATCAAAACTTTATTAATTTCGATAAAATGCAGCAGATAGCACACTTCACAAAGGCACCCTGGTTAAAAGGTTATTCTTCCTCTTCGTTAAAATTATTCAGTATTCCACTATAAATTTTCCTGTCGCATTTTACCCTGGTGGTGTAAACAACAGGAAATACATCGTGAAAATTTAGGCCAAGCTTTAAAAGTGCTTTGGCTTTTTCGTTTTCGGTCCAGTCGTTTTCCTTGTAAAACTCTACCTGTCCCTTACCTAACAGCACAACAGGCTGAATATTATCGAGTCCGCCATCGCCTTGTGGCGAACAGAATCCTATATGTTTGGATTTATTGTTAAAAACAAAGTCGGTTACTACAATATGAGTTGTATTACTGCCTTCGGAAATTTCTGTTTTATTGGATGCACTTACATATTCAACCTTATTTTCCATGCAATATTCCCAGATCTGGTTTTCAAGCAAATCAGCTGCTGACAAGTCGGAGAGTCGTTTTCTGTTCATTTTTAATATAGTATATATTGATTTTGAAGCGGCAAAGATACTTCTTTTTTTTAAGGATAACCAATTTGATTGTTTTTAGAGTTCTGATTTTCAGTTTTTTGGAAAAACAGAGCAAAGCATGATGTAGTCGATTATATATAAGATTACCTGATTTTGCTTTTGCCCTACACAGGCAAAGATTTAACTGTTTCTGCGGTATTCACAAATAAATATTTTTCCATGACTGAAAATCCTGATAATGAAACCGGCTTTTTGTACCTTTATGATATCCTAACAATTTAATGATGACAAAAGAAGATAAAAGCCTGTCGCCTTACGAAGTTTTCGATGGAACCGCATGGGAAGCCGGTCTGCTGAAAAGCATACTCGAAGACAATGATATAGAAACTATTCTGGAGCAGAACACCGCGCTTCCCTGGAATATCCTGCCTGCAACCGGCGCTTCTGCAAAAGTATTTGTTGCTCTCAAGGACTTTGAGCATGCAAAAGCTATTGTAAATGAGTTTTATACTAATATGGAAAAGGAAAACTCAAACGGTAACCCGGAATAGATCCGTACAAATTTTGAGAATGCAATTTGCAGATGATTCTCTCTTATTTTAGACTATCCCTGAAAACATCAGATTCAGTAAGGTTGAAGCTGGTTTTAGTGGATCAGAATATCACCATGACCCCTGAATTCGCAGTTGTTTTCAATAAACCTGTAGTAGAGCCGGAGTGTATCTTTAATTCCGAAATCCCGGATGTCAAAATGAATACTACTGTTTGTTAGTGTGTCACTTGAAATAAGTGTTTGAAAATTTTCATCTACCAGCCGGAACTCAACCCGGGTTGAAGCAAGTTTGCTGAGTTGTAATGAAAAAAAACCAGTGCCCGGATTTGGATATGCCGCGATTTCATTTTTAAAACTTTGCACGCAACCCGACTGGTAACTTGCTTTAAATAAATCGAATTCCTGCTTTACCCATGTATCATTCGTCTTCCAGTCTGTGTTATCCAAGGTAATCTGCCAACCTTTAACATCGGTTTCTGCAATTCCTTTGAAGTAAATTTTAGTTTCAGCTAGAGGATTGACAGTTTCGTCTTTACAGTTGCTTACAAATACTGCAAGGAGGATAAATAAACAGATATTCTTCATAGCTTTAGATTTGGGAAAGTTATAGCGGGTTTAAGAAACAAATATAGAGTAATTGTTTATATGCTGACAAAGAATTAATGATCAAATAGTATGGAGTGCCGGGCTTCTATGTTTTTAGAAAAACTTATTTGAACATTCTTCTTCCCCGTTCAGAAATCAAACTTTAAACCCGTTTTAAATCCCATTGATAATTCATCGGTAGCCTGGTTGTTCTTTGACAGCAAAGGCTTAAAATACCAACGGCTTGTGGGAGTGAATGAGAGACTCAGCTTGTTCAGAAATTTATAACTAAAATCAATACCTGTTACAAAGTTTACATTCACATCGTTATACACCGGGTTGTTGGTGTTCACATCGGTTAATTTCGCGTTATACTGATTCTTGATTGAATTTTCGGTAGCTGTAACCAGGTCGGGATTATTAAGCAAAATACCAAACCCGGCACCCGCGTTGATCCAGGTTGAGAATTTCCCGGCACTGAAAATGCGTCTTCCAATGCCCAGGTTATAGGTAAAGTACTGATGCTTTTCTGTGCCTATATAGTCGGATCGTAAACTGGCCGAATTATAGCTTATTGTATCTAGCTTTCCGAATGAATTCGCCATCGTTACCGGCGATTTCACTGCATAGCTCATGTTAATTTCGAACTGCTCTTCGTTGTAAACCATACCCACACTGGTATTGAACCTTACTTTTTCCTTATTGTAACTGGCCGTAAGATCAAGGTTGTGGAAGATTGAATTATCAGTTCCGTTATAAATATTTTCGGGCAGGTAAGCCATGGCCAGACCAAAATTGGTGTTTTTACTTACATTTTCAGGATCGGTCGGAGTAAAAAGCTTTATCTGTGCTGATTGTGTCGCTGTACCCAATCCTTTCGATGCTTCGGTTACTTTGTAATCCACAGGAGTATGCAAAAAATCCTGGATAGGAAAACTTGTTTTCCGGATGGTTGTATTTTGATCAGAAATCTCAGGTGTTTTTTCATCCGGCATCTGTAAAGCTAAATCCTGAGCTATAGAGCTATCCGCAGATGTTGAAACTGCAATTACATTTCCCGTAGCTACTGGCTGCAACAGGTTTGTTGCAGCCAGAAAGTCAACGGTGGTTGGCATGGTTGGAGATGCACTATTGGTATTCATCATTTTTGCCGATGATGATTTGCTGGTTCCGGTTGATTTGGATACAGTTGTATTGACTACCGAAGAAGATAAAATATTCGGTTTAGTATTTTGAGATTGAGATTTTTGTGCAATTGCAGGGTTTGCCTGGTTAGTGACTTCGGGCTGAATACCGGATGGTTTTTGTATAGCAATACCCGGAACAGAAGGCGAATTCGTATAATAATCTGTAACTTTTGAAACCGAGAAAAACAAGATTAGCCCGGCGGCGGCTGATAATGCAACGCGTACGCCGGTTTTGAAGTAAGCGGCACGGTTTAGCTTTTGGTTAATAATAGTCCATAGTCCTTGGTCGGGTGAATAAACAGGCAGCTTTTGCAGCCTTTCCTGATAAACAGCTTCTGCATCAAGCGCATCAAGCCTGTCCGAAAGACGGTTCCACGTCTCCGAATCAGCGGAATGCTTTGGCAACTGCTCACTCAGCCTCATTTTACTATGGTTTTTATTTTCGTCCATTTTTAATCCATCATCGCTGAAAGCCTATTCTTTAACATCTTCTTTGCATGGTGTAACTGCGATTTTGAAGTGCCGACAGAAATTCCCAGAATTTTAGCCGCTTCTTCGTGGGTGTAACCTTCAACCTCGGTAAGCAGGAATACGGTTCTGTATCCGTCGGGCAGCGAAAGGATCACTTTTTCCAGGTACTCACTGTTCAGCGTATCAGGAATCAGGATCATATCATCACTTTGTACTTCCTCCATATCGGTAAACGAAAGGTTACGATTTTTCGAAAGCAGCCTCAGCGAAGTGCGCACCACTATGGTTTTAATCCAGGCTCCTAAGGTCGAATCAAACCTGTACTGCTCAATATCCCTGAACACTTGTATAAATGAATCCTGTAGCGCATCGTGTGCATCGTCGCGGTTGTTTACGATGCGGTAAGCAATGGTGAACATGGCATCGCAATACTTATGATAGAGGTCGCGCTGGGCAATACGATCGTTATGCGTGCAACCTTTTACAAGATCCCGCTCAATATCGCTTTTGCTGCCGGTTATCAGCTGTACAATGTTCCTCAATCGTATATTAGTTTAGCCTTTCACAAAAGTAATATTTAATTTGTCCGCACCGTCACTTTTGCTCTACAGCTTCTCTTTCTTCAGCTTTCAGACACTAAAGGGTATTACTGAGGCAAAATGGTTGTATGGGTGTGATATTTATATTTTTAAGCTTTGTTTTACATAAGAATTATAACCACGGAGGCACAGAGGACACAGAGGTTATTAAATGTCTTATAATTCTAAAACATATACTGTGAGTAACCCCAACTTCCGTGAAGTTCATTCTCCGTGTTTCTTTGTGCCATCTGTGACTCCGTGGTAAAAAAAATCTTTAAAAAAGACTGTTAGTCAGTGATGCTTCAAATTGGTGGTTCCAACGTGTTTTTGTCTGATTATCATCTGAGCCAGCCGGTATATTCGTTATATACGTATCATAATTAACCTGGTAAGAGCCTGTGAATGATATAGACAGCCTTAATGTTTCTGATATATAATAATAAGCATTAACGGTAGGGCCTGTGTACATATGCAAGCTGTTCTGCGAATTTTCCTTATCATTTTTTGAAGTACCGATAAATTGTTTATTATAAATAACATTCAAATCCCAGTTTGCAGTTAACCAGGTTCTTGAGTTCGGGTAAAAACCATATCCATAATCAGCAATAAGTTTCAAAGAAGGATTTACGCCATTGTATCTGCTTGTATCAGATGTACCTGCAAATTCATATGAATATAGCCGGTAACTGCTGCCGACACTTGCTTTTAATCCGGCTGACTGTTGCCATTTTAAGTTTATTGGGTTTTCAAATTTAATTCCTGCTACAGCATAAATATATGCATCATTGGATTTGGATTTTCTGTCGGTCACATTTTCAGAAGGCACTGTAATTTTTTCCTGAGTTTTTTCACAATTGTAGGAATAGCTGCCCTCAATACCAGTATATATCCGCATACCACTTTCTCTTGCCGGATTATTGGCAAAATTCCAGTTATCGTTAAGTGATGTGAAATAGGAAGCGTCAGTAATACTTACAAGCCCTGTTTTTTGCATAAATGAATCAATAGCAGTTATTTCTGCTATTTTCCGCAAACGGTTATCCAAAAAACGTTTGTATTTCAACGAGGTTATCAGTTTTGCCAGTTCAAGTACTTCCAAATTTGAGACGGAACGTTTATTCCGATTTAAGGTTTGCAGATCTTCCAATAAGTACAAGGCAAGCCTGGCATCCTGTACCTGTTCGATCCGGCCTTTTCCAATTAGAAATGAACCATTTAAAGAACCTGTATAATTATTATCCTTTCTGGAAACTGAACTAAATGTTGTGTCAGAAGCATAGTCTTTAACTTTACTTTTATAGCCATTATACCAATTATATATTGAACCGTTAACTTCAAAATAATTTTGTTTGGCATTATAAAACCGTTTCAATCCGGAAAGAGAGAGTCCTCCGTCATAGGAAAAATTATTCGATCGGCGTTCCTTGTTGTCGAGTTCAAAAGTATTATGCTGGCCCCCCATTATAGATCCGACCAGATAATGAAGTATGTAGTTCACTTTGAGATCTAAGCGAATTCGCATAACCAGAATAAGTTGCCCGTGCATTTAAATTCAAGGAATAACTGTTCAGATTATGGAAATCTGAAGTATTATCGCTTTTGTCTCTGTCTAAACCGCTGTTCAGCCCGAAATTCAGATCCAGCGATTGGTAGAAATAATTCGGATTCTTGTAATCCGATAGTTTAAAGGTTGAGTCCTGTGCAACGGAGGATTTTGCAGAAAGTACAACCAAGGCAATAAGAAGAAGCGCAATCAGTCTGATCTTTTTCATACTCTAAAGATTATAAGGTTAAAATGATGGGTAATTTGTGAATCTTCAGTTAATCAATAGTCCAGAATAATATTGAAAACTTAAATTCAGATCAAAGGTCAAATGTATAAACTTTAGGTTGCATTGAAAAAATATTTTAACAGATTTTATGATCCTTTTACCGATCATAAATGACGTTTTGTATATTTCGGCTGCTATTTTTTTGTTGGTAATGAATAAAATTACATCTTTGTTAATTGATAGAATTCCATCATTCCAAATTTTCGATTATACGGTTAAAACAACTAACAACCCAAAATCAAAACCCAAATGAAGAAAACCACCTTCACATTGTTTAACAGTATGTTGGCAACGCTGCTTCTTGCCGTTATTATGTTTTCAGGCTCCGGCACTTTTGCACAGGATGCCAAGGCTAAGAAAGAAACAAAAGAGCCAGCAAAGCATGAGGCTAAATCTGCTAAGCCAAAATCATCCACTGCTCAGAAGTCCATAAACAAAAAGGAAACTGCCAAAGCGGAAGCCAAGTCCGACACATTGAAAACCGACAATTTCGGGGGATTAAAATGGCGTTCCATTGGCCCGGCATTAACATCAGGCCGTATAGCCGATTTTGCTGTTAATCCTGCCAATCATAGCGAGTGGTATGTAGGAGTAGCCTCCGGGCACGTATGGAAAACCGTGAATAACGGAACCACTTTCGAGCCTGTATTCGATAACTATGGCTCTTATTCAATCGGGGTTGTGGTAATGGATCCCAATCATTCAAATGTGATTTGGGTCGGCACAGGCGAAAATAACCACCAACGTGCTTTAGGCTATGGCGATGGAGTTTATAAAACCACCGATGGCGGCAAGTCTTGGAAAAACATGGGCTTGAAAGAATCACGCCAGATTGGTGGAATTGTTATTGATCCGAAAAACAGCGATATTGTTTATGTAGCTGCCGAAGGTTCGGTATGGGGTCCGGGTGGTGAACGCGGGCTTTATAAAACGACCGATAATGGCAAAACCTGGAAAAAAATCCTCGAAATAAGCGAAAATACAGGTGTGAACAATATTCTGATGGATCCGCGTAATTCAAATGTCCTTTATGCTACAAGTGAGCAAAGACGCAGACATGTTTATACGAAAATCGGCGGCGGGCCCGAAACAGCCATCTATAAATCAACAAATGCCGGCGAAACCTGGGATAAGCTTACAAGTGGAATTCCCGCTGTTGATAAAGGAGGTATAGGTTTGGCAATATCTCCCGTTAATCCTGATGTAGTATATGCCATCATCGAA